>Ga0222419_100615_pt1 | contig 25732 bp, 18 predicted proteins | sample 1B20Ametagenome_FD_182474 | JGI IMG/M metagenome (GOLD analysis project Ga0222419, IMG submission 182474) | Enriched microbial communities from leaf-cutter ant dump, University of Wisconsin, Madison, United States - 1B20A (version 2) | ecosystem: Environmental > Terrestrial > Nest > Insects nest... | reverse complement strand
TGCTGCAACCGGGTTTTGTCGTCTTTCTTGGATTTGAAGGGCATGATAGCTCTCCGATCGAAATGTTCTATGAAGATTACACCACAAACTTTTTGGGAATATAGTTGCATTATTTATGGATCGTTATACTAGGAATATCCTTCGAGTGATCCAGATGGCTGATCAAAATCGTCTCGATCAGCGCTCTATCTACAAGGCAATCGCTTACGAAAATCAGCTCCTGAACAAGAGGGATACCATCAGAGCCGGGACCGGACAGAGATGAGCCGTCCGCCGGCAAATCCTTCATATTCATCGAGGAACCATTCCGCCGCTTTTGTCATCAACACGGAAATTTCATCTCCCTTGAAGGCGAATGTCGCTCTCATTGTACCTAAATAGTCATCCGTAATGTAGACCAGCAAATTCAGTTTGTGCTCCTCTACCCAGGCGGCAGAACTCAAACACCGATACCCTCTGCCGGCGGGCGTACCGATGCGCGCTCCGTAATAATGCGTCTCGGGAAATGTTTCTTCCGCCTGCTTGCCGATGCCAAACCGCAACCGATGTTCCCCTGTCGCATTCGCATACTCCCAGACGCCTTCATCTCCTTCCAGCACAAAGCGCATATGCGAGATGCCCATCGGATTATCGTTCAGCCGGTACCATCGCTTGCTAATGCGCGCTGCATAAGTCGACGCGGTGGCCCCGTGCTGCGGGAGTACGTGCAGCCGGCGGATCTTCTCCCGCAGCAAACGGCCGTCCGATTCTTCCCCGGATCGCACACCGCCCGCCAAACCCGATGCTTCTCCAGGCCGCGCACCATCCGCCAAATAGGGGTAAAACTCGTCGCGGAAGGCATCCACGATGCCGGTGCCTGTCGGCCCGCTCCCTTGCGTGTCTGCGATACAGGCAAAGATGAAATCATGCTGCGGATAACAGAAGGCAAACTGCGAACCCATACCGCGAAAGGAGAACCCGCCGTCCTTCTCCATCCAGATCTGATAACCGTAACCGTCATTATGGCTGACGGAGTTGTCGATCTGCCTGGACGTCGCTTCGCGAATATAAGCTTCGGAAATCAACTGCCGTCCGCCGAAGCGCCCGCCGTTCAGGCAAACAGCCGCCAGCTTGGCCATATCCCTGAGCGTGCAGATCACGCCGGACCCGCCCCACGACGCGCCTTCCGGCGTCTGAATACACCATGCATCCGGCGAGAAACCGATGGCGTCCAGCAGGCGCGGACGCATATATTCCAGGAACGGAACACCGCTGATCCGCTCCACGATCGTATTCAGAACGACTGTCGCTGCGGTGTCATAGGAGAAGATCGTGCCCGGCGGATGAGAGGGCTGCATGCGGAAGAAGGCGGCTGCCCAATCCGGGTCGTGCCGCGTATACGCGTTCATGCTGTGGGGAGTGGACATCATTAACAAATCGCGGATAGTGGTCTGTTCCAGGTAGGGATGAACCTGTTCAGGCAGTTTATCCCCGAAGAAGCCGACCGCCCGATCCGCGAGACGCAGCTTTCCTTCGTCGATCAATAATCCGATGGCAAGCGCGACAATGCTTTTGCTGACCGAGTACATCCGATGCTTCCGCTCTGCCGTGAACGGAGCCCAGTATCCTTCCGCCGCAATGTCTCCATCCTGCAAAATCAGAAAACCATGCATGCAGGTCCGCTCCCGCTCGATCCGCTCCAGAAAACGCAGCACCGCGCGGTCAGGAACAATTTTTCTAGCCATGGCATCCGCTCCCCTCTCCATACGGCTTCAAACGAATTCAAGCGGCGGCTTGCCGGTCATTTTCTTGAATACACGGCTGAAGTAGGCGGGATCCGAATAGCCGACCAGTGCCGATATCTCATAGATCATGTGTTGCCCGGACAACAGCAATTCCTTGGCGCGTTCGATCCGGTAATCGGTCAGATAGTGAATAAAATTAATGCCGGTTTCCCTCTTGAACAAATAACTCAAGTAACTTCTCGTCAGATGCAACTGTTTGGACAGCTCGTCGAATGAAATGGATTCCGCATAATGCTGCTCAATGTATTCGATCACTTGCCTGACGTATGCCAGTTGTTGCGAATCCCGCTGCTGCAGCGGCTTGAGCAGCAAACCGAATTGCTCGTCGAGCCCTGTGACAATGCTCTGCCTGGACCTGCTCTCCTGCAGGTTCAGCATCCATTGCGGCAGGATCGCGTCATGCCCGGCAGTCGTTTCTTCCGCCACTCCGAGCAGAAGGTTGCCCCATATCGTAATACCGACGATCTGCACAATCCCGAGCGGAACCTCTTCCTGCAAGAGCCAATCTTTCAGTTCTTGCCAATGTCTCGACACATCGGCCGGGTGAAACTTCTGTATGGCTTCGACGCATTGATGAACGAGTTTCCCCGGATAGCGCCGCTTGCCTGCGAGATCGGATTCGGCCTGGTCCACCGTCATCATCTTGTCATATCCTTCAAACTCCAGCGACCGCAGCGTTTCCACAACTTCACCGTAAGACTTGCCAAGCTCCGCGGCACTCCCGTACCAGCGCCCGATGGCAATATTCAGCTCCAGATCGAGAAAATCCGCCACATTGCGCAAGAGCGCCCCGGCGATGGAGGCGGCAAGCTCCCTTGCCCGGGCGGCATCCGCATGGGCCACCAGTACCGGAAGCCGGTCTTCCTCATACCTTAACAGATAGATGCGCGCTTGTTCCTGCCCGCAATATGGAGCAATCGTCTCCGCAGCGATGTTGGCCGCCGAGAATTTGAACAACTGCCAATCGCGTTCCGTCTTCGCCCGCCCGTGCAGGGGACGGTACAGCATCAGACCGAACAGCAAGCCTCCGGAAGCGAGCTCTTCGACGCCGTAAAAGCGAAGCATGCTCTCTGCCAGATCGGTGTGCACCTTGGCTCCGGTCACCAGCTCGTACAGAAATTGCTCGCGCAGCGCGGGGAGCGATTGTTCCACATACTGCTTGAATTGTTCGGCATATCGGCTCTGCCTTCGCTTCGCTTCCAATTCGACGATCATTTCCCTGATGGCCTGCTGAATTTCGTAGAATACCGCCGGCTTCAGCATATATTTCGATGCGTGCAAATGCACCGCTTCCCTGGCATACTCGAAATCATCATACCCGCTGAGAAAAAGAATCGGCGTATCCGGATCGGCTTCCCGGATTCGGCCCGCCAATTCCAGGCCGTTCATCCTGGGCATCGCCACATCCGTGATCACGATGTCGGGACGATCGTGCAGATAGGACTGCCAGGCTTCTTCCCCGTCCATCGCCGTAAGCACTTCCGTGACCGACATGCCGGACCAATCCATCATGGCCGTCAGCCCATCGAGCACATGCTTCTCGTCGTCAACCAACAGCACCTTCATCCGCTTGCCTCCCCCTTTGCATCGCGATCCGGTTCGTCCCACGATTTCACAATCGGTATCGTAATACGCACGCGAGCGCCGCCGGACGACCGGTTTTCCAGAACAACAGCCTCTCCGTCCAGATCCGGGAAGTACAAGCGGATTCGCTGACGCACATTGTCAATGCCGTATCCGCTGCTTCCGCTCTCCTTCATGGCCGCCTTCTTCTGCTCCCAACGCCCGGCTTCCTCCCCCGGAACAGTGAAATCATCATCGGGAAATCCGCACCCGTTATCCTCCACAATCAAGGACATCCTGCGGTTCGGAAGTATTTCCGTACGAATCATCACTTCATAATTTCTGGCCTCGCGTTCGATGAAGCCGTGAATGAGCGCATTTTCCACGAAAGGCTGCAGGATCAGCTTCGGCACACAGGCATCCGATAATGACGGATCGATGCGCGTCGCATAACTGAAGCGGCCCGGGAACCGGGTTTGCTGAATCTGGATGTACAGCAGGCAATGCTCAAGCTCCTCCCGCAGCGGAATGATGCCCTTGCCCTTGCTCAGACTGATGCGGAACAGTCTGGCCAGCTTGGCGGTCATGAGACTGACATCCGTGGCGCCCTGCTTGGCCGCCGCCCAGTTGATCATATCCAGCGTGTTATACAGAAAATGCGGGTTGATCTGGCTCTGCAGCGCAGCCAACTCCGCTTTGCGTTTCGCCCGGTTCTCTCTGTCAAGGCGGTCCATCAGGTTCTGCAACTGTTCGGTCATGCGATTGAACCCCGCCGCAAGCTGCCGAAACTCGACAATGCCGTTCTGCTCGACAAGGCGGGAGGCAAAATGCCCGTTTTGCACATTTTTGAACCCGACAAGCATCTCCGACAACGGTTTGATGATACGCTTCGACAAATAAGATGCCATCGGAAAAGACAGCAGCAGGCTGAGCAAACCAATGACCAGCACCCAATAACGGATGGTGGCGACTTGTTTCAGCAAAATGGGGGTCGGAACCGCCTCCACGATCCGCCATTGCGCCTGGTTGTAGTCTGAAAATAAAACAAGATAGGGGACGCCTTCCAGCTTGACCGTCTCGTATCCCTCATTGCGCAATGCCCATTTCTCATTCCTCTCCGCAACGAGCGCCGACAGCGCCGGCGGCACGTCGAACGATCCCGGGCTGTTGAGGATGAGACGGCCGCCCCCGTCATACACGTTGATGTCCCCGGCCGTCCGCCGGTTCGTGAACAAGCCCGAGAAGGCTTCTTCCGTCACATAGATGGCCAGATATCCGCCAACTTCGCCGCTGTAGGTGTAGATCTTGCTGATGAAGCTGATGACCGGCGCCGTGCTGTAAATCAGATTGGGTTCCATTCGGGCCTGAATCCATAGCGAATCGGAGCGATCCAGCCGCCACAGCTCTTCCTGCCATGCGATGCGCGACAGCGGCAGCACTTTATTCGGAGGCGTGGCAGACAATTCATTGAAGCGGTCCGTGTAAATATGGATACCACTGAAATTGGCTTTCGTATATAAGAAACGATCGACCAGTTGGTTAATTTCTTTGCGCATGTTGACATCTTCAAACATATCCGTACTTTGACCCGACAGCAAATCAATCAGCTTGGGGTGGGTGGTGATGGACAATGCCGTCTCTTCCACTTCGCGAATGCGGGAAGTTAGTTGCTTCTGCATCTCCGCCAACAGTTCGATGCGCGTTTCGCTCGTTTGTTCCGTAATGACGCGCGTCACACTGACATAAACGACAGAGATCGCGGCAAGCACAAACAAGCCTGTCAGCAGCATGAACATGACGAACAGCAGCGGACGCAGACGCCACTCCGACTTGCGGTTTGTCCGAATCACCCGACTCAACCCCCGCTCACACGCGCTTCCTTCATACTGTCATTATAGGGCAAATGGCGCGCACCGTCATTGGCCCGTTGCGGCCGCCGCGCAGCGACGCCCCTTCATCCCTTCAACCCGCTTGTCACAATGCCCTGAACAAAATATTTCTGGCAAGTCAGAAAGATGACGAAGTTCGGCAACAGGGACACCACCGACATCGCCAGCATCGGCCCCCAATCGCTCTTCCCGCTGTTGTCCAGAAACAGCCGCAAGCCGAGCGGAACCGTGTATTTCTTCACATCATTGATATAAATCAGTTGACTGAAGAAATCATCCCATGTCCATATGAAACTGAAAATCCCCGTCGTAATGAGGGCCGGACCGCACAGCGGCATAATGATCCGCCAATAGACCTGGAAGGTCGAACAGCCGTCTATCGTCGCAGCTTCGTCCAGTTCACGCGGAATGCCGCGCACGAATTGGACAATGAGAAAAACAAAGAAAGCGGACGAACCCAGAAAACTGGGCACCGTCAGCGGCAAGTACGTGTTCACCCAGTGCAATTTGTGAAAGAGCACATATTGCGGTATCAATGTGACTTGCCCGGGCAACATCATGCTGACCAGCAGAACCGCAAACCAGAATGTGCGCAAGGCGAACCGGAGCCTGGCAAAAGCAAAGGCGACCAGACTGCCCGACGCGACATTGCCGATCACGACCAGCGCGCAGATGATGAACGAATTGGTAAAGAACGAAGCGAACGATACAGTGGGAAATCCGGCCCAACCGCGCGCATAATTGGAGAACACCCACTCTGTCGGTATCAGCGACTGCGAGTTGAAAATTTCCGACATGTTTTTCAGCGAACTGGAAATCATCCAGAGAAGAGGATAGAGCATAACGATGCTGGTTCCGGCAAACAAGAGATGCCATCCCGCTTGTCGCCAAGTGATGCCCCGGGCGGTCACCGGCCTCCCTCCCCTGATTCATAATAGACCCATTTTCTGGACGTACTGAAAATAAGCGCGGTCAGCAGTGCAACAATAATCAGCAAGACCCAGGCCAAAGCCGACGCATAACCCATATACAAAAAGGTGAAGCCTCGCTCATACAAATAAATGGCATAGAACAAAGTGGAGTCGAGCGGGCCTCCCTTGGTAATGATGAAGCCCTGCGTAAAAGACAAGAAGCTGCCGATCGTCTGCATCACCAGATTGAAGAAAATGATCGGGGTCAGCATCGGTATGGTAATGCTGATGAATTGGCGAAATTTGCTCGCGCCGTCTATGGCGGAAGCTTCGTACAGATGATCGGGAATTTGCTTCAATCCCGCGAGGAAGATCACCATGGGCGAACCGAACTGCCAGACGGCCAGCAAGATGAGCGTATAGATGGCATAATCGGGATGGCTGATCCAGATGGGCCCTTTCACGCCAAATTGCAGGAGCAGCATATTGACGAGACCGTTATCTCCGAAGATCTTCTGCCATACGACGGCGATCGCCACGCTGCCGCCAATCATCGACGGTAAATAAAAGATGCTGCGATAAAGCCCGATACCGCGAATGCCGCGGCTGAGCAACATAGCCACAAGCAGAGATACCAACAGCTTGATGGGAACGGACAGGAACGCGAATAAAAAAGTGACTTTTAACGATTGGTAAAACCGCTCATCCGCGCCGAAGAGTTCCGTGTAGTTATCCAGCCCGACCCATGAAGGCGAACTGAACAAATCATAAGTCGTAAACGAAAGATAGAGCGACATGACCATGGGCCCGAGTGTAAAGATGAACAAGCCGAGCAGCCATGGCGAAATAAACAAGTAAGCCGTGAGATGTTTGCGTACTGGCATGGTACCTCCTGTTCAAGATGCATGCAGGCGCCGGCTCTGACAACACCGGCACCTGCAGTCAACTGTCAGATCACGTGTGACTTCACTTCATCTTTTCCAGTATCGCATTGGCCTTCTGAATGAATTCTTTGGCAGCCTGTTCGGTCGTCTTTTTCTTGAAATGCAATTCCTGCGCGGTCGAGCCGAGCAATGCTCTTACTTCTCCCGCCCCCTTGGGCTCGATGATATCGACCGGGGTCGATACTTTGGCCACTTCGTCGATATATTGGAATTGTTTTTGGTCCGCCTCGCTCAAGGTCGGCTTCAACAATTCCCGGATTTCGGAAGATACGGGCACGCCGCGATCGGCTGCCAGAATTTTGCCTGCTTCCGGATCGTTGATAATGAAGTCGATCAGCATCGCCGCCTCTTTCGGATGCTTGCTCTTGCCGTAAACAGACCAATACATGGACGGCGTGACGAAGGCCACTTCCTGACCGGAGGCGTCTCCGGGCACAGGGGCCATCTGCAGCGGCCGATTCGCGAGATTCTCCAAACCGGTAAACGCATTCGATGTCAACACCTGGAACGGCGCTCTGCCGGTCACGATCGGATACTGTTCCATGGGAATACCCGACAGCGAAGAGCTCAACTCCGCAGAAGGAACGGCGCCTGCTTCACGCAGCCTCTCCCAGTAAGCAAAATATTGCTGCAACACCTCTTCCGAAAAACCGATTTGATTGCCCTCGAAGAAATTCATGCCTTGTTGCATAACGTAATATTTCAGCAAATCAGGGTTTCCGTCCTGGTCCATAATGCCGAACGCATCGCCGCCGAGCTTCTTGGTCGCTTCGATCAAAATATCGGCAAGCTCATCCCACGTCCACTTCTCCGACAAGGTGATGCCCGCCTTGGCCAGCATCGCCTCGTCATAGATGAAGGTGTAGGAACTGATGCCTGCGGGTATGGCGTACAATTGGCCGCCCACCTTGCCCGTGCTGAGCGTTCCCTCGTCAACGGCCGAGAAATCGATGCCCTGATCGGACACTTCCAGCAACGCCTGCCGGTTGGCATAGTCGGCCAGGTAAGCATAGGACATCTGAATGACATCCGGTGCGGAACCGCCGCTCACTTGTACCGAGAGCTTGTCCCAGTACCCGTCAAAACCCGAGAATTCCGGTGAAATTTTAATGTGCGGATATTTCTGTTGGAACAAATCAATCACTTTCATGGTAATGTTGTGCCGTCCCTCGGAGCCCCACCACAGCACCCTCAACTCCACATTCTCGGGCGGTTGCTCCGTCGCTTGCGGCGTCTCCTTCGGTTGACTGGTTTCTTTCGCAGGCGTCTGCGTTTGTTGCTGGTTGTCGGCTTGTTTGTTGTTGCTCGAACAACCGATAACCACGATGCAAGACAAGCAGAAAATTCCCAGCAACCATGCCATTCGCATTACTGTTCTTTTCTTTTGTTGCATAAAAGCGGTCAGCCCCTCTCACCATTTGATAGATCCTGTTTGGTGCCCATCGGCAACGACCTCATGATAGCCGACCGCTCCCGCCGATTGAATGGAAGAATGTACGGTCATCTTGGAGAAATGTTGGATACCGTATATTTGTCCAAGAGCATCATACAAAAAGTCATGTCAGTTTCACAGCCTGATGATTACGGTCTCGTCTTCGCCGGAAGCACCGACAGCGGCTTCTACCACAACGTTGTCGTGAATACGAAATATGGCGTGCGATACCTGGACGGCGGCGGCAGACCGACAGCCCGGCGCTGGGACAAGCCGTCGCGCTGACCATTACCAGATTTTACAATCAGCCGATTGACCTATCTCTGGACTACAACGGCAAACCGCGATCCGGCGCGACCCACATGGGAATTTACGCCGACTCCCTGCCTGAATAGGGCGACCTGCTGTTCTTCGACGATTTTGAAGACGGCGGGGACGCTTGGACCGTTCAAACCGGCAATTTGGCGATCGCTGAAGAAAATCCCGGCAACCACGTGTACACACAACCGGGCGCCTCTTCCTCGAGCGAGATGGCGCGCTCTTATGCCGGCTCCACGGATTGGGAAAGTTACCGCTACGAAGCGGAAGTCAAGCTGGATCAGTTTTATCAATCGACAAGCTGGATCACCTTGTATGCCAGGTACCTGGACAGCAATAACTATTACCTGCTGGAAATTCAGGGTAGCCCCGATAAAGGCTATATTGCGCTGAAGAAGAAGGTGGACGGTACCGTCATTCCGCTGCAGGAAAAAATCGGGTGGTACCCCCCTCTCGGCGAATGGCTCCAGGTCGACTTCGTTGTGAACGGCATCGAAATCGAAGTTTATATCGACGGTCAACTCGTGCTGAGCGGAACGGACTACGAGCTGACACATGGCGCCATTGCCGCAGCTCTCTACCAATTAAATATTAGCATCGACGACGTGAGCGTGACGGAAATAACGAACCCGGTCGAGGGCGAGCCGCTGGAGCCCGATCCGAATCATGAGCCCGGCACCTTCTATGTATCGCCGACAGGTTCCGATTACAATCCCGGCACAGGGCTAAGCCCGTGGAAAACGATGGCCAAAGCGGCCGACACCGCGCAACAAGGCGACACCGTCATTTTCGAAGATGGCACTTACACGGAAACGCGACCGGCTATCTTTCTTCGAAGCGGGACCGAAAACGAGCGCATTGTCTTCAAGGCGCGCAACAAGCATCAGGCTGTCATTGTCTATCAGAACATGCCGACAACGAAGATCGTTATTAAATCCGCTTACATCACTTTGCAAGGTTTGGAAATCACACAGAACACACGCGGGATTGACACCACCGACATTCTCGTACGGATGATGGCCGGCGCGGATCACGCCGTGATCAAAGGCAACAAAATTCACAATGCTTACGAGGAAGGCGTAAAAGCAGGCTCCGTCATAAACCCCGCCGTTGAAGAAAATATCATCTATGACACGATCCATGTAGGGATCGATTTTGTGGGGGTGACGCAAGGCGCCATTCACAATAATGAGATTTACGATATCGGACGGGGCGGCATCCTTGTGAAAGGCGGATCTTCCGATATTCCCATCTACAATAACTATATTCATAACCACAATCGATTCATGTTTCTGGGCGCAATCTATCTGGGCGGCACAACCACAGCCTCATCTTCGCTCGACCCCAGCGTCAACGGGTTTGAAACATGGAATCTGGTCGCCTATAACAACGTGATTATCGGCGATGTTACCGGTGGGAATTCCACGATTGACAAAGGCATCGACTTCGAGGGCAGCAAGGACAGCGCCGCGTACAACAATTTGATTGTCGGGACGAACTACGGCATTTACCTAGCTAGTGAAATAAATGAAATGAATGAAAAGTTTAAAATTCAACTGTTTTATTCTTGATCTCTTTTGAATATTTAACCTCAACACTGTCAGTCTGCTGGTTTCGGGCTTTTCGGTATTTGAGGGGCGAGTAGCCGGTGTACTTCTTGAAAAATCTTGAAAAATGAGAGGGCGTATCATATCCTAATCTTTCGGAGATCTGAGCCATGGAGTCGTTTGTATCCAATAGCAGCTTTTTCCCTTCGTCCAGCCGGCGGATCAGGATATATTCGTATACGGAATAGCCCAGGTGCTTTTTAAATTGGTGAGACAAATAAAATTTGTTGACGCTGACAACGCTTGCGATTTGTTCAAGCGTTATTTTTTTTGTGTAATTGTTTTCAATAAAATCGACGGCTGCGCTAATGATTCCAGGAATATCCTTCGAGTGATCCAGATGGCTGATCAACAGCAGCTCCGTTAAAATTTCTGTGATCAAAAGTGACATGATGATCTCGGATTCGGATTGCATACTCTTCAGATGTTTCACGATCTTGCTGATGGTTGCGGGTATTTTTGTTGATTTTCCCAAACGGATAACAGGGCCCAATACGGTATTAATCTTGTCGAAATAGTACTTGACCAAAGAACCGTTAAAATGCACCCACTTGATCACCCAAGGTTCATCGCCCACCGTGTGGTAGGAATGAAATTCGCCACAGTACAGGAAGAAGCAATCCCCAGCTTCCACCGTATAATCCTTCTTGCGGTAAGTTAAGTGCGCTTTGCCGCTGACGGTATATAAAATAAGATAATCGTTGAAATCATCGCGCTCAAGAAAATACCGACTTCCGCACTCCTCGTAGCCCGCCATCAGAGGGTAGAAAAACATAGACCGGGACGAAGTGCCGGGTGAATGGAAGTAAATGCGAGAATTTTTCGAAAAATCGACGGTCAGTTTCATAGACCTAATGTAACACATCGAATTTGACAGAGCAAGATTTGGTCCTTTTTCAGCAACGTTTTCCAATGTTTTTTTGCAAAATAACTGTTATTCTTACATACACAAAGCGCTATGTAAAACAAGAGGCCTTAGGAGATAAAGGAGTTATTATGGAAAATATCAAGGATATTGACACGCAGATTTCATTTGCCAATCCGATCGGAATCACCCATATCGGAGATCCGTTTATTTTGAGGGACAATAATGGCTCATTTTTCTTGTACGCCACTTCTTTTGTCAACGGTTTCAGAGTTTGGAGTTCTTCCGATTTAAGTGAATGGAAAGATTGCGGCCTCTGCTACAAGGCTGGAATAGATTCTTTTGGATATGAGGATTTTTGGGCCCCCGAGGTGGTCTGCCACAATGGCTGCTATATCATGCACTACTCAGCCAGATGGAAAAAGAATAAAAGTCTGAGGATAGGCGTTGCCATATCTGATTCTCCGTCAGGTCCTTTTATAGATATCAAAGATGAACCGATGTTTGATCTTGGATATCCCGCCATTGACGGGCACGTGTTCATTGATGACGACGGAGAGAAATATTTTTATTTTGCCAAGGATTGCTCTGAGAATATTGTCGACGGCAAGCATGAGAGCCATATGATGGTTGCCAAACTGGATGATTCGCTGGAGGCCCTTTCCACAGAGCCTATCTTTCTTTTTAAGGCGGAGCACCCGTGGGAAACGATGTGTGATGCGGAGTGGTCATGGAATGAAGGCCCGTTCATGCTCAAACAGAACCATTTATATTACCTGATGTATTCGGCCAACTTTTACGCATCCAAGGAATATTCCATCTGTTATGCGGTTTCCGATAGTCCCATGGGGCCCTTTATCAAGGGAGCTGACAATCCGATCCTCGCGTTCAGGGAGGGGCTGGTGTCAGGCCCGGGGCACAACAGCGTAATCAAGCTCGGCGACGAGTTGCTGTGCGCATACCATGTACATACGGATTACGACAATCCAAGCCAGAACCGGCAAGTCTATTTTGACAAAATGCGTTTTGAAAACGGTCAACTAAAAATAGACGGCCCTACGGTAGGTAAAAAAATCGTATTCGGAGGTGTGAATTTATGAAAAGAAAGCTGATGAGGGCAGCCGCGCTTTTATTAACGGCTTTGATGGCGCTGACGATCCTTTCGGGCTGCGGAGAAAAAAACGATTCCGTAGCGCAAAAGACCATTCGTTTTTACGGCTGGGGCGAACCGGAAGAAAAAACGATCTTTACCGAATTGATTTCAGATTTCATGAAAGAAAATCCGGACATCAAGGTTATCTATGAAAATGTGCCGTCCGATTACGTAGGCAAAATGGATACCATGCTGGCGGGTAATCCGCCGGACGTGCTCTATGTTCCTGACGGTGATTTCGGCCGCTGGGTTTCCACAGGCGTACTCAAAACCCTCCAGCCGTATCTGGACCAGGAAAACTGGAAACAAGAACTTGAGCTCGACAAAATGTGGCCAGGCGCCGTCGACCGTTACCGTTATGACGGAAGCAAGCTGGGACAGGGCGACGTCTATGCTTTGCCCAAGGATATCGGTCCCACAGTCATCTACTATAATAAGGATCTGTTTGACAAGATGGACGTTGCCTATCCGGATCCGGAAAAGCCCATGAGTTTCGCAGAACTTCTGGATAAAGCGCAAAAGCTGACGACCAGGAGCGCGGACGGCTCCCGTATCGAGCAATACGGGATAGGGCCGGCATGGTGGGAAAGCCTTGTGTGGTCAAACGGCGGAGAGGTGGTAGATCCGGTAACCGGCACATTTAAACTCACCGAACCCGCAGGACTCGAAGCCATGCAATTTATCGGGGATCTGGTCAATAAATACAAGGTATCGCCGACTCCCGCCGCCTCCAGTTCCATGTCCGACGATCAAATGTTTTTGACAGGTAAAGTCGGTATGGTGTTCGGATTGCGCTATAAGGTTCCTGCGTATCGAAAGCTTAATTTCGACTGGGATGTGGCACCGTTGCCGGCAGGGAAAACAGGCAAGTCAGCCGGTTGGTCCGGTTCGGTAGGGATCGCCATGTCGGCCAAGAGCCCATATCCGGACGAGGCATTCAAGCTGATCGCTTATTTGGGAGGAAGGATCGGACAGGAGAAACAGGCGTCTACCGGATTTAATATTCCCAATTATCCTGACATGGCCAGTACGGACCTGTTTCTGCAGCCGGGACAAAAGCCCGAAAACGCCAAAGTATTTATTGAAATGGCGAAAATCGAAAAACCGGGTCCATGGAATTACTACTCCAATAATAAATGGTGGGATATTCTGAACCAAAACCTCTACAAAATTTGGGACGGCTCTGAAAGCGCGGAAAAAGTTTTAGCCGGACTCCAGCCTCGGATCGAACAGGCGATCAAAGAGGAAAACCCGCAATACTTTAAGTGAGGAGACGAATTTGATGGCGAATTCAACCACGTATTCGCAAATAAAGAAGAGACGTTTCAAAGAAGACACTTTTTGGGGGATCGCGTTCATCGTCCCTGTTTTTCTGGGGTTTACCCTGTTTGCGCTGATTCCCATGCTGGCGTCTCTCTACTTCAGCCTCACGGAATACAATATCTATCAGCCGCCGGAATTTATCGGGCTTCAAAACTACGTCGAGTTATTCCGGGACCCGCTGGTAGGGAAATCGCTGGTGAATACCTTCTATGCCATGTTCTCGATTCCCGTCAGCATGATACTAAGCTATCTCATTGCGGTGATCCTGTGTCAGAAGATCAAGGGCTTGCGGTTTTTCCAGACGATGTTCTACATTCCCATGGTCTGTTCCGCGGTAGCCGTATCGCTGCTCTGGCAATGGATCTTCAACGCCGACTACGGACATCTGAACTATTTCCTCTCCCTTGTTGGCATCGACGGGCCGGATTGGCTGGTGAGCGCCAAATGGGCGATGCCCGCCATGATCATACAGGGTGTCTGGGGCAGTCTCGGCGTCAATATTATTCTTTATATAGCAGCGATTAAAAATGTTCCTGAATCCTACTATGAAGCGGCGGAGATTGACGGCGCCAATTGGTGGAGAAAGCTGACCAGAATCACGCTGCCCTGTATTACGCCAACGGTATTTTTCGTGCTGGTCACGTCGCTTATCAACGCCATGCAGGACTTTACACGTTTCCTGGTCATGACTGGCGGCGGTCCGGAATTTTCCACGACTACCATTGTGTATTACCTCTATCAGAGCGGGTTCCGATATATGCAGATGGGCTATGCTTCTGCCATGGGTTGGCTGGTCGGGATTATCATCATTATCATTACGGTCATCAACTTCAAGATGTCTGATAAATGGGTCCAATATGATTGAGGGAAGCGCTGTGATGAAAAAACAACAGACAAGTCAATTCATAAGTAAAGCGATGCTGTATCTCATTTTATTGGTGTTTGTCGCGTTCATCGCCGCGCCTTTTGCGGTGATGCTCTCGACGTCGCTCAAGGACGAAGCTTCGGTATTCACTTTCCCGCCCCAGTGGATTCCCGCAACCTTTCACTGGGAGAACTACTCAAAAGTATTTTTGCAGCTTGATCTGATCAAAGGCTTTGTCAACACCTTATTGATCATCATTCCTCCGACCCTTCTGGGCTTATTGTCCAGCGCCTTTGCAGCATACTCGTTCTCGCATTTGAATTTTAAAGGCCGCGACAGCCTGTTCTTCGTGTTCCTGATGACCATGATGCTGCCGGGCGTTATCACCATGATTCCGTCCTATGTGATTTTCACACAGCTCGGGTGGGTCGATACGTGGCTTCCCCTGATGGTTCCCGGCAGTTTCGGCACGGCATTCTGTACGTTCTTTCTGCGCCAGTCCTTCATGACGATCCCGAAAGAACTGGTCGTAGCAGCCAAGATCGACGGAATGAGTCACCCGCGTATTTTCTTTACCATCATCTTGCCCCTCAGCAAGCCTGCCCTGGTAACACAAGCGGTACTGGGCTTCCTGGCGGGATACAACGATTTCCTGGGGCCGTTGATCTATATCAACTCTTCCCAGAAGATGACCCTTCAGCTCATGCTGTCGTCGCTCCAGGGCATGTATTCCTCCAATTTCAGTATTCTGATGGCCGGTGCGGCGCTGGCGGTGATCCCGACGCTGATCTTATGTATCGTCAGCCAAAAGGCGTTTGTCAGAGGCATTACCATGACTGGATTAAAAGGGTAGGTGAACAGCATGAAAATCAAAACGTTAAACTTGATTCTGGGAGGAATCGCCATCCTGGCGATTGCCGCCCTTGTGGCTGCAGGCGTTTTGTTTATGCCACCCCGGGGAGACCAGCAGCCTGCCGCAGCTATAGAGACATTCCTCACTGGAAATACATACATCAACGATGGTACGCTGTCGGCGGTCGGCGATCCTTTTGTATTCACCGATAACGGCAAGTATCATATGACTTCAACGGGAGACAGGGTCTCATTTAAGCTCTGGACTTCGGCGGACCTGGCGAATTGGGAGTACACAAGCCTGCTATACACACTGGGGCAGGACGGATCCTGGGCGACGGGAAATCTATGGCAGCCGGAGATCCTGAAGAAGGATGACACTTATTACATGTATTACTGCGCGCTGAACGCAAATAATTCCCTGCGTATCGGTCTGGCGGTATCGGATCAACTCGAAGGGCCGTACAAAGATATCAAAGCGGCGCCGTTGTTTGATTTTGGTTATGCCGTGATCGATCCCCATGTGTTTATAGACGACGACGGGAAAATTTATCTGTACTACTCGCGGGACAACTCTGAAAACGTTGTGAATGGCGTAAAGACCAGCCAGATTTATGTGGTCCCCATGGACGATCTGGAGACCATCTCAGCCAAAGAGGGCACGCTGGTATCTACACCGGAGCTGGAATGGGAAAAGCTCTCCGGCGGAGATTATCAATGGAACGAAGGCCCGGACATGCTTAAGCATGACGGGAAATACTATCTGTTTTACAGCGTGAATTATTTTAATAGCCGCGCCTACTCCATCGGCTACAGCATATCGGACAGCCCCACTGGCCCCTTCGTGAAACAGGAAAAGCCGGTGCTGACCTCTGAATATGAACAAATCTCCGGTACCGGAAACAACAGCTTCTTTCATTCCCTGGACGGCTCAGAGCTGTTCACGGCCTACCATATGCACTTGGATCCCCTCTCCGGCACGGGCAGCCGCTACCTGGCCGTTGACCGCAGCGGTTTCAGAGAGGACGGGACATTTTACATCAACGGTCCGACCAAAAGCCCGCAGCCTTTGCCGGATAAAGAAAAACTGGTTTCGTTGAACGCATGGGTTACGGCAACGGCTGATAAGACGCTGGATGGCAAAGAGTCGGCAGCCCTGACTGACGGAGAAATCGGCTTCTATTCCTGGAACGAAAAATACGAGTGGGCGGGGGAAAAGGATGCGAAGATCACCCTGACTTTTGAAAAACCTACACAGGTGAGCACCTTGTTCCTTTATGGTCCGTCAGTCGCGTCTCGGAGGGTCAACGCAGTGGACATCACATTTGACGACGGTTCCACAATCGATAACGTTCTCATCGGCAAGGCAAACGGTGAGGCCGCCATTGTGGACTTTGATGCGAAAACGGTGTCCCGGGTCACCATCACAGCGGCCGATGCCGGCAGCGCCGAGGGATTCGGACTGTCCGAAATCGGACTCTATCTTAAAACCGCAGGAAGCGCTTCGGACATCGGCGGGCTTGCCACCAATGCGGATTATGTCACAGGCGGATTGTATGGGAAGTCAAACTCGGCGATGTTCAGCACGGATGAAACTTGGTTCCAGAAGTTCCTCAAGTCCTTAGGGCGGGAGGTATGAAAATGGGGGCGATGTTATCCAAAGCCTGGCTGACCGTTTTGCTTGCTTGCATCATTGTGGCTGCCGCAGTCTCGCTTCTATTTATGCTGACACGGGGCCCATCTACGCTGAGCGGACTTGCCACCAATGCGGATTATGTCACAGGCGAACAGTACGGGAAAGCGGACTCGGTGCTATTCAGCACGGGTGAAGGAGGGTTCCGGCGCTCGGCGCATCTTGCTAGCGGCCGATTCCCGTGGATCATCGGCGACGATAAGATTTCCGTTAAAAGCGACAGCTCCGCCGCCTGGACGGGCATTTACCATGACGGCGAGCGCCTGACAGATTACACGGTCAGCGTCAACACGACCATCGTGAAAACCGGCCTCATCTCGGAATACCCGAAATATGGCATCTACGCATATTACAGCGATGGCGACAATTTTGTAGTTGGCATGATCGATCCAAGCCACGGACTGTTTACCTCCTATTACCGGATCAACGGAACCGATGGAAGCTGGGTGAATTCGCCCATCACTTTTGTGGATATGGCTGCCGAAAATGAGATCAAAGCCATTCGCATAGGCGATGAAATACGGTTTTATGTGAATGGGGTCCAGGTGCAGAAACGAAACATCGAGGGAATGACCGACGGCTACGGCGGATTGATCGTGGAAGATATGGAAGCGGATTATACCGCATTTTCGGTCACAACCGCCACGGCCTTTGATCCGGTCCAAATCCCGGAGCTTGCGCAAGGATGGGGCTTTGCGCAAAACGGCGTTCCCAACGGAGACGGCTTTGAAATAAACAGCGCCCAGCAACTGGTTTTAAACAGCCTTGACACGATGTGGCCTTCCATCTGGTACGGGGATCAGTTGTCCGAGTCTTATCAGTTCACCGTATCCGTACGGGAGCTGGAACGCGCGGAAGCGGCGGATTACCCGAAATACGGCGTGTACGCCGGGTTTGAAGACAATGAAAACTATGTGGCGGTATTTCTCGACGCCAAGAATCAGGTAGCGGCGACTTACGGAATGCTTCACGGAAAGCCGTTGGAGTGGCAGAATACGGGGATCTCCATTGACCCGTCCCAATACCAGGAGTTGAAAGTCATTCGCAACGGGAGCACCTTCGCCTTCTATCTGAACGGTATGCTGTTGCATACCCGCGATGTGGACATCGGCCCGTCACAGCCGGGGGTCGTAGCCGAGGGTACCCGCACGGAATATGACAAATTCACCCTTGGCGCCTTCAACGGCTTTGACCCGACCCGAATCCCGGCGCTTACACAAGGGTGGGGATTTGCTCAGAGCGGTGTTCCAGGCGGAGAAGACTTTGAAATCAAGAGCGCCCAACATCTGGTTTTAAACAGTCTTGACACTGCTTGGCCTTCCATCTGGTACGGGGAGCGGTTGTCCAAATCGTATCAGTTCACCGTATCCGTCCGAGAGCTGGAACGCGCGAAAGCGGCGGATTACCCGAAATACGGCGTGTATGCCGGGTTTGAAGATCATGAGAACTATGTGGCGGTATTCCTCGACGCCAAAAATCAGGTGGTGACGTCTTACGGACTGCTTCACGGAAAGCCGATGGAGTGGCAGAATACAGGGATCTCCATTGACCCGTCCAAGTACCATGAGCTGAAAGTAATCCGCAACGGGAGCACCTTCGCCTTCTATCTGAACGGTGAACTTATGCACACCCGCGATGTGAACATCGGTCCGTCACAACCGGGGGTCGTAGCCGAGGGTACCCGCACCGAATACGACAAGTTCACCCTTGGCGCCTACAGCGGATTTGACGGCGTTGTGGCCGAGACCTCCAACGGATGGGGAAAAGCTTCAAATGGTAACCTGGCTACCGCGGGAATGCAGGCCGTCAGCGAACAGAAGGTAGTTGGAAATGTACTGGGCAAGGACTGGGGCCGTATCTGGCTGTCGGGCAGCAAAAGCTCTGCCTATGATCTCAGCTTTACGGCTTCCAGCCAGCAGGTTGGCAGCACATCCGATTTCCCGAAATACGGCGTGTATGCGGTCTACAAGGACGAAGATAATTACCTGCGGGTGATGATCGATCCCGTCAACAGTGTGCATACCACCGGAGGCGTACTGGGCGGCGAGGACGTCGGATGGGAGAACACGGAAATTTCCTTTGATTTTACGAAGCCGTTGCCCCTCGGGGTGACGCGCAGCAGCAGCACTTTCTCCATCTATGCAGGCGGGGAGCTTGCCCAGACCCGGACGCTTGACTTCGGTGCCGGAGATGTGGGCATCGTGACCGAGGACAGCAAGGCGACCTTTGACAACATTGTTTTTACAAACAATAGATGATGGATGAGGAGGAAAAGCGAATGAAAACATCGTCATTTTTTAAAGGATTGACACGGGTCCTGATCTTGGCGCTGCTGGTAACTCTGTTCCCGGTGGGCGGGGTGGCTCCTGCCAGCGCAGCCGGTTCCCCTGTTTTGCCCGGAGGCGGACTGTTTCCTATCGACCTGACCCAGGCGCTGACTTGGTCCTCCACAGTGTCGATTGTAGGTGAAAGCGCCCACGCGGCCGTAGATGGCAACATCGATACGAAATGGGTGGCCAACGGCCCCTCCTTCCCCCAGAGCCTTATGGTAGACTTGGGCAAGGTAAAAGTCATTGCCAAAATCAATACGCTCTTTGAACAGGCAGGAACGTGGAGGTACGAGATTTTTACCTCTCTGGATGGTGAAAACTGGGCCAGTTACGGGCAGAACCCGTCCAGTGTCCCCAAGCAACAGAGCTACACCAACGAAAAGGACGCTGCGGCCCGCTATGTGGCCATTACCATGACTACCGGGGGACTCGACCCCAACGGAGATCCCTGCTGGGCCAGCATTCGGGAATTTGATGTTGTTGCGGCGGAACCTGCTTATATGGATGAAATATACATGGTCGATTCCGCTGTCAGATTCCTGGGACGCTATGAAATAAATGAGGACGGCGGGGCACAACTGTTCTTCGAGAGCGGGATAAAGGTTGGCTTTACCGGCAGCACCATCGGCGTGGACCTCACCAGCGGCGGCACCGGCGGCGGCTTTGCGTACAGCATCGACAACGCCCCATATGAGGAACAACGGATGGCTGAAGGCCAGTCCGGGCGGTACACCTTGGTGGACAATCTTGCGGATGGGGAGCATACCTTGCGCCTATACAACCGCTATCAAGACGCCCGCATGACCGTGAATTCCCTCTTCCTGGGTGAGGGGGGGAGCCTTGTCGCCCCGGCGGACACGCCGACGATTGAATTTGTGGGCGATTCCATTACGGCGGGGTACTACGGCGGCCCGATCAACAGCGGCCTTGTCCACGCTTACCCGTGGAAAACGGCAGCCCTGCTGGGCCTCGACTTCAATACCGTAGCCTATAGCGGCATTACCCTGATGCCCGGCAGCGGGAGCGATCCCCAGGGGATGGCCGCGCGATACTTCCAAAAGCAGGAGTATAAACAGGGTGAAACCTCCGAACCTTGGGACTCGACGAAGTACCAGCCGGACTATATTGTTATGAACCTGACGCAAAATGACAGCGCGGCAGACTCCCTCATACGAGACAAGTATACAAGCGTCCTGTCCAGCGTGTACGGTGTGAATCCGGACGCAACCATATTCGTCGTTGCGCCCTTCAGCGGGAAATACCGAGACGTATTAAGAGATACTGTCACCGAGTTTGGCAACGAGCACGTCCACTTCGTCAACACCGCCGGCTGGCTGAGCGGCACGGAATACTACGACGGCCTGCACCCCAGCGACGCCGGTAGTGATAAGGCCGCCCGGCTGTTGGCGGCGGCACTGCAACCCTATATTCCGGAGGTATCTGCTCTGAACACGGGCGCAGACTTGTCCCGGGTTCAGCTGGATAAGCAGGCTCAGGGCAATCACTTGGCCCTGAACAAACCCGCAGCTGCCACATCTGTAACGCCTATGGTGGGCTTCGGTGCGTTGGCAGCCCTTGATAGCAATCCGGATACCCGTTGGTGCGCCGAAGATATGAGTATGCCGCAGGCATTTATGGTTGACTTAGGCAGCCCGGAAGCAATACGCAATGTTTATGTCAACTTTGAGCAGTCTTCCGATTGGGATTTTGTGCTGGAGACATCACTCGACGGCGTAACCTGGACTCAATATGCCGCAATATACGAAAGTGACAAGGAGTTCTTTCTGGAAGGAAATCAACTGGGCAGATACGTGAGGATCACGGTCAACGATTCAACAGGCGGTGCATGGGCCAGCATCTGGGATTTTGATGTGTATGTCGCCGATGAGGATGGCGGGGATGCTTCTCTGTTTAAATCCCTCCCCGCGCCTTTCACAGGCGGCAGCTCAGGTGATTCCAGCGGCGGCTCCGGCTCGGGTGGCTCCGGCGACGGTGCAGCCCCGGTGACCCCGTCTCCGGCGGTGGAAACCCCCGATCTCTCCAAGCTGGACAAGATCGATTTGAGCGGCGCCGTAGCGATTTCTTCCGCCGACAATGGGCTGGGCGCTTCCGCGGGTGCGGCTTTTGACGGGGATCCCCATACAAGATGGGCTGCCAACGGTCCCGCCTTGCCCCAGACGCTTACCGTAGATTTGGGCGCGACAAAAAATATTGCAAAAGTCAACACTTTTTTTGAGCAGCCGAGCACCTGGGAATATAAGATCAGGTACTCAGTGGACGGGGCGACGTGGCAGATTTATGCCGAAAAAACCGGCGGCGTGATCAAACACCAGAGCTATACCGATGAGAAGAACGTGGAAGCGCGTTATGTTTCCATCGAAATAACAGGCGCGGGTCTTGATCCGAATGGTGAAAACTGTTGGGCGAGCATCTGGGAGTTTGAGGTCATTGAAAGGGACACAGGCAAAAATCTTGCGCTCAATCGTCCCGCTTCAGCGACCTCTACGATCGACCCGGGGGCCAGCGCCGCGGCAGCCTTCGATAACAATCCGGAAACCCGCTGGACCTCCGATGGTCCGGATATGCCGCAGACACTGATGGCTGACATGGGCAGTCTAAAAACCATACGCAACATTTACATCAACTTCGAGCAGTCTTCTGATTGGGATTTCGTGCTGGAAACGTCACTGAACGGCGTGACCTGGACCCCGTATGCCGCAAAGAAAGAAAACGGCCAGAAGTTTTATTTGGAAGGAAATCAACCAGGCAGATTCGTGAGGATCACGGTTAACGGTTCAACAGGCGGCGCATGGGCCAGCATCTGGGATTTGGATGTGTACACAGATAAATCGGTGATTCAGGCTCAAAGCTTCTCAGACGTGAAACCAGGCGACTGGTACTATGATGCGGTTTCCTTCGTAGCGGACAGAGGTATCGTCAGCGGTATCGGCGGCGGCAAGTTCGCCCCCAATGCCAACGTGAAACGCGGCGACTTCCTGCTCATGATCATGAGAGCCTACGTCATAAAGCCGGACCAGACTCCTGTGGATAATTTTGCAGATGCGGGCAGCACCTATTACACCAACTATTTGTCCGCGGCCAAACGCCTGAATCTGGTCAACGGCGTCGGGAATAACCGTTTCAATCCCGAAGGAACCATCAGCAGGCAAGATATGGCGGTGATCCTGTACACGATCCTGGAGAATCTCGGCAAGTTGCCTTCCGCTGCAAACGAAAAGACTGTTGACAGCTTCACCGACGGTGCGCAGACCGCCCAGTACGCAAGAGATGCGTTGAGCGCCTTCAACGGCGCAGGTATCATCAACGGCGATGCCAACGGCCTTCTGACCCCGGCGGGAACCTCCACCAGGGCGCAGGTTGCCATGGTGCTGTATACTCTGCTTAAATAACACTGTTAAAACGCCAGACAGACGCTGCGCAAAAACTCGCGTCTGTCTGGAACCTGACAACTGGAGGGAAAAGCAATGAGAAAGCAAAACATATTGAAAACGAAAGTGTGTTTGCTTGCAGTGTTCATGTTATTCGCCATGGTTCCAGGAATAACGGCGACTGCGCTGGCGGCGGGATCCCCCGATCTCTCCGGGCTTACCAGAGCTGATTTGAGCAGCGCGATTGCCAATTCATCTACCAGCTCCGCAAAGGCGGCATCCGCTTTTGCCGCAGTTGACGGCGATATGAATACCCGCTGGGCAGCCAACGGCCCTGAATTCCCGCAGACGTTAACGGTGGATTTGGGCGCGGTAAAAAACATTGCGAAGATCAATACCATTTTTGAACAAGCGAGCACGTGGGCATATAAGATCAATTACTCAACGGATGGTACAACTTGGCAGGCCTATGCCGAGAAAACCGGCGGGGTAATCAAACGCCAGGCGTATACAGATGAAAAAGAAGTAGCGGGACGTTATGTAAGCATCACCATCACAACAGGCGGTACGGATCCCAACGGAGAGCCCTGTTGGGCCAGCATTTGGGAGTTTGAGGTCATAGAAAAGGGTACGGGTATCAATCTTGCGCTAAACCAGCCCAGTACGGCTACGTCCACAGTGGATGCGGGCGCCAGTGCGACCGCGGCCTTCGATAACAACCCGGAAACCCGCTGGTGTGCCGACAATGAAAGTATGCCGCAGTGGCTGATGGCGGACCTGGGCGGAACGGCTGCGATACGGGAGGTTTACATCAACTTCGAGCAGTCTTCCACATGGAACTTTATGATGGAAACATCCCTTGACGGGATAAGCTGGACCCAGTATGCCGCAAAGAATGAAAGCGGCCAGGCGTTCTGGCTGTCGGGCAATCAATCGGGCAGATACGTAAGAATTACGGTCCAAAGCACAACAGGCGGCGCGTGGGCGAGCATCTGGGATTTGGATGTGTACACATCGGGACAGGTGGTTCCGCCTGCGGGACCCGTTGAGGCTCCGTCTTCCTGGGCAGCTCAGACCGTAGGGGATGCAATTGCCGCGAGACTTGTGCCTTCAACTCTGCAAAAGAATTATGCGAAGCCTGTATCAAGGGGCGATGTAGCGCAAATGTTCATTAACCTGATTGAGAAGGGTTCGGGAAAGGATATCGATGCATTCTTGACGGAGAAGGGCGCTTCAATCGATAGCGGCGCGTTCACCGATACGACGGATCAGGCTGTACTCGCCGCCAACGCTCTCGGCATTATCAGCGGAGTAGGCGGCGGCAAATTTGACCCGTCGAGCACATTGACCAGAGCGCAGGCGGCGGCGATCATTAATCGCGTGGCAAATGTGCTCGGAGTGGAAACCAGCGGCTATACCCACTCATTCACCGATGTCAGCGGCCAGTGGGTCGATGCGGAGTTGGGCTGGCCTGTCCATGCGGGCGTTATCAGCGGCGTAGGCAATAACAAATTCGATCCCGACGGCAAGCTTACTGCCGAACAGGCTATAGCGATCGCCTATCGCGCATTGCAAAGTTTGAAATAGAAGCAATCTCCAATAAACAATTTCACTATTTAGGGGGATGAAAAATGAGGATTCGCTCAATTAGCAGAGTTATGATTATGGTTATGATTCTGTCGATGTTTTTTGAGTTGTTGGGGCTCGGCCCGAATCCAACTGTTCGTGCTGGTTCCGACCCTGATATGGATATATTGCTGGAAGAAAACTTCGATTCGATCGCGGACGGGGGGCCGTTGCCGGCAGGATGGGAGCAGGGTGGAGTAGGAACATGGACGATTGAAGAGGGGACATTGGTCGGAGAGTCGACTACAGCAGATACCTTGTACGTCCTTTTCGGTGATTCGACATGGACTGATTACACGGTAGAAGCAAAAATCTCTTTCATTTCGGCAGTAGCGGCCACTCGTTGGGCTTCTATTATGTATCGCGAAGGCCCTAACGGTGTCTACCAATTTCCGATGAGGAAAAATGGCGGAGATAATATTTCCTTTAAGACGCCGACAGGGAAATGGGTGGGGAAGTATCCCGTTCCTGACCATGCAGTCGCTAAAGCACCGGAATATAACGAATGGCATACATTGAAAATTGATGTTCAAGGGAGCCATGTTCGGCACTACTATGACGGCATTTTATTGTACGAACAAGATATCGTCACCGAGCAATTGCAAGGCAGGGCCGGTCTTGGACTTGATAGGGTCAAGGTGCGCTTCGACGATGTGAAGGTGACTAAAATCGAAGCGGTCTCTATGGCGTTTTCTGATGTGCCCGATGAAGTAGAGGCCAATACGGTGACAGATTTTGAGATCAATGCGCTATTTAATACGGGCAGAACTCTCAATGTAACTGGACAAGCGGTGATTACATCCTCCGATGATACAATCGCTCGCGTCGAGGATGGTAAGCTTCTAGCCCTGAAGGAGGGTTCTGTTGTTATTACAGCCGCTTATCAGGGAATAGAGCGGGAGTGGGAATTGAGTGTAACACCTTCTATCGCCCCAATTACGGTATTGGAGTTAGTTCCAAGTCTACAAGCAATGAGCCTAGTAATAGGACAGGATAAACAACTAAGTGTGACTGGCAAGCTGAGTAACTTTACGACAGAAGATAAGACTTCCGAAGCTGACTGGTCGAGCGAAGATGAGACTGTGGCAACGGTGTCAGCTGGTGTAGTTACGCCCTTAACGGTTGGAGAAACAAGGATTAAAGTGACGATGGATGGTGCGGAAGCTGAAATTCCGATTAAGGTATGGG
>Ga0222419_100614_pt1 | contig 25889 bp, 14 predicted proteins | sample 1B20Ametagenome_FD_182474 | JGI IMG/M metagenome (GOLD analysis project Ga0222419, IMG submission 182474) | Enriched microbial communities from leaf-cutter ant dump, University of Wisconsin, Madison, United States - 1B20A (version 2) | ecosystem: Environmental > Terrestrial > Nest > Insects nest... | reverse complement strand
TAAAAAGTATTTCTACCACCAGGGGCATGGTGCAAAAAGGAGAACTGATCATTGCCAAGAACAATGTGATCGACGAGGAAACTTATCAGAAGCTGCAATCCTTCAAGGAAAGTTATGAAGCGCAGACCAAGAGCATAGGAAACAGCAGCCTGGTTTATTTGGGACAAGTGATGCTGGTAGGCTTTATTGTGAGCCTGCTCATGGTATTCCTTAAATTGTTCCGGAAAGATATTTTTGCAGACAACAGGCAGCTTTCGCTCTTGTTGCTGGTCACCACAAGCATGCTGCTTTCCCTGACCTGGGCCATCAGGCTGAACCTGCCCAGTTTGTATTATATCCCTTTTGCCATTGTCCCGATCATCATCAGGATCTTGTTTGATACCAGGCTGGCACTGTACCTCCACCTGCTGGTCATTCTGATCGCCGGCTTTTTTGTGCCGAACAGTTTTGAGTTTGTATTTTTTCAGACCACAGCTGGGATGGTGGCCATCTATAGCATCCGCAACTTGATCAAGCGGGAACAATTACTCTTGTCGGCGCTGTATATTCTATTGGCTTATTTGATATCATTTATCGGCATTGCACTATTGAGGGAGGGATCTTTCAAGCAGATCGAATGGATGAATTTTGTGCCTTTCATTGTAAGCGTATTGCTTTCCCTGCTGGCATATCCATTGATCTACGGCTTTGAAAAATTGTTTGGCATTACTTCCGATGTAGCACTTATTGAGCTGACCAATACCAATAACAAACTCCTTCGTGAACTGGCCTTTAAAGCTCCGGGCACTTTTCAGCATTCGCTGCAGGTGGCCAATCTTGCTGAAGCAGCTATTTTTAAGATCGGAGGCAATTCACTGCTGGTCAGAGCCGGTGCTTTGTACCATGATATCGGAAAGATCGAAAACCCTCAATACTTTATTGAAAACCAGAACACAGGCACAAGCCCCCATGACAAGCTGCCGTATGAGCAGAGTGCGCAGATCATCATAAAACATGTGCACAAAGGCATTGAGATCACGCGCAGGCACCAGTTGCCAGAAAGTGTGATCGATTTTATCCGGACGCATCATGGCAATACCCGGGTCGACTATTTTTATCAGTCATTTTTAAAGAATTCTCCAGAGAAGTTTGTCGATGAGAATATTTTCAGGTATCCGGGACCTATACCTTTTTCCAAGGAGACCGGCGTGCTCATGCTGGCAGACTCTGTCGAAGCGGCATCCAGAAGCCTGAAAAATCCGGATGCTCAGAACATCAATGACCTGGTAGAGCGCATTATTGACTACAAACTGGAGCAGAACCAACTGGACAATTGTGATCTTACGCTAAAGGATATTGAAACTATAAAGCTGATATTCAAGACAATGCTGATGAGCATTTATCATGTGAGGATAGATTACCAGCAAACCACGTGATTTTTATCGCTAAAGATTTGACTTTTTTTTTGCAGTCGTTGATGAATTACTATATTTGCAGACCCTAAAACAAAGGTTTTAGGTAATATAAGTTAGGGGAGAGGTGCCTGAGTGGCCGAAAGGAACAGTTTGCTAAACTGTCGTACTGGCAACGGTACCGCGGGTTCGAATCCCGCCCTCTCCGCAACAATCCTGTAAAAACAGTTAAAAGCCTGCAATCATTTGATTGCAGGCTTTTGTTTTTAGGTCAACCGACCATTTTATGCGGGCAATTCGCACCAAATAAATGCTTAATTCGGTGCATCAATTTAAGGCAAAGCCTCACACGCCGAATTTTGATATATCTTTTTGATTATCAGAAAGTTAGGTTATTGAACATCTTGGCTGCTATTATCTTGTCAAAATCGGTTGCCTATTGTCTATCATACACCAATTTCCTCATTTCACCCTTGCGCACGCTGACCAGGACAGACATAGACTTGCCACTATTGATCAACTTCCAAACCTCTGTTACTTTGACATCCGGTTCCTTACCTTTGGTATAGAAGGATTTAAGTGAGGTAACAATCATCGTCTGGCCATCGTCTGCCCAGCTTGCATTAGACTCGTCCCTTGATCTCCCGAAAATAGTAGACTCCCTTTCTTTGCCATCGAAAATCAGCTTCTCTTCCTTTTTAACCGGCTCCCATTCCGGAAAGGAACTTGTTACATGTACAGCCAGCATATCTTTATTTCCAGCAATGTTCATGGTACTAGAAAACACACGATCACCTTCCCCGAAAATACACACAGGAAATGACCCCGTAAAATCACTCTTCGACTTATTTAATTTCCATTTACCAACAAAGCTAGCCCGATGAGTGCCATTTTTTTGCTGGGCCATTACAGGAAGGCAAATTACCACTACCAACATGAGCATCAGGCTGGATAAAACATTTCTTTTATTTTTCATATCCTATTAAATTGATTCAGCGAAATTACCTTGATATCTTTCAGCCTGAACAATTTGGATTGTAAATAAAAATGTAAACTTTGTAAATAAAATCTTTACACTATGTCTGATGGCCGAGGTCTTCTGTCTGGAAAACCCTTCGAGAAAATCTGAAATCTTATCAGGAAAAAGAAAGTTAAGTTTGTCGATGATTCGCTAATTAACTGAAATACTGAATATTCCTGCAGAGGTTCTGATTCAGGCATATTAAAAATTTTCAGTAAAAATCACTCAGTCCTCAAACTCTTTATCGGATTAGCAATTGCTGCTTTTATAGATGTATAGCTGACCGTCAGCCAGGCAATCACCAGCGCTGATAATGCAGTGGTCAAAAAGACCAGCCAGCTTAACTGGATATGATAAGCGAAACCCGATAGCCAACTGTTTGCCGCATACCAGGACAGCGGTATGGCTATGACAATAGCGATCAGGATTAATCTGGTGATACCGGTAGATAGCAAGTAGACCAGATTGATGACAGATGCGCCTAACACTTTACGCACACTTATTTCCTTAGTGCGCCGTTCTGCCACGAACGCAGATAAGCCATATAAACCCAGGCAGGAAATAAAACCTCCAAGAATGGCGAACAGATTAAAGATATTGCCCATTTGCTGTTCTCCTTTATAAAGACCGGCGATATCCTTGTCAACGAAATTAAACTGAAACGGATAGGCAGGATTAAGCCGCTGGCTGATCTTCGACATTGCTTTTATAGTCGGCTCCGTTTGATCTGCCAGGGTTCTAATTACAACAAACCCTCCATCTTTATTATAGCGAAGGATCAGGGGTTCTATGGCCGTTTGCACAGGTTTATAATTAAAGTCTTTGACTACGCCTATAATTGTGCCGTCTCTCTGGGTAAACGACAGGGCTTTGCCAACAGCGGTTTGAGCAGTCAGCCCCATAATGCCTGCCATTTTTTCATTAATGATGAAATTATTGGAATCTGCCGGAAATGAATGTGAAAAACTCCGCCCATTCAACAGCTTAAGCTTAAATATATTGACGAAATCCTCATTGACATCCATTAACTGGTAAACAACCTGTAAATTTGGGTCTTTACCGATCCATTTTGCACTCATATTTCCAGATTGGAGGTTGGTAGGCAGATCAGAAGTGATGGCAAAATTACTGGTAAGTGTGTTTTGTCTCAACTCATTGATCAAAGCGTCACGGTTTTTCCAAATTTCCCCTTTACAGGGCATATAAACGAGGTTGGCTTTTTCAAATCCGGGATTGCGGTCTTTAATGAATCTAAGCTGATTATAAATGACCACCGTACCTACCAGCAGTATGATTGATACAGTGAACTGTGTTACCACCAGGACATTGCGAAACAATATATTTCCTCCCATCGATTTGATGTTGCCTTTGAGTACTTTAACCGGGTCAAAACCGGAGAGAAACAAGGCGGGATAGCTTCCGGAAATCAGACCTGTAAGCAGACCCACACCAAAAAACGCTAACCAGAATCTGACATTTGCAATCGGAATAGAGAGATTTCTATCTGCCAGATTATTAAATACCGGCAAAAATAACTCTACAATTCCAAGGGCAAAAAACAGGGATAAAAATGAAATAAGCACAGATTCGCTTAAAAACTGGAAGATCAGCTGTCCGCGGGCAGCGCCTGCTACTTTGCGTAAGCCAATTTCTTTAGCCCTTCGCGCAGAACGAGCTGTGGCCAGATTCATAAAATTGATACAAGCTACGATAAGGATCAAAATTGCGGTAATGAAAAAGATATGGACATATTGTGCGTTTCCATGACCCGGCATATCTCCTGTTCTGAAAGGTGCTAAATGGATGTGGGTCAGCGGTTCCAGTTGAAAGGAAACCTGCATGCTGGAATGCTGATGAAAGATCTGGTACATTTTCTTTTCCAGCCTGTCCAGATTTACAGCGGAAGGGTCAAAGTTTTGAGCAAACTGCACATAAGTGTAGAAGTTAAAGTTTTCCCATTTATCGACATCAGGAGATCTGTCATTTCTGAATGTAGGTTCCAGTGGCATAATAAAATCAAACTGCAAATCTGAACTGGCCGGAACGTCGGCCAATACGCCGGTTACGACCAGATTATCCTGATTGTCTTTTCGCAGCATCTTACCTATGGGGTTCTTGTTGCCAAAATATTTTTTAGCTATGGTCTGCGTGATCAATACCCCATCCGTACGTTTCAAGGCAGTAGCACGGTCACCCAGTAACAACGGAAAGGAGAAGATATCGAGGAAAGTTGAGTCGGCATAGTAGAGACGTGTTTCCTCAAATTTGTTACGACCTGTTTCAAACAATGCCGTACGCATCATGCTCAATCTGACCATATTTTTAATGACGGGTATTTCAGATTTTATTCCAGCAGGCATAGCTTGTGTGCTCAACGCGGCTTTAAGGCCGGGGACTTCACAGTTGATGCGGTAGATCCGGTCGGCATTCTTATGAAATCTGTCATAACTCCGTTCGTTTTGCACCCAAAGTAAGAGCAGTATAGTTGACGCAAGGCCTATAGCCAAACCTGAAATGTTAATCATGGATTGGCGTTTATCCTTTAGGATGTTTCTGTAGGCGAGCTTCAAATACGTTTTAAACATTGTTATGCTAAATTTCTACTGTGTCAGCGGTTGTCAAAACCGTGCCAATGATTAAACTAGTATCATGAGGCCTATATTCAACATCTGGCTTTGGTCTGCTGTCCGGAAATGTACAGCAGGTGTACGTTATCAAAAGTATAGATCCATTAAGATTTTCTACAAAATGGTGATTATACGGTGTTTGCCTATGCTTACCTTTGATTTATGAAGAAAATAGGATTTCTCTCGTTTGGGCATTGGTCTGACCACCCTTCTTATGCAACACGTACTGCGGGCGACACCTTATTGCAGTCCATTGATCTGGCGGTTGCGGCAGAGGAACTGGGTTTGGACGGTGCTTATTTCCGCGTTCATCACTTTGCGCGCCAACTGGCATCGCCGTTTCCTTTACTCTCGGCTATCGGCGCCAAAACCAGCAAAATAGAGATCGGCACCGGTGTGATCGATATGCGGTACGAAAACCCGCTCTATATGGCAGAGGATGCCGGGGCTGCCGACCTTATCGCCGGAGGGCGTTTACAATTGGGGATCAGCAGGGGTTCGCCGGAGCAGGTGATCGATGGCTGGCGCTATTTCGGTTATGCACCTGCTGAAGGAGAATCAGATGCCGAAATGGGACGCCGGAAAGCCCTGGAATTTTTAGATCAGTTAAAAGGTACCGGATTTGCGGAGCCCAATCCGTATCCTATGTTTCCCAATCCACCGGGCTTACTACGTTTGGAACCGTATGCTGAAGGCTTGCGGAAACGTATCTGGTGGGGAGCCGCTTCCAATGCCACTGCCGTTTGGGCAGCAGAGAACGGCATGCATCTGCAAAGCTCTACTCTGAAGTTTGATGAGAGCGGCAAACCTTTTCATGTTCAGCAGGCCGAACAGATCCGTTTATACAAAGAAGCCTGGAAAAAAGCGGGGCATCAGCGGGAGGCCAGGGTTTCGGTGAGCCGGTCTGTTTTTGCACTCGTAAACGACCAGGACAGGTATTACTTTGGCCAGCAGGCGAAAACGGCAGATAGTTTCGGTTATATAGAAGCCGACAAACGGGCGGTATTCGGCAGGAGCTATGCTGCCGAACCGGAGCAACTCATCAAGGAACTGGCTCTGGACGAAGCTATTCAGGAAGCAGATACAGTGCTCTTAACTATACCAAATACGCTGGGCGTCGAATATAATGTTCATGTGCTGTCTTCTATCTTAGAACATATTGCACCGGCACTGGGCTGGCGATAAATAGCAAACCATGGTTTCCGTTATGGCTTAGATAAAAGGACGGCTAAAAAGCTTCTCCAAGATTAAACATGACCGAGCTGTAGCCTTTGCTCATCCCGTAATCAATGCTGATGTTGGTGTTGGAACCCTTGTTGAACTTTATGCGGAGACCGGTTCCTGCGGCTGGTCTCCAGGAGGTAAGCAAAGAGCCTGAACCGCTAACGGTATTCACGTTGGTGAAAACGACGAAGCCGAGCAGCCCGTTACGGGTAATGTCCCTGCGGTATTCGCTTTCCAGGTAAAACAAAGTCCTTCCCCTGTACCGGTTCTGGTCTATTCCCCTGGCTGAGCGATTGTAAGGGTCCCAGCCCGTACTGGGCAGGTCAAGGTAAGGGGTCTTATTGCTGAGGGCTGTCCAGAAATAAGACCAGAAAGCGAGTGTATTCTGCTGGTTTGGTTTGGCAGGGTTCATGGCTATATACTTCCGCAAATCCAGGTATAAAGAACTCCAAGTATTGTTGCTGCCTAAAAAGGTGGGGTTGATCCGGTACACCAGGTTTCCATACATTCCCGGCATCGGGTTGATCGCATTGTTGCGTGTATCGTAAACCACATTCAAACTGATCCCTGAGGAAAAGGAATTGCTGCCCGTACCCGATTCGTAACCTGAATATTTTTCAAGATTTACCGCTGCGTCATCAGGGTCAATATTAAAATGATAATCTAGATTATAACCCAGCCCGGCATATAAATAGGGCTTGATCTGTTTCAGCGCATTTTGGTAGAAACGGATGTATTTATAATTCAGGAGGGTCTTTTCCTGCTCTTTACGGGATGTTCCAAGACCCCAGGTAAACTGAGGATATACTAAAAATCGGGTATCCCCCTGGATCAGCCAGGTGTTGTCCGGGAGCCAGATGCTGTTACGTATAGGAAGACCAAAACGGCTGCCGAAATTCCAGTAGGGCGTAAATGTTGCGGTCGAGAGGTTTGTCGTTTTTCTGGGGCCAAGGTACATCGCCGCAGAAGTACTCGTGATCAATGCCCGCCCGCTTCCGCCCGGGACCGTTCCGCCCACCGGCAAAATCGAAAAATACAGGCGTTTTTCTTTTTGCTCCCGCATCTTATCCGGCTTTATGCGAAAGAGTGATTTTGCGATGTCAATCAGGTCTGTCTGTTTGGCCGTATCCAGCACCACATTATTGTGGGGCAGTACGTTGCCTGCGTTTTGCGCATCAGAATGTAACGGCAACCATAAAAGGCCGGTTATTAAAATTTTTATGCAAAGTTTTGGGTCTATGTTGTTCATATCAGATGGTCAGTTACTTCAATAAGCGTGCCTTGTCCTGGAAATTGATCTCATAGGTTCTAGAAAAATAACTACTATTTCCATAGATTTTATTTGTTTTAATAAAAAAGGTATTATATTTGTCCCGGTGAAGAATAATAATCACCTGAAATCAATGAAGAAAGAGTTACATTTTATTGAAATTAAAAGACAGATTTCTAAGGAAAGGATAAACTTCCTTTCAGATCAGTATTGTTGTTGCTGTTGTTGATCCGGTATACCGTGACCACCCCGAAGCGCTGACAGACGCAAATCCCATTGCAAATTTTGAAGACGACAATTAAAGGATGTCAAAAGACTTCCACAGGCTCTTTTTGCAATTTTTTTAACAAAACAATTTAAATAAACCAAACAAAACGCGCATAAGGCCCAGCGGTTTAAACGCGCCTGACCAACAAATATTAATCTTAAAATCATGAAAAAAAAATTACTAATCCTCTTTTTATTCCTGCTTTCGGCAAGCTATGGATTTGCCCAAAGCACAATAACAGGTGTAATAAAAAATAGCAATGGCGTCCCCGTGCCCAATGCGACGATAAAGATCAGAGGTACCAATGTTACTGCAGTTGCCGATGACCAGGGTATTTTTCGCATCAGTGCAAACGAGCAAACCCCGTTCTACCTGCAGGTAAGTTCAGTTGGCTATAAAGCCCAGGATTTCCAGATCCTGAAGCTACAGGATACCCCTTTGGAGCTGGTCCTGGTTGAAAATGAACAACTGGACGAGATCGTCGTGACCTCAAGAAGACGTTCAGAAGTGCTCCAGGACGTGCCGATCCCGATCACCGTTATCGGAGGCCAGGCCGCAGAAAATGCAGGAGCCTTCAATGTGAACCGCCTGAAGGAACTGGTTCCCTCCGTACAATTGTATGCTTCAAATGCGCGGAATACGACCCTCAATATCAGGGGGCTGGGCTCAACATTTGGCTTGACTAACGACGGGATCGATCCGGGTGTAGGCTTCTATGTAGACGGCGTTTATCAGGCCCGTCCTGCCGCCACTTCTACAGATTTTCTTGACATCGAGCGGATCGAGATCCTGCGCGGTCCTCAGGGAACGCTTTTCGGCAAGAACACCACTTCGGGCGCATTCAACATCACCACCACAAAACCGACCCAGGTACCGACAGCCAAGGCAGAATTCAGCGTGGGCAACTATAATTTTATACAAGCCAAGGCAAGTGTTTCAGGTGGCGTTGCAAAGAATCTGGCCGCAAAGATTGCTTTGTCAGGCACACAACGTGACGGCACCATCTGGAATACTTTGGAAGAACGCAGCTACAGCGGCCAGAACAACCTGGGCATTAAAGGCCAGCTCTATTATACCCCGTCAGAAAACCTGCAGGTATTGTTGAGCAGTGACGTCAGCTTTCAGCACCCTGCCGGCTATCCGTTGGTCATAGCCGGTGTGACCACTACCGAAAGAAGTGCATACCGTCAATATGCACAGATCATCACTGACCTGGGTTATGAGCAACCTAAAATTGATCCTTTCTCCCGAGAGATCAATACCAACACACCATGGAAGCAAAATCAATCTATTGGCGGAGTATCAGCCAACATAGACTATAAAATCGGCAACGGAACACTGACTTCCACCACGGCCTGGAGGTTCTGGAACTGGGACCCGACCAACGACCGGGATTTCTCGGAAGTATCAGCGCTTACCAAATCACAGGGCAACTCACGTCATGACCAGTATTCACAGGAATTCAGGTATGCGGGCAATATCAGCGAAAAGATAAGCGGAGTAGCCGGTGTGTTTATCCTGGGCCAGAATCTGAAAGGCCTTGACCAGACCGAAGAAGTAGGTGCAGATCAATGGCGCTTCGTGCAGACTAGTGCTACCGGTGCACAGGCAGGTTATACAACACCCGGCCTGCTGAATAACTTTGGCATCCGGACCAATTCCACCATCAAATCTTTAAGCGCAGCTGTATTTGCACAGATCGATTGGGAATTCTTGCCTAAATTGCACGTACTGCCCGGCCTGAGGTTCACTTACGACAAAAAAGACGTCGACTATGACCGCGTAACTTACGGCGGCCTGCAAACTTCAGATCCTGCTTTACTTGCGCTGAAAGCCGCAGTATACAGCGATCAGCAGTTCAGCACAAGCACAGACAACAACAATCTTTCCGGCAACCTTACTTTGTCTTACCGTCCGAGTACAAGATTGAACGTCTATGGAACTTTCTCCACCGGTTATAAGCCAGTTGGCGTTAACGTCGGCGGTTTGCCAACTACTGCAGACGGACAGGCCGACTTATCTGTAGCCGTGGTAAAACCCGAATATGTTCAGCAATATGAGCTTGGTGCAAAAACCAAACCATTCAAGGGCGCGATACTTAACGTTACCGCTTTCAACACAGACATCAAAGATTACCAGACCAACGTACAGTCACCACAACTTGGGGTGAACAGAGGTTATCTGGCCAATGCAGAAAAAGTCAATGTAAAAGGACTGGAGGTTGACGGAAGCTACCAGTTGCATAGGTTTCTGACTCTAAATCTGGGGGTCGCCTACCTGGATGGCAAATACAAGAAGTTCACCAATGCGCCACTTCCACTAGAAGAGACTGGTCATACGGAACTCATCGACGGTACCGCCACACAGGTCGCATTTAAAGATGCTTCCGGAGGCAGGCTTCCAGGTATTTCCAAATGGAATACATCCGGTGGTGTAGAATTGAGCACTGCCGGCAAACTGGCAACCACAGAAGGCAGATGGTTCATTGCTACGGACGTCACCTACCGTTCAGAATATTCTTCAAACCCTACACCATCAAGCGTACTGAATGTAGACGGTTATTCATTGGTCAATGCCAGGATTGGATTTAAGGCAGACAAGTTCTCAATATTTGGCTGGGGCCGGAACATCGGGCAGACCAGCTACTTTGAGCAATTGCAAGCTGCTGCGGGCAATTCTGGCCTGTATGCAGGTGTGCTTGGCGATCCAAGAACTTTTGGAGGTACATTACGCTATTCGTTCTGATCACCCTGACAATATCTGTTACGACAGAATCCTGAGAAGGCCCGCATTCATTTGAGTGCGGGCTTTTTTATTTGATCGTTCTGGCAAGTCTGTGTATATTCAGTTATTAATCAGTTCAACCAAAATATCCATTACCTAAATTATCAAACTATGATCTTCATTGTGAAGGGTTTAATGCTCAATAACAAGGCTTTGCTTATCGCTATGCTTCTAACCGTATCTGCTAGTTCCCTTTTTGCACAAAAGGAAACTAAGGAAAAGAAAGGCTATTATACGAAAGCGTTACAATCACTGCAAAATGAAATAAAGGAACACTTTTATGACGAAACTTCCGGCTACTATTTTGTTGTGCTGGATACAGCGCAGCGTGAAAGAAAAAACGGTTACCTGAGAGCATACACCTATCTATGGTCACTTTGTGCATTATATCAGGCAGCCAATGAGATCGAGAAACTGGATCCCAGGGCCAACCTAATGGCCCCGCTGGTCAAAAATATGGCAAACTATTACAATCCAGCCCCGCCAAAAGGCGGATATACAGATTATATCATGAAGCTGAAACCCGGAGAGCGTTATTATGACGATAATCAATGGATCGGTATTGCAGCCTTAGATGCTTATGCAAGAAAAAAACAGCGATCAGATCTGGAACTGGGCAAATCAATGTATGATTTCATGATGACCGGTCATGACCAGGTACTGGGCGGCGGAATTTATTGGAAGGAGGGATCTACCAGTTCTAAAAATACCTGTTCAAATGGCCCGGGTGTTTTGGTAGCCTTGCAGATGTATCAGGCTACAAAGCATAAAGCCTACCTGGATACTGCGTTAAAACTGTTTAACTGGACAAATGAGAAACTGCGGACCCCGGCCGGCCTGTACTATGACAACATCAGGATCAAGGACGGGAGTATAGGTAAGGCCACATTTTCCTACAATACAGGTACCATGCTGGAGTCCAATGTCTACCTCTATGAGATCACTGGCGATCAAAAGTACCTTAAGGCTGCAAATGCCATTGCAGACAGCTCATTGACATTCTTTTATGGAAAAGGCCAGTTCAGGGACGGTTACTGGTTCAATGCCGTATTGCTCAGGGCCTACCAGCACCTGTTCAGGCATAATAAAGACACCAGTTATATTTTAGGTTTTAAAAAATGCCTCGACTATGCTTTGGAACATGAAAAGAATGAAAAGGGACTGTTCAATGGAAAAAATGGAATCCAGAACCTGGTAGAACATGGCGGAATGCTGGAGATACTGGCACGTTTTGCCTGGCTTGAACAGCAGTACACTATTGCGCCCGGCCCGGCCGCGTCATCCGGAAAGTAACCTTGTTTCTCTGAACTAATCCAATACAATGAAAACGATCTGTTCCATTGCAATCCTGTTCCTGTTTTATCAAACGGTTGACGCACAAAAGAAACGTTCCAAGCAAAGGCATCAACAGACAGCAATAGAAAAAAAAGAAAAGACAACCTTTCAGACCTCCGCGCCATGGAAGCCCAGTACAGACCTCAGGGCAGATGTAGCCATGATCTATGGCGCAGGCGACCGTCCAGGCATGACCTTTGAACAACGTGCGCAGACTTGGCGCGATAAAGGATACGGTACCCACTTTATGACCGGTATGGCCTGGGGCGGCTACCAGGAATACTTTCTGGGCAAATGGGACGGCAAACGACATTTTGACGAGGCCCAGGTCGAAATGAACGGGGACACCATCTGGCACGGGAAAAACACCCCCTACATAGTACCTACCGTCAATTTCCTGAGATATTTTAAAGAGAAGGTCATCAAAAGAGTGATCGATAATGGCATAGACGCAATCTATCTTGAAGAACCCGAATACTGGGCCAGGGCAGGATATAGCGAAGCCTTCAAAAAAGAATGGAAAGAATATTATGGTTTTGACTGGAAGCCCCAGCATGAATCCGCCGAAAACATGTACCGCTCCAATAAGCTCAAATATTACCTGTATTACCGTGCACTGAAAGAATCCTTTACCTATGCAAAAGAATATGGCAAGAGCAAGGGCATGGAAGTGCGCTGCTATGTGCCAACACATTCTCTGATCAATTATGCCATGTGGGAAATCGTCAGTCCCGAGGCAAGCCTGGCTTCCTTGTCCTGTGTAGATGGGTACATCGTGCAGTCATGGACAGGCACGGCCCGCGAGCCCAATTATTTTAACGGCATTGCCAGGGAGCGTACTTTTGAAACCGCATTCCTGGAATACGGCTGCATGCGTTCTATGACCGTACCGACCAACCGGAAGCTGTTCTTTGAAAACGATCCGGTAGAAGACACCCGGCGCGACTGGAGCGATTACAAAAAGAATTACCAGACCACATTTACCGCCGAGCTTTTCTTTCCCGACATTGACAATTATGAGGTCATGCCCTGGCCGGACCGCATATTTGACGGAAAATATTTTGTGAGCAGGACCAGCAATGCACGTGCGGGGATGCCGAGATCTTATTCCACACAGATGATGGTGATGATCAACTCACTCAATGACATGAAGATCTCTGTCGGAAAGACTTCGGGAACACAGGGGATCAGTGTGCTGATGGGCAATTCCATGATGTTCCAGCGCTTGCCGACCCATGATGACGGCAAGGCCTGGGTAGATCCTTATTTTTCCAATTTCTATGAGACCTCAGGCATGTTCCACCGGGTGCCCTCAAACAACAAGCTGATGGATCCTCAGCTCTCCAATTTCTTTGGAGAAGCGCTGCCTTTCCTAAAAAGAGGAGTGCCGGTCAATATTGTGCACATAGAAAATACCGGATTTGAAAAAGCCTTTGAAGATACCAGGATTTTACTGATGTCCTATTCCAACATGAAACCTTTGACGGCGCAGCCACATAAAGACCTGGCAAACTGGGTGCGCAATGGAGGGATCATTGTTTATTCAGGCCGGGATGATGATCCTTTTCAGAGCGTGCCGGAGTGGTGGAACAAAGACGGCAGGCAATATAAATGCCCTGCAGACGATCTTTTCGACCAACTTGGTATCGGAAAAGAACCAAAGGAAGGCATTTATACAGCAGGCAGAGGCAAAGTCTGCATTATCCGCATGGATCCAAAAGAATATGTGCTGGAAAGCAACCGGGATTTTGTGCTGCGTGAAAAGGTGGAGGCGCTGTACCAGCAGTCCTTTGGGGAAAAGATCAATTACAAAAACAATTTTTACCTGGCCAGGGGACCGTATGAGATCATTTCTGTGCTGGACGAAGGAATAAATGATGAACCATTTACCATTAAAGGAAGATTTATTGATCTTTTTGATCCTGAGCTTCCAGTGATTGAGGAGAAACAGGTCGGTCCCGGCGAGCAGGGTTACCTGTACAACCTTGACCGTGTCGCCAATACAAAAATGCCGCAGGTACTGGCCACCGCCGCACGCATTTATGAGGAAAAACGCAGCGGCAGGAGTTTTGCATTCCTGGCAAAAAGTCCGCTGAACACGACCAATGCCATGAGGATACTGCTGCCGGCCCAACCGAAAAAAATCACCGTAACAGATGCCAAAGGACAGCGCCTTGGAGGAACACAACATTCCTGGGACAGGTTAGGCAAAACAAGTTTTCTCAGCTTTGAGAACAATCCTGAGGGGGTAAAAGTCAGGCTGGATTGGTAAAAATAAGGCCAGGTGTTTACCTCACATACTACTATAGAGGGCACTGAACTTTTTCAGCATCGCTTTCCAGTCCTTGCCAAACTGTACATTGAGCATCCGTCCATCTGGTGAAATCAGGATCTTGGAAGGATAACCTGTGATCTTATAATCACGTTGTATCTTATTATCGGACATGGCCACCGGGATACTGTATTTATTGGCTTCCAGAAAGCCCTTTACTTTTTCTTCCGTATCATAGCAGGCAACGCTCAGAAAGTTGGCCTCACCATGCTTACCCGCGGTCAGTTCGGTATAAAACCGGTTCACATCCGGAAGTTCCTCTTTGCAGGGGCCGCACCAGGTTCCCCAGAAATCCAGTATGAGCCATTTGTCTTTGAAATCTGCCAAGGTATGCGCACTGCCATTAATGTTCCGGACCTTAAATTCCGGTGCACTTTTCCATGTGCCCATAACCTGCTCCATGAAGAAGTTCCTGAAGCTGCGGTCCGGAAATTTTGATTCAAAGCGCTTTTGCATATCATCCAGTGTTTCAGGACTGGAATTGACCTGGACCGCCAGCAATTTTAAGGCCTCCTGCTCATTGTCCGCGCCAAGCAGCTTATCTATATATTCGTCGCGGTAGCTTTCCCTTGATTTCAGAAAAACCCGGTCGTAAAAACTGCCATAGGCTTTCTCTTTATTGTTTTTTGGAGAATATTCAGCGGCTCTGGCCAGGTACGTCAGTGCCTTCGCAGAATCTGTATGCGCTATAGAAAGAAATTTCAGGTAATAGGCATGGGCCAGCATGTTCTGGTTTTCATAGCGGGTAGTATTCAGGCTGTCGGCAGCGTATTTCCTTAGCTTTGGAATGACTGTGTTCAGCAAGCTGTCAGCCATTTCTTCTTTGCCGGCACCCAAAAGTAAATTATACATCAGCAGAGTATAGCGTCCGCCGTTGCCCTCGATCATTTCCCCGTCTCCCATTTTGTTGAATGTCCTGGCGGTTTCTACCTGCAACGCCGCATTCTTTGGATCAGCTTTGGCCTGGACCCATAAATTGAGTGCCCTTGTCTTCAGACGGTACACAGGATCTTTATCAGATACGAACATGCGGATCAGTGCGATACTTTTGAGCTCATGCGCTTCACGCCCGGGATAATCATGCTCAGCAATGAAGTCCTGGGCAAAAGACTGCTGTACCCAACCGGTAAAGGAAGGCGTTTTATAAAAGTATCTGCTGACTGCATAAGCGTCGGCAGCAGTTCCCCTGTCCAGCGCCGTCCCCAGCTTATTGTGTAGGTGGCTGCTCTGGTTTTTCAGGTATTCATTCGGGGTTTCCATCAAAGCATCGTCATACACCTCGTAATTGTGATCGTTCCGGGTTTGCTGGATCATGTTGAGCCTGCTCACCATATAATATGGATCATTCCTGAATCTGGTCCCGAAAAGTGCCATCGCCTTTTTGACTTTCAGGGAATCATACTGGCCGCCGGTCTTCAGCTCATCGCTCCAGTAGCTCAGTCTGACAGCCATATCCGTCCAGCTGGTATCGGGTCTGGCGGTAGTCGTTGCATTGCCGAGCTTTTTCATCTGGATGATCTCGCCTTTTCTGCTGATTTCGGCACCTGAGGCGTCGCTGGTCTTCATAGTCACATTTGCCTTCATCAACTGGCTGATCATCAATCCAGTATTTGCATCAAAAGTGTAGTTTGAACTGCTGGACGATCCATCTTCGCGCGTTTCCGAAGTGCTGAGTTTCAAGATGCCGCCGTTGTTGGAAGTGATTTTAAACCTGGTGCCGGTATCCTTGTTCTCCCAGGCGGTCCCGGTCGTCAATACCCTGTCCGGAAACTGATAGAACAGTCCTTGCAGTTCAGCCATGAATCCTTCTCCGGCATTGTTCAGGATCTGCCGTTCAATATCCGGGTTCAGTGTCCATCTGGCAAGCACGGGCTTAAGCTGCTCTTCCAGTTGTTCTACACGGAGCACCCGGCCTTTATCCGTTAAGGTCAATGTGAAAGGCTTGTTGAGCATGGCAATAGGAAACAGTACACCTGACGACATAAAATTGGTTAGTTTTAATGAATCAGTGTTCAGTAGTACCTTTTTGTCATATTTGATCAGGGCTTTTACGATCCTGCATTCAAAGACCTGCTCACCTCCGGTATTTTTGCCTAATGAACGAAACGTATAAGTATAAGACTCATCTGAATTGCCGGCTAGCGTGTCAATCTTGCGGCTGGTGATCTCAAAGGTTCTGCCGGCGGGGACATTGAGCTGTTGTGAAAAACTTTGGGTAATTGCCGACAAGACAATAAAGAGTGTTAAGCGGAACTTCATACATCGATTGGTTTTTGCATAATATACGCAATATTCCTGTATTTCAGGTTGGGGGTGCATCATGATGTGTCCGATACTGAAATAAGTTCGCAATATATTTTTATCTTTATGCCCTAACCAATTTAAGCAATCACACAATAAAACCAATGACCATGAGAAAGCTGATCGCACTTTGCGCTATCCCACTTTTTTTTATTTCCTGCTCGAGTGTAAAGCAGAACAGAACCGGCCGCTGGATCAGCCTGTTTGACGGTAAGACGCTGAACGGCTGGAAGAAGAACCAGAACCCGCAGACATTTAGCGTGGAAAATGGCGCTATAAAAGTGGCGGGACCCATTTCCCACTTATTTTATGATGGTGCCGTGAAGGATCATAATTTTAAGAATTTTGAATTCAAGGCGAAGGTCATGACCAAGCCGGGTGCCAATTCAGGCATTTATTTCCATACCGCCTTCCAGCAGGAAGGATTTCCCGATAAGGGGTATGAAGTGCAGGTCAACAATTCACATGGCGACTGGCGCAGAACGGGAAGCTTGTATGGCGTTAAGGATGTGAAAGAAACTTATGTAAAGGACGATGAGTGGTATGAAGAATACATCATGGTGCAAGGCAAGAATGTCACGATCAAGATCAACGGAAAAACGGTAGTGGAATATACCGAGCCGGATGAAGTCGGCGTTAAGGATGCTGGCGGAAGGGCCATCTCCAATGGTACTTTTGCTTTGCAGGGACATGATCCGGGCAGCGTCGTTTATTACAAGGACATTATGGTGAAACCGCTTGCCGATTAGGCAGGATGACCATTGGCCGGGCAGTTTGTCGCCTGGTAAAACAAAAGCGCCTGCAATTTTGCAGGCGCTTTTGTTTTATTTATCGGTTACATACTGGATAATTACGCAATCGTTTGTGTTTTTGGTTTGCTTTTTTGCGCTAAATATCGAAATAAACTTATCAATCGATTGCTATATGGATGTATTTGTCTGTGAAGTGTTGTTTTTAATTGGGTAAAATATGTTATTCTGTATTTTTTACTTAAAAATATAAAGGTTTACGCAGTTTTTCGCAACCGTTTGTGTAGATGTTGTTCATTTTATTGGGTTTTAGTGTGTCTATATTGGGCTTGAAATAATAGAAAGGCCATTATTTCAATTAATCTAACTAAACCAAACAATTTATTATGAATTTAAAACTCTACAAAAGATCAGGAGGTTTAAAGCTGTTTGCGGTGCTGGCTTTTTTTATGCTGGCATCCTCAGCTTATGCCCAGGTTCGGGTGACCGGTAAGGTGACCGACAAAAATGGCCCGCTGCCGGGAGTGACCGTACAGATCAAGGGAAAGACCACTGCCGGTACCAATACGGGGGCACAGGGCATTTACGAGTTATCGGTTTCAGACAATGATATCCTGGTTTTCAGGATGCTGGGATTTGAATCCAGAGAGATTCCGGTGAATGGAAAGACGGTGATCGATGTGCTGATGACGGAATCCCAGAACGGATTGGATGAAGTGATCGTAACCGGATACAAGAATATTGAGCGGAGGAAAGCGACTTCTGCCATCTCCAGCATTACGGGCAAGGAAATAGAAAACCTGCCGGCTGCTAGCCTGGACGTATTGCTGCAGGGTAAGCTGTCAGGGGTCAATGTGCAGAACTTTAGCGGGCAGCCGGGCGTCAAGACTTCACTGGTCATCCGGGGAAATACCAAGATATCAGCTTCTTCCGATGGTTTTGATGCAGACAACCTGTACAGCAATCCGCTGTATGTGATTGACGGGATCCCGATCTCTGACGATGAGGTGCGGGCATTTGACCAGACCGGCACCAACTTTCTGGCCAGCCTGAACCCCAACGATGTGGAGTCTGTGGATATCTTAAAAGATGCTTCTGCTGCGGCCATGTATGGCTCCAGGGCAGCCAACGGGGTAGTGCTGGTCAAGACGAAAAGGGGTAAAATTGGTGCTCCGCGCATCAGTTTTAACACTTACCAGGGTTATACCCAGCGTCCGCAAAAAGTTTCCACGTTGATCGGAGCGGCTGAGCGCAGGCAGAAGATGGACCTGATCTACAATTACGGAACCAATAGCCAGTTGGCCAACAACATTCCGATCATGCTGACGGACAGCCTGAACCCTGCCTTCAATAACAATAACGACTACCAGGATTTGTTTTACCAGTCTGGCGCGATCCAGAATTATGACATTTCGGCCTCCGGAGGCTCTGAAGCGGTGAATTACCGGATCGGCGCAGGTTTGTATGACGAGAAAGGTGTCGTGATCAATACAGGTTACAAACGTTATTCTCTGAACAGCAATGTAGGGATCAACTTCTCCAAAAAGCTGGAATTGCTGACCAGTATCCGGGCTTCTACCGGCAAACGGCTGGATGGCAAAGGGTCTAGCTATACCTTGAACAACAGGGGTTCGGGTTACCGGGATGTTTTTTCGGTCAGTCCTGTTTCTATGCCTTCTTCCCTGCTTCAAATGTCTGACAATGACCTGAGAAGTGTGGTCGATCCTTATTCCTTCCAGCGAAATGACAACATCAATACGGACATCAGCGCCAATGGCGAACTGAGGTACAGCTTTTTAAACGACTTCAGGCTGAGCAGCAGGGGTGCGATCAATTATTCGACGAACAAGAACGATTATGCAACTCCTTCCATCCTGGCAGAGGATGGCCGTGCTTTTGCCAGGTCCAACTACAGCCAGTACCGTAAATACGTGCTGACCAACAGCCTGCTCTGGATCAGGACGATCGCGGAGAAACACAACCTGAACGCAAACTTTGTGCAGGAGTTTGAGCGCAGGAAAAATGAGGCAATCTATTTATCCGGGTATGGCATTCCCAATGACAACATCAAGGTGGTTAAGGGAGTTGCAGCCGCAGATCTGAGCGGTTATTCTGACCTCTCCACGTATGCCAAGCTGTCCTTTCTTGGTTCGTTCCATTATGATTATGCCGATAAATACCTGATGGATGTGGTCTGGAGGGCCGATGCTTCCTCAAGGTTTGGCAAGAACAATAAGTGGGGATATTTTCCTTCCATGTCTTTGGGCTGGCTGGCTTCGGAAGAAGAGTTCATCAAGAACCTGGATTGGATCACCGAGCTAAAGATCCGGGGAAGCTGGGGAAGGGCCGGTGATGAGAGCAGCATCGGGGACGTAGACCGGTACAATGCATATTTGTCAGGAAATGCAAATTACGAGGGTTCAGATGCTACCACTTATGGCGGAGGAACGGCAGTGATCCCCAATTACAATGGCATTACCAATGATGACATTACCTGGCAGCAATCTGAGGAATGGAATGTGGGTATCGATGCGGTGTTGTGGAAGGGCCGGTTGAGCGGTTCTGTGGATGCTTATACCAGGAATACTACCGGACAGATGCTGCGGATCGCCATCCCCGAATATACAGGCTATACGAGTACATTTACCAATGCTGCTGGAGTCCGCAATTCAGGGATCGAATTTACACTGAATGCCAGGATATTGCCGGAAAAAAGTGCCTTTCAATGGAATCCTTCCTTGAACATGTCCTTCAACAAGAACATGGTAACAGCCCTGCCAAATGGCAACAGGGACCTTTATTATGGAAATGCGGTCTATGTGGTCGGCAAGCCTTTGAACATGTATTATGGCTATATTGTGGATGGCGTGATCAATTCTCCCTCAGACCTCATCGTCAATCCCTATACCGGAGCTGTCGGTTCTACCAAATGGGGCACCCTGAGGCTGGGTTATCCCAACTGGAGGGATGTGAACGGGGATTACATGATCTCTGACAATACGGGACAGCAGGACCAGACTTTCTTTGGAGATCCGAACCCTTTTGTAACGGGAGGCTTTACCAACTTTTTCAGCTACAAGAACTTCTCTGTACAGGTACTGACCACTTTTACCTTCGGAAGAGACATCATGAACCAGACGCTGGCGCAGCGCTTGTCAAACGGATTGTTTTATGGCAGTGCTTCTGATTTTGCCCAGGCTTCCATTACAGATATCAGCCAGTATAATTACTGGCGGCAGTCCGGAGACAATGCTACTTTGCCTGCGCTGAATCCTTTTATGTCATTGTATGCCTGGCGTACCGGTCAGTCTTTGTTTAAAGAGCCGGGATGGTACATCCGCATTAAGAACATCAATCTGGGATACCGTTTTGAAGCTCAGAAATACAAATGGATGCAGAACGCAAAGATCAATGGCCTGAGGTTGTATGGCACAATTGACAATATCGCCATCTTCCAGAAATTTTCTGGCATTGATGCGGAAAGGGTAGACGGACAGGGCTATGATTACGGAGACGGGTATCCGTTACCTACTAAGTATACCCTGGGTTTGCAGGTTGAATTTTAACTGGACTGATTATGAAATTTTACAATAAGAAATATAGAACAACGGCTTTGCTGATATTGCTGGCAATGGCCATGGGTACAGTGGTTTCCTGCAAGAAGGCACTGGAAAATGAACTGAGCAATGATACTTATGCAGATACCTTCTGGAAATCGGGCAGTGATGTGGAGTCTGCTGTGCTCGGTGCTTACGGATTGCTCAGGAAAAGCCTGAACCAGAACAGCTGCTTTTTTATCTGGGGAGATGTGCCTGCAGGGCTTTTCAGTTCTGATCAGGGTACGCTGGCCACCGACCTGGTGACAGCCGGGAGCTTTACGGTTCCTTACTGGGAAGAGGGTGCACACAACTGGACCAACTGGTACAGGGTGGTCGACGCAAGCAACCTGGTGATTGAAAATGTAAATAAAATGCCTGATGTTGCTTTTGCCAGTGTCCAGGCCAGGAATGCTTACCTGGGAGAGGCTTATTTTCTCAGGGCGCTGACTTATTTTTACATGACCAGGGTCTGGGGAGACCTTCCTTTGCAGCTGACCGCAACCACTTCTGCCGATCAGGCGCAGAAAATGGGCAGGACAGAGGCGGCTGAGATCATTCAGCAAGTCATCTCGGATGCGCAGAAGGCTTCGTCTTTAATGACCTGGGAGAGTGCATCGACCTATCAGAAACGCCGGGCCAGCAAAGGGGCGGCTTTGGCCTTACTGGCCCATGCCAGCGCCTGGAACAATGATTATGCAAAGACGGTATTGTATGCTGATTCTGTTGTGAATCGCGGCGATCTGTTCAGCTTGCAGCCACAGGGCGCTGTACTAGACGTGTTCAGCCAGTCAGGTGCTCCTGAGAACATTTTTGCCATTACTGCTAAAAATTCGGAGAATGAGGCGGCAGCGTATACAGATTATGTTTTTACGGCCAATGTCGCTTTCCTGACAGTGAGTTCGGAACAAAAGCCAGGAATGCCTTACAATCCTGCATATTACTATATTCCTGTCAATGTTGCGGACAATCTGTATGAATCCGGAGACCTGAGAAAAGAAGCATTTTTCTATACAAGCAACCGGGGCGGAACCCTTGCACAAAAGCTCTCACTGAAGAAATATGCAAATATTGCCTATAAGAATGCGGCCAGTACCGCAAACCCGTTGGCTGAAAGCAATCTGGTCATTTTCAGGCTTGCGGACATTATTTTGCTGAAAGCGGAAGCACTGAATGCGCTTGGTGATGATGGCGGCGCGGTCACTGCTGCCAATCTGATCAGAGAACGCGCAGGGACGACAGATTTTGATCTGAGTGTCGATTTTGGCCCTGCTTTGAAAAGAAAGATCGTCCAGGAGCGTGAACGTGAGCTGATCGGTGAGGGGCAGACTTATTTTGACGTGGTAAGAAATGCTTTAAATACCAAAGATCGTGGCTTTTTTGGCCAGATCATTCCGTTATGGTCCATGTCGGCAGACAGGTTCAATCAGAAAGGCTATTTATGGCCGATCGCCAATTCGATCCTGAATGCCAACAGGCTGATCAACCAGAATCCCTGGTGGATGGGCAAGTTATAATCATTAAAATGAACAGAAAAGTTATGAAAAAACTAACCTATATCACAGTACTGGCAGCGACGCTGCTGTTTGCAGTCATTTCCTGTAAGAAAGATGCAGTTATTGATGGCGGCATCAGCAATGAAAAGGTAAATATGAGCACCTATGATTTCCTCAAGTCACATCCTCAGCAAATGTTCGACACCACATTGATGATCATTGACAAAGCAGGAATGAAAGACCTGATCAATGGCCCGGGGACTTTCTTTGTACCCAATGACTATGCCATTGCCAATTACCTGGCGATCAAGCAGACGGAAGCCCGGCAAAATGACGAACGCAATAATTTTACGCTGGATTCCCTGTTGAACTATACGCCCCAGATGCTGCGGGATTCTATGGGAATGTATTTCTTCCCGGAGCGGATCACCAGGGACATGCTGACCAGCACTGGCAAGGATTACCAGACCAGCACCCCGGGTATCAGCTTGAACGTGGCCCTTGAGGAACGCAATGAATACCAGCAGGATGGGGTGATCTCTACCAAGCCAAAGTACATTTTCCTGACCAAGGTAAAGGGCCAGAAGGATATTTTCAATGCGGTTGATTATACGCATGAAGATCCTTCAGGCGATGATGAGCTGCTGGATGAGATGACCATCTGCCAGACGACCGGTATCCTCACCAATAACGGAGTGGTACATGTGCTGGCCAACTACCACAGCTGGATATTTAAGCAGCTGGAAAACTAGGTGTCTGATTTTTGACCATTTGAATATGAAAACCATGAAACTAACGATTAAAATAATTATTCCGGCTGTTCTGCTGGCTCTTCTGGCTGCCCTGGGCTGCAAAAAGGTCACTGTCGGCTTTTTGAGCGACAACATACGGTATTCTGCCAATCCCCTGACGGTGAGCCAGGGTGTTTTCCTGATCTCCAACGGCATCATCTCTGATGATTCCACACCGCCTTTTAAAATCACTTTGCTGGATGTGCGGCACAAGGAAACAGGTCTGAGGGAAGCCGCTTTTTTTAAGCAGTATGATGTTGCCGTCTGGAAGACGGCTTATAACCCGCTGACAGATACCACGCTGGAACTGATCAATGCGAAGCGGGGAATGGAGAAAAAGCAACCGATGACGGTACTGGAAAAAAGCGGGCAGTTCCTGTTTACCCAGGCTACGGACAGTGTGCCTACCGGTGAGTACCTGATTGACCTGCAAATTGAAAACCCCAATGGCACCAAGACCTATACTGGTATCTGTAGTGTCATCATTAAGCCGGTACAGCAGTTTGAATATGTCAATGTTCCTTATTTTCTGGCTTTGCCGGTCAACAGTGAGGATGCGATCAGGTTCCCTTATGATGACCAGTGGGTCGATGAATCTAAGGGCCAGTCTACGAACGTCAGGCTGACCATTACCAAAGTGGCCAATACGCCCAATCAGATCGTTCTGAAGGTGCTGGACAAGAATGGGGCTGTTTTTCCCGGTGCAGCACTGGAGCGCAGGCCCAGCGGCAATGATTACCTGAAGACATTGTCTACCTTTGCTTATAAAACTACAGTTACAGATACGGCCGTGCTCTATGATTATGCACAGACCCGGTTCCCGGATGTCTACTGGGATTCACAAAGCAACGGCCTGAACTGTTATTACCGGATCTATGACAAATGGATCGCTTCTGTTGATTATGCAGATGCCAAAAGCTGGAATCCGCCCAATCTGCCAAAGTACCAGACTTATACAGATCAGCCGGTTAAGATCAACATCAGGTTCAATACAAAGCTGAACGTGCCTGGAAAGTATATTTATGAACTGAAGCTGATGGCCACCAAAAAGTAGCGTAGATTAAGGTTTTTGAAAATAAAAGCCCGGAAGCAATTCCGGGCTTTTATTTTGATCAAAATTCAGGGTGGTACAACGGTCAGAACCCTTTAATTTCTTATATAGGTTTCAGCCATTATTTCCCGGAAGGTTTCTTCGCTTTCAAGATATCTTTTGAGCAGGGTGAACTGATTCTCTGCCCGTACCAGGTTGTGTTCTTCGTACCTTGCACCATAATAGCTGTCATTTTGCAGGTAATCGGTCAGGAAACGGATGCCCTGCATGAAGATCAGGAACCTGCCCGAATAAATGAAATTTGTTTTTTCTTTAGGGGTGAGGACCTGGCCCATTTCCTGCATATAGCCATCGTATATGGCTTTAAAGAACTCCGGCCTGACCCGGATCTTCTGCATGTCCTTTTCCTCTTCATTTGCAGGAGACAGATAGGTACGCATCATGTCGCCCACGTCACTGATGAAATAGCCCGGCATAACGGTATCAAGGTCAATGACGCAAAGTGCGTTATTTTGCGCGTCAAAGAGCACATTGTTGATCTTGGTATCGTGATGGACCACCCTTAGCGGGATCTCCGCTGTCTCCTGGATGTTTTTGAAAGCAGCGGCTATTTCTTTATTTGCCTGCACAAAATCAGTCAGCTCACTTGCCCGCTGCTTTCTGTAAGCGGAGGCCTGTTCAATGGCTTTCAGGAACTGATCATAGCGGAGGCTCAGGTTATGGAAGTCCGGTAGGGTAATGTGCAGCTTATTGACATCCAGTCCATTGAGCAGGCGGCTGAACAGGGCAAACTGTTTTGCGGCTTCGTATGCTTCCCGGGGATTTTCAGCAATGTTCAGAGAATGGCTACCCTCTACGAAGGGAAATAACCTGAAATACCCCCCGCCGGTCCGGACCATTGAATTCCCCCTGAGATCGGGAAGGGGTGCTACGAAAAGATAACCAGGATAATGCTGGTCCAGGTGGTTTTTCAGTACTTTAAGGTTTTCGTCAATTTTGGAGGGTTGTTTAAATACATCCTGATTGACCTGCTGTAAGATATAAGTTGCTGTTTTAGCAACGATTTTCCAGGTGTGGTTGATCAGCCCGTCTCCATACGGTGTAATGTCACTTTTTGAAGGCTCAAGTCCATACACCGGCAATAGCTGATCAAGTATTTGGTCGTGGTTCATAGTTCTTGTTGTAAACCTAATAAATTAATTCTAAGTAATTCACATGCAAACGATTGTGTAAAATCTACAAGTCTGCAATAGTCTTTTTATCAAACGTTTGTGTGAATTTCGCTTTGGGGCCGGGTTGTTTAACGGTCCAGGTTTTCTAACTTTAAGGTAATTAAACTAAACCATACTGAACATCTAAACACAAATACTGCTGAATTGAAACTATGAGAAGACGCGAATTCTTAAGAAATACCGGGCTGGCAGCAGCTGGAATGAGTATTGTTCCTGATCAGTCCATTTTTGCTTCCCCGGCTGCCGCCAAGGTTAAAATAGGGCTGATCGGGGTCGGGCTGCGGGGACAGAACCATTTGTCATTACTTCTGCTGAGGGATGATGTCGAGATCGTTGCCATCTGTGATGTGGACAAGCGCATGCTGGACGCTGCCAAAGCCATGATCGCTAAAAGCGGCAAGCCCATGCCTAAAGTTTTTAC
>Ga0222419_100612_pt1 | contig 25917 bp, 29 predicted proteins | sample 1B20Ametagenome_FD_182474 | JGI IMG/M metagenome (GOLD analysis project Ga0222419, IMG submission 182474) | Enriched microbial communities from leaf-cutter ant dump, University of Wisconsin, Madison, United States - 1B20A (version 2) | ecosystem: Environmental > Terrestrial > Nest > Insects nest... | reverse complement strand
ATTATTCAGAAGGCAATCCATTCCTGCTGCCCTCGTTCAACGATAACCTGGAAATAACCCATATTTATCACGGTAAATGGCGGACAAGTCTGTTCCTAAACCTGATCAGCGATGGATTCGGGCCGGTATTTCGCTCAGATCCTTCGACACAAACACTTGTCATCAGTCGCAAAAACTACCTGCGGCAGCGCAACTTTGGCATTGGTGAAGATTTCACAGCACAGCCTGCGCCGTGGTGGGAAAGCCACTACCAGCTTTACCTAATAGGTTCAGACAGTCACTTTTCCAGACAACTAGATGCTGCGCCGCAGAATGGGCTACAATTCTACCTGTCTACCAGCCAGACTTTCCAGATCGGCAAAAACACCAGCATTCAGGCCGACTATCAGTACAGCACGCCTAACCGCCAGGGACTTTACCGGCAAGGCTATATTTCGGGACTGAACGTCGGCTTGAAGCAGACGCTGCTCCACAATCGGCTCCATGCATCGCTACTGGTCAACGATATTTTCAATACGGCCTATCTCAAGGGCTACACCTCAGTCGTCAACGGTAGCCGGCAGGTCTATCAGGAAAATAACAGCAGTCGCTTTTTCAGACTGTCGCTGACCTATAATATTGGGAACGATAAGCTTGACAACAAGCAACACGATTTCAGTAATGAAGAAGAACGCAAGCGCACGGATTAGTACCGCTGGGCGGGATGATGATTCATTCCATAGATCAGTTAATCAAAGAAGAGATAAATTCACAAAAAATCTTTTTTGTAGGCATAGATAAAATCCCTCATTTTATCATTGTTGAAATGAAAATCGTTTCTGAGAAATAATAGCCAAAAGTAACTTTGCAAAATTGAATAAAGCGCATTCACATATTTTGCTTAGTAATCAATCAAGCGTTAAATAAAGAAAGCCTCCAGATATTTATCTAAAGGCTTTCTCTTAAATCATACATCCAATTTAAAACTTTTCGGATAATCCTTCCGAAGTTATTCCCAAGATGGGAGAAATTTTGTGGTCTCGACGGGAACCTAATCTCGTCTATAACTTGTTGATTTTCAAATAATTTAATGCTCTTGATTCAATGACCCACCGAATGACTCACTGAGTTTTTTGTTCTAGCTGCAAAGTCATCCTGATTTTTAATTTATAGCTATAGCTATAGCCGAATACTTTCATGATAGTAGTTAGGGAATAAGAAATATTAATCGGCTGTTGTTAAAATATCCTGTTGTTTTCATTAAACCAACAATAATGTAGAAATAGATATTTTTTTTATGAACTATTATTACATTTGCGTTGCAATAGCGACAAATATGGATTTTAATAATGTTATTCCTACAAAGAAGCGAATTGAACGTTTGCAATATGAAAACCCATGGTGGACAACAGGCCAAGTCCAGAAGGTATATCAGGATATGTCAAAGCGATTATACTTTGACCTATTTTATCCATATGTCAAAGAAACGGATATAAAGCGAGCCGTCGTTCTTATGGGGCCACGTAGGGTAGGTAAAACGGTTATGATGTTTCATTCCATAGATCAGTTAATTAAAGAAGACATAAATCCACAAAAAATTTTCTTTGTCGGTATAGATAATCCAATCTATATGCATTTGGGTCTGGATGATATGCTGAAGTTAGCACAGAATGCTGTGCAATTAGATTCCCTGGACGGGTGTTTTGTCTTCTTCGATGAAATTCAATACCTAAAAGATTGGGAACGACACCTCAAAGTCCTAGTAGATCAATATCAAACCACAAAATTTATCGTATCTGGATCAGCTGCGGCAGCTTTGAGATTGCAAAGCTCTGAAAGTGGTGCTGGACGATTTACTGATTTTATGCTTCCTCCATTGACATTTCACGAATATATTCACTTAAAAAATTTGCATCATCTAATTCAGCACCGGGAGATACTTTACGCCGGAAAAAAAATACCTTACTACACAACACATGATAATAAAGCTTTAAACAAAGAGTTTTTTCACTACTTAAATTTTGGCGGTTACCCAGAGGTAGTTTTGTCTGAAAAAATTCAAAGTGACATGGGCAGATATGTGAAAAATGATATCGTAGATAAAGTTCTGCTAAGAGATTTGCCAAGTTTATATGGCATAAAAGATGTCCAGGAGCTAAACAGCTTTTTTAGTTATTTAGCTTATAATACAGGGAATGAGTTTTCATTTGAAAGGTTATCAAAAGATAGTGGTATCCAAAAGGAAATCATAAAAAAATACCTAGAGTATCTGGAGGCTGCGTTTTTAATTAAGGTTATTTACAAGGTAGATGATAATGCTAAAAAATTTAAAAGGATAACCAGCTTCAAAGTATACCTAACTAACCCATCCCTAAGAACAGCTTTATTTTCTCCTATTGCCGAGACCGACCAAGAGACCGGGAATATGGTAGAAACGGCCATATTTTCACAATGGATGCATAGAGAAAATATGGATCTAAAATATGCGAGGTGGAAAATGGGCAGGTCTGAAGGGGAGGTTGATATGGTATCTATTGACAACAAGTTGTTTAAACCTCAGTGGTGTGTGGAAATAAAATGGAGTAACAGATATTTTGAAAAGACGGGAGACTTAGCTAGCTTACTATTCTTTTGCAAAAAAAATAGCTTTAAGGCATCAGTCGTCACAACAATTGATATTTTAGGGAATAAATCTCTCGACGATTTAGAGTTGACGTTTCTTCCGGCGGCCGTTTATGCCTATAATGTGGGCGTTATCACTTTGGAAAAAAAGTCGTCCTGGTAATTTAACTGCGCAAATTGAAAATTACAATGACATATATTCCGGCGGGTTCAATTCCCGTCGAGACCACGAGTCTCTGCCATTGGTCGTTAGATTGCAACCAACGACAACGAAAATCCGTTGTCGGTTTGGTTGTCGGCTAACCCCTTTTTAATCACTTTGTCGGAAAACAAAACAACCTCTCTGTTGTCAGAAAGGCTGTATCATAAGTTTAAAGCTGTACTCGTGGACTGGGAGGGATTACAGTCGAACACCTGATCCCAATTTTGACCTTTTTTAATGGATTTAATATTAGGCAGGTATTTTAGCAGAAGTTAGAAACTAATTCTCTGGAAAATTGGTGTTGTCCGTTACTTCTTCAATTTGTTGAACATGCCGGTTAGTGTGGGCCGAAATCAGCAATATAAACTGATAGGCATCATAAGTGCCAATAGGTAATACGGATACATGATTGCGCAGGTCCTCTTTTGTGCCTTTAACAAACGCTATTAGTTTTTCACGATTCTCTTTAAAGGAAGCCAGTGCCTGTTCCATAGTTTTATAAGATGAATTGGCCGGTTCCAACGCTGCGAAAGTTTTTGACTTTTGCGTACGGTCTTTCACTGCATTGACCAATTCCTGATCCGAAAATTCAATTCCTTCTCTTTTTTCAGGGTTTGCTGGCTGCTTTAGCGACTCTTCCACCATCGCCCACAACGTTTTTTCAGCTGCTGCAATGTGTTTAACACATTCTTCAATGCTCCATTTATCAGCACCGGGTTTAAATGTTAGCTGGGTAGCTTTCAAATTTTTTAAAGCACGGAAGACCTCTGACTTGGTTTCTTCCAGAAATTTTATGGCACCTTCTCTTTCTTGGGCACTCAGAGAATTTTGGTTAGTTGTAACAGGCATTGTCATAATAGCTTTTTTTTGCTGTGCACTGGTGTCTAAGTTGGCAAGGCACAATATTGAAAGTAAAATTTTAATAGTAGTATTTCTCATGAGCATAATAGGCTGGTATGTTCCATATAACAAATATATAGTCCAGATCTCAATTTAAAAGGGTGTAATATAGACAATTTGATGGGTTGATTTGGACATTACAAAGAATTATCTTTACTCAAAAAAGCTATATGAAACACCTGACCATTATTGTTCCGGATGGAGAAAATAACCTGAGCAGCATAGTTGGCGCTTTTAAAATATGGTACTAATATATAAAGTTACACCGAAGTGTTTTTAGATAATGGTGTATTGTTAATTATCTTTGTCTCAAATATTTGCTGATGCTACATTTAAAGACATTTTCTAGTTTGTTTAACCTGCTGCAGTCTTTTCCGGATGAGGAAAGTTGCATTAACTATTTGGAGACGTTAAGGTGGAATGGAAATGTGACATCGCCTTATGTACCTGGATCTAAGGTTTATAAATGTAAGGGTCATAATTATAAGTGTAAGGTTAGCAATAAGTATTTTAATGTCCGTACCGGGACGATATTTGGGGACAGTAAAGTTCCCTTACAGAAATGGTTTTTTGCATTATACATTCTGTCATCACATAAAAAGGGGATTAGCAGTCATCAGCTAAGCCGTGATATAGAAGTCACTCAGAAAACAGCATGGTTCATGCTTCACCGCATACGTAAATCGATGACCCAGGATCCTTTTCTGAGCCTATCTGGTGTAGTAGAAGCAGACGAAACATTTGTTGGTGGCAAGAATAAAAATCGTCATGCAGATAAAAAAGTTCCCAAATCACAGGGTCGTTCATTTAAAGATAAAACTCCAGTTTTCGGATTATTTGAGAGAGACGGCCTATTGTATTGCATTGTTACTCCGAATACAGGGCCAAGATCTTTACAGCCCATAATACATGATAAAGTTAAACATGGGTCAAAGTTAAATACTGACGAATGGTTAGGTTATGCAGGCCTGAGCCATTACTACGATCACTGCATCATTGATCATTCCAAAGGTCAATATGTTGACGGCGATACCTATACCAATACTGTGGAAGGTGCCTGGAGTTGGTTAAAGCGAATGATTATGGGTATTTACCATCGGGTAAGCCGTAAGCACCTTCAGTTGTATGTCAATGAGTTTGTATTTAAGTACAATACTTGTAAATTTACTGATGCTAATCGGTTCAATGAACTGTTAGGTTTATCCTTTCAGCATCAATTGACCTATAAACAGCTGAAGTATGCAGGGTAAAGAAATATCAGAGCAGTTCTACCGTGAGATATTCCGACTTTCTGGGTGGGAATATTCAGCTAAGGCTGTATCTGATAAAAGCTTATATCTACGTGCTGCCGCAGATAAGTTCATCTACCAAGATTTGCCCTTATCCGATCAGAAATCCATTGACAGCAAAGCAAGATCAAGCAATATGGCTATTCCTCCATCGCTTCATTTAATGATATCCAATAAGTCTGTCCAGGAGAAAACGCTTCAGTTTCTTAAGTTGTCTAAAGACTATTCAAGTATATCCGACTTGGGTCAGCAGGATAATATTGAGCAGGAAAAAAATGATTTCGGGAAGTTACTATCAGTCTTTCTCTCCGCGCCAGACAAATCCTGAAGTAAACCAAGTAATATTTCCTACGCAGGAAAATAAGACCAAGGTGGTAATTAATCCGTTGAGCGAAAAATATTTGAGCATTCCAACTATTAATCCAATAATAAACAACGCAGACGTAAAGTAATATGTGAATGTTATCAGCTTTGTAAAGCTCACAAATAATTTGATTTCGATATTGTAATAAATTAACGAAAGTCCAAGGCCTATTAACGGACATATAAATCTGGTCGACAGAACTAATATGGTCCCAACCAAAATTGCGTAAACCAAATTTGTATTGCCCATCCATTTACCGACTGCCATTATCATAGAAGAAGACAGGGTATAGATTACATAAAATGCGATCAGAATAAAGATCATGTAGAAAAATTGCCGGGTTGCAGCCATATTGTTTTTGAATATGCCTTTAGCCCCTGTCTGGCGGATTAAACAAATAAGCGCGGGGCCCCACCAGTCACCGCGCCCGACCAAGAGCGCACATACGAAAGTGAATACCCCACGCTATAGCGTGCAGCAACTCATTCCCTCGTATGTTCTTAGTCTGAATTTTTGGTCGGTTCGGTGACTAAAACGAGTTCGCTTCTCTTAAAATTAGGTCTAAGTTAGATATTCTATTGTATTTCTGCCGGTAGAATTTGTAGTTTTATTTACCAAAATAATTGTATGAACTATAAAGACGTTATAGAAAAAACTGAAGACTACCAAAAATATATTGATAAAGAAATAATTGTAGTATTGTAAAAATATTTTGTTAATAGTAACAAATAATGAGAATAATTGTATTATTGTATATTATCAATTTTTAGAACCTAAAGGCGTCATCGTGAAAACGATCTTCAATTTATAAGTTATATAGAGTTAATTAGGGAAAGAACACTATGCTTAAACATAACAATCCGACGATTGAAATTGTAAGAAAAGACCACAAACTCATATCAGTTAAAGCCATTATGCCTATTTGGACCAGAATCGGTGCCAATGGTGTAACTTACATCAGAATGCCCCTGTTGGGTATAAATACTTATGGTAAGGGTGCTGACGATATTGAACTTGCAATAAATGAATGTTTACACGGGTATTTGTTGATCGCTGAAGAATGCGGTCTGGGACTTGAATCTGAATTAGAATTTTTTGGATGGGAAAAAACATCTATGTCTACAGTTGAAGAATCATCAGTGTATACCATTGGGTCTAAACCTTACATGGGAGCTGTGATAGAAACAGGTGAAGAACGCGCCTTTGGTTTCAATGTTTCTAATGAAAACGAATTAGAATTAGCCTGATCATGTCTGACGAATATCTCCCTACAATCCCAGCCGCAGCGCTTATTGTTATCTTAGAACAATCAGTCAAGTTTCAAAAAGTATTTGAACTTGGAGGATCGCATATATACACTTTACCCGGTAGCAAATATGCAGGTGACAGGCAGATTGTGATTAGAATAAACGACGACGAGATCGATTATGAATACGCTATGAGTATAGCTATTCGGGCTAATGTGATTGGCGCGGTTATGCAGTGGTTTGAAAAACACAGAGATTTCAAAGAGGGTGGATATACCTTAAGAAACGAGAAAGTCAGCGATGCCACTGTAAATGACAACAAAGATATTTCTGATAATAGCAACGCTAGTTAAAACCGATTGTTTCCCCTTATCCAGGTCTTTCAACCTGGTCTTGGGTTAGTAAATTTTTGTTGATTATTTATTTAGTGTAGGAAGGTATATCAGTGCCTAAAATATTTACCAGGGCAAATACCTATCAAAAAGAAATAGGCAAAAAGGAGGTATTTCAAATTGAGCTGGCGGGCACTTCGGACGAAGTTGAATTCTATGGTGGACTGTTTACTGCCAGACCTCATAAGCACATCTCTGACATTGGTAAAACTGACCTGGTCATCATCCCATCGCTCAATCACGACTATCAGAATGCAATAAAAGCTAATGGGAAACTGATAGATTGGATAGGTAAACAATACCGAAATGGCGTGAGCATTGCCAGTATATGCACGGGTGCTTTCCTATTGGCAGCAGCGGGACTGCTGGATGGTAAAAGTTGCTCAACCCATTGGTCAGCCGCTGACCAGTTAAAACAACTATACCCGAAAATCGATTTAAGAACTGACCAACTGATCACGGATGAACAAGGTATCTATACCAATGGAGGAGCATATTCTTTCCTGAATTTGATCCTTTATCTTGTCGAAAAGTATTATAACCGCGCAACCGCAATTTTCTGTTCCAAGGTTTTTCAAATTGAGATGGACAGGCAAAGCCAGTCCTCTTTCATTATTTTCAACGGACAGCGATTGCATAGCGATGACATGATCAAAGAAGCACAGGCTTATATTGAACATAAACTGGATGAAAAAATTTCTATTGAACATTTAGCTGCCAACTACGCCATTGGTCGGCGTAATTTCGACCGACGTTTTGTCAAAGCAACCGGCAACACACCTATAGAATACGCACAGCGGGTAAAAGTGGAAGCTGCGAAAAAAGCTTTTGAGACCAGCCGGAAAACAATTAATGAAGTGATGTACGAGGTCGGTTACTCAGACGTAAAGGCATTCCGTGAAGTATTTAGGAAAATCACCGGCATATCTCCATTAGAATATCGGAACAAGTATAACAAGGATTCTATGGCTGGATAGTACCTGAAGGGGATAGAAATAACAATTATTACTTTTACAGATAAAAATATGAATATGGAATCTCCATTAAAACTTGATATTTATATTAATTATCCGGGACATTGTGAAAAAGCATTCCAGTTTTATGAGCAGCATTTAGATGCGAAAATAAATATGATGCTCCCTCATTCACAGCCTCCATCTAATTTTCCGAAAGAATGGAAGAATCCAATTCTTCATGCAATTGTGGAGATCGGCGGTACGATCGTTCGAGGCGCGGATGTTCCTAATGCCGAACCTATGCGTAGTGCCTATCTTACGCTTAGATTTGAAACACCTGAAAAAGCGGAACAGATTTACGCTTTGCTTTCGGATGAGGGAGAGGTGTTTATGAAATTGGAAAAGACTCCATTTGCGAATCGTTTTGCGATGCTCCGTGACAAATTTGGCACCTCATGGATGCTTCTTAATGAGCTTTAGTACCTATTTATTACATTGAATCTGCAAATTGATAAAGCACTGTTAACGAATAATTCGTTAAGTTATTTCCTCACTTTTTGGAAGTTTTATAAGGTTTGCCCTTACTGTCATAAGTGATCCACTCACCGGTCGGCTCGCCATTTTTGAAACTGCCGGAACGTTTAAGTGTGCCGTCAATCCGGAACCACTCCCAATATCCCTCTGGTTTCCCGTCTACGATTTTACCCTTAGACCAGACTGTGTTACCGTTAGCATGATACTTTATGGCGACGCCATCAATTATTTCCGTCTTTTTGTCTATGATTTTTTTATCTGCCATTTTTTATTACCAAATTATAAATAATCTACAGCGATTGTAATCTTTTACACTTGCTTCATGCTATTTCTCTGTATTAACTCAACACAGCTTTAAAATAGTAATGTAAAGGCGAATTCCCGGCTATATGCAATATTTGTCGATTAGTGCCTTGTCTATGCCTTTACTCCTCCCCATATTTGCAAGAATCCTGACCAGCGGTGAGGTTACCAATCCGGCAATACCGGTAAGGCGCATGTCGCTCATTATCGCACATATGCCCATGTGATATAAGTTCTTAGGAATGTTGGCATTCGAATACTGACCATCCTGGGCAAGTCCGCATAGAATTCTCAATGTGTTCTCTAGTCCAGTAGAGCCCGGGACAACGGTATTGGTAAAACTGATCCTCTTGTTGCCAGGGTTAAAAAACCGATGGTCTTCACCTTTCTTTACCAGGTACGACTCTCCCGGACTTAGACATAACTTCTTACCATTCCTCAGCTCCAGCCCCAGTTCTCCTTCTACCGCAGTAAAGAGCTCTGTGTAAGACTGATGGTTAAGGCATGCAAAGAAAACCAGATCTGCATATACAGGAGATGTCTTGAGCGTTACATAACCAAATGTTTAGAATATAATTTAGGTACCCAGTTAAGTTAAGATATTTGTTTTTCCATTCGTCGTTGAACAAAAACGCAATATCGTGAGTTCGATATTTCCTGAAAAACTCACTTTTTACGAAACGGGTTATCGAACTCCAAAAATTAATGAAGCTGCCAACCTTATTTACCTGATTAATAAAGAATTAGGACTAAAAAAACCGGAACGATGAACTAAATTTTCACCATTCCGGGCTTGTAGTCTCGACGGGAACCTAATCCCGCTCATAACTTGTTGATTTTCAAATCATTTTTCAGCATTTAATTCAGTGACTCACCGAATTACTCACTGGCATTTTTAGTCCTAGCTGCAAACTATTCAAAAATAAAGAAAATGACTTTGATAATCAAGTACTGAGTTTCGAATCCTTGCGTTAATTGCTAGTTACCGTCTTAGGTAGTTTATATTTGCCATATAATTAGGTAAAAATCATTTTGTTTACTATTTCTGATTGTTTACTTTCAGTAAACAAGATTAATAATTAAGCATTAGACATGCTTCATTGTAGTAGAACCTCGGGAATAAGCCCTCCCGAAGCAGAAAATACTGAAGATCTTAGAAGTCCTTGCGTAGATAGCAGACTTAGACCTTTTGAAATAAATCATTCATAACAACTTCATTTTGCACGAGTCCAGTTCTGTATTGATTGTCCTTAGTACCAAATGTAGTAATCATTGTTAAAAATAAAGTCTTTCTAGTTTTAGTGTGTGCTTTAAAAATGGATAATTTATCACCTAACTCAATGGCATAGGTTTTATCAATATCAAATTCCCCGGTAGAGAATTTTGCTTCGCAGATATTAATGCATGCATCTTGCCTATCAAGCAGTAAGTCGACCTGCGCTCCTTTTCCTGTTTTACCTGGTGTATACCTCCATGCAGATTCTTCAATTAGGACACCTGAAATGCCTATTGCATTTTTTATTTGCAACGTGTGCTTTAGGCATATACTTTCAAACGCTGTCCCACTCCAGCTCTTCCAGGATTGTGTATTTGCCTTTTTTAGCCATGTGCCTTGTCCCATAGCCCTTGAATGCTCAATGAACTTCAGATAGAACAAACTATATTCGTCCGCTAGTTTATAAATGGCATCTTTTATAGTTTTTTGAAACGGTAGGTACAAGCCGACAAAACCAGACTCAATCAGTTCTTCCAGCAGCTTGGTTGTTGTCCCACCGGATTGTAAATTACATATTTCGATGATTTCTTTCCTCGTTAGTCCCGAAGGCTTGGATGCCAAAGCCTTAACCACACTGATGTGCCTGTCAGCCATTTCGAAGAGAGATTCATACAGGTTTTTAAATTCGTTAACCAACAACCCATCTTTAGTAAAACAGAGCTTGTCAATGATCTGGGTGGCGCTTTCGCCTTTATTAAGCTCTTTTAGATAATGCGGCACTCCACCCATGGCCATATAGACTTGTAAGACCTGATATTGATCCAGATTTATGGATTTACTTTTTAAATAGGCAGATGTTTCGTAAAGCGTGAATGGTAAAAGGCGCATTCTCTTTGTAATACGGTTATGTAATCCACCTCTATTATTGACGATCTTTTGAATCATCCAAGAAGCGGCTGAGCCGCAAATAGCAACAACTAAATTAGGTTGCTTAGAAGCCCACGAATTCCAAAAATATGTAAACGCAGATAGAAAACCCGATTTGTGTGAACTTAACCATGGAAATTCATCAAAAAATATCACTGCCTTCTTCTTTATCAAAGGCATAGAAAAATGAATCAGCATCATAAAAGCTTCGGTCCAGTTTTTCGGAACAGCTGGAGCAATAGGCGATTTTAATGCTAATGCAATTGCATTTCTGAAGTTTTCAAGCTGCTCCTGTTTGGAAGCATGATGTACACCAGAGAACTCAAAAATCAAGTGTTTCTCATAGACATGACGGATCAGAAAAGTCTTGCCTACCCTTCGTCTTCCATACACCGCCACAAGTTCTGCTTCTTTAGATTCCAATGCTAGCTGCAATGTTTTCCTTTCGTTTTCTCTTCCAGTTAGTTGTTCCATTTGCCAAGTTCTTAGTAATTTATCTAAACAAATATAGCACATTTGGCTGTAGATACAAAAATATACACAGCCAAATCGTTGCTTTTAGCATAGCTTTTGGCTGTTGATAATTTCTGATCAACAGCCAAAAGGAGTTCAAGTTATACTTCATGTTATTATATAGGATCAGAATCATGGCCCAAAGGATTTCGCTGATACATGAACTCGGACACATGCTATTTCATTTATAGTCATGCCGGTGATATTTATTATGACTTTAGACCACCTCTTCAAGGACTTCACTAATACAGTTTCCTGCTCATCTGACGACTCAGCAAGAATATACATTGTGTTCCCGTCGAGACTAAAAACACGCTTTTTTTACGCTAAATGGTCAATTGCCATTTTGAAGAAGATAAAAAACATAAAATCCCCTTATTACAAATGAATTATTTAGTGAGTAAATTCTCTAGCTCTTCTACCATAGCCGGACGCCTGTAATAGACCCGCTTTAGCTCCCCTGCGAGTTCCAGCAATTGAAGTTTTCCTTCAGGAATATCGTTTATTATTCTTTTCATGTCTTTTACTAAATCCCGGTATTGTCTGCGATCACTGGTGTTTTCTGCACTCCTTCGGATCGCTGGCAGGTATAAAGACAAAAGCTCTGCCGGATAATGCTCCACCAACTCATCGTGGTAATATAAAATCAGCGCCAGAGATTCTTCCTTCATTACCAGTTTCATCAACCTGTCCAAAAACCCCTCCTCGATGTAGATTCTGGCAACTGTGGATTGCAACGACAGCATGCTTTTACCAGCACTAATCCAGCCCCGCTTTTTATTCTTTTCATAAATTTCCATCACCGACCCTATCTGTTCATGAATACATTGTTCCAATACAATACTCCATTCATCCGCCGGATAAGTGGCTCTCCAATCCCTATAATACGTCTGATCGAAACCTCTGTCAAAAGCAAAATGTCTGGTGTAGTGACGAATGGTAGGCACATCCGCTTCCAATACAGCAATACGTAGCAGTTCCTTCTTCCAGATAGATACAGTGCCCGGGTGGTCTTTCTTCTGGGCAATGACAATCCCTCCATTAACCAGTGACTTTGCCTGGACTAAATCCTGAGCTGCAATCGCACGGTTCACCATCAGCTGCCTTAGTTCCACAACATCCAGGTGAGCAGCGGTTATCGCTTCTGCTTCATCTGTACGACCATTAGCGGTGAGAAAAGCAATCTTTCTAATGGTATAGAAATTCTTATTATAATCCGAATAGCGGTCATCTGGTTTTGCCAGTTCCCGGTCTACATGCGCTAAAAAAGCATCCGCTTGCCCCGTTTTCAGAGCCAGAGACTCAAAAATTTCAAACATCTGGTAGCCAAAATCACCATAGTCAAAGTACACGGGTTGCTGAAGTTCGGCCTGCAGCCAGGAAAATAAAGCATGTTTTAAAGGCATACCCGCATCGGGATGCTCCGCAACACCTGCCAATAGGTCTATGCAGCTATGAATAACTCCCCCTATACATCCCGCAGAGTCATCACAATAGGTAATCAGCTGTATGCTTTCTTTTAGAGCAACCCTGCTCAGGGTAAATGTATCCAGGAAATTCTGCTTTTCCAGCAGCAGATCTGCTGATTGCAACAGATCATTAAAATCACCTGATAATTTAAAGCTGTCACTGTAATCTATAAAACCTTTACGTTCATACCTTCTAACAATCTTGTGGATGCGTTCCGCATATTTTTCTGCCAGGTCAGCTTTTTCGTTCTTACCGGAAAAGTAAATTTCCAGGTCAGCTTTAAAGTCTGCATTCCTGTGGCTGTGTAAAGTTACAAACGAGCGAAGCTCTTCCACAGGAACCTTTTTTAAAAATTTTTCTATATCTTTCATTGATCCTACAGTTCTGTAAATCGGTCAGCTACATATTCCATATATTTCTCCAGCTTAAACTGAAACCACTTTTCCCTGAGTTCAGGATAATCAGCAGTCAGTTCATTAAGCAGTCAGTTCATTAAACCTCCGAAATGGCTTCTCCCTGGAAAGCGCAGCACAAAACCTGTCCTGAAGTTTCAGCGGAACCATCTCTCTTATAAAACGCTCCATCAGCCTAAAAGCCCCCCTGCTGTCCATAAAAGATCCCTCATCATATTCCGGATGTTTCAATGGATCCGGATAAGACTCGATCTCGCCAGTAAGTTTATGGTAAAAACAAAGCATTCCCATGTCCAGGTGCTCTGCAATCTCTTTGATCATTCCTATATCCGGCCTCTTCATACATTCCAGTTTATTGGATTACCATTTAATGTCCGGAAAATTACTGAATTCCAGCTCATGGATTTCACAGCCATTAGCCAATGCCGAGGCCTTCAAATCCTGAATCAACCGATTGTGCTCACGCGACCAGCTGGAAAAATAACTGCGCAGCAAATGTGGTATTTTGCGAAACCTGGCTTTCCCTCCGCGCTGGGACACAAATTCAATATGCAAGGTCTGGTAAATGATAAAAGCCAGTTCACCATTAATACCCTGGCCCCTTCCGATCAGTTGCACAATATCCCTGGCCCCTTCTCCATCATATTGCAGCAAAGCCTGCTCGGTTACATACTCCAGCAAATAGAGGTTGGCCTGGCACCTGCGGTCAGTAGCGATGAATCCTGCATTTTCGCGGAGCGTATTGATAAAAATCAGCATGTCTGTCCACACTAATTGAAAACCATAATAGCAACCTGTTGACATGGAAAAGTATAGGCGATTTTTTTAATTATCTTTTGTTCTTGTGGAACTTTATTCGGTCCATAGTGGATAATCAATATAACCATGTCTCCCACCCCCAAACATTGTTGCCCTATCCGGCTTGTTAAGATTGGCATTTTTTTTAAACCGTTCAGGCAGGTCAGGGTTTGCGATGTATAAGGTGCCAAAGGAAATAAGCTTTGCAATACCTTTTTCAAGTTCTTCCTCGGCTGTAGCCTTGTCATACCCACCATTCGCAATAACGGTCTGGCGAATCTTCCTACCAAAGAATTCAATCTCGTTATCAACGGCATAATGTTCAGGCGAAGGAAAATGGGCGCTACGCTTCATGAGTTCCACATAGGCAAAGTCCAGTTTGTTCAGTTCCTCAAGCAGGTAGGTATAGGTAGCGGCAGGGTCATCCAGTACTATATCGCCATAAGGATGGAAAGGAGATATTTTGATGCCCACCTTTTCACTTCCCACCGCACTGATCAATTCCTGCATCACCTCCAATACGAAGCGGGCATTGTTAGGGATGCTGCCGCCGTAACCATCCGTCCTTTGGTTGGCACTTTCAGTTAAGAACTGGCTGGGCAGATAGCCATTGGCAGCGTGAAGCTGAACCCCATCAAATCCTGCAGCTATGGCATTTTTTGCGGCCTGACCAAAGTCCTTTATAGTTTGCTCGATTTCTTGGATTGTCATTTCTTGAGGGATTTCGTAATCCTTCATGCCCTGAGAGGTATAATGCCGCATTCCGCGGATAGGCAAGGGTGATGGCGCTAAAGGGAGCTTGCCATTCCTGTCTACAGAATGCCCTATTCGACCGGTGTGCCAAAGCTGAGCTACGATCACACCGCCTTGATCATGTACCGCCTCTGTAACTTTCTTCCACGCCTCTATTTGCTGTTTCGTGAAAATACCTGGAGTAAGCGGACTACCGGTAGCTTCTTCACTGATCCTGATGGACTCGGTAAACAGCAGACCTGCACTAGCCCGTTGGGCATAGTATGCCACTGTCATGTCACCCACTAAGCCATTGCTATCTGTACGGCCCCTGGTCATCGCTGCCATAGCCATTCTATTTTTTAGGCTGATGCCACCTAACTGTGTTTTTTCTAAAAGTTTCATAGTCCATAAATAAGATCATGCTTTTTTTCGTCGGGCCATCCCTTGAGCAATGATGCTAGCAGCAATCAATTGCAGAGCATGGTAAAGCATGAGTGGCAACAATACGATGCCAGTGATGGTACTGTGCTGAAAAAGCACTTTTGACATGACCGTTCCGTGTACCAATGACTTTTTAGATCCACAGAATAAGACGGTAATACGATCTTCCTCTGAAAAACCAAACCAGCGGCTGAGCAGTCCAACACAAAGAAATACCACAAAAAACAAGGCCATCATTCCCACCGCCAACCCAGCAAGTTCAAGAGCGGAAAAGCCCTCAAAAAGATGTTCGGAAAATGACTTACAAAACGACGTGTAAATGATGGTGAGGATAATTGCCTGATCAAAATATTTGAGCTGTTTTTTATATTTTTCGGCAATGGCACCAAAACGCGAGTTGAGGCTGATGCCGATGATCACAGGCAACAAAACCTGAAAAACCAGTTTTATCACGATATCAGTGACATCAAAATTCCCTGTTGCAGAAGCGATGAACAGACCAACCCAAATGGGGGTAACCACTACCCCAATCAAACTTGAAATGCTCGCATTGAAGATGGCTGCGGGAATGTTGCCCCTGGCGATGGAAACCATAACCACCGAAGAGGAAACGGTGGATGGTAAAGCTGCCAGAAAAAATACACCCAACCAAAGCAACTCGAAGTCAGTGTCAATGAACAATGGGCGGGATGCCAAAACGATGAGTGGAAAAAACAAAAATGTTGTCAATTGCACAATTAGGTGCATTTTCCAGTTGGCGAGTCCGACTTTTAGTTTCTCAACACTCAAGCGTAGGCCATAAAAAAAGAAAATCAACGAGACGCCTACACCCGCAATCTCCTCCAGCGACACTGGTTCTTTGACCAGTCCCGGTTGAGGCAAAAAATAGGCTAATAGGATCATGGTGCCTATCATTAACAAGAAACCGTCGAAACCTGCTTTTTTTAATAACTCTAATAACTTCTTCAAAATAATCTTAATATATCACGTGGTTACATTGGAACTACATCCCAAATTCTTTACGTATAATTTCTGCTCCTGCGCTTAATGCACTTAACTTCCCGCTTGCCACGTTTCGGGGCAAAGGCGCCATACCACAGTTTGTGGAAGGGTAAAGATTTTCGACATCAACGAACTCTAGTGTTCTGCGCAAGGTATCAGCTACCTCTTCTGGTGTTTCAATGGTGTTGGTTGCCACATCGATTGCACCGACCATCACTTTTTTGCCGCGAACAAGTTCAATCAGATCTAACGGTACGTTTGAGTTATGGCATTCTAACGACACAATGTCAATATTGGATTTTTGGATCTTTGGGAAGATTTCCTCGTATTGACGCCACTCAGCACCTAGTGTTTTTTTCCAATCATTGTTGGCTTTTATGCCGTAACCGTAGCATATATGTACAGCAGTTTCGCAGTTCAGACCTTCTATGGCTCTTTCCAGTGCTGCCATTCCCCAATCGTTTACTTCATCAAAGAAAACATTAAACGCTGGTTCATCAAACTGGATAATATCTATCCCTGCATCCTGCAGTTCCCTTGCTTCTTCATTGAGCAGTTTCGCAAATTCCCAGGCCAATTTTTCCCGGCTTTTGTAATGGTCATCGTACAGTGTATCTACCATGGTCATCGGTCCTGGCAATGCCCATTTTATAGGTTTATCGGTCAGTTTACGTAAGAATTTGGCATCTTCCACAAAAACTGCTTTTTGACGTGCAACCTCGCCCACCACAACAGGGACACTGGCATCATAACGGTCACGGATCTTTACGATCTTACGGTTCTCAAAATCTACACCGCTTAAATGCTCTATAAAAGTGGTTACAAAATGTTGGCGTGTCTGCTCACCATCACTAATGATATCCACCCCAGCCAAATGTTGTTCCTGCAAAGCAATGCGCAAAGCATCCTGTTTTCCTTCCAGTAACTGATCACCTTCCAGTTTCCAGGGAGACCAAAGTTTTTCGGGTGGTGCAAGCCAGGCAGGTTTGGGCAGACTTCCTACAATTGAAGTGGGTAATTGTTTTTTCATTGTTGTTCCTTTTTGCTTTTGATTTATTAACTAACGAATTCAGCGGCCCACTGCTCAAGAATATCCTGGTAAGGTTTGATGAAATGCTCTTCAGCATATTTACCCTGTTCAACAGCCAGGCGGCTGCGCTCTTCGCGGTCATATACCACGCGGGTCAGTGAATAATCTTCGTGTTTAAGACTAGGTTGATAGATTTTCCCGGCCACTGAATTTGCATTGTAAATTTCAGGGCGATAAATCTTCTGGAAAGTCTCCATCGTGCTGATCGAGCTGATCAGTCCAAGATCAGTATAATCAGAAAGTAGATCTCCGGAATGATAAAAAGCCATCGGTGCCACACTGTTCGGGGGCATGAAAAAACGAACTTTCAGGCCCATTTTAGAGAAATATTCATCAGTGAGGGAATACTCATCCTGTAGATACTCAAAACCCAGAACCGGATGCTGATACTCAGTGCGGGTATAAGTTTTGTTGCTCGATACACTTAGACAAATGATTGGTGACATCTTAAAGTGCTCTTTATAAGTGGTTGAATTCACAAAGCACTTATAAAGTTTTCCGTGCAGATCACCAAAATTTTCAGGAACAGTAAAACTAGATTTGTTTTTATTGTACTCGACCAATAAAATACTGAAATCATAATCACGGACATAGGAAGAAAAATTATTCCCGGCAATACCTTCGATATACTGGTTAGTCTTACGGTCAAAAATATTCGTTTTCAGAACTTCGATCAACGGCAGATGGTTCATCCCATTTTCATCATCAATACTCATCGTTACCGTGATGATCTCAAGTTCTACAAGGTAACGATCAGCTTTAGGATTATCCAAATGGGCCAATGCATTGAACCGATTGTTGATCATATTTAAGGCATTGCGTAAGTTTTGTTGACGGTTATCTCCCCTGGCCAAGTTTGCAAAATTGGTTGTCAGACGAGTTTGACTTGAGGGGTGATAGTTTTCATCTAAACAAGTGCTCTCTAGCTTAAATGTAAAATCATACTTGAGGGTATCCTGGGTATTTTCCATGTTGTTAACTTTTTAAATGGTTAATGATCATTAAAAAGTTCCTTGATAGTTCAGAATGCTTACACAAAAAGAGGAGAGAAAGGCATACGGCAGCCGAAGGCACACCTAACAGGTAAAGGCACCTTGGAATATACGTTGATCTGTCCGATAACCTCTTTCGCGAAAGTATCGACCAATTCAGCAAAGGCAGGTATCCTGACTTGTAACCGCATTTACCGGCCTTCCCGCTTGCGCAGTGACCATTTGTTGGTAAAGCATTGATGTTACTTACAGTTGCGCGACAGCTCGTGATTTGCACACGATTCCCTATTAATTCACCGCTAAGTAAAACCTCTCCTGATCGTTGAAATATGTAAAGAACCAGAGTATTTAACTCGCCTCAAAGTTATAAAAACAGTTATTAAAGCTGCAACACCTTTACAATTTCAACCAAAATTACTTTAATTGGCACTTTTATAAAACTTTTATGCTGTTTAGTATTATCTTTATGCCTTCTAAAAGTAAATTATGCTATGGAGCAATTGGATGAGATCGATCTAAAACTGTTAAAAATACTGGCAAATGACTCCAATCGTACGATCAAGGAACTGGCTGCACAGGTCAGCCTGTCGCCTTCACCGGTGGTACAGCGCGTAAAGCGTCTGGAAAATAATGGTTATATCAAAAAGTATATCGCGCTATTAGACCCTGAAAAGTTCAATCAGGGATTTATAGTGTTATGCAATATCAAACTTAAGCAACATGACCGTAAGATCGGCCATAGCTTTGTAGAAGATATTTTAAAGATCGATGAAGTGGTTGAGTGCTATAACATATCAGGCGATTACGATTTCTTTCTAAAAGTGTTTGCCAAAGACATGAAACATTATCAGGATTTCGTATTCAATAAATTGGGATCAGTGGAAAGTATCGGAAGTACGCATAGTACCTTTGTGATGGCCGAGATCAAGAATACAAATAATATCAGTATATAACAGAAACAGGCCTGCCATCATCACCGATGGCAATCTGGATGCTGGTATTGCCCACACGGTCTGCCCGTCCCACCAGTTCAACCAATGTGCCGGCCGGGATGGGTTTGGCAAAGTCGATCTTGCCACTGCTGACCAACACAAAGTTCCTTCTGCTGAACCGGGTAGCGGTGATGAAAGCAGTCTCGGTCATCATCAACAGTATCCTGCCACCGAACATGGTGTTGTGGTGGTTGGTAGTATCCGGAAAGACAACCTTGAATACATGTGTTTCCGATTTGTATCCTAGCTTCCATAATATTTTTCTCCCAGCTTTATCTTTTCCCTGCCATTTTCCATCCGCCACTTATTGGTATCCCTTAACGAATAGGCACAGCCGCAGTATTCCTGCATATAGAACTCTTCCTGTTTGCTGATTTACCGTACGGGCTACATTAAAGGCAGAGGGGCCGAATCCCGTATCTACGTCCACCATCAGAGGCAGTTCACAAACATTGGTAATACGTTCGACATCGATCAGCACGTCCTCCAAAGTGGTAATCCCCAGGTCGGGGATGCCCAATGAACCGGCAGCAACGCCTCCCCCGGAAAGGTAGATGGCATTGAACCCCGCCTGTTGTGCCAATAGTGCATGGTTCGCATTGATCGTTCCTACAATCTGGAGCGGATCCTCATTTTTTAAAGCCTGCCTGAATTTCCAGCCAGGGGATTTGAGATCATTTGTTTGCATCGTCAGTTTTTTACAGATATTGGTTAAAAGTTCTTTGGACTTAACGCAATGCCACTGACGGGAAAATTTAGGGAAGAAAAATGTTGAAGGGTAGGGACATACAGCTCCTATATAGGAAATGTATCTCCATGTGAGACAAACACCTGTCAGACCAAAAGCTTCAAACCGCGAAAGCATCGTCCACTCGGAACAGGCAGGTCTCCTGACTTGTAACAGTTTCCATCATTCCTTCCCATTCTATACGTAGAACAGTGGATACTTAGCGATGAAAACCTTGTTTGTTACTTACAGTTGCGCGACAGTTCGTGATTTGCACACGATTCCCTATTAATCTACAATTAAGTAAAACCTTTCCGATTGATGTAATATGCAAAGAACACTTTATCGTAAGCAAATGTAGTTATTTGCCGTGAGAAAATGCTAAAGCAAGATTCTGGATGGATAGTAGAATATTCAGGTATCCCGAAAAATTCATTTTTGCCCTCCCCAAAGCTCGAACCGCTAAATCAGCTGAAAATAAAAATCGTCCTCCACTGTATTGTGAAGGACGTTTGTGGTCTCGACGGGAACCTAATCGCGCTCATAACTTGTTGATTTTCAAATCATTTTTCGGCATTTAATTCAGTGACTCACCGAATTACTCACTAGCTTTTTTAAGCTTAGCTGCAAACTACTTAAAAATAGAGAAAATAACTTCGAAAAACAAACTTAAGCTTTGAAATACAGTATTGTGCCAATAAACCACCTTCTTAACTAAGGAACATTGATGATATCTTACACTATAACTTATCAAGTGCTTTTTTGATGCGGTCTAAAATCTCATTAAAATCAAGTTGTCCTCTGTAATATAGTGCAGCGGTGCTTTGGTACCGCTTAACAAAACTCTCCCTTAAAGTTTGACCTGAAAGCAGGAATGCCTCATTTTGGTTAAGCGGAATGTCGTAATCCACTTTCGGAAAGCGCTTCACTTTGTGCGCATGATATTCATCACTGCCGATAAATTTTATCACTTCGTTATTCGTAAGCAAGCAATAAACATCATAGTATTGGCGCATGAAATTAACATCGCTTTTTCCAGTTGTGGTTTCCTTACGGAATTTTGTAGCTATAGTTTGAAGTTTCTCTACAAAGGTATATCCAGGATGGTAACAAACGACATCAACAGCGCGGTTGTCAATTATATTAACTCCGATTTCCTTTGCCCTGTCGAATGCCCAGGAGCTGATTGTAATTTTGGAGTTCGGCGCAATATCATCAAAACCAGCTTCCAGCAGGATTCCTTCCTTTATTCCAGATATAGGGCTGAGGAGCGTTTGGTAATGCAACCTGATTCCACCACTTCTGTAATAGTCCGTGTCATCAAAGGCTGTATCTCTTTCGACTGAAATAATCCCATCGATTTTTATGTTGTCCGCTACCCAATTGTAAAAGTTTTTTCTAGCATCAATGGTTCCCTGTTTGGTATTTTTCGGGTTTTCATTTACTTTTTGATCTGCCAGTGGTTGGATATGAATATCAATATCTTCCGAGAACCGCTCAATAATTTTTAACCCTTTTGACAGAGAGGTACCCCCCTTCAGTTCAAACTGGAATCCGTTTTGTTGCAAGCCATACAAGACGTGCATGATCCAATAGTCCTTCTCAATGAGAGCAGCCTGGATACCAGTTTGTTCTTCTATTATCCGGAGCAGATCCTCAAATTGCTTATGATCATGTAGATAGATAGCTGCCATATAGTGTTTAGCCCATGACAGGGGCCAATAGCTTTCTTGCCTTTGCGCCGCCGTATTCTGCTACAGATTTTTTCAGTTTTCTCTTATCCATGGTAGCAGCACGGGATAGTACATTGTTCAGAACCATCTGCTTATCTTCTGCAACTTTATCCAGATTGTTTATTAAATCTACTAGCAGGAATTCCTGGCTCAGCTTTGTAGGGAAATGAGGCTTAACCTGGAAATCAAAACTTCTGTTTCCTAATTTAAATACACCGTGACGTTTATGGTTATAGACTGTTCGTTTGTTATAAAGCTGTGTCGTTCCGACGCCCAAGCTATTATAGGCGTTTGGAGAGGTCAGCAAGAACCGATTATCTTTTAAAAAAGTTTTTACTAATTCTTCTTCTGAGGGTGGCGTCTTGCCGAAAACAGATTCTTTTGGGAAATAGTAAACACCTTGGGAAAGCTTTTGCAACGTCCCATCTTTCAACAGCTCTTCAAGATGCCGGTCTACCGACCTCGACCATTTGGTCAGATCGGCTCTGCGATACACTTTGCCTTGCTTTAACTGTTTTTTTAATTCCTCTAATCTATTCACGGTAATTCCTTTCTGGTATAAAGGTAGCAATTATCAATTTAATTTGCAATAAATTTCATTGAAAATTCATGCAAAACATCAACAATGTGATCCATAGTAGCAAATTAGTCAAATCAATTTTAGGAAGACGTTTACTGACAGTAAACTGTATATTTCGGACAAAGTATACACCGCATTTCGGGCCAAACTAGCCATAAATTGATTGCCAAAAGTGTAAGCAATTAACATCAGATCTGATCCAAAGTAATCAAATCTCTTCAGGACCTCCAAGCCAAAAATCTACCGCTAAAAAATATTGGCCAAACTCGCCTCCAACCGCCTTTAAGTCGATTACCTGGCTTCTTAAGCTGCCTATTACTTCCTCTTTTAACAAACATCTCAAATAAAGCCCCAGAATCGCTTCAATAGGCTTGAGGGAGCACGTCCCAGGCGGCAGACCTTATCGCGCCGCAGACGCTTTAATTTGATGTCAATCGCAATTGAACAATAAAGATTACAGTAGAAAAAAATGTACTCAGGGGGCCGGAATGGCTACTTTGACCCGAAATGTGGTGGATAGATTGGAGCGAAATGGGGTGTCAGTTTAAATGCGGAATCAGTGGATACATTCGCTGAAATGTGCAGTCTTAACCTGATTTTTTCCGACATAATGGACCGTATCAATATAAGCTGGCTTATCATTGTGCCAAATTCTTATCTTTACGTTCCAGGTTCCGTCTGTTCTTTGATTAGCTTGCAGTATAATTGCCGATACCGTTGCCATAAATCATTAAGGTTTTATTAAGGTTTTCACGTTAAGTTATGCAACATTTGTTGTAAAACCCACAACAATATTAAGGTAAGTGAATTTAAAACCAACATAATCGGCACCAAAGCATTAAAAAAGCCCCTCAGATGGCCTGAAGGGCTAGTGGTCGCGGAGATACAAGACTCTGAATTCTTTGAGCGGGATTTGATGATGGCGGCAAGCCTTGAGGAAGATCTCTTCAACCCGCTTCCCCCTGGTTTAACGGGGCTTTAACTTAAAATTTCAATAAGTCAGCATTTCAAAAAATGCTGACTTATTGAAATTTTCGCGTTATGCCTGAGCGGCTATGAGCGGGTAAATACATTATTATTCGTATCTATTTAGGGTGTGATAAACAACTGGTCCATTCCCTTTAGAGGTAATCAGTTTTTTATTTCTCAAACTCGCCAGCATTCTTCGAACAGTAGCCCCCGACCGTCCCAGTTTTCTAGAAATTTGGAAAGTCGTAATTCTGGGATAAGTTGCTATGATGTGGAGCAGGAGTTGTTCATTTATATTTATTTTTTGTAAACGGCCTCCGGAATCAACTTTCTTCATAAGTTCCAGTTGTGCTTCTCTCAACACTTCCAGTGAACTCTTTATCCAATGATCTAGCGTGGTGTTTGAGACAGTATCTAAATGCTCAAAATTCAGATAATAAACCCAATCATAGCCAATATTCCCTAAACAGGACTGAAACATCCGCCAATTGTGTTTTCGATCAGGATTATGAAGGTTGTAGCAATAATTTATGTAAGCGCATTTTATAACTCTATGGATTGTAAGATCTGTTTCATACCAAAAAAATAGGTGGTCAACATAATCACTGTAGGGAATCCAGCCGCCCTTTAAATCTTCTAACAGTAAACAGAATAGTTCACGTGGTTTCTCAACAACCGGCAATGTGGTGCGGAGGCAATTTAGCAGCTCACTTTCTATATTATTGATCTGGGGCCAAACCGCGTCAAACCTCTCAATACTGATTAGTATCTGTAACTGGCTCCAGGTGGGGACAAAGAGCTCATCGGGAATGGTAAAGTTTACTGATATCATTATTTAACAAGATCTTCCCTGCAAAATGGTTGCTATCATGATATAGAAATATAGGGTTGGGAAAATAGGGGGATATTGTCAGCGCATAATTTTGCTAAAATTCCCTGGTTGTGGTATCTTGTAGAAAATATCAATTAGTCAACTTATTATTTCAGAAAATGAGTATTGGATATGAACAGTGATCAAATCATCACCTCGATTGAACCAGAATTGCATCCACAATTTTTTGCACTTCTAACCAAATACGTTAAAATTATAGCTGACAATAAAGAGGCCTTCGTCGCATATGACAGCAAACATAAAGATCAAACTGCTCAGGATATCTTTAGTAATTATTGGTTATTATCAGCCTCTTCAAGTACAATAGCGCCAGAGACAACACAACTAACCCGCAAGGATGCAGGCATGTTTTTACCAGTAGAACTTACTAAGCTGATAGATTGAAATCAAATATGGATCAGGAAGATTACAAAACGAGTGAAAGTGTAGACATGAAAAATCCTTTGGCAGTAAATTATGCAGCGGAGGAGGCTGGGGTAACTGTTAGAGAGTACAAACTTTATGCTGATCGTGCAGGGACATACCACAGAAAATCAGTTGAAAAGTATATTAGCAGATATCACTATCCGTTGAAAAAAGGGTAATTGCATGGGTAAAAAAACCGGGACTGTTTATCATTTACCTGAGCGTTTTTTCACAATGTATTTTCCAAATAATATGCTGAATTACGCTTCCCGATCGCACTGCTCAGGCAATCGGCAGAAATGATAGGATAATTTAAAGGCCAGTAAGTAAAACCCAAATTGATTTAATGAAGCAATCCTTTCTTCATTAACATTTTCCAAAATTGGCTTTAGCTCATCAATCGGAAACCAAAACATTCGATCTAAGAGCGCTATACGTTCTACATCATCCTGATTAACCTTTGGAAGATAAAATAAATTCGTATATACCTGCGCAATAACATTCTTCTTAAAATCAGCTACCTTTTGTTCAGTATATCCCTCCACTGAAAGATCATTCAAGTAATCGTCAAGCTTTAAAACAGGTGCAAATAAGCATTGTTTAGGATTAACATTCCTGTTATTTTCGAAAGAAATATCACAGGTATTACTGAGTACAAGTCCATCGACATATCCCTTTTCATAAAGAGCAGTATCTTGGTTCCAATTTGCTGTTCTAATTTCGAGCAGAATATCGCCTTGCAACAAATACTCATAACCATAATTTTTATAAAAATTGTCGTATGATATTTCGTTTGTATATGAGGAATGAAATTGTTTAAGCGCATCTTGAAGTCTGCCTTTATTCTCATCTGTTAAATAAGATGGCAGCAAGATATTCCAATGTTCATCACCAAACGCCATATTTTACAGTCTGTTAGCCCTTGTAGGAGCAGATTTTACAGCTTTTTGATAAGATTTATTTAGAACATTTTGTTGAAATTCATCCAATGGTACCGTATGAGAAAACAGTTCCGCATTGACTAGGTGCACCTTATCCTGATTTTTCATCATATCATTTCTCGCATCGTCAGCAAAATATGTAAAAGCAAATTGAGTAGGCATTAAGTCCTCCTCAGATAAACGTGGATATTCGGTTACAAAAAGATCAAGCAGCTCTACTTTTTTTTGCACTTCAAATACACTTTCACTTTCAGTGGTAAGACTAGAAAATGAATTAGGATTATAAGTTGTGG
>Ga0222419_100610_pt1 | contig 26273 bp, 24 predicted proteins | sample 1B20Ametagenome_FD_182474 | JGI IMG/M metagenome (GOLD analysis project Ga0222419, IMG submission 182474) | Enriched microbial communities from leaf-cutter ant dump, University of Wisconsin, Madison, United States - 1B20A (version 2) | ecosystem: Environmental > Terrestrial > Nest > Insects nest... | reverse complement strand
GTGCAGGTCGACGACCGAGAAGAACGCGTCGTAGGAGGTCTGCAGTTCGCGCCACTGCAGGAGGGCGCCGATGTAGTTGCCGATCTGGAGGGAGTCGGCGGACGGCTGCATTCCTGAGTAGAGACGAGGCTTGTTCACCAGACAATCCTATGCGCCCCGCGACACGGAGCCGGCGCCGCGGCATCCTCTACCCTGGCCCTATGGGGGAGAAGACGCGCGTGCGACGTCGTGACCGGGCGCTCTACGTGGAGATCGTCATCCGCGCGCCGATCGAGCGCGTGTGGGAGCTGACCCAGACACCCGAGCACCACGTGCGCTGGGACGGGCGCTTCACGAGCATCCGCCCCACCCGGCTGCGCGAAGACGGCGCGCAGGAGTTCGCCTATGAGCTCGACCTCGGCGTCCACACGATCCGCGGGACCGGGGTCTCCCGAGGGGAGCGCCGCGGAAGGGCGGGGGAGCGCACCTCCGCTCTCGTGTTCGACACCGCCGACCGGCTCTCCCCGCTGGGTTCCGGACGGGGGTACTGGCGGTACGTCCCGACGGCGGAGGGGGTGCGGTTCCTCACCGGCTACGACTACACGCCGGGGTGGGGACGGATCGGACGCCTCGTCGACCCGGTCCTGACCCGGCCGTTCGTCTGGTGGCTGACGGCCTGGAGCTTCGACCGCCTGCGTCTCTGGGCGGAGGCGGACGTGCTTCCGGAGCAGACCTCCTGGCGTTGCGCGCTGGTACCGGGGCGCAGACCCCGGGCGCGGGCGCGCCGCTGCCTGTCGCGGCCCGCGCGCCCGCAGAAGCGTGGGATCATGCAGGACGCGCCGCCCTCGCTGTCGGGGCTCAGCGCGTGACCGCGGAAGGCATCTTCGCCAGGGCGCTCGGCGAGGACTTCGCACGGCTGCATCCGCAGATGCAGCGCCGCTTCGGCGTCGGCGTCGCTGCGGGCTACGGCTGCGTCGGGCGGGGAGTGATGACCGAGGTGCGCCGTGGCCCGTGGTGGACCCTCCCGTTCCTCGCGACAGGCACGCTGCGCAACATCATGTTCCCCGATCAGGGACGCGACGTGCCGTTCCAGATCGACAACCACGCCTACGTCGACGGCTTCGGGAGGGAGACGGTGACGTTCGTGCGCACCATGGCGATCGGGCCGGGGCGCCGCCGCCGGTTCGACGCCACGATGATCTACAGCGAGCGTCGCAGACGGATCGTCGACTACCTCGGCACGCATCAGCATCTCGCGGTCGATCTCGACCTCGAGGTCACCGATGACGGCGGGCTCCGTCTCACCTCCGGCGCGCAGCGCTTCTACGAGGGGCCGGTGGCCTTCCGGTTCCCGATGCTGTTCAGCGGTCGCGCGCACCTCACCGAGCACTTCGACGAGGAGCGGGGCTGCTACGTGATCGACCTCGAGGTGCGCAACGACCTCCTGGGATTCCTCTTCGGCTACCGGGGCGTCTTCACCTGCGAGTTCCCCGACGGGGACGCCGTGCCCGAGACGGCGAAGCCCTACCGCGAGGAGGCCCGCGAGTGATCGCGCACGGCGAGGTCTTCCTCCGGGCGCTGGGGGAGGATGCGCGGCGGCTGCATCCCGAGATGCTCGCCCGGCTGCAGACGCCGTCCTCGCACCGGCGTGCGGTCGGCGTCTTCGCCGTCGCCGGCAGCCGGTTCCGGTGGCTGACGGCTCTCGCACTGCCCCTGGTGGGAGCGGATGCCGTCGTCACCCGTCTCGGGCGTGATGTGCCGTTCTCCGTCGTCACGACGGCGGGCCGCGACGCCTCCGGTCGTGCGACACTCGACACCGTGCGGGAGTTCGGGTTCCCCGACGGCGTGCAGCGCATCCGTGACAGGCTGACCGTCAGCGTGCACCCGGGGCTCGTGCGCAACGTGCTCGGAGCTGCGGGGCGCGTCGAGCTCATCGAGGAGTGCAGCGTCACCGACCGCGGCTTCCTGCGCATGCGGACCCGACGGGTCGCCCTCCGGCTCGGCGGGCGGCGGTTCGCCCTGCCCGGCGTCCTCCGCGTCGACGTGGACGTCGAGGACGGATGGGATGTCGAGGCCCGGCGGCACACGATCGCGCTGCGTGCTCGCAACCCGCTGCTCGGGACCGTGCTCGAGTACCGCGGCCGGTACCGCCTCGTCGATCCCGAGCAGGCCGCCGGGCGCCCTCAGTAGCTGTAGTCGACGACGACGGGCGCGTGATCGCTCCAGCGCTGGTCGTAGGCCGCAGCCCGGGCCACGTGATAGGTCTGCACGCGCTCGGCGAGGGCCGGGGTGGCCAGGTGGTAGTCGATGCGCCAGCCGGAGTCGTTGTCGAAGGCCTGCCCCCGCATCGACCACCAGGTGTACGGCCCGTCGACGTCTCCGTGGAAGCGGCGGCCGACGTCGATCCAGCCGAGGCCCGTGCCCACCGAGCCGTCGACCCCGGTGATCTCCGCGCCGGCCTCGCCGAGGAAACGGTCGAAGTAGGCGCGCTCGCGAGGGAGGAACCCGGCCTTCTTGCGGTTGCCGCGCCAGTTCTTGATGTCGAGCTCGCGGTGCCCGACGTTCAGGTCCCCGGTCACGAGAGCGAGGGCGCCGTCCTGGCCGAGCTCCGCGAGGCGGGTGCCGAAGGCGTCGAGGAACTTCCACTTCTCGTCCTGCTTGGGCGTGTCGGCCTCGCCCGTGTGCACGTAGGCGCTGACGACCGTGAGCGGACGGTCGCCGATGAGGTAGTCGGCCTCGATCCAGCGTCCCTTCGAGTCGAAGTCATCGGGGCCGAACGCGGTGCGGAAGGCGCGCGCGGGGGTGCGGCTCGCGATCGCGACGCCCGCACGTCCCTTGGCGGTGGCCTCGTCGTGCACGAAGCTCCAGCCCGGCAGAGCGGCCTCGAGATGCTCGTCCTGCCCGCGGACCTCCTGCAGGGTGAGGATGTCGACGCCGGCGTCGTCGAGCCACCCGCTCATGCCGTTGCGGGCGGCCGCCCGGATCCCGTTGACATTGACCGTGGCGATACGCAGATGAGGCATGCAACGAGCCTAACGGGACCCTCCGACATCGCCGGCACGGCGGCCGACGACCGGCGTCCGACGATGCGCGGACGCCGCGGCCGCAGCCTCGATGCCGGCGGTCTCGGCGTCCAGCTCGGCCAGGCGCAGCTCGGCCTCGTGCAGGGCCCTGGTGGTCGTGAACCGCCGGTACCACGGCGCCTTCGCCCTGGCCGTGCGGGCGTCACGCAGCCGGATGCGGGCGGCCGCGAGCAGTGCACGGTGCTCGGCGGCGCGGCGCTCGGCCGCGGTCTGCTCCTGCAGCGGCTGATCGCGGTCCTGTGCGGACACCGCGATCCAGGCCGCGGCGACGAGCATCACGACGCCGTTGATGCGGAACCAGAGCAGCAGGCCGATGAAGATCGCGAAGGTGGCCAGCAGCGGATTGCTGGGCGTGTAGCCGAGCAGGAACCCGATCCCGTACTGCAGCACCGTCATCGCGGCCCCGCCGAGGATCGCGCCGGGCCAGATGGTCCGCCAGCGCAGGGAGGTGCCGGTCAGGAAGCGCACCATCGCCGCCAGGGCGCCGGAGAGCACGGCGAAGGAGACGACGACCGTGCCCAGGCGGATCAGCGCGTTCACGGCATCCGATCCGGCGTCCCAGCCCAGCAGCGCGAGGAGCCAACTCAGCAGCGCGGCGCTCCCCGAGCTCAGCAGGGAGCCCGTGACCAGGGCGATCCCGAGGATCAGCGCGGCCAGCAGATCCCGCGCCTTCAGCAGGACGTAGCTGCGGCGATCCGGCGGCAGGCCGAAGATGTCGCGCACCGCGCGGCGGGAGAAGGTCACCCAGCCGATGGCCGTCCAGATCACGGTGCCCAGTGCGATCGCGCCGGTGACGCTGAGCAGGCCCGTCGTGGCCGACGCGATGTCCCTGACCTGATCCGGCGTGATCACGCCTCCCTCGGGGAGGATCAGGTTCGGGATGTAGCCGTTGATCAGCTCGATCATCGCGTCCACGGCCCTGGTGCTGCCGCCCAACCACAGCCCGGTGATCGCGAACGCGAGGTAGATCGTCGCGAAGATCGCGAACAGGGCCTGGTAGCTCACCCCGGCGGCCAGCAGGAAGCCGTTGTGCTGCAGGAAGTGCCGCCAGACCCGCACGGGGAACAGTCCGAGCGTGCGTCGGGTCAGGGCCGTGGCGCGCTCGACGGCGGCATCGAGACGCCGGGGGTCGGATGCCGGGTTCGACGCGGCGTCGGAATCGGACACGCCCCCACCCTATCCAAGGGCGGGGGCGTGCGAGATCCTGGGGCGGACGGTCAGGGGCGGCCGCGCAGCACCGCCTGCTTGACCTCGGCGATGGCCTTGGTGACCTCGATGCCTCGGGGGCACGCCTCGGAGCAGTTGAAGGTCGTGCGGCAGCGCCACACGCCCTCCTTGTCGTTGAGGATGTCGAGGCGCACGCCGGCGTTGTCGTCGCGCGAGTCGAAGATGAAGCGGTGCGCGTTCACGATCGCCGCCGGGCCGAAGTACTGCCCGTCGGTCCAGAACACGGGGCAGGACGAGGTGCACGCCGCGCACAGGATGCACTTGGTGGTGTCGTCGAAGATCTCGCGATCGGCGATCGACTGGATGCGCTCCTTGCCCTTCTCCGGCACCGAGCTCGCGACGAGGAACGGCTGCACCTCGCGGTAGGAGGCGAAGAACGGCTCCATGTCGACGACGAGGTCCTTCTCGAGCGGCAGGCCCTTGATCGCCTCGACGTAGATCGGCTTCGAGATGTCGAGGTCCTTGATCAGCGTCTTGCAGGCGAGGCGGTTGCGGCCGTTGATGCGCATGGCGTCCGAGCCGCAGATGCCGTGGGCGCAGGAGCGGCGGAAGGTCAGCGAGCCGTCGACCTCCCACTTGATCTTGTGCAGCGCGTCGAGCACGCGGTCGGTGGAGTAGAGCTCCACGTCGTAGTCGACCCAGTGCGGCTCCGAGTCGACCTCGGGGTCGAAGCGGCGGATGTTGAAGGTGACGAGGAAGGACTGGACGCCGCTGTCGTTCGTGTCCGCGGCGGGGGCCTCAGCGATCGCGTTCGACATGCTCAGTACTTCCTCTCCATCGGCGGGTAGTTCAACTCGCCCTGCTCGTTCTTCGTGAACACGACGGGCTTCCAGCCGAGCTTGATGTGGTCGCTCGGGTCGGAGGAGTGGGGGTCTCCCGTCAGGTACGCCATGGTGTGCTGCATGTAGTTCTCGTCGTCGCGCTTGGGGAAGTCGTCGCGCATGTGGCCGCCGCGGCTCTCCTCGCGGTTCTGCGCGGCGTAGACGACGACCTCGGCGATGTCGAGCAGGAAGCCCAGCTCGACGGCCTCGAGGAGGTCGGTGTTGAAGCGGTGGCCCTTGTCGTCGACGTGCACGTTCTTGTAGCGCTCGCGGAGCTCGGCGATGACCCCGAGGACGTGCTGCAGCGACTCGTGCGTGCGGAACACCTGCGCGCCCTTGTCCATCTCCTCCTGCAGCTTCTTGCGCAGGACGGCGATGCGCTCGGTGCCCTGGTTGTTGCGCAGTCCCTCGAGCATGTCGGAGACGAAGGCGGCCGGTTCCTCCGGCAGCGGCACGAAGTCGGCGGTCTTGACGTACTCGACCGCGTTGCGGCCCGAGCGCTTGCCGAAGACGTTGATGTCGAGCAGCGAGTTGGTGCCCAGGCGGTTGGCGCCGTGCACCGAGACGCACGCGCACTCGCCGGCCGCGTAGAGACCGGGCACGACGGTGTCGTTGTCGGCGAGGACCTCGCCGGCGTTGTTGGTCGGGATGCCGCCCATCGCGTAGTGCGCCGTGGGCATCACGGGGACCGGCTCGACGACGGGGTCGACGCCGAGGTAGGTGCGGGCGAACTCGGTGATGTCGGGGAGCTTGGTCTCGAGCACCTCGGCGCCCAGGTGCGTGCAGTCCAGCAGCACGTAGTCCTTGTGCGGACCTGCTCCGCGGCCTTCGGCGACCTCCTGGACCATGCAGCGCGCGACGATGTCACGCGGGGCGAGGTCCTTGATGGTGGGGGCGTAGCGCTCCATGAAGCGCTCGCCGGAGGCGTTGCGCAGGATCGCGCCCTCGCCGCGGGCGCCCTCGGTGAGGAGGATGCCGAGGCCGGCGAGGCCGGTCGGATGGAACTGGAAGAACTCCAGGTCCTCGAGCGGCAGGCCCTTGCGCCACACGATGCCGACGCCGTCGCCGGTCAAGGTGTGCGCGTTCGAGGTGGTCTTGAAGATCTTGCCGAAGCCGCCGGTCGCGAAGATCACGGCCTTGGACTGGAAGACGTGCAGCTCGCCGGTGGCGAGGTCGTAGGCGACGACGCCGGCGATCTGGGTCTTTCCGGCCGCGTCCTTCACCGTGATGAGGTCGAGCACGTAGAACTCGTTGAAGAAGTTGATGCCGAGCTTCACGCAGTTCTGGAACAGCGTCTGCAGGATCATGTGGCCCGTGCGGTCGGCCGCGTAGCAGGCGCGGCGCACCGGCGTCTTGCCGTGCTCGGCCGTGTGCCCGCCGAAGCGGCGCTGGTCGATCTTGCCCTCGGGGGTGCGGTTGAAGGGGAGGCCCATGTTCTCGAGGTCGATGACGGCGTCGATGGCCTCCTTCGCGAGGATCTCCGCGGCATCCTGGTCGACGAGGTAGTCGCCGCCCTTGACGGTGTCGAAGGTGTGCCACTCCCAGCTGTCCTCCTCGACGTTCGCGAGGGCGGCGGCCATGCCGCCCTGCGCGGCGCCCGTGTGCGAGCGCGTCGGGTAGAGCTTGGAGATCACGGCGGTCTTCGCACCCGGCCCGGCCTCGATGGCCGCGCGCATGCCGGCGCCGCCGGCGCCCACGATGACGATGTCGAACTGGTGGTAGTGCACGCCGTCGCGGACGACGGACTCCTGCGCCTCGGTAGTCACTTCTCGTTATGCCTTCTCTATCAGTTCGCCACGGCCTGGCAGGCGTCCCACAGGGTGCTCGACTCGGTCACGCCCAGGCACGGGTCGAACGTGAACACGACCAGGGTGCCGAGGAGGATGAGGAGCCCTGCGGCGAGCCCCAGAGCCCAGAGGAGCACCTTGCGGGCGGTGCCGTTCGTGACGTAGTCGTTCACGATGGTGCGCATGCCGTTGGCGCCGTGGATCAGCGCGAGCCACAGCATGATGACGTCCCACCACTGCCAGAACGGCGTGGCGAACTTGCCGGCGATGAACGCGAAGTCCAGGGCGTGGATGCCTTCGCCGACCATCAGGTTGATGAACAGGTGGCCGAAGATGAGGACCACCAGCAGGACGCCGGACAGGCGCATGAACGCCCAGCCCCACATCTCGAGGTTGACGCGGCGCTGGCGGCGGACGGGAGCGGCGACGGTCTGCGCGGACATCAGTGTCCTCCTCCGAATCCGGCGAACGCGAGGGCGAGGTGGCGCGGCACGAAGCCCGCCATGATCACGACCCAGACCGCGATGACGCCCCAGAACAGCTGACGCTGGTAGCGGGCGCCCTTGGACCAGAAGTCCACGGCGATGATGCGCAGGCCGTTCATCGCGTGGAACACGATGCCGGCGACCAGCACGACCTCGCCCAGAGCCATGATCGGGTTCTTGTAGGTGCCGATCACCGCGTTGTACGCCTCCGGGGACACCCTGATCAGCGCCGTGTCGAGCACGTGCACCAACAGGAAGAAGAAGATGGCGACTCCGGTGATGCGGTGAAGCACCCACGACCACATTCCTTCGCGACCCCGATACAGCGTGCCGCGCGGAGACTTGGACGTGGTTTCCGAAATCGACGGTGTCAAGCGAGCGCCTGCGGACACGGTCGTCCTCCCTGGATCGATGTGACTCGGTCGCGTGCACTGCGTGGTCCAAGTGTGAGCCCGAGAAGACGTCAGGGCACGGCCGATCGGTGCCCATCCTATTCCTGTCAGATCGCTGAGATCGACGAAGGGCACCCTAACTATCTTGATATCGAGAGGCTTTCAGCATGCCTTTTCTGCATGGTGTCGAGAGCCTCTCGACATGGTCGTCGGCGGATACCCTGGCAGGGTGAACCGACCCATCGACGATTTCTACGCAGTGATCCCCGCCGGCGGCATCGGCAGCAGGCTGTGGCCCCTCTCACGCGCGGACGCGCCGAAGTTCCTGCACGACCTCACCGGCTCCGGGCACTCGCTGCTGCGCGACACCTGGGACCGGCTGGAGCCGCTCGCCGGGCCCGACCGGATCGCGGTCGTCACCGGCCGTGCGCACAGGGCCGCGGTGGAGGAGCAGCTCCCCGGCATCCCCGACCTCAACGTCTTCCTCGAGTCCGAGCCGCGCGAGTCCGCGGCCGCGATCGGTCTCGCCGCCGCGATCCTGCACCGCCGCGACCCCGAGGTCATCATCGGCTCGTTCAGCGCAGACCACGTGATCCGCAACTCCCGGGTCTTCGAGTTCACGGTGCGGGACGCCGTCGAGGTCGCGCGCGAGGGGTACATCTGCACGATCGGCATCACCCCCTCGGAGCCCGCGGTCGGGTTCGGCTACATCAAGCAGGGCGCGGAGCTCGTCGTCGACGGCGCCCGCGAGGCGTCCCTGGTGGAGAGCTTCGTCGAGAAGCCCGACCTCGAGACGGCGAAGGCCTATGTCTCGGACCGCAGCTATCTCTGGAACGCCGGCATGTTCATCGCCAAGGCCGGGGTGCTGCTCGACGAGCTCGCGGCCAACGAGCCGGAGCTGCACGCCGGTCTCATCGAGCTGGCCGAGGCCTGGGACGACCGCGACCTGCGCGGGCCGGCCGTCGACCGCATCTGGCCGCGCCTGAAGAAGATCGCGATCGACTACGCGGTGGCCGAGCCCGCCGCGGCGAAGGGGCGTCTCGCGGTGGTCCCCGGCCACTTCGACTGGGACGACGTGGGGGACTTCGCCTCCCTCACCAAGCTCATCACGAACGGCCGGAAGAACGACCTCGCGGTGCTGGGCCCGAAGGCCAGGGTGCTGTCGGATGCCGCGAGCGGGATCCTCGTGAGCCAGACGAGTCGTGTGATCAGCCTCGTGGGCGTGCAGGACATCGTGGTCGTCGACACTCCGGACGCGCTCCTGGTGACGACCGTCGAGAACGCCCAGCGCGTGAAGGGCGTCGTCGAGTCCCTCAAGCTGACCGGCAGAGGCGACGTGCTCTGATGAGCATGCTTGCATGCTCATCTGCGGGATTGATTTCAGGTTCGTAACCATTCACTGAAGCCGTGCCGTCGGACCTGCCCAAAAGTCGAAACAGTAGGTAACTTTGAGCGATCCGCGAGGGACGCGGTGTCGTTCAGGGAGGCACTGAGTTGACCATCTCCACCACCAAGAAGCTTCTCGGCGCGACCGTCGCCGCAAGCGTCGTCTTCGCACTCGCCGGCTGTGGCCAGGCACCGACCGAATCGGGCGGCGCCGGCGGCGGCGAGGCGGCATCCGACTTCCTCCCCTGCATGGTCTCGGACGCCGGCGGCTTCGACGACAAGTCGTTCAACCAGCTCGGGTACGAGGGTCTCATGGAGGCGGGCAAGGACCTGGGCGTCGAGCCCAAGACCGTCGAGTCCAAGGACGAGTCCGAGTACAAGGGCAACATCGACAGCCTCGTCGACCAGAACTGCAACCTGATCATCACGGTCGGCTTCCTCCTCGCCCCCGAGGCCGCAGCGGCCGCCGTCGCCAACCCCGACGTCGAGTTCGTCTCGATCGATGACATGGTCGACACCGACGGCGACGGCAAGACCGACTCCGAGAACGTCAAGCCGCTCCTCTACGACACGGCTCAGTCCGCCTTCCTCGCCGGCTACGCCTCCGCCGCCTACACCAAGACCGGCAAGGTCGGCACCTTCGGCGGCATCAACATCCCGACCGTGAGCGTCTTCATGGACGGCTTCAAGCAGGGCGTCGAGTACTGGAACTCCGAGAACAGCGGTGACGTCAAGGTCATCGGCTGGGACGGCAGCGACGGAGTGTTCACCGGCGGCTTCGACGCCAACCAGGACGCGATCAACGCGGCGCAGGGAATCGTGGACCAGGACGTCGACGTGCTCTTCCCCGTCGGCGGTCCGATCTACCAGTCCGCCGCGTCCGTCATCCGCGACTCGGGCAAGGACATCGCCCTCATCGGCGCCGACGCCGACGTGTTCGAGTCCGACCCCTCTGTCGGCGACCTGCTGCTGACCTCGGTCCGCAAGGGCATGGACGTCTCCGTCAAGGAGGTCGTCGAGGCGGCCGCCAAGGGCGAGTTCGACGGCAGCCCCTACATCGGCACCCTCGAGAACGGCGGTGTCAGCATCGCCCCGTTCCACGACTTCGCCGACAAGGTCCCCGCAGACCTCCAGGGCCAGCTCGACACCATCACGGCCGGCATCATCGACGGCTCGATCCCGGTGAAGTCCTACCTGTCGGAGTGATCCGACGCGGGGGCGGGGATGTCGTGCGCGGCGTCCCCGCCCCTCTTTCGTGCTTTCAGAGATTTTCCCGCAGCGCAGCACCCGCAGTGAATAGGATCGGCCCATGCAGCTAGAACTCCGTGGCATCACGAAGAGATTCGGCACGTTCACGGCGAACGACCACATCGATCTCATCGTCAGACCCGGTGAGATCCACTGCCTCCTCGGCGAGAACGGGGCCGGCAAGTCGACGCTGATGAACGTGCTCTACGGCCTCTACCGGGCCGAGGAGGGCGAGATACTGCTCGACGACCTCCCGCAGAGCTTCAACGGCCCGGGCGATGCCATGCGCGCCGGCATCGGCATGGTCCACCAGCACTTCATGCTGGTGCCCGTCTTCACGGTGGCGGAGAACGTGATCCTCGGTCACGAGCCCACCAAGGGCGGTGTCGTGCTGGATCTGCCGACGGCCCGCGCCCGGGTCCGCGAGATCTCCGCGCGCTTCGGCTTCGACATCGACCCCGACGCCGTCGTCGAGGACCTTCCGGTGGGAGTGCAGCAGCGCGTCGAGATCATCAAGGCGCTCTCACGCGACGCCAAGGTGCTCGTGTTCGACGAGCCCACCGCCGTGCTCACTCCGCAGGAGACCGACGAGCTGATGGGCATCATGCGTCAGCTGCGCGACGAGGGCACCGCCATCGTCTTCATCACCCACAAGCTGCGCGAGGTGCGCGCGGTGGCCGATCGCATCACGGTCATCCGCCTCGGCAAGGTGGTCGGCGAGGCCGACCCCACGGCGTCGAGCGAGGAGCTGGCCACGCTGATGGTCGGACGCAACGTGTCCCTCACGGTGGCCAAGGACGCGCCGACCCTCGGCGACGTCGCCCTCGCGGTCGAGAGGCTCACGGTGATCGCGCCCAACGGCCAGGCCGTCGTCGACGACGTCTCCTTCGAGGTCAGGGCCGGCGAGGTCCTGGCCATCGCCGGCGTGCAGGGAAACGGGCAGACAGAGCTCACCGAGGCGCTGCTCGGGCTGCAGTCCAAGGTCCACGGCAGCATCACGCTGGACGGCCGGCAGATCACAGGGCAGACGGTGCGTCAGATCCTCGACGCGGGCGTCGGATTCGTGCCGGAGGACCGGAACGAGGACGGCCTGGTCGGGGAGTTCTCGATCGCCGAGAACCTCATGCTCGACCGGGCCAAGGGCGAGCCCTTCGTCCGTCGCGGGACCATCCGTCGCGACGTCCTGCAGAAGTTCGCCGAGGAGAAGTTCGCCGAGTTCGACGTGCGCGCCTCGAGCGTGGACGTCGCCGTCGGCCGGCTCTCCGGCGGCAACCAGCAGAAGGTGGTGCTCGCGCGGGAGCTGAGCCGCGACCTGCGCCTCTTCGTGGCGGCGCAGCCGACGCGCGGCGTCGACGTCGGATCCATCGAGTTCATCCACAAGCGCATCATCGCGACGAGGGACGCGGGCGTCCCGGTCGTGGTCGTCTCGACCGAGCTCGACGAGGTGAGCGCGCTGGCCGACCGGATCATGGTCATGTACCGCGGAAAGATCGTCGGCATCGTGCCGGGGGACACCCCGCGCGGCGTGCTGGGTCTCATGATGGCGGGCGAGAACCCCGCAGAGGGAGGAGTGGCGGCATGACCGACACCGCGACCAAGAGCGCCGTCGTCCCGGAGCCCCCGCGCTACCACGTCGTCCTCCAGCAGATCACCCGCAGCAACGGGCTCATCATCTTCCTGGCGGTCGTGCTGTCGTTCGTCATCGGCGGGGTCATGATCGCCGCCACCGACAAGGACGTCCAGGCGGCATCCGGCTACTTCTTCGCCCGGCCTGGTGACACGATCGCGGCTGTCTGGAACAGCGTCTTCGGCGCCTACTCCGCCCTGTTCCGCGGCTCGATCTACAACTACGAGGCGCCCACGTTCGTCAGGGCGATCAAGCCGCTGACCGAGACGCTGACCTTCGCGACCCCGCTGATCGCGGCCGGCCTCGGCGTCGCCCTCGCCTTCCGCATCGGCATGTTCAACATCGGCGGACGCGGCCAGATGCTCGTCGCCGCGGCGGCCGCAGGATGGGTCGGCTTCTCCGTCGACCTGCCCTGGGGGCTGCACATGGTCCTGGCGCTCATCACCGGCATCGTCGCCGGTGCGCTGTGGGGCGGGATCGTGGGTCTGCTCAAGGCCCGCACCGGCGCGCACGAGGTGATCGTCACGATCATGCTCAACTACATCGCCTTCTACCTGGTCTCGTATCTGCTGCGCACCCCCGGCCTGCTGCAGGATCCGAAGTCGAACAACCCCAAGTCGCCGCCGATGGACAGCACGGCGGTGTTCCCGAAGCTCCTCGGCGAGCAGTTCAACCTGAACTTCGGGTTCATCCTCGCGATCCTCGCGACGATCCTCGTCTGGTGGATCCTGAACCGGTCCAGCCTCGGCTTCCAGTTCCGCGCGGTGGGCGAGAACCCCAACGCCGCGCGGGTGGCCGGCATCAACGTCAACCGCATGTACATCGTCGGGATGCTGATCGCCGGCGGTCTCGTGGGACTCGCCGGCGTCAACCAGGTGCTCGGCGCATCGACGACCGGTGTCACCTCGGGCGTGGACGCCGGAGTGGGCTTCGACGCGATCACGGTCGCGCTCCTCGGATCGTCGACGCCGTGGGGCACCTTCGCGGCCGGTCTGCTGTTCGGCGCTCTCAAGGCCGGAAGCTTCACCATGAAGGCCGCCGAGCAGATCCCGCTCGAGATCGTCACCGTCGTGCAGTCGTTCATCGTGCTCTTCATCGCCGCCCCGCCGCTGGTCCGTGCGATCTTCTTCCTCCCCTCGCCGGAGCGGACGCGCAAGCGCGACGCACGCCGGCGCAAGCAGGAGCTGCGGCGAGAGGCCGCCCTCGCCGCGAAGGAGGCCGCCCTGTGAGCACCGTGCTCCGTGCGCCGCACACCCCGTCGTCCGCCGCCGACACGGCGATCGTGACCAGGGACTGGAAGTCCCCGCTCGTCCTCGGCATCTTCACGGTGGTGTTCGCGCTGCTCGCCTCGATCGCCCCGCGGGACGGCGAGACGACGTTCCGCATCTCCACGGGCAGCGACGCGATCGTCCTCCCCGACATCGCCGTTCCCGTGGTCGCGACCGTGTGGATCTGCATCGCGATCGTGGCGCTGCTCGCCGCGGTGTCCGCATGGTTCGTCTGGAGCCTGCGCAAGGTCCCGCTCTGGCTCGTCGCCGCGTTCATCGTCATCCTCGTCTTCGCGTTCCTCACCTGGGCTGCGGCCGGTCAGACGATCCCCGTCGCGGGCCTTCTCGCGGGTTCGCTCGCGCTCGCGGTGCCCCTGATCTTCGGCGCGCTGGGCGGTGTGATCGGCGAGCGCGTCGGCGTCGTGAACATCGCGATCGAGAGCCAGCTGCTCGGCGGCGCGTTCACCGCAGCAGTGGTGGCGACCGTCACCGGGTCCCCCTTCCTCGGGCTGATCGCGGCGATGGTGGCCGGCGCCCTCGTCGCCTCGGTGCTCGCGGCGTTCGCGATCGTCTACTTCGTCGAGCAGGTGATCATCGGCGTGGTGCTCAACGTGCTCGTCACCGGTCTGACCAGCTTCCTGTTCTCGCAGGTGCTGCAGCCCAACGCGGCCACGCTCAACACGCCGCCGCGTTTCGACCGCATCCCGATCCCGCTGCTGTCCGACATCCCGATCCTGGGGCCGGTCCTGTTCCGCCAGACGATCCTCGTGTACCTCATGTACATCGCGATCTTCGTCGTGTACTTCGCGATGTTCCACACCCGCTGGGGCCTGCGCATGCGCGCGGTCGGCGAGCACCCGAAGGCCGCGGACACGGTCGGCATCAACGTCGGGCGCACCCGTTTCCTCAACGTTCTCCTCGCCGGTGCGATCGCGGGCGCCGGAGGCACCGTGTTCACCGTCGGGAACGGGATCGCGTTCAACCAGGAGATGACAGCCGGCGCCGGGTACATCGCGCTCGCCGCGGTCATCTTCGGGCAATGGCATCCGCTCAAGGCCACGCTCGCCGCGCTGCTGTTCGGCTTCGCCTCGAACCTGCAGAACACGCTGAAAGTGGTCGGCTCGCCCGTGCCCAGCGAGTTCATGCTCATGCTGCCGTACGTGGTGACGATCTTCGTCGTCGCGGGTGTCGTCGGCAAGTCGCGGGCGCCCGCCGCCGACGGCATCCCCTACATCAAGTCCTGACACACCGAGGAGCCGAATCCGGATGACCGACATCGACTGGGACGATCTGCGTCAGGTCGCCACGGAGGCCATGACCAAGGCCTACGCCCCCTACTCCCGATACCGTGTCGGCGCGGCCGCTCTGGTCAGCGACGGACGGGTGGTCGCCGGATGCAACGTCGAGAACGCCTCGTACGGCGTCACCCTGTGCGCCGAGTGCGCTCTGGTCGGCGACCTGCACATGTCGGGCGGCGGCAAGCTGGTCGCCTTCGTGTGCGTGAACAACGACGGGGAGACGATCATGCCCTGCGGGCGGTGCCGTCAGCTGCTGTTCGAGCACGCGATGCCCGGCATGCTGCTGGAGACGGTCTCCGGCATCCGCACCATCGACGAAGTGCTGCCCGACGCGTTCGGGCCCCGTGATCTGGAGGATGCACGATGAGTCCCGGATGGGTTGCTGAGTCTGTCGAAGCACAGGGACCGGAGGTGATCGCATGAGCATCGAGCCCTTCGACGCCGTCGACGTGATCCGCGCCAAGCGCGACGGCGGGGCCGTGCCCGAGCCGGCGCTGCGCTGGATGGTCGACGCCTACACGCGCGGCTACGTGTCGGATGCGCAGATGGCCTCGTTCGCGATGGCCGTGTTCCAGCGCGGCATGGAGCGCGACGAGATCCGCGTGCTCACCGATGCGATGATCGCCTCGGGGGAGCGGATGAGCTTCGCGGACCTCGGCAAGAGGACCGTCGACAAGCACTCCACCGGCGGCGTGGGCGACAAGATCACCCTGCCGCTCGCCCCGCTGGTCGCCTCGTTCGGCGTCGCGGTCCCGCAGCTCTCGGGGCGCGGTCTCGGCCACACCGGCGGCACCCTGGACAAGCTCGAGTCGATCCCCGGCTGGCGCGCGGCGCTCAGCAACGAGGAGATGTTCGCGCAGATGCAGTCCGACGTCGGCGCGGTGATCTGCGCCGCGGGCTCGGGCCTGGCGCCGGCGGACAAGAAGCTCTACGCGCTGCGCGACGTCACCGGCACCGTCGAGGCGATCCCGCTGATCGCATCGAGCATCATGTCGAAGAAGATCGCCGAGGGCACCGACGCGCTCGTGCTGGACGTGAAGTTCGGCTCCGGCGCCTTCATGCAGGACATCGACCGCGCCCGTGAGCTCGCCCGCACCATGGTCGCGCTCGGCACCGACTCCGGCGTGGCCACGACCGCGCTGCTCACCGACATGAACGTGCCTCTCGGCCTCGCCATCGGGAACGCCAACGAGGTCCGCGAGTCGGTCGAGGTGCTCGCCGGCGGCGGACCCGCCGACGTCCGCGAGCTCACGATCGCGCTGGCGCGCGAGATGCTCGCCCTCGCCGGGCAGCCGGATGCCGACGTCGAGAAGGCCCTGGACGAGGGTCGCGCGATGGACAGCTGGAAGGCGATGATCCGCGCGCAGGACGGAGATCCGGATGCCGCGCTGCCGACCGCGCGCGAGACGCACGTCGTGACGGCCGACGCCGACGGCGTGGTCAGCCGGATGGACGCGCTGCCCTTCGGCATCGCCGCGTGGCGCCTGGGCGCCGGACGTGCTCGCGCCGAAGACCCGGTCGTCTTCGAGGCCGGCATCGACCTGCACGCGAAGCCCGGCGATCGCGTCGTGGCGGGGCAGCCGCTGTTCACGCTGTCGGCCGCGGACGAGGCGCGCTTCCCGCGGGCGCTCGAGGCGCTCGAAGGGGCCTGGGCGATCAGCGATCCCTCGTCGGACGCCGGGGCCGGATACGCGTCCGGACCGATCGTGCGCGAGCGCATCACGGCGTGACCGCCGAGCGCTAGCCTGAACTGAGCGAATCAGCGACCGAGAGGAAACCCATGTCGATCGACCAGAGCGGCGACGTCACGATCCAGGGCGTGTCCCTGCGCAGCCTGCCCAAGGTGTCGCTGCATGACCACCTCGACGGCGCGCTGCGCCCGGCCACGATCATCGAGCTCGCCGACGCGGTCGGCCTCGACGTGCCCGAGAGCGAGCCGGTCGCGCTCGGCCGCTGGTTCTCCGAGAAGAGCGATTCCGGCTCGCTCGTCGAGTACCTGAAGACCTTCGACCTCACCACCGCCGTCATGCAGACGCAGGAAGGACTCACCCGCGTGGCCCGTGAGTTCGTCGAGGACCTCGCCGCCGACGGCGTGATCTACGGCGAGGTGCGCTGGGCGCCCGAGCAGCACCTGGGCCGCGGCCTCACCCTCGAGCAGACGGTCGAGGCCGTGCAGCAGGGCATCGAGGAGGGCGAGGAGGCCGCGGACCGCGCGGGTCACAGCATCCGCGTCGGCCAGCTGATCACGGCCATGCGCCATGCCGACCGGTCTCGCGAGATCGCCGAGCTCGCCGTCGCCTTCCGGGGCCGGGGCGCCGTCGGCTTCGACATCGCGGGAGCCGAGGACGGCTTCCCCGCGTCGAACCATCGGGCGGCCTTCGACTTCCTGGCCGAGAGCTTCTTCCCGGTGACCGTGCACGCCGGCGAGGCGGCCGGTCTGGACTCGATCCGCTCCGCCCTCATCGACGGGCGCGCGCTGCGCCTCGGCCACGGCGTGCGCATCGCCGAGGACCTCGAGGTCATCACCGAGGAGGGCGACGAGGTGCAGGTGCGGTTCGGCGACCTCGCCCGCTGGGTGCGCGACCGCGAGATCCCGCTGGAGCTGTCGCCGTCGTCGAACCTGCAGACCGGTGCGATCGCGAGATGGGGCAAGACCCTCGCCGACCATCCCTTCGATCTACTCTACCAGCTCGGGTTCGCCGTCACCGTGAACGTCGACAACCGCACGATGAGCGCGACCTCGCTCACCCGCGAGCTCGCGCTGCTGGTCGACGCCTTCGAATACGACCTGGACGACCTCGAGACCTTCCAGTTCAACGCGGCCGCCGCCGCATTCCTGCCGGTCGAGGAACGCGAGGAGCTGGTCGAGATGATCGCCGAAGGCTTCGACGTCTAGGCCGTGGCGACCGGGGGGAAGCGGCGGCTGAAGGTCGTCGCGGTCATCGTCAGCGTGCTCGTCCTCCTCGGAGGAGGCGCGGTCGGGGGGTACGTCTGGGCGATCGGCGAGCCGGAGCCCGAGGCGCCTCGGGCCGATGGTGCATCGATCGCGCATCCGCCGCTGAGCCCTGTGCAGCAGCTGCTGCACGACGCGGACGATCCGCTGGCCTGCGCCGTGAGCTTCTCGGGCGACGGAGCGCCGGCAGAGCCCATGCTGCAGTGGCAGAACGGGCTCTATCAGGCCCTGCCGATCCCCGCGCAGGACGGTCGCGTGTTCGGGGGCTGGTATCCGAGCGCCGAGGCCGCTGCCGCCTTCGACCAGGGCGCGCGGATCAACGGCGCCGACCCCGTGGCGTGCTCGGACCAGCGGATGCAGCTGTTCTCGGCATGGAAGACCCCGGAGGAGAACGCGGCGGAGAACGCGCAGATCCCGATCCTGATGTACCACCAGTTCACTGCCAAGCCCGAGGGGGAGTCGGGATGGCTGCGCGGCAACTACGCGTACATCGGCGACTTCGAGGCGCAGATGGGCCACATCGCGTCGAGCGGCTTCTACCTGCCCACGTGGGACGAGCTGAGCGCGTTCATCGACGGACGGCTGTTCCTGCCCGCGCACTCGGTGATCATCACCGATGACGACGCCGACCAGAGCTGGTTCGATCTCGCCGTGCCCGTGATCGACGAGTACAAGCTGCTGTCGACGTCGTTCATGATCACGGCCTACCGGCAGGACCCGCCGCCGTCGATCTACGTGCAGCGCCGCTCGCACACGCACGACATGCATCAGGCGGGCGAGAACGGCAAGGGGCGCATGGTCAACTGGACCGCCGAGCAGATCGCGGCCGACCTGCGCACCTCCGGCGACATCCTCGGCGTGCGGGAGGTCATGGCCTACCCCTTCGGACACTACGACGACACGGCGAAGCAGGGCGTGGCGCAGGCCGGGTACGAGATGGCGCGGACGATCGAACCGGGAAGAGTCGTCATCGGCACGGACAAGCTCGCGCTGCCCGTCGTGCGCATCGACTACGGGATGACGGTCGACGCGCTGATCGCCCGCATCGGCTGACCCCGACAGGCCCGGCGACCCGGCTCGGGCTGGAAGGATGGGCGCATGTCCGCACACTCGGTCTTCGTCGCCGGTCCCGCGTCCTGGAACTCGCTCGTCCTGCTCGATCGGCTCCCCGAGCCGGTGCCGCACATGCAGTTCGCCGAGGACAGCTGGGAGACGCTGGGCGGCACCAGCGCCGGCAAGGCGCTGAGCCTGACCGGGCTCGGGCGTGCGGTGCTGCTGTACGCGCTGGCCGGCGAGGACGCGCAGGCGGAGCGGGTGCGAGGGGCGCTGGCGGATGCCGGTGTCCCGACGCGCTGGGGGCCTGCCGACGTCACGGAGCGGCATCTCAACCTGATGACCAGGCGAGGGGAGCGGGTGTCGCTGTACCTGGCCTCTCCCTCCGCGACATCGGGTGAGGACGATGTCGCGCTGCGGGCGGCGATGGGCGCCGCCGACGCGATCGTGCTCGACCTCGCCGCCGAGCCGCTGCGGCTGCTGCCGTCGGCGCGCGAGTCCGGGCGGCCGATCTGGGTCGACGTGCACGACTACGACGGCGTGGCCGAGTTCCATCGCCCCTTCCTCGGGGCGGCCGAGGCCGTGTTCTGCAACGCCGACCGTCTCGACGATCCGGTGGCCTTCCTGCGCTCGCGGATCGCAGCGGGCGCGGCCCTCGCCGTATGCACCCTGGGCTCGGACGGCGCCGTCGCCGTCGATGCCGACGGCGACGAGCACCGGGTGGCCGCGCTGCCCGTCGACCTCGTCGACACGAACGGCGCCGGCGATGCGTTCTTCGCGGGGGTGCTCGACGCGCACCTGTCCGGACGGACGCTGCCCGAGGCGCTCGCCGCTGGGGCCCGGAGCGCCGCGGCCGTCCTCGGCACGCGCCATCTGCATCCGCTCCTGGACCGCGTCTTGGGCCACTGAGCCCCGGCCTGTCGTTCCTGGGTCCCTGAAGCCTTTTCGGTGCTGATTCAGCGGGAGCTCTCGTGTGAAGAGCCGCCCTGCTCGGGGGAGCCCAGGGTGGCGTTCTGATCAACGCCGTCTTTCGGGACCGTGACACCCGATGCGTCCGCGCTCTGTGCGCCCGTGCCGGTCGACGGGTCGGTTTCGAGGGAAGACCGCAGGGGGACCTCCTTGATGAAGAGGGCCAGCAGCAGGCCAGCGGCCACCATCGGAATGAGAACGGCGAAGACCGGTGTGAGGGCATCGTTGTAGGCCCCGACGATGATCTCCCTGATCTGGTCGGGGAGGTCGTGGACTGCTGCGGGGGTGAGGGAGTTGAAGTCGCCGGCCTCTCCGCCGCTTCCACGTGGCATCCGGTCAGTCAGGAGGTCGGTGAGGTTCGCGGTGAACAGCGCCCCCACTATGGCGCCACCGAGGGAGGCGCCGATCTCACGGAAGAAGTTGTTCGATGCAGTTGCCGTTCCCACCTGCGAGTCCGGGAAAGAGTTCTGCACGATGAGCACGAGGATCTGCATGCCCAGGCCCACGCCCAGTCCAAGGACGAACAGGTAGCTCATCAGCACCCAGAGGGCGGTCTCGGCGGTGAGGGTGGAGAGCAGCCAGAGTCCGATGCCGAGGACGATCATGCTGGCAATCGGCATCCACTTGTAGCGTCCGGTCTTCGATGCGAGCTGCCCGGTGGTGATTGCGCCCACCATGAGCCCGAGGATCATCGGGACGAGCATCAGGCCGGAGACTGTGGCGTTCACACCGGTGACCATCTGGAGGTAGGTGGGCAGGTAGGCGAGGGCTCCGAACATCGCGATGCCGATGAACAGTCCGGCGACGGTGGCGAGCACGAAGTTACGGGACTTGAACAGGGCAAGCGGGATGATCGGCTCGTCGGCCTTGTACTCGGCGAGCACGAACAGGCCGCTGAAGACTGCGGCGACGCCCATGAGCCAGATGATCTGTGGCGAGTCCCAGTCGTACTCGGTGCCGCCCCAGGAGGCGATGAGGATGATGGAGGTGACGGCGATGGCCATCGTGAGCACGCCCCACACGTCGAACCGGACCTTGTTGTCGTGCTTGGGGAGCTTCAGGAACGTCGCGGCGAGGGCGATGGCCACGATGCCGAGGGGGATGTTGATCCAGAACGCCCACCGCCAGTGTGCGGACTCGGTGAACCAGCCGCCCAGCAGCGGACCGACCACGGCCGACAGGCCGAACACGGCGCCCATGACGCCCATGTACTTCGAGCGTTCCCGCACGGGGGCGACGTCGGCGATGATCGACTGGGACAGGATCATCAGGCCTCCGCCACCGAGACCCTGCACGGCCCGGGCGATGATCAACCAGGTCATGTCTTGCGCGAGACCGCCGATGACCGACCCGACCAGGAACAGGCTCAGCGCCGCGATGAACGGTCCCTTGCGGCCGATGAGGTCGCCGAGTTTGCCGTAGATCGGCATCATGATCGTCGAGGCGACCAGGTAGGCGGTGGTCACCCACAGCATGTGGTTCACTCCGCCGAGCTCTCCGACGATAGTCGGCAGAGCGGTGGAGAAGATGGTCTGATCCAACGATCCGAGCAGCATCGCAACGAGCAGGCCGGCGAAGATCGGCAGGATGTGGCGAGAACCGCCGGCGGTGTCTGAGGCGCCAGCGGATGTCGCAGAGGTTTCGGTGTTTCGGGTCACCCTCTCATGCTCGCCAGAGCACGAGCGGAGCGCGTCCCGCAGCGACGGCATCTTGACGTACTGCGAATGCGGTACGGCTCACATGCCGGGGGTGAGCAGGCCCGTCTCGTACGCGATGATCACCAGTTGCGCGCGGTCATGGGCGTCCAGTTTCGTCATGACACGGTTCACGTGCGTCTTCGCCGTGTGGGGGGAGATCACAAGGTCCTCGGCGATCTCCTGATTCGACCGGCCCCGCGCCACCAGCAACAGGACCTCGCGTTCCCTGTCAGTCAGCTCTGAGAGCTCCGGCAGCGTTGCAGGGTCGCTGGCCACGGGAGCGGTGATGTAGCGGGCGACCAGCGCGCGCGTGGCTGCCGGCGACAGGAGAGTGTCACCGGCGTGCACGGCGCGGACGGCGGCGATGATGTCCTCAGGCTCTGCACCCTTGCCGATGAACCCACTGGCCCCGGCACGGAGGGCAGCGACGACATACTCATCCTCTTCGAACGTGGTGAGGATCAACACGCGCACGGCCGAGAGGGCAGCGTCGGCGCAGATCCTCGCGGTGGCCTCGATTCCGTCCATGTGCGGCATGCGGATGTCCATCACGACGACGTCGGGAAGGTCGCGCCGGACCTGCCGCAACGCGTCGACGCCGTCGACGGCTTGACCGGTCACCTCCACGTCGTCCTGACCGGTGAGGATGTCGACGACGGCCTGTCGGATCAGGGCCTGGTCGTCGGCGACGAGTACGCGGGTCATGGGGAGTCCTCTGAGCCGGGAAGAGGGATGGCGGCGGTGAGCTTGAAGCCGCCCGGTGCGGGTCCGGCTGCGACCTGGCCGCGCACGGACGCCACTCGCTCCCGTACACCGATCAGGCCCATCCCGGAGCCGGTCATGTCTGGGGCGGCAGCGGGGGCGATGGGGTTGCTGACGACTATTCGCACCGTTTGGCCTGCGACCTCGAGGAGCAGATGCGCGCGGTGCTCGGCGCCATGCTTGTGCGCGTTGGTGAGCGCCTCCTGCACCACTCGGTAGGTGACGTTTCCGACGGCGCCGGTGACCCGGCCAAGGTCGCCGTCGACGCGGGTGTGTACGTCCAGTCCCGCCGCCTCGAACTGCTCCAGCAACGATTGCAGCTGGTCTGTCCCGTATTGAGGTGTGGTGGTTGCGTCGACAGGGTCGTCGGCTCGGAGCATCGTGAGGAGGTCCCCGATCTCGGACAGCACAGCCCGGGATGCCTGTCGGATCGTACCCAGCGCGGAGGCAGCGCGGTCCGGGCTGCTGGTCAACGCGGAGGAGGCGACACCGGCGTTGAGGCTGATGACCGCGATCTGATGGGCGACAGTGTCGTGCAGATCTCGGGCGATTCGCAGCCGCTCCTCCGTGACCCGTCTGCGCGCCTCTGCTTCCCGCGTCGCCTCCGCGCGCTCCGCGCGTTCGGTGATGGCCTGGATGTACGCGCGACGTGACCGTGCGCCATCCCCCGCGGCGGTCGCCATCCCCACGGCGAGACCGAACTGGAGAACGCGCGCATCGAACACGCTGCCGGGTGCGGCGGGGATGGCGAGAATCAGGATCAGAACCGCAGTGACGGATCCCACCCATAGTGCTGTGCGCCGAGATGAGCGGTTGGCGACTCCGAACATCGCCACGCACGCCGCCACCGTCGCCCCCGGCGACAGAGTGCCCATAGCTGACGCGGCGCCGAACAAGGCCAGGCAGATGCCCAGCACAGGTACAGGCCAACGTCGCCGGAACGGGAGCACGACCGCCGGGACGAGTACCACGAGCCACACCGCCCACCCGGTCGGGCGGAACTCCTGGCCGGGAAACGGTACGAAAGCGGGGATCACGATCAGAACCGCCGCTACCAGGTCTTCGACCCACGCCGGGATCACCGGATGCGGCGGCGCCACAGGGGCCTCGCCGGGGTCCGTCATCTCTGCGCGGGTCACCGTCCCAGTCTGGCCCCACTCGCTCGGGATCGGATCACCCGGCTGCGGCATTGCCGATACCGCAACCGCAGTACACAAGTGTCTGCGCCCGGGCGACGCGGGCACCCGCCGTCCCCACGCACGATGAGTAGGAACCCATCACCAGTGCCCCGGAACGGGGTGTGCAGGAGCAGAGATGACCAACCCCATCATCCGTGTCACCGACGTCGCGAAGACGTACGGTCGCGGCCACAACCGCTTCGATGCGCTCAAGGGTGTGAGCTTCGATATCGCCGACGGAGAATCCGTCGCGATCCTCGGCAAGTCAGGATCCGGCAAGTCCACCCTGATGCACGTCCTAGCACTCCTCGATGCACCCAGTAGCGGAAGGATCACGCTCGAAGATGTCGACATCCGCAATCTCAAGGGTCGCAAGCTCAACCGCACCCGTAACAAGACCTTCGGGTTCGTGTTCCAGCAGTTCTTCCTCATCCCCAATGCCTCCGTGCTCGACAACGTCACCCTGCCGCTGAAGATCGCCGGAGTTCGCGCCGCAGAGCGCAGGCGCCGAGGCCTGGCCGCCCTCGAGCAGCTGGAGCTCGCAGACAAGGCCCGGAACAAGGCGACCAACCTCTCCGGTGGGCAGAAGCAGCGCGTCGTCATCGCACGGGCGCTGGTGACCAACCCGCGCATCATCTTCGCGGACGAACCCACCGGAAACCTCGACTCCAAGACCGGCACCGTCGTCGAGGACATCCTCTTCGATCTGAACCGCGAGCACGGCATCACTCTCATCATCGTCACCCACGACGAGGACCTCGCCGCTCGTTGCGACCGGCAACTGCGCATCCGCGACGGCCGCCTGATCGACAACACCCACGAAGGAGCAGCCGCGTGAAGATCCTCGACCTGATCGGCTCCGCGATCTCCAACACGTTCCGCTCCAAGACCCGCACCATCCTGACGATCCTGTCGATCTTCATCGGCGCGTTCACCCTCGCTATCACCAGCGGTCTCGGCACCGGAATCAACGCCTACATCGCCGACACCGTCTCCGGCGTCGGCGCCTCGGACGCCATGACCGTCACCAAGACGGATGAGAACGCTGCCGACCTGTTCGCCAGCAACGGCGAGCCCCAGGAGTACGACCCGGACGCCGTGTCCACCGGCATCCCCGGAATGAGCGTCACAGCGCTCACCCCGGACGACATCGCCACCATCGAGGGAATCGAAGGAGTCGAACGGGTCGACCCGCAGCGCAACATCACCCCCGACTTCATCCAGTACGACGACGGCACGAAGTTCGTCGCATCGGTGGGCAGCCTGGTCGCCGGGCAGACCACCGTCCTGGCTGACGGGACCGAGCCTGAGAACGGTGCCTCAGAACTCGAGGTCGCTCTCCCGCAGGCCTACGTCGAACCCCTCGGATTCAGCAGTGACTCCGCGGCAATTGGAAAGACGATCACCATCGGGATCACCGATGCGCTGCGCACCCAGCACTTCGTAGAAGCGACTGTTGTCGGCGTCACGGAAGAAGCACTCGCGTCCCCGACCGGAACCAGCATCCTCGTCAACGATGCGATGACCGACGCGCTTTTCGACGCCCAGTCCACGGGCATTCCCGCCGATGAAGCGGACCGGTACTCATCCGCAACCGTCTGGTTCAGCCCCGACGCCACCGACGAGGAGATCGACGCCCTCAAGGCCCGTCTCGCCGACACCGGGTTCACCGGCACCACGATCGCCGACCAGCTCGGCATGATCACCACTGTCATCGACGGCATCGTGCTCGTGCTCAACGCTTTCGCGATCATCGCGCTCCTCGCCGCCGCGTTCGGGATCGTCAACACCCTCTACATGTCTGTCCAGGAACGCACGCGTGAGATCGGACTCATGAAAGCCATGGGCATGGGCTCGGGCAAGGTGTTCGGGATGTTCAGCCTCGAAGCCACCTTCATCGGCTTCCTCGGCTCCGCCATCGGTGTTGGAGTCGCGATCCTGGTAGGGGCCGGAATCAGCGGTGTTCTCTCCCGGACACTGCTCGCCGACCTCCCCGGGCTCACTCTGATCGCGTTCGACCCCACGTCGATCGCCGTGATCATTCTGCTCGTCATGGGCATCGCATTCCTCGCCGGAACCCTCCCGGCAGCGCGCGCAGCCAAGGCCGATCCCGTCGACTCGCTCCGGTACGAGTGACTCTCACCCTCGCCTCCGCAGTCTCGAGTCGGACGGCGGAGGCGAGGATGGCCGGTCTCGCGGAGTGCTGGTCTGTCTGACGCATCATTCGACCACGTCAGGACGGACGTAGCGGAGTCGCTGATCGTGGCCGAAGCCGAACGGTCGGCCAGAACGTCTACAGCAGTGCGATCTGGTCATCGCGTTCAGGGTTCGTCGCAGAAGTCCCGCGTTGACGACCTGATCGGCGAGGTGTCCTGAGCGCGACGCAGGAAGATCGCGCTGATCGAGTGGCCCAGCACTGCTCAGCGGCTGGGAGCCAGCGCCCGGGTCAGCGGATGTCGGCGAAGAAGGCGGTCAGCAAAGCGGTGACCTGCGCGTGCATGTCATCGTCGGAGATCGTCGGCGTGCCGTCGCCCGCCTGAGGGCCGTAGTCGCCGAAGGAGGCGTGCGAGGCGCCGTCGATCTGCACCATCTCGGCGTCGGCCGGCAGGAGATCCCGTGCCGCATCGATCTTGGCCGGAGTGGAGAGCCCGTCCTCGCTGCCGGAGATGCTCAGCACGGCGAGGTCCCGGTCCGCCACGTCGGTCGCGCAGTACGAGCCGAAGAGCACCAGCGCGTCGGCATCCGCCGCGAGCTGGCAGGCGCGCACCCCGCCGAGGGAATGTCCTCCCACGGCCCAGACGTCGATGCCCGGAGCGGCCGCCGTGAACGCGTCGAGCCCACGCAGGTCGAAGAACGCCAGGTTCAGCCACGGACGGGTGATCACCACCGTCACGCCGTCCTCAGCGAGTCCTTGCAGGATGGCGGCGTACGCCCACGGATCGACCTTGGCCCCGGGGATGAAGACGAGTCCCTCATCGGACCGGCCATCGGCGGGAGCGAGCACGATGCCCTGTTCGGCGTCGGTCACGGTGATCGCCGTGTTCTCGCGCACGCTCGCCA
>Ga0222419_100603_pt1 | contig 26575 bp, 25 predicted proteins | sample 1B20Ametagenome_FD_182474 | JGI IMG/M metagenome (GOLD analysis project Ga0222419, IMG submission 182474) | Enriched microbial communities from leaf-cutter ant dump, University of Wisconsin, Madison, United States - 1B20A (version 2) | ecosystem: Environmental > Terrestrial > Nest > Insects nest... | reverse complement strand
AGAAGATCAGGAAGGTCGCACCGAGGAAGACGGGGATCGCCTGGAGCAGGCGACGGATGATGTAGGCAGTCATTGCTGGTAACCGAACGTTGCCGTGCGGGGCGTCGCATGAGCGACGCCCCGCACGGCGGGTTCAGATCAGAGCCGGTGTGTTACTCGGACTTCGTGATCTGGTAGATGATCGGCCAGCTGTCCCAGCCGTACTCGACGTTGTCGACCAGGGTCGAGAAGCCGGCGTTGGTCGAGCGGTACCACAGCGGCAGCACGGGCAGGTCCTGGAAGAGGACCTCCTGCGCCTGCTCGAAGAGCTTGTTGCCCTCTTCGACCGACGGGGCGGTCGCGCCCTGCTGCACGAGCTCGTCGTACTCCGGGTTCGAGTAGTCGCCGTCGTTGGAGCCGGCGCCGGTGATGAACAGCGCACCCAGGATGTTGTAGGCGCCCGGGTAGTCGAACTGCCAGCCCGAACGGGTCGCGGCGTCCAGCGTGCGGTTCTTGATCTGCTCGCGCAGCGTGGCCAGGTCGGGGAACGACTGGCCCTGCGCGTCGATGCCGAGCGTGTTCTTCAGCTGGTTCGAGACCGCGTCGACCCACGGCTGGTGTCCGCCGTCGGCGTTGTACGCGATGGTGAACGTGCCGCTCCACGGCGAGATGGCGTCGGCCTGCGCCCACAGCTCCTTCGCCTTGGCGGCGTCGGCGTGCGTGACCTCGGAGCCCTTGATCGAGTCGTTCCAGCCGTCGATGACCGGCGAGGTGTAGTCGACGGCGGGCGTGCGGGTGCCCTCGAAGATCACGTCGGTGATCTCGTCACGGTCGATCGCGTAGGAGATGGCCTGACGACGCAGGTTGCCCTCCTCGTCGTTGCCGAAGTGCGCCAGGCGCGCCGGGATGGTCAGGCCCTCCCAGATCGCGGCGGGCTGGTCGACGGCGCGGTCGCCCAGGTCGTCCTTGTACGTCGCCAGCGCGGACGGCGGGACACCCGGGTTGATCACGTCGAGGTTGTCCGACAGCAGGTCGGCGTAGGCCGCGTCGGCGGTGCCGTAGGAGACCAGGTCGACGCCGCCGTTCTGCGGCTTGCGCGGGCCGTCGTACTTGTCGTTCGGGACGAGGGAGATGACCGCGTCGTGCTCCCACTTCTCGAGCTTGTACGGGCCGTTGCCGATCGGGTTCTGGCCGAAGGTCTCCGGGTCGTCGAAGAACGACTCGGGCAGCGGCGCGAACACCTGGTAGCCCAGGGTGGTCGGGAAGTCGGACTGCGGGGCCGCGAGCTCGACCGTGAAGGTGGTGTCGTCGACGACCTCGAGGGCGAGGGAGTCCTCGACCACGACCGAGCCGTCCTCGCCGCCGTCGTTGTAGCCGGAGAAGTTGGCGAACCACCACTGGTTCTCGAAGGAGGCGTCGGATGCCGCGTACTGCCAGGCCTTCACGAAGGACTCGGCCGTGACGGGCGTGCCGTCGCTGAACTCCTGGTCCTTCTTGATCGTGATGGTCCAGTTCTGGTTGTCGTCGGACTCGATCGACTCGGCGAGGTCATCCGCCAGCGCGCCGTCGGCTTCGTAGTAGACGAGACCGGCGAAGATGTTCTGCAGAACCAGACCGCCGCCGACCTCGTTGGTCACTGCGGGAAGCAGGGGGTTCTGGGGCTCGTTGCTCTGGACGGTGACGATGCCGGTCGATGCGCCGGTCTCGTCGCCGCCGTTGCCGGCGTCGCCGCCGGCCGAGCAGCCGGCCAGCGCCATGACACCTGCGGCGAGCAGGGCGGTGCCCGCGAGGGCGATCCTGTTGCGTTTCACTTTGCGTCCTCCTGTGGACAGTGCGGGTTCTGCGCGCGCATCATCGGGCGCACAGGGATAATCGAGCGTAACCCGAGGTTCGGCGTCCTCCGCACTCCGTGAATCAACCGTTACTGAGTTGCGATCAACGCGACACGCGGAGGACACACGGCGTCACCCGGGGAAACCGGGGACGGCGTCGCCCCACCCTCCCGGGCGGGTGCGACGCCGTCTTCGATCGAGTCCGGCTCAGGCGAAGGCCTCCACCGGAGGGCAGGCGCAGACCAGGTTGCGGTCGCCGTAGGCCTGGTCGATGCGGCGCACCGGCGGCCAGTACTTGCCGGCGACGAGGGCGTGCACCGGATAGGCCGCCTCCTCGCGGGTGTAGGCGTGCGTCCACTCCCCCGAGATCAGCGACACGGCCGTGTGCGGCGCGTGCACGAGCGGGTTGTCGTCCGCCGGCCAGCGCCCCGCCGCCACGGCATCCGCTTCGGCCTTGATCATGATCATGGCCTCGATGAAGCGCTCGATCTCGCCGAGGTCCTCCGACTCCGTGGGCTCCACCATGAGCGTGCCCGCGACCGGGAACGACATGGTCGGGGCGTGGAAGCCGTAGTCGATCAGGCGCTTGGCGACGTCGTCGACGCTGATGCCGGTGGCCTCCTTGAGCGGGCGCAGATCCAGGATGCACTCGTGCGCGACGCGTCCGTTCTCCCCGGTGTACAGCACGGGATAGTGCTCGCCGAGCCGCGCGGCGATGTAGTTCGCCGACAGCACCGCCGCGGCGGTCGCGTCGCGGAGCCCGTCGGCTCCCATCATCCGCACGTAGGCCCACGAGATCGGCAGGACGCCCGCCGAGCCGTAGGGGGCCGCGGAGACCGGCCCGCCCTCGAACACGTGCCCGCCGGCGTGCTCGGCGCGCTGTGCGAGCGGGTGCGCCGGCAGGAAGGGCGCGAGGTGCGCCTTCGCCGCCACCGGCCCCACGCCGGGCCCGCCTCCGCCGTGCGGGATCGCGAAGGTCTTGTGCAGGTTGAGGTGCGAGACGTCCCCGCCGAGGTCGCCGAAGCGCGCGTAGCCGAGCAGCGCGTTGAGGTTGGCGCCGTCGACGTACACCTGCCCGCCGGCCTCGTGCACCGCCGAGGTGATCTCCACCACGTCGTGCTCGTAGACGCCGTGCGTCGACGGGTAGGTGATCATCAGCGCCGACAGCTCGTCGGCGTGCTGGGCGATCTTGGCGCGCAGGTCATCGAGGTCGACGTTGCCGAGCTCGTCGCAGGCGACGACGACGACCTTCATGCCGGCCAGCACCGCGGATGCCGCGTTGGTGCCGTGCGCCGAGGACGGGATGAGGCAGACCGTGCGCTGCGTGTCGCCGTTCGCCAGGTGGTAGCCCCGGATCGCGAGGAGTCCGGCGAGCTCGCCCTGCGAGCCGGCGTTGGGCTGCAGCGAGACCGCGTCGTAGCCCGTCACCTCGGACAGCCAGCCCTCGAGCTGGGTGATGAGCTCCAGATACCCCTGCACGTCGGATGCCGGGGCGAAGGGGTGGATTCCGGCGAACTCCGGCCAGGTGATGGCCGCCATCTCCGTGGCCGCGTTGAGCTTCATAGTGCATGAGCCGAGCGGGATCATGCCCCGGTCGAGGGCGTAGTCGCGGTCGGCGAGGCTCTTCAGGTAGCGCATCATCGCGGTCTCGCTGCGGTGCGCGTGGAAGACGGGGTGGGTGAGGTACTCGTCCGTGCGCAGCAGCGCCTCGGGCAGGGCGCCCTGGGATCCGGTGCCGAAGAAGCCGAAGGCCCGCGCCTGCGCGCCCCCGAAGACCATCGCGACCTGATGCAGCTCGCCCACGGTCGTCGTCTCGTCGACCGAGATCCCGATGGTGTCGGCATCCGCGACGTGCAGCAGGATGCCGTAGCCGTCGTGCGCCTGCGCGGCGTACTCCGCCGCACGGCCGGGCACCCGCACCCGCAGGGTGTCGAAGAACTCGGCGTGCACGACCTCCGCACCGGCGTCGACCAGCCAGTCGCGCAGCAGCACCGCCTTGGCGGCGGTCTCGGCCGCGATCGCCCGCAGCCCGTCCGGACCGTGGTACACCGCGTACATCGACGCCATCACGGCGAGCAGCACCTGGGCGGTGCAGATGTTCGACGTGGCCTTCTCGCGGCGGATGTGCTGCTCGCGCGTCTGCAGCGACAGCCGGTACGCGGGCTTGCCGTCCGCATCCAGCGAGACGCCGACGAGGCGCCCTGGCAGCTGACGCTCGAGCCCCGCGCGCACGGCCATGTAGCCGGCGTGCGGTCCGCCGAAGCCCATCGGCACCCCGAAGCGCTGGGTCGTGCCCACCGCGACGTCGGCGCCGAGCGAGCCGGGCGAGGAGATGAGGGTGAGGGCGAGCAGGTCCGCAGCGACCACGGCGAGGCCGCCGGCGAGATGCGCCGCGTCGATCACCGCAGAGGGGTCCCAGACCCGGCCGGAGGCGCCCGGGTACTGCACGAACACGCCGAACAGCTCCGAGGGCAGCTCCTCCCCCGCGGCGAAGTCCACCGTGACGAGCTCGACGCCCACGGCCTCCGCCCGCGAGGCGAGCAGCGCCCTGGTCTGCGGCAGCGCATCGGCGTCGACCGCGAACACCGCGGTCTTCGCCTTGGACGCCCGGCGCGCGAGCAGCATGCCCTCGACGACCGCGGTCGACTCGTCCAGCATCGACGCGTTGGCCGTCGTGAGCCCGGTGAGCTCGGCGACCATCGTCTGGAAGTTGATGAGCGCCTCCAGGCGGCCCTGGGAGATCTCCGGCTGGTACGGGGTGTAGGCCGTGTACCAGGAGGGGTTCTCGAGCACGTTGCGCTGGATCACGCTCGGCGTGGTCGTGCCGTAGTACCCGAGGCCGATCATCGGCCGGTTCACCGTGTTGCGCGACGCCAGCGCTCGCAGCTCGGCGAGAGCCTCGGTCTCGCTGGCGGCGCGCGGGATGACGCTCTCCGCCGGCTCGCCCGGCCCCGTCGAAGGGCCGGTGAAGATGGCCGCGGGCACCGCCTGGCGCATCAGCACCTCGACGGGCGCGTCGTGCGCGACCTCCTGGCCCTCCGGGTCGATGCCGAGAGCCCTCAGCATCTGCCGCTGCGCGGACTGCGGGGTTCCGATGTGACGATCGGCGAAAGAGACCACTCCGGATCAGCCCTCCGTGAGTGCGACGTAGGCGTCGCGGTCGAGAAGCCCGTCGGCGGCGCCCGCCTCGGCGGACACCTTGATGAGCCAGCCGCCCTCGAACGGCTCGGAGTTCACGAGGGAGGGGTCGTCCACGACGGCCTCATTGATCTCGACGACCGTGCCCGCCACGGGGGCGTAGAGCTCGCCGACCGACTTCGTCGACTCGATCTCGCCGACGACGGATCCCGCGGCGATCTCGGTGCCGACCGCGGGGAGCTCGACGAACACGACGTCGCCGAGCTTCTCGGCGGCGTAGTCGGTGATGCCGATGGTCAGGGTCTGGGTCCCTGAGCCTGCCGAAGGGTCTGCGGCGATCCACTCGTGCTCGTCGGTGTACGTGAGTGCGTTGAGGTCGGTCATCTGGTCCTCCGGTAGAAAGGCAGGGCGGTCACGGTCGCGGGGATCCTGGTGCCCCGTACATCAAGGAATACTGCGGTTCCCTCTTCGGCGGAAGAAGGTGCGACGTAGGCCATCGCGATCGGGTGGCCGAGGGTCGGGCTGAGAACGCCGCTGGTGATCTCGCCGAGCACGGCGCCGTCCTCGGCGACCACGGCGTATCCGGCGCGGCCGGCGCGCTTCCCCTCGGCCGCGAGGCCGACGAGGACCGGCGCGTCGGCGGCGGCCTCGATGCCGTCCTTGCCGACGAAGCCGTCCTTCGCGGTCACGACCACGCGGCCGAGACCCGCCTGAACCGGCTTGGTGTCGAGGCTCAGCTCATGGCCGTACAGCGGCATGCCCGCCTCGAGGCGCAGGGTGTCGCGGGCGGCGAGGCCGGCCGGAACGAGGCCGTGCGCCTCGCCTGCGGCGAGCACCTCGTCCCACAGGGCGACGGCGTCGTCGGCGGCGACCAGCAGCTCGAAGCCGTCCTCGCCGGTGTAGCCGGTGCGCGCGAGGAGCAGGGGCCTGCCCGCGTAGGCGGCCGACGCCCAGGCGTAGTACTTCTGCTCGGACCACGGGATGCTGACATCGGCGATGCCCGCGGTCTCGGCGAGGATGGCCTCGGCGTTCGGCCCCTGCACGGCGATCAGGGCGTAGTCGTCGGAGACGTCGTCCACCTCGACCTCGTATCCGCCGGCGCGGGCGAGGAGCGCCTGGCGGACCGCATCGCGGTTGCCGGCGTTCGAGATGATGAGGAAGTCGTCGTCCTGCAGCCGGTACACGATGACGTCGTCGACGATGCCGCCGGACTCGGCCAGCAGCAGGGAGTACTTCGCCTTGCCGACCGCGAGCGCGGACAGGCGTCCGGCGAGCGCGTAGTCGAGGTAGCCGGCGGCGCCTGCGCCGCGGACGGTGAACTCGGCCATGTGCGAGATGTCGAAGATGCCCGCCGCCTGACGCACGGCATGGTGCTCGGCGAGGTCGGAGGTGTAGCGGACCGGCATCTGCCAGCCGCCGAAGTCGGTGAAGGAGGCGCCGAGCGCCTCATGGCGTTCACGCAGAGGGGTGTATCTGCTGGGGTGCGGCGCGCTCTCGTGCGGCGCGGTGGGGTCGGACATCGAGTTCTCCCGGGTGTGGACGGGCGGAGCGGCGGCGTCGCCGTTCCTCGGAACTCCCCCTCTGTCATAGGCCTGAGAGCTTCGCCCTGAGCAGGGCTTTCACCGTCGGCGGATCATGGAGATCGCTTTTCAGAGTGGCCGGAACCGCGCGGTACGCGTACCTGAGAGATTGGCGGGGAGGCTTGCTCCTTCGGTGCCCGGCTGCGTTCGCCGGGGCTCTCCCGCGTGGGTCATACGGCCCGTGTTCTGTTGTGCTCCCACTCTAGCCGCTTGCCGGTTCCCGTCGCGATCCGTGTCGCCGACGGCATCCGCTCGCCCGTTCCGGTCGCGATCCGCGCCGCCGAGATCGCCTCGAGGCAGCACGGATCGCGACCGGAGCAGCCTGCGCCGGTCAGCCCTTCACCGCGCCGGCCACGAGCCCGCTCGTCATCCGCCCCTGCACGATCACGAAGAAGACGATCACCGGGATCGCGACGATCGCGGACGCCGCCATCACCTGACCCCAGTCGATCGCCTGCGTCGCGCTCTGCTGCACGAAGCCGCGCAGCCACAGCGGCAGCGTGCGGTTGTTCTCCATGATGACCAGCGCCACCGTGAACTCGTTCCAGCACTGCAGGAAGGCGAAGACGCCGGAGGCGACCAGACCGGGGGCGAGCAGCGGCAGCGTGATCCGCATGAAGGCCTGGGTGCGGCTCAGCCCGTCGATCATCGCCGCCTCCTCCAGCTCCGCGGGGACGCCGACGACGAATCCGCGAAGCATCCAGATCGTGAACGGCACGACCGCGGCGACGTAGAGGATGCTGAGCCCCACGACGTTGCTCAGCAGCCCGAGCGCGGACATCATCTTGTACTGCGCGATGAACAGGCCCTCGGCCGGGAGCATCTGGATGAGCAGGATGGTGACGATGAAGCTCACCCGGCCCCGGAAGCGGAACCGGCTGATCGCGATCGAGGCGAGGAAGGCGAACACGAGGCAGACCGCGACCGAGAGCAGCGTCACGGCGACGCTCACGCCGAGCGCCGCGAAGAACGACGGCGTGAGCACGCGCTCGAAGTTCTTCAGGCTCCCGCCGATCGGGAGGAAGGTCGGCGTCGCGGCCTCGAGCGTGACCGACGACAGCATCGACGAGTTCACCATCCAGTACACCGGGAACGCCCAGATCGCGGCGAGGACGAGGGCGAGGATGCTCAGCAGCCACGTCCCCGGACGGAACCGGCGCCGGCGGCGCGTCGCGACGTGCACCGGCGCGCCGACCGTGCGCGCCGCGGCCGGCCGCGCGGAGATCGTCGTCGTCATGATGTCTCCTCCTTGATGAGGCTGCGCACGTAGAACCAGCTCAGCGCGATCGTGATGGCGAGGACGAAGATCGACATCGCGGCCCCCGCCCCGTAGTCGAAGCCGGCCACGCCGGTCTTGTAGATGTACGTGCCGAGCAGGTCGTAGTCGGTGGACTTCGGCCCGGCGTCCTGCAGCAGGGTGATCTGCGCGAACACCCGGAGGTCCCAGATCAGGTTCAGCAGCAGCACGATCGCGATGACCGGCTTGAGCACGGGGAGCATGACGTAGCGGAACCGCTGCCACGCGCCCGCGCCGTCGAGCTGGCTCGCCTCGAGGACCTCGCCGCTGACCTGGGTCAGGCCGGCGTACGCGGAGAAGGCGACGAAGGGCACCGACATCCAGATGATGATGATCGCCGCGACGGTGAAGAACAGCGCCGGGGTCGTGCCGATCCAGTTGAACTGCCCGACATCGACGCCGGGGATGAGGTTCAGCAGGTAGTTGACGACGCCGCGGCGGCGGTCGAACAGCCAGATCCACACCGTCATCGCCGCGATCACCGGCATCGCCCAGGCGAGCAGGAGCGCGATCTGCAGGATGAAGCGCACCGCGGCGGGCACCCTCGTCATGAGGAGCGCCATCAGCACGCCGATGACCACGGTGATCCCCGCGGTGACGACGCAGAAGACGATGGATCGCAGGGTCACCTCCCAGAAGGTGGCGTTCTGCACGATGGCGACGTAGTTGGCGAACCAGACGAAGTCCGGCGCCTTGCCGCCCAGCTGCTGCAGGGCGCCGTACTTCTGGAGGGAGGTGACGACCTGCCAGACGACGGGGTACCCCATGCCCAGGATGAGCACGAGCGCGGCGCCGAGGATGAGGAGATAGGGGGCCCAGTTCCGGCGATGCGGCGCCGGGCGGTCGACGGCGGATGCCGACGGCGGAGAGACGGTTGCGGTCATGATGACGAGTCCGAGGATCGAGGTGCGGCGGGACCGGACCGGAGTCCGGCCCCGCCGCGCGGATCAGCCGTTGATGATCGCGTCGATCTTGGCGTCGTACTCCTTCGCCAGGGCCTTCACGTCTCCGCCCTCGGCTATCTTGCCGAAGAACTCCTCGAGGATCTTCTGCCCCTCGACCGCGGCCCAGCCCGGGGCGGCGGGGGTGAGCTTCGAGTTCAGCGCGGAGTCGACGAGCGCCTTCGCGAACTGGTCGTCGCCGAGCTCGCCGACGAAATCGGTGTTCGCGGGCCCCAGGCCGTTCTGCGCGAGCAGCGTCTGGTAGTCGTCGGAGAAGATGATCCGCAGCAGCTCCTTGGCGCCGGCCTGCTTCGTGCTCTTCGCCGAGATCGCGATGTTCGATCCTCCGGCGAAGACCGGGGCGGGCTCGCCCGCGGTGTTGCCGGGCAGCGGGAACACGCCGAACACCTCGTCGTTCCACTCCCGCTTCTCGTTGCCCTTGTCGTCGTCGCCGGTGTAGTCGCCGATCGACCAGTGCGCCCATCCCGGCGCGATGATCGTCGCCGCCGAAGGCGCCGCTCCGTCCTTGTCGTTGTTGATGTTCACCCAGGGCGTCGAGTCGTCCTCGGTCGCCGGAGCGTTCGACGCATCCTGGAACAGGCTCTGGAACTGCTCGAGCCCCGTGATCGTCTTGGCGTCGGAGAGCGTGGAGACCCACTTGTCGCCGTCCTTCTTCGCGAGCTCGCCGCCGTTGGCGAAGACCCAGGACACGCCGTTGCGCCAGTCCTGTCCGCCGATGTAGAACCCGGACTGGTCCGGGGTCCTCAGCTTCGCGACGTCGGCGTTGAACTCCTCGAGGGTCGTGGGGACCTCGAGCCCCGCCGCCTGCCAGATGTCCTTGCGGTAGGTGATGTAGCGCGAGCCGAAGTAGTACGGCAGCGCGTACTGCTTCCCGTCGACCTCTCCGACCTCGACGAAGGAGTGCAGCAGCTTGTCGCCGCCGAGGTCCTCGTAGATCGGGCTCAGGTCGGCGAACGCGCCCGCGGTGGTGAAGGTCGGCGACCACGTGTTGCCGATCTCGGTGACGTCGGGGGTGTTCTTCTCGTCGGGGAGCTGGTTCGTCAGCTTGGTGAGGGCGTCGGTCCAGTCCTGCTGCTGGATCGTCAGCGTTCCGCCCGTCGCCTGCTTGTACTGGTCGATGAGGTACTCGCGCGCCGCGTCGGGCGTGTCCCCTCCCATGACCCAGAACGTGATGTCCTGGCCTTCGGCGCCCTCGGGATCGAAGCCCGCCGGCGCATCACCCCCGGAGGGGGTCCCGCCGCCGGAGCAGCCGGCGAGGGTGAGGGCGAGGGCCGAGGCCCCCGCGAGAGCTGCGAGCGCGATCTTGCGCCGTCCATTGCGGATCATTCTGGTTTTTCCTCTCGGTGCTGCACTGCAGGAGGGATCTCCGGATGGAGAGCGAACCCCGGCCGGAGTTCGGGCAACCCTGGGACAGGGTTTGTTAGGACAGTAACCTAACAAACCCGCCAGCGAGTGACAACCCTGTCCGGCGACCGGAGATAACGTTTCGGACTCGACGGCGGACGGCGTCATCTGTTGACACTAAAGGTTCAGATGACACTAAGATGGACGACGGAGGTTAAGGTAACAATGACCCAAAGCATCCGCGTCGCCGTCTCGACCGTCATCCTCACGCTGCGCCGCGCCGAATCGGGCGAGGCGGTGCTCTCGCTGCCGCTCGTGCTGCGCACCCGCGAGCCCTTCGCGGACCAGTGGGCGCTGCCCGGAGGCTGGCTGACGACCGCGGAGTCGCCGGTCGACGCGTCCGCCCGCACCCTCGCCGAGACCACCGGCCTCGCCCCCAGCTACCTCGAGCAGCTCTACGCCTTCGGCGCCGTCGACCGCTCCCCCACGCGGGTCGTCTCGATCGTCTACTGGGCGCTGCTGCGTCAGGACGACGTCGACGCGCAGAGCGCGGCCCACCTCGCGTCCGGCCACGCCCCCGAGAACGTCCGCTGGTTCGACGTCGACGACCTGCCCGCTCTCGCCTTCGATCACGCCAAGATCGTCGAGTACGCGCTGTGGCGACTGCGCAACAAGGTCGGCTACAGCCGCGTCGCGCACGGATTCCTCCCCTCGGAGTTCACGCTGGCCGATCTGCGCGAGGCCTACGAGGCCATCCTCGGCAGGAGCCTCGACCCCGCGAACTTCCGCCGCCAGGTCGAGACCGCGGGGAACCTGCTGCCCACCGACCGCTTCCGCACCGGAAGCCACCGTCCCGCCCGCCTGTACCGCTACAACACCGATGTCGCGCTGGCCGATCGCGGCCCGCTCGGACCCGAAGAAACGAGCATCCGATGACTGTCACCTTCGTTCCCGCCACCCGTCTCGATCCCTCCGTCGACCACCAGCTGCAGGCGATCGTCGCCGGCGCCTCCACCGATGCGACGTGCAGCACCGACCTGGCTGCCGGGCCCTGGGACTTCGACACCCGCCCCGGCTACGGCCCCGGCTCGTCGATGGGAGACGTGATCCCCGTGGGCGCCCCCCGGCAGGGCGAGCTTCCGGCCGAGTACCGCGAGGCCGGCGAGGCCGAGCTCGACGCGCGCATCCGCACCGCGAAGCGGACGCTCGGCGACCGCGTCGTCGTCCTCGGGCACTTCTACCAGCGTGAGGAGGTCGTGCAGCACGCCGACTACGTCGGCGACTCCTTCCAGCTCGCGACGGCGGCGAAGGGACGGACGGATGCCGAGGCGATCGTGTTCTGCGGAGTCCACTTCATGGCCGAGACCGCCGACCTGCTCTCGACGCCCGAGCAGGCGGTCATCCTGCCGAACCTCGCCGCGGGCTGCTCGATGGCGGACATGGCCGACATCGACCAGGTCGAGGACTGCTGGGAGCAGCTGGCCGAGATCTACGGCGACATGGACCGGGCGGACGCCGACGGCCGGGTGCCGGTGATCCCGGTGACGTACATGAACTCCTCGGCCGCCATCAAGGGCTTCGTCGGGCGCCACGGCGGCATCGTCTGCACCTCCTCCAACGCGAAGACCGTGCTGGAATGGGCCTTCGAACGAGGCCGCCGCGTGCTGTTCTTCCCCGACCAGCACCTCGGGCGCAACACCGCCAAGGCGATGGGCGTGCCCCTCGAGCGGATGCCGATGTGGAACCCGCGCAAGGCCCTGGGCGGGTCGTCGGCGGCCGACCTCGCCGACGCGCAGGTGATCCTCTGGCACGGGTTCTGCTCCGTGCACCGGCGGTTCACGGTCGCGCAGATCGACCAGGCGCGCGCCGAGCATCCCGGTGTGCGGGTGATCGTGCACCCGGAGTGCCCGATGGAGGTCGTCGACGCCGCCGACGAGGCGGGGTCCACCGACTACATCCGCAAGGCGATCGATGCGGCGACCGAGCCCGCGACCTTCGCGATCGGCACCGAGATCAACCTCGTCCGCCGGCTCGCCGCCCAGTACCCGCAGCACGAGATCTTCTGTCTCGACCCGGTGGTCTGCCCCTGTTCGACGATGTACCGCATCCACCCCGGCTACCTCGCCTGGGTGCTCGAGGAGCTCGTGGCCGGCCGCACCCCGAACCGCATCACGGTGTCCGACGATGTGGCCGCCCCCGCCCGGCTCGCACTGGAGCGCATGCTCGCCGCGAAGCCGCCCGTCGCGGCGGGTGCGAAGTGAACGTCCTCGTCGTCGGATCGGGCGTCGCGGGGCTGACCGCCGCGCTGCACGCGCACGAGGCCGGGCACCGGGTCACCGTCGTCACGAAGGGTGCGCTCGGCGACGGGAGCACCGGTTTCGCCCAGGGCGGCGTCGCGGGAGTCTACGGGCCGGGCGACTCGGCCCAGCGGCATGCGGCGGACACGATGGACGCGGGAGCGGGACTCTCGGATGCCGCGGCGGTGGACGTGCTCGTGCGCGAAGGCGCCGCCCGCATCGCCGAGCTCATCGCGCGGGGGGTGGCGTTCGACCGCTCCCCCGACGGCGAGCTGCTGCTCGGACGCGAGGCCGCGCACAGCCACGCGCGCATCGTGCACGCCGGCGGCGACGCCACCGGCGCGGCGATCGCCCGGGCCCTGGTCGCGGCCGTGCGCGACACGGCGATCGAGGTCGTCGAGCGCGCCTTCCTCGTCGACCTCGTCCTGCGGGAGGGCGCGGTGCGCGGCATCCGAGTGCTCCGTGGCGACGCCGTGGGCGAGATCGAGGCGGACGCCGTCATCCTCGCGACCGGGGGCGCGGGGCATCTGTACGCGCACACGACGAACCCGGCCGGCACGACGGGCGACGGCATCGCCGCCGCCATCCGCGCCGGGGCCGCGGTCGCCGATCTCGAGTTCGTGCAGTTCCATCCGACGATCCTGGCCTCGGGGCCGGCGTTCCTCGTGTCCGAGGCCGTGCGCGGAGAGGGGGCGACGCTGATCGACGACGAGGGCCGACGGTTCGTGTTCGACAGCCACCCCGACGGGGAGCTCGCACCCCGCGACGTCGTGTCGCGGGCGATCGCGCGGCAGGCGTCCGCGCAGGGCTCGCCGGTGCGGCTGGATGCCACGATGCTCGGCGCCGACCGGCTCGCCTCGCGGTTCCCCACGATCGACCGGGTGACCCGCGAGCGCGGCTTCGACTGGGCTCGTGAGCCGATCCCGGTGACGCCCGCCGCCCACTACCTGATGGGCGGCATCGTCACGGATCTCGACGGGCGCACGACCCTCCCCGGTCTCCTCGCCGTCGGCGAGACGGCGCGCACCGGCGTGCACGGCGCGAACCGCCTCGCCAGCAACTCGCTCCTCGAGGGCGCCGTCTTCGGCGCCCGCGCCGCCGACGCCCTTGCGGCCCCACGCTCCTCCGCCCCGCCCTCCGTCGCCCCGAACACCTCGCTCCCGTATGAGCTGTCGTCGCTTCAGAACGATTCCGGCGACAACAACTCATACCGGAGCGAGGATGCGAGCGGCTCAGTGGACGGGCAGAAGACGCCGACGTTCACGCGCGCTACCCTGCAGCAGCTGATGTGGGACGAGGTCGGACTGCTGCGCACGGAGGGCGGGCTCGCGCACGCGCTCGGCGTCATCCGCGCGTGGAGATCCGCTGCCGTCGCACCGGCGACCGCCAGCGAGCACGAGGACGCGAACCTCCTCCTGCTCGCCGAGGCCACGGCATCCGCGGCCCTGGTCCGCACGGTCAGCGTCGGCGCCCACTACATCGAAGCCCCCGAACTGGAGAGAGTCTGATGCTCACCGCCGCAACCATCGCCCGAGTCGTCGGCGCCGCGCTCGAGGAGGACGCCCCGTGGGGCGACCTCACCAGCACCGCGCTGCTGCCGGAGACCGCGACCGCCACGGCCGACCTGGTCGCCCGGGAGCCCGGCGTGTTCAGCGGCGGCGCCGTCTTCGCCGCCGCGTTCGCGCTCACCGACCCCGCGCTCACGGTCGACGTGCACGTCGGCGACGGCGACGAGTTCCTGCCCAGCGACGTGCTCGCGTCGGTGACCGGACCGGCGCGCAGCATCCTGACCGCCGAGCGCGTCGCGCTGAACTTCACGCAGCGGATGAGCGGGATCGCGACGCTGACCGCGGCCTACGTCCGGGCGATCGACGGCACCCGCGCCCGCATCGCCGACACCCGCAAGACCACCCCGGGACTGCGCGCCTTCGAGCGGCACGCCGTCGTCAGCGGCGGCGGGAGCAACCACCGCTACTCGCTGTCGGACGCGGTCATGGCGAAGGACAACCATCTCGCCGTCCTGCAGAGCTCCGGCGCCGACCTCGCGACCGCCCTGAGAGAGGCCCTCTCCCGCCTCCCGCACACCACGCACGTCGTGATCGAGGTCGACCGGCTCGACCAGATCCCGGCGGTGCTCGACGGGGGTGCGCACACGGTGCTCCTCGACAACTTCTCCCTCGACGATCTGCGCGCGGGAGTCGCGCTGATCGGCGACCGGGCGCAGACGGAGGCCTCGGGGGGAGTGAGCCTCGACACCGTGCGCGGCATCGCCGAGACGGGCGTGGACGTCGTCTCGGTCGGGGCCCTGACGCACTCGGCACGCGCCCTCGACCTCGGGCTGGACGTGCGCATCGACAGCGCCCTCTCCGACGCGCCGCGACCGAGAGAGTAGCCGGGCCCGCCCGTGCTGTATCTCGATCACGCCGCGACCTCGCCCGTGCGCCCCGAGGTGCTCGAGGCGATGCTCCCGTTCCTGACCGGGGTGTTCGGCAATCCCTCCAGCCACCACACCGTCGGCGAGGCCGCGGCGGGCGCGCTCGACGACGCCCGGCGCCGCGTCGCCCGGGTGCTCGGGATGCGCCCCGGCGACGTCGTCTTCACCGGCGGCGGCACCGAGGCGAACAACCTCGCGGTGAAGGGGATCGTGCTCGGGTCGAGGCGCCGCCACCTGGTCGTCTCCCCCATCGAGCACGAGTCGATCCTCGAGTCGGCCGACTATCTGCGCCGGCTGCACGGAGTCGAGGTGACGCCGCTCGCGGTGGACACGGCGGGGAGGATCACCCCGGATGCCGTCGCCGCGGCCATCCGCCCCGACACCGCCCTCGTCGCCCTCGGGCACGCGAACAACGAGATCGGCACCGTGCAGGACATCGCGGCGATCTCGGCCGTGACGACGGGGGCCGCAGTGCCGCTGCACGTCGACGCGGTGCAGTCGGCGGGCTGGCTGCCGCTCGACGGCCTCGGAGCGGATGCCATCGCCGTCGCTGGTCACAAGCTCGGCGCCCCCAAGGGCATCGGCGCCCTGGCGGTGCGTGGCAGGATCCCGCTCGAGCCGCTGCTGCACGGCGGCGGGCAGGAACGCGGACGACGATCCGGCACCGAGAACGTCGCCGGGGCCGTCGCGCTGGCGACCGCTCTCGAGCTCGCCGCCGCCGAGCGCGCCGACGTCGCCGCACGGGTCGGCGCCCTCACCCGGGACTTCATCGCAGGGGTGCTCGACGCAGTGCCGCAGGCCGCGCTGACCGGCGACCCCGCGCATCGGCTGCCGGGCACCGCGAGCTTCACGTTCGCGGGCGTCAGCGGAGAGGCGGTGCTGCTCGAGCTGGAGCGCCGCGGGGTGGTGTCGTCGAGCGGCTCGGCGTGCGCCGCCGGGAGCGATGAGCCCTCTCACGTGCTGCTGGCGTGCGCGGTCCCGCCGGAGACCGCCCAGAGCTCGGTGCGCTTCACCTTCGGACGCGAGCGGCTTCCCGACGACGCCGCGGTCCGGCTCGCCGCCCTGGTCGCCGAGTCCGTGCGCGCCGTCTCCGGTCTCTGAGCACTCGTCTCGCCGGCCGACGAGCCCTTCCGTCGCCATAGACTCGGCTGGTGACTGCATCCGCTCCGATCGTGACGATCGTCGTCCCCGGGCGCGACATCGCGGCTTTCGCTCCCGGCGCCCTCGACTCGCTGCGAGCGCAGACCGAGACCCGATGGCAGGCGATCCTCGTCGACGACGGATCGGTCGACGAGACCGCGACGATCTTCGCGGATGCCGCGGCGTCCGATCCGCGGTTCCGCCTGATCCGCAATCCCGAGTCGCGCGGCCTGGGAGCCGCCCGCAACATCGCCCTCGACGAGGTCGACACCGAGCTTGTCGGCTTCCTCGACGGGGACGACGAGCTCACGCCCACCGCCATCGAGCGGCTCACCGGGGCCCTCCGTCGCACCGGCAGCGACTTCGTCGTCGCCGCGTACACGCGCTCGCGATTCGACGGCGAGCGCTACGCCCCGGGGCGGGTGCAGCCCTGGGTGGCGGCGGCCACGGATCCCGAACGGCTCGGCACCACGATCTTCGAGCATCCGCGGGCCTCGGCGAACATCGTCGCCTGGTCGAAGATCAGCCGCACCGCGTTCTGGGACGGCCTCCGCTTCCCCGAGGGCGTCGCGTACGAGGATCAGATCGTCGCCCAGCTCATGTACACCCGCGCCCGGGCCTTCGATGCGATCCCCGACGTCGCCGTGCACTGGCGGCTTCGAGCCGACGGCAGCTCGATCACGCAGGGTAAGGCGGCGCTGCCCGTGCTGCGCGACTATCTCGCGGCTCTCCGCGGCGGCATCCGGGTGCTGCACGACGCGGGCGCCCATGCCGCTGTGACCGCTAGACTCGAGCTCATCCTCGCGATGGACGTGCCGCCGCTCCAGGAGATCGCCGGCGCCCACCCCGACCCCGCGTACGCTGCGGAGGTCACGGCGTTCATCGACGAACTGCGGGCATTCCCCGAGTTCGCCGACGCCCACCCCGACCCGACCCTCTCCGCCGCGCTGTCCTGGTGACCGCGGCCGCGTACAGGGGACGCCGCCGTCCGGCATGCGCCGGCTGCCGTCGCCTCCCCGGAAACAGGACGCCATGAACACCTATCTCGACTCCCTCTTCGGCCTCGAGGGCCGCACCGCCGTCGTCACGGGCGGCAGCTCCGGCATCGGCCGCGGCATCGCGACGGCGCTCGCCCGCGCAGGCGCCGCCACCGTCGTCGTCGCCCGCGGCGCCGAGCGCGTCGACGAGACGGTGCGCGCGCTGACGGACCTCGGATGCCGTGCCGCCGGCGTGGTCGGCGATCTCGGCACGCGGGACGGCATCCACGAGGCCGCAGAGGCCGCGACCGTGCCCTTCGGCGAGCCGGACATCCTCGTCAACTCCGCCGGCATCAACATCCGTCCGCCGTTCGCGGACATCACCGAGGACGACTGGGACTCGACGATGACCGTGAACGCGCTCGCCCCGTTCGTGCTCGGCCAGCGCTATGCGACGGGGATGGCCGCGCGCGGCTACGGCCGCCTCATCCACATCAGCTCGCAGCAGGCGCACCGCGCCTTCGTCGGCAGCGGCGTCTACGGCGTCTCGAAGGGCGCCGTGGAGTCGCTCATGCGCTCGGAGGCCGAGGCCTGGGGCGGAACCGGCGTCACCAGCAACACCCTGGTGCCGGGCTTCGTGCTGACGCCGCTGAACGCACGGCTGCAGGAGGATCCGGCGCAGATCGCGGCCCTCGCGGCACGGACCATGATCGGCCGCAACGGACTGCCCGCCGACTTCGCGGGCGCCGCCGTGTTCCTCGCGGGTGCCGGGTCGGCCTATGTGACCGGGCACTCGCTGTTCGTCGACGGAGGGCTCTCGGCGCACTGATCCGGCGCCGTCACACCTCTTCCGGATACACCCGGGAGTCGGGGCGCGCCTGGTCCAGCAGCGGAACGGGCGCGGTGAGGGCCGCGACGGCATCCGCCCCCGCCGAGTCCGCCGGCGCACGGTCGGCCCGGCGATCGGCGAGCGCCGCCGCCGGGACACCGGCGGCGGCCTCGTCCGCCGCCTCGGTGTCGAGGACCCGGGAGGCCGCGACCTGCTGCTCGGCGAGCTCGGCGTACAGCCCGCCGTGCGCGAGCAGCTCGGAGTGGGTGCCCGATTCGACGATGCGCCCGGCATCGAGGACGTGGATCGTGTCGGCGCCCATGACGGTCGAGAGCCGGTGCGCGATCGTCAGCGTGGTGCGGCCCTTGGCCGCCTCGTCGAGCGCCTCCTGCACGACCCGCTCCGACACGGTGTCGAGCGCGGAGGTCGCCTCGTCGAGCAGCAGCACCGGAGGATCCTTGAGCAGCACGCGGGCGATCGCGATGCGCTGCTTCTCACCGCCGGACAGGCGGTACCCGCGTTCGCCGACCACGGTGTCGTAGCCCTGCTCGAAGCCCGCGATGATGTGATGGATGTTCGCAGCGCGGCACGCGGCGATCATCTCCTCCTCGGTGGCCCCGGGCTTCGCGTAGAGCAGGTTCTCTCGGATCGTCGCGTGGAACAGGTAGGTCTCCTGCGACACGATCCCGATCTGGTCGATGATCGACTCCTGCGTCAGCGTGCGCACGTCGGCCCCGGCGAACACGACCGCCCCGGCATGGGCCTCGTAGAGTCGCGGTGCGAGATAGAGGATGGTCGTCTTGCCCGCGCCGGACGGGCCGACGAAGGCGACGTGCTGCCCCGGCTCGGCGGTGAACGACACGCCCTGCAGCGTCGCTCGCGCCTCGGGTGCGGCATCCGGATAGCGGAACACCACGTCGCGGAACTCGATGCGTCCTCGAGGGCCGGGAGCGTCGTCGACGGGCATCGCGTCGGGGGCGTCGGTGATCTCGGGGACCAGGTCGAGGTACTCGAAGATGCGCGCGAACAGCGCCGACGAGGTCTGCAGGTCCAGCGACACGCGCATCAGGCCCATCAGCGGCATCAGCAGACGCGCCTGCACGGTCGTGAACGCCACGATCGTCCCGGCGGTGATGGCGCCGGCTCCTCCGGCGATGAGATAGCCGGACACGAGGTAGATGATCGCCGGCACGGACGACATCAGCACCTGGACGACGGCGAAGAAGCCCTGCCCGCTCATCGCGCGCCGCACCTGCAGCTTCACCTGGTTGCGGTTCTCGGCCTGATAGCGGGCGGACTCCGTGCCCTGCCGGTTGAACGACTTCGAGAGCAGGATGCCGGACACGCTCAGCGTCTCCTGCGTGATCGAGGTGAGCTCCGACAGCGATTCCTGGGTCTCCCCCGCGATGCGCGCGCGCAGCTGCCCGACGCGGCGCTGCACGAGGATGAGGAACGGCATCAGGACGATCGCGATCAGCGTCAGCCGCCAGTCGATGAGGATCATCGCGACGAGAGAGGCGACGACGGTCACGGTGTTGCCCAGGATGCTGGTCACGGTGTTGGTGAGCACGCCGGAGACCCCGCCGACGTCGTTCTGCAGCCGCGACTGGATGACGCCGGTCTTGGTCCGGGTGAAGAAGCCGAGCTCCATCGCCTGCAGATGCTCGAACAGGCGCACCCGCAGATCCCCGGTGACGCTGTTGCCGACCGTCGAGGTCAGCCAGGTCTGCAGGACCCCGAGCGCCGCGGACAGCAGGAACAGCCCGATGGTGGCGAGCACGAGCCGCAGCAGCAGGTCGAGCTGAGGGCCGCCGCCGGCCACGGGGAACAGCGCGTCGTCGAAGATCCGCTGGACGATCAGCGGCGGCACCACGGCGATCGCGGCTCCCACGACCACGAGCACCGCCGTGAACCCGATCCGCCACAGGTAGGGGCGGAACAGCGAGATCACCCGCGTGCCGAGCCCCTCGATGTGCGGAGCCGCCGCGTTGATGCGCCGCTGCGCCGCAGCATCCACCGGACGGAGTCCGCCCCGTCCGCCGCCACCGCCCCCGCCGCCCATGCTCATCCTGTCAGCGTACTCAGCCGGTGCGACATCGGCCCCCGACGTCCGCTGCGGGCGGATTCCTGGGAGATCGGAATGAAATGTCCGACGCTGCCGTTACGCTGAATGACTCTCGTGCGTTCGCACATCCCCGCCCGCCATGCCCAGGAGGCCGCTACATGTCTGCCGTCGATACCGGCTCCATATCCACGACCCCTGCCGCCGAGACCGGAGCCATCCCGCGCGCGGACATGCGGGTGATCTGGCTTCTGCTCGTCGCCGCCTTCGTCGCCATCCTCAACGAGACGACGATGGGCATCGCGATCCCGCACCTGAACACGGACCTCGGCATCCCGCCCGAGCTCGGGCAGTGGCTGACCAGCGCGTTCATGCTGACCATGGCCGTCGTCATCCCCACGACCGGGTTCATCCTGCAGCGGTTCACCACGCGTCAGGTGTTCATCGCCGCGATGATCGCGTTCTCGGTCGGCACGCTGGTCTGCCTGGTGGCGCCCGGGTTCCCGGTGCTGCTGGCGGGTCGGGTGATCCAGGCGGGCGGGACCGGCATCATGATGCCCCTGCTGATGACGACCATCATGAACGTCGTCCCGCCGCGATCCCGCGGACGCATGATGGGGCGCGTCGGCATGGTGATCTCGCTCGCCCCGGCGATCGGCCCCACGCTGGCCGGCGCGGTTCTCGAGGCCTTCAACTGGCGGGTGCTCTTCGCGATCATCCTGCCCATCGCGATCGTGTCCCTCGCCATGGGCGCGAAGTGGATGACCAACCTCGGGGAGACCCGCGAGGTGCCCCTCGACGTGCTCTCCATCCCGCTGGCCGCGCTGGGCTTCGGCGGCGTCGTGTTCGGCCTCAGCCAGTTCGGCGGCGAGGGCGGTTCCGGCGAGATCGCCGGCATCGTGTCGCTCGTGGCCGGAGCGCTGGCGCTCGGGCTGTTCGTGTGGCGCCAGCTCGTGCTGCAGCGCATCGACGACGCGCTGCTCGATCTGCGCGTGTTCCGCTCGCGCAACTTCACCTTCGCCGTGATCATCATGTCGATCCTCGCGCTGTCGATGTTCGGCACGCTCACCCTGCTGCCGCAGTACCTGCAGAACGTCGCGGGGCTGAACGCCCTCGAATCCGGGCTGATCCTGCTGCCGGGCTCCGTGCTCATGGGCGTGCTCGGCCCCGTCATGGGCCGCATCTACGACGCCCGCGGGACGCGCACGCTGCTGATCCCGGGAACCCTCCTCGTGTCCGCATCGCTGTTCTTCTACTCGACGGTCGGCGAGCACACGGTGTGGTGGGTGCTGATCATCGTGCAGGCGGCGATGTCGGTCGGCCTGGCGATGTCGTTCACGCCGCTGTTCTCGGCATCCCTCGGGTCCCTGCAGCGCTCGCTGTACTCCCATGGCTCCGCCGTGCTGAACACGATGCAGCAGGTCGCCGGCGCGGCCGGCGTGGCCGTCCTCACGGTGACCTACTCCGCGATCCTGCACGCCGGGGAGAGCCAGGGGCTGACCACAGCGGTCGCCGGCGCGCCGGGCGCCCGGATGGCCTTCCTGATCGCCGCGATCATCTCGCTCGCGTCCGTCGCGATGAGCCCGTTCGTCAGCAAGCCCGACGAAGACGGCGGCGAGGGGTTCCACGGCGGCCACTGACCGCCGCGTCCGCTACTCGGGCTTCGGCGCGTCCGTCGTGTCGAGGCCCGGGAAGCGGCACACCCCGCCGCTGCACAGGCCCGCGGAATCGTCGCCGAGCAGATCCAGGGAGGCCAGCAGGGGCTTCAGCCCGTCCGCCGCATCCGCGGCGGCGTCCTCCCGCTGAGAATCGGTCATCCCTCGATGGTACGCCTGCTGTGAGCATGCGGCGCCGGTGGGCGACGTCTCGCCGACAGCGGATCGAAAGCCCGCTCCCCTACGGTGGAGCCATGCTCACACGATCCCTGGCCCGCGTCTACTGGGCGTTCAGCCGCTGGTCCCTCGCGTCGGAGGCGGCGCCGACACGACCCACCGTCCTCGTGGGCGCCCCGCACACCTCGAACTGGGACTTCGTGCTGATGCTCGCGATCGCCTGGCGGCTCGGCGTCGACGTGCACTGGCTGGGCAAGAAGAGCCTGTTCAGCGGCTGGCGCGGGCCGATCATGCGTCGGCTGGGTGGCATCCCCGTCGACCGCGCAGACCCTGCCCACGTCGTGCGCGACGTGGTCGGCCGGCTGAACGAGGGCTCCGTCTTCGGCCTGGTCGTCACCCCCGACGGCACACGCGGCGGCAACGAGTACTGGAAGAGCGGCTTCTACCGCATCGCCATGCAGACGGGGATGCCGGTGACCCTCGGCTTCGTCGATCGGACCACGATGACGGCGGGTCTGGGCCCGACCATCGATCTCACCGGCGACGTCGCCGCCGACATGGAGCGCATCCGCTCCTTCTACGCCGACAAGTCCGGCGTGCGCCCCGATCGGCGCACCGAGCCGCGGCTGCGCGAAGAGGACGTCGCACCCCCGCGGGACTAGACGGCTCCGACGGATGCGCACCAGACTGGTGCCATGGATTCCTCAGCCCCGTCCGACGATCGCGCAGACGGGCGGGACGAGACGCCCAACGAACGCGCGGATCGCAACTGGGACGAGCTGATGCAGGAGCTGCGGGTCATGCAGACGGGCACGCAGATCCTCACCGGCTTCCTCCTCGCAGTGGCGTTCCAGCAGCGGTTCACCGACATGGACGAGCTCCAGAGGGACCTGTATCTCGTACTCGTCGCACTGGCCGCAGCGGCGACCGTGCTGTCGCTCGCTCCCGTCGGCATGCACCGCGCGCTGTTCGGACGTCGCCGCAAACCGGAGCTGGTGCGCATCGCCGCGCGGATCGTCAGGATCGATCTGTTCGTCATCGGCGTCCTCACGGCCGGGGTGACCACGCTCATCGTGGACTTCACGGTGAACCGCACCGCGGGCATCGTCGCCCTCGTGGCGTCGCTGCTCGCGGTGGCGGCTCTGTGGCTGTGGCTGCCGACGTCGGTCAAGGACTCGCGCAGCGGATCCGAAAGCTGATCAGCGGCCGGCCGGCGTCCGGTTCTCGGCGCTCACCATCCACGCGAACTGCTCGAGCCGTTCGATCACCGCATGCAGCACATCGGCGGAGGTGGGGTCCTCCTCGTCGACCGCGTCGTGCACGTCGCGCATCGTGTCGACCACCGCTTCGAGGCGCTCGGTCACGAGATCGATGGTCTCCTCCGTGGAGACCTCGCCCGCCGGGAACTGCGGCAGCGACGTCGTCGAGGAGATCGTGCTGCTGCGCCCGTCGGGCACGAGGTGGAGCGCACGCATCCGCTCCGCCACCGTGTCGCTGAACACGCGTGCGTCGTCGATGATCTCGTCGAGCTGGCGATGCGTGTCGCGGAAGTTCCTGCCCACGACGTTCCAGTGCGCCTGCTTGCCCTGTATCGCGAGCTCGAGCAGGTCGACGAGCACCGACTGGAGGGAGGAGCCCAGCGTCGCCGACGCCGTGAAACCGGACTCGGCGTTCTGCTGCCTCGTCTTCTTCACCGCTCCCGTCGCCGAGGAGCCTCCTGCGGTCCCGGTGGCCTTGGTGGTCTTGGTGGTCTTCGTGTTCTGAGCCATGCTCCGAACCGTATGCGGAGCGCGCCTCTGACTGGAGGGCCTTGACACGATCGGAGCCCGAACGCAAGGGGGTGCCGCGCCGGGATCGAGTGAGGAAGCGTGGCCCGCACACGTCGTGACCTCGGCGTGTCCCCACCGGAAAGGAAGCAGCCATGCTCACCCTCACCGACAACGCGACGACAGTCGTGACGACCCTCGTCAACCGCCGCACGGATGCCGCTGACGCGGGCCTGCGCATCCACTCCACCGGAACCGACGGCGAGGCGCGCCTGTCCGTCGTCGTCGCAGACCACCCGGAGCCCCTCGATCAGGTCGTCGAGGTCTCCGGGGCACGGCTCTTCATCGACGAGCCCGCCTCCGCGGCCCTCGACGACAAGGTCCTCGACGCGGGGGTCGACGACGCGGGCTCCGTGTCGTTCACGGTTCTCCCGCAGACCGTCTGACCGACTGCACAGCGGATGCCGCGGCCTCAGGGTCGCGGCATCCGTCGTGTCCGGAGGGTTCGAGGTCAGCCGAGCCCGACGACGAGGTTGATGATGGAGGCGAGGATGACGGTGCCGAAGAGGTAGCTGAGAACGGTGTGGGCGATGACCATGCGCCGGATGCCGTTGTCGCCGACGTTCGTGTCGGAGACCTGATAGGTCATGCCGAGATTGACCGCGAAGTACACGAAGTCGGTGTACTCCGGTGGCTCCTGCTGGTTGAAGTCGATGCCTCCCGACGCCTCGGCGTGGAACATCCGCGCGTACCGCAGCACGTACTCCACCTGGATCAGCGCCCACGACGACGCGACGCTGACGACGGCGACGCCGGCGAGCGCGTACTTCTCCGCTCCCTGCAGCTGCTGGGCCTGGATGCTCACCACCAGCACCGCTGCGAGGCTGATCAGGCTGCCGAGGATGGAGATCAGCCGCGCGACGCGCCGACCAGGCGCCTCGAAGGTGGCGTGCGCCTTCGTCGCGGCGGCGTCCATGGGCCAGATCAGCAGCATCACCCAGACCACGTTCACGAGCGCGAACACGCCCCAGCCGGAGAGGATCCCGGCGGCGAAGCCGAGCAGCGGGATCACGATCACCCCCACCACGACGCCGGCCGCGATCGACAGCAGGGTGCGCAGCCACACGAATGTCCGGGCGGTAGGAGCGATCATCCTTGGATGCTACCCGTCACGGGATCGGCCCTCCGCGTCCTCGGCGCCCATGGCCAGCCCGGCCAGCGTGTGTCCCGCCCCCGCATAGATGTTGAGGACGCCGTGCACGCCTCTCGCGGAGAGGTGCACCACCTGATCCGGATGCTGCGCCACGGCGACGACTCCAGAACTCCAGATCCGTCGCGTCCCCCTCGAGCACGTTGAGCCCGTCGGCCTCGAGCCGCGTGATCACGGCGCGGTCGTTGTCGATGCCGAGGACGCGCAAGCCGCCCTCGTCGACGAGCCGCTCGTACGCCGCTCGGCCCACCCGCCCCATCCCCAGCACCACGACGTCGGAGCCGCTCGTGTCGATCGGCCGGTCGGCGGGCCGGAGTCTCGAGATCTCCTGCGCGGGAAGCCAGGTGAGAGCCGTGATCAGTCGCAGGCCGTGCGCGAGCGGTCGACGCATCCGGCAGCTCCGGAACTCACCCGCCCCGCTGGCTGTGATCCGCTGTGTCCGGCTCCGCCCGCAGCGCGTCGGCGAGCTCCTCCTCGGGACGGGGCGCGATCGTCTCGTCCTCTTCGAGCTCCGGGATGCTCGGCTCACCGGGCCCGGGGATATGCTCGGGCGAATGGTGCTCGTTGTGCTCGGTCACGGCGGATCCTTCCCTTCGTCCGGCGTCACGCCACAGCGTACGCCGGATGGCCTCCCCCGCGCTCGGGAGAGGAGGGAGTCGCCCGGCTGCCGCGTTCAGCGCCGTCGGCGAAGAGGCGCCCTCCCCGGCCGCAACGCCACCCCGGCGACGCCGACGTCTCGCGTCAGTCCCAGTCGAGATACTCCTCGATGACGACCGCGGTCTCGATCGGGTGGTGCATCGGGAAGAGGTGGTCTCCCGGGATCGGCTTGATGCTCGCCCGCTCGGGCACCGTCGAGCGGAGCCGCTCCGCATTGGCCGGCGGCGTGGCGGTGTCGTCCGTGCCCTGCACGATGAGGACGGGGATCGCCGGCGCGACCGGGATGTCGACGTCTTCGACGCCGAGGAGGAGGAGCCCGTTCGCCCGCTCGGGGTGGGCGGCGACCAGAGCACGCGCGACGGTGCCGCCGAAGCCGTGTCCGCCGAGCCAGGTGTCCTCGATGCCGACGTGGTCGATCACGGCGAGGGCGTCGGCGACGCGCTCGTCGAAGGAGACCTCCGTCGCGCCGCCGCGGTGCCCGATCCGCAGCACGTGGAAGCCGGCCTCCTCGGCCAGATAGTGTCCAACGACGCCGAGGACGTCGGCGGCGAGACCGTGCTCCTGGATCAGAACCAGTTTGACCGGGCCGTCCCCCTCGTCGACGAACGGGATGGCACGGCCCTCGGGCTCGAAGATCTGGGTGTCGGTCATCTGCGTCGGTCTCCTCGCATCGGCGGCGTTCGGTTTCGCCATACAAGCGTAGCTTGAACGGCTCAGGAGGCCTCCCGGGCGGCAGCGTATCGGCATCCGGGACGTCGTCGCCCGGAGGGATGCCGGTCCGCGTGCCCGCGCGGGCACGCCGTCGTCCGCGGGCCTCTGTCGCGTATCCGGGGCCGCCTCATCCGCAGCATCCGTCTTCGCAGGCGTCAGCCTCGCGCTCCCCCGTGAGCACTGCGACGGGAGCTGCGCAGCAGGCGTCGCCCTTCCAGGCCTCGATGCCCTCCCGGACGGCGAAGACGGCGATCACCAGGGCCGCGAGGGAGTCCGCCCAGGCCCAGCCGAGCAGGCCGTTGAGGAGCAGTCCGATGAGCAGCGCCGCGCTCAGATAGGTGCAGATCAGCGTCTGCTTCGAGTCGGCCACCGCGGAGGCGGAGCCGAGCTCTCGTCCGGTGCGTCGTTCGAACCAGCTCAGGAACGGCATGACGACGAGGCTGAGCGCGGCGATCGCGATCCCGACCGGCGAGTGCTCCGGGTCGCGCAGCCCTGCCAGCGACAGGACGGCGTCCACCGACACGTAGG
>Ga0222419_100602_pt1 | contig 26627 bp, 20 predicted proteins | sample 1B20Ametagenome_FD_182474 | JGI IMG/M metagenome (GOLD analysis project Ga0222419, IMG submission 182474) | Enriched microbial communities from leaf-cutter ant dump, University of Wisconsin, Madison, United States - 1B20A (version 2) | ecosystem: Environmental > Terrestrial > Nest > Insects nest... | reverse complement strand
GATACTGCCTGTCAGGGACCTGGCTTTGTCTATGATCTCCCTCACTTCTTTTACACCCGCGCTGATAGCGCTGAGGGTAAAAAAAGGTACGCCGAGCGTATGTGCAATAATGTTGGCAATGGTCGTTTTTCCTACCCCGGGCGGTCCCCAAAGGATCATAGAGGGAACTTTACCGCTTTCGATCGCCTTGCGTAATACACTGTTTTTTCCCGTCAAATGTTCCTGGCCGATCAGGTCATCCAATACTTCCGGGCGGAGCCGCTCTGCTAAAGGTGTAGACATAGGTGCAAAAATAGCAAACTGTGCATGAACCATCAACTGGTCCATTACCGGGTAGTACCCTTGTTTCCCGGCAACCTTTCCTGTAAGGGAAGTTGTGTCCGTACGGGTCTATCGTTACGTGAGGATATACAACGGGGCGGTCTATGTGGGGGAGGTTGTTTAACCCCTCTCCGGCCGGAGAGGAGCTGGGGTGGGACGAAACGAGCCCAATAGGTCTTTAACATTTCCTCCGGACAGCAGTCGTTGAAAACCCTGCAAAACAAAAACTCCCCCGTTGCCGGAGGAGTTTTTTATGTTATCATTGGAACCCGTTAACGCAGGAATAACATTTCACGGTATTTCGGCAGCAGCCAGTACTGGTCGTCCACCAGCAGCTCCAGCTTATCAACATGGTATCTTATCTTATCAAAGAATGCATCTTTGATCTGGCTTTGATAAGCGATGGCTTTGGTGCGTGTGTCTTCTATCTTGTTCACAATTTTCCTGGCTTCGATCATATCTTCCACACCGTCTGCCACCTGTGCAATATGCTCGGATATTTTTTCGAGTATCTGCAACTGGTTGGCATAAGCCGCTTCCGGTAAGCCCAGGTCCTTCATCCCTTTTATATTGTTGATGAGGATGTTCTGGTATTTCACAGCGCTGGGCAGAATATGACTGGTGCACAGCTCACCCATGATACGGGCTTCGATCTGTACTTTCTTGATGTATTTTTCCAGCTCAATTTCGTGTCTTGCTTCCAGTTCGGAATGGTTGTAGATCTTCAGGTCTTCAAACAGGGTCTTGGCTTTCTCTGTAACCATGGCATCCAGCGCCAACGGCGTGGTCTTCATGTTGGGTAATCCGCGTCTTTCCGCTTCATGGTGCCATTCTTCGCTGTATCCATCGCCTTCAAACAGCACTTTTTCAGAGCTGGCGATGTATTCCCGGATCACCTGCATGATAGCAATTTCTTTCTTATCTCCTTTTTCGATCAGGGCATCTACTTCTGATTTGAATTTGCTCAGTGTGGCAGCAATGATCGTATTCAGGGTGGTCATCGGAATAGCACAGTTGGCGGAAGAGCCGACTGCACGGAACTCGAACTTATTGCCGGTAAACGCAAACGGGGAAGTACGGTTACGGTCGGTATTGTCCAGCAACAGTTCGGGAATGTTTTTATGGATATCCAGCTTCAGTAATATCTCATCCTGCTCGGAGAAATTATCACCTACTCTTGTCTTGATCTCGTTCAGTACTTCGCTCAGGTATTTACCCACAAATACCGATATAATAGCGGGTGGCGCTTCATTGGCACCCAGGCGGTAGTCGTTACCGGCAGAGGCAATGGAAGCCCTCAGCAGGTCTGCGTAATCATCCACTGCTTTGATCACATTCACGAAGAAAGTGAGGAACATCAGGTTGGTCTTCGGGGTTTTGCCCGGCGCCAGCAGGTTAACGCCTGTATCGGTTGACATGCTCCAGTTGTTGTGCTTACCGCTACCGTTAATACCTTTGAAAGGTTTTTCATGCAGCAGCACTTTCAGGTTATGCTTCCTCGCTACACGGGTCATTACATCCATGAGCAGGGTATTGTGGTCCACAGCCAGGTTGGCTTCCTCGTAAATAGGGGCACACTCAAACTGGGCGGGAGCTACCTCGTTATGACGGGTCCTTAACGGAATGCCGAGACGGTAAGATTCTTCCTCGAAGTCGCGCATAAATGCGTACACCCTGTCAGGGATGGATCCGAAATAGTGGTCTTCCAGCTGTTGTCCCTTTGCGGGTGCATGACCGAATACAGCACGTCCTGTCATGATCAGGTCAGGACGGGCATTCGCCAGGGCGCCATCTATCAGGAAATATTCCTGCTCCCAACCCAGGGTGGCATTTACCTTGGTAACATTTTTATCGAAATAGTTACAAACGTCCACTGCTGCTTTATTCAACGCTTCTATAGAACGCAGCAGGGGAGTTTTGGTATCCAGCGATTCGCCGGTGTAGGATACAAATATGGTGGGTAAACAAAGTGTATTGGCGTCGCCGATATTCATGATGAAGGCGGGAGAAGTAGGATCCCAGGCTGTATATCCGCGGGCTTCAAAAGTGGCCCTCAAACCGCCGGAGGGAAAAGAGGAAGCATCCGGCTCCTGCTGGATCAGCGCCGCACCGTCAAATTCCTCGATAGGGGTACCATCTCCTTTCAGTGTAAAAAATGAATCGTGCTTTTCTGCGGTGGTATCTGTCAATGGCTGGAACCAGTGGGTAAAATGGGTAACCCCTTTGGATTCGGCCCAATGTCTCATACCTGCCCCGATCTGGTTGCCCATGGTACGGTCTATCTTTTTGCCGGTCTTTATAGAAGCAACCAGGCTTTTAAAAGCCTCGTCACTCAAAAATTCCCTGGCAACTTTTAATGTGAAAACATTTTCGCCAAAAATACTCGTCACCTTTTTGGCGCCTTCTACCTGGATTGTTTTTCCCTGGGCAAGTGAATTCAAAGCATTAAACCTAAGAGATTCCATTTAATTAAATTTTAATATAAAATAATTGAGAGTAAAACGTATAAATCGAGCACAAAACTATAGTTTTTTTATATAATCAAAAAAAAGTTATTATCTATTTTAAACAAAATTTCAAAAAATGGTGAATAACTTAGAAAATATATTACATTATTTATATTTTAAATTTGTTTTCTTTTTTTAAGCTGAAAATAAAGGGAAGCAGCAGTAAAATGATATAAAGGGCTTTATACCGCACAATGGAACCTGTGAAAGAGATGGTCAGCCCAATGACAAGAAGATGGGTGAGGGACAGTGTAAGGAAAAAAAGCAGGAGGGGAGAAGAAAATAAGTATTTGAACCGGGTACGGATAAGCAGCATTATAAAAAGTGCCAGGGTAAGAATGGTTTCGATAAATGACAGCAGTTGTAAAGGCCCCGTTATCTCCGAAATGTAGGGCCGCAGGAATACATTGTTAAGCGCTTCCGGCACTACTTTCAGATAGCCGGTAAAATCAGGCTCCAGCGGTGTCAGATCCAGGCCGGAATTAGCTTCTATCCTGGAAAAATCATGCTGTTTTTCGGCCAGCTTCAGCGGCAGGTTATAAGCGTCCGGGAAATAAGCTGTAAGAAAGAACCCGGCAATCGATATAACATATATGGACATGTATATTATTCCGGTCCTGGCCGGACGCCTGCAGGCCAGCATCCATGCCATAATTGCCGGGATCATGAGCATGGCATTTACTATTCTGAAAAGAAAAAGGAAAAACAGCGAAACTACCAGTATGGCTATATTCCATGCCTTGCGGTGTTGTATGAATTTATAAGTAACCCATATAGCCAGCCCTGTAAAAAAAACGATCAGTCCGTCTTTGTGCAGCCCGCTGTTCCAAAACAGGTTGGAAGGCGCAAAAAAGAGGAGGAAGAAAACAAAGGAAATATGGACCGGGAAATTCCTGGCAGCTACTGCAAATATTTGGTAAAGGCCCCAGAACGAGAAAAAAGAGAACAGAACAGCTGTGATGTAATAGTTGCCGCCGCTCAGGATATTCAGTAATCCCAGCAATTTAATGAAAAGATTATCGTCGGTATTGTTCCAGGTTGCATCACTGGTACCGGAAAAAAAATCTGCCGACTGGTCAAGTTTTATATCGAGTATAAAAAAACTTTCAGGTTCATGCAGGATATACCAGTATTCCTTCAGCGATTCATCAAAAAGTTTCCAACTGTCGCTGTTGGGGAGGTAATGGGCATATGCATATCCGTAAGCGCATGCTGCCAGTGCCTTTATAAAAAAAGCAGCGGCTATCCAATAATCCGCTACAGGTTTTTCGTTTTTCCTGTTGATCCGGATAAATAAAAAAATGAGAGCAGCTAAATACAGTAAGCCAAGCGATATTTGCAAAAAAACAGACACGTTGTTATATATTTTGCTAAAATAAGTTTTTGCATGCGAACGGTTTATTTTTTACCGCAGGCAGTCCGGCTTATTTTTAATTTTTAAATTCATTTATGCCGAAAATTTTATTGGGGGTCTCCAGTTCTTATTGTGCCAGTTTTTTACGGGGGCAGGTCAGCTTCCTGAAAAAAAACGGGTATGAAGTGCTGGTGGTCAGTGGTCCCGGGCCGGAGATAAGGTATTTGGCAGAAACAGAGGGGGCAAAGTTATATGAAGTGGATTTTACAAAAAAGATCACTCCTTTTAAAGACCTGGTGATCCTGCTGCAACTGGTAAGGCTGCTGAAAAAAGAAAAACCGGATATTGTTAACGCCGGTAATCCTAAATCCGGCTTTCTCATCATGCTGGCATGCTGGCTTACCCGGCAACGGAAAAGGGTATTCACCATGCATGGGTTGCTATCTGATACACAAAAAGGGGGAAGACAAAAGTTAATAGCTGCCACCGAAAGAATTGCCTGTAACGTTGCTGACAGGGTAATAGTGGTCAGCAGGTCTTTACAACACCATGCCGAAAAAAGAAAGCTATTGCCTGCGGGAAAATCAGTGATCATTGAGAACGGAAGCTGCAATGGGATAAATACTGCGTATTTTTCCAGGACGCAGGCACTGCATGCAGCTGCGATGACTCTTAAAAAGGACTTTGGATTAACAGAAGGACCTGTCCTGGGATTCGTAGGCAGGATATCAAAAGATAAAGGAGTGGATCAGCTGCTGGAGGTATTTAACACACTGAAAGTTTTGCATCCCGATCTGCAGCTGCTCCTGGCCGGACCTGTAGAGGAAGATACAGAAGGTATTGCAGGCATCAGGAACGCTCTGGCAAGAACAAAAGGTGTTTTTTGCACGGGTATGTTGTTTGATGTAAGGGTAGCCTATATGGCAATGGATATACTGGTATTACCTTCTTTACGGGAGGGCCTGCCGAATGTTTTGCTGGAAGCTTCGTCTATGGAGCTGCCGGTGGTGGCTTCCGATATACCCGGTTGCCGCGATGCTATAACAGTTCGTTTGACGGGAGAGCTCTTTCCTAAAAATGACCGGACGGCGCTGAAAGAGATACTGGAGAAGCTCATTGGAAATGAAGGGTTGCGCCGGCAATACGGGATGAACGGACGGAAATTTGTAGAGGAACATTTCCTGGATGAAAAGATCTGGCAGGGACAATTAAAATTATACGGCGGGCTTTAACGGAATACGGTTTCTTTAAGAATAATGTACATACCCATGAGCAAAATAAACCATCCGAATCCTGTTTTCAGCTTTTGTTGCGGAATGTTTTTTGAAAGGCGGTTGCCCAGGAAAATTCCGCCGATGCTCAACGCTGTTACAATGGTAAGGAATGTCCAGTCAAAATCATAATGCCCGAGGTCGCCCGCAAAGCCGATCAGTGAGTTAACGGCGATGATCAGCAGGGAAGTGCCCACTGCTTCTTTCATGGGAACCTTTAGCAGTAATACCAGGGCAGGCACGATCAGAAAGCCCCCGCCCGATCCGAGGAAGCCTGTGATACACCCGATCACAATACCGAAAAGCCCTATAGCTATATATTCTCTTTTGCCGTAAGCAGATTTTTCGGATACAGGCTGCGATTTTTTCAGCATGGATATGGCAGAAGCAAACATCAGGATCGCAAATAATACCATAATGAGGATAGAACGGGTGATATTAAATGCTCCCACACGCCCTAATTGTTCGGGAATACAGGGAAGTACATAACGTCGCACTATGAAAACAGTTAACGGCGATACAATACCTAATGGCAAAGCCAGCGATATTCTTGTATTCCCCTTCAAATAATTGAGAACAGCTCCGTTCAGGCTGGTGATTCCCACAATGCATAAGGAGTAAGAGGTGGCTACAACCGGTGAAATATGAAATATATACACAAGAACAGGAACCGTAAGTATAGAACCGCCACTGCCAATAAGTCCCAAACATATTCCTACTATTGCAAATAATATATAACCAGGTAGCTCCATGTGGATTTTAATTGGCTTCAAAGATATTCTTTTAAGTTTTCGAACTAACTTTAAGTAATAAATTACCTGGTGACGAAATATTCCTTATGATACAACGTTCCGGAGTATTCCATTGTCATTATGATTTTCTATTTATGATGCGATCTACCAAGCAGCTGCTTACTACAACAGTGTTTCTCCTTATCCTGGAATTTACCGCAAATGGCCAGTATAATATTGACAGCTTTAAACTGGTTCAGCAAGTCAGGCTGAACGGGGTATGGCATCATGCCCAGGGAGTACAATCGGGTATTTACAGCGGCAGGGAATATATGGACTATACCCGTCTTTTGAAGGAAGGGCATCCCTATTTTGATACAAGCCTGGCCCTCGCATCGATTGACTACAGCGGCGTTGTTTACGAACAGGTGCCCGTATTGCTCGACCTCATTAAAGAGGAGTTGATTGCACAGCATGCCAACAAAGTGTTCCTGGTGCAGCTCGTAAAAAGTAAAATAACTTCATTTAGCTTCAACGGACATTTTTTTGAGCACCTTGGAAGAGACAGCCTCAGGAATAAAACCGGCCTGAGCGATGGCTTTTATGACAGGGTATATGATGGGCAGAAAGCCAGGTTTTATGTGCGGCGGCAGAAAACGATCCAGGAGGTAATTGAGAATCTGCAGGTGAATAAGCTGGTGCGTAATGCCGACCGGTACTATATTTTTAAGGATGATCAATACCACAGCGTCCGGACGAAAGCTTCCGTTACAAAGCTTTTAGGTCATAAAAAGCAACTTTCCCAGGCACTCCGACACAACAACGTAAAATTTAAGAAAAATCGCGAAAGAGCCATTCACCTGATGGTCCAGACATTTGATTCACTATGAGAAAGATCCAGTACCTGCTTATATTTATTTTGCTTGCTGCCGGCAGTCGTCAGGCTGTTGCACAACATACTCCCACGGTATCCGTTGCCTTTGATGAAGTGAAGGCATCTGAATTTATCAAAGCGCTGGAAAAAGAAACTGCTTACCGGTATTATTATGATACCACCGCGTTTGACAGCGTCAGGATAAGCATTGCCGTAGACAACCAGCCCCTTGAAAAAGTATTACAGGCGGCGTTTGAGGGAACCGAATACAGTGTTTCCATATATAACCAGTCTGTTTTTATTATAAAGGGGTCGCCTGTTGCCACAGAATTGCCGGCTGATTTTTTTGAGCCCGGCTCACTATCCGACAGCAATGCCAGCAGGTATACCAGTGTTGTATCTTTCCTGGAAGACGACACAAAAACGCAGATAGCCACCCTTGAGAACAAGTTGTTTGAAATAGGAGTGAAAACCCGCACGGTAGAGCCCGGCGTGGCCAAAATGGCCGGTTATATAAAGGATATTACAACCGGGGAGCCGATACCCGGAGCCGCTGTATTCGTGGAAAAGCTGAAAATATCTGTTGTCAGTGATCGTTTTGGCTATTATTCCATTACGCTTCCGCGAGGCAGACACCTGGTTAATATTCAAAGCCTTGGTAAAAGGGATACCTGGCGCAATGTAATGTTGTATAGCGACGGTGCGCTGGATATTGAGATGAGGGATTATGTATTATCGTTGAAGACCGTAGTGATATCTGCCAAAAAAGCGGCCAATGTCAACAGCCTGCAAATGGGCGTGGAAAAAGTGGATATCAGGACCATCCGGCAAATACCTGTTGCATTTGGAGAAGCCGATGTGCTACGGGTGGTTCAGGCGCTGCCCGGGGTACAAACGGTAGGGGAAGCCAGTACTGGTTTTAATGTGAGGGGAGGCTCTGCCGATCAGAATCTTATCCTGTTCAACGATGCCACCATTTATAATCCCTCTCACTTCTTTGGGTTTTTCTCGGCATTCAATCCCGATGTAGTCAGCAGCTTTGAGCTATATAAGAGCAGCATTCCTGCAAAATATGGCGGACGTTTGTCATCTGTACTGGATATTGTGAGCAGGGAAGGAAATAAAAAGAAGCTTACCGGTACTGCAGGAATTGGTTTGCTCACCAGTCGCCTGACACTGGAGGGGCCATTGATCAAAGACAAGACATCCTTTATTGCCGGCGCAAGAAGTACTTATGCCAACTGGCTGCTGAAACGATTACCGAAAGAATACAGGAACAGCAAAGCGTCTTTTAATGACGTAAATCTTTTGGTAAGTCATAATATAAACTTCCGCAACGATCTTTATTTAACCGGGTATATCAGTAGCGACCACTTCAACCTGAATAGCGACACGGCATATGGATATGGCAATAAAAATATATCGTTGAAATGGAAACATGTGTTCAACAACAAAATGCAGAGCCTCCTTACAATTGGTCACGATCACTATCATTACAATATATACAGTGAGAAAAACCCGGTAAATGCCTATACCATGCGGTTCAATATTGATCAATCCAACCTGAAGCTTCATTTCAATTATTTCCTTAATTCACAGCATACGCTGGATTTCGGACTGTCATCTGTATATTACCAATTAAAGCCTGGCTCATTCACTCCCCGTGGAGAACATTCACTGGTGGTGCCCGATGTCATGAATAATGAACAGGCGCTGGAGAGCGCTGTTTACTTAACGGAAAAATTCAATATTACACCGGCGCTTTCTCTTCAGGCCGGGTTACGGTATTCCATGTATAATTTCATGGGACCTAATTCCGTTTATCGTTATGCCCCCGGTATTCCGCTGTCGGTAAACACTATAACGGATACTGCCAAGTTCGCGGGTGGCAGGTTCATCAATACCTATCACGGGCCGGAATACAGGCTTTCTGTGCGGTATGCCGTTACTGCCGATTTCTCGGTAAAGGCGGGGTACAATTCCCTGCGGCAATATATTCATATGCTGTCCAATACCACTGCGATTGCCCCGACCGATATCTGGAAGCTGAGTGATCCTAATATCAAGCCGCAAACAGGCAACCAGGTTTCCCTTGGCTTCTATAAAAATTTTAAATCGAATACTATAGAAACCTCGGTAGAAGGCTATTATAAAAAGATCCAGGATTACCTCGATTTTAAAAGTGGTGCGGTGCTGGTGCTGAATAAGCATATTGAAACAGACGTAATGAGCACTGTAGGAAAGGCTTATGGAGTAGAGCTGATGGTGAAAAAAATGACCGGGAAGCTGAATGGATGGATAAGTTATACCTGGTCGAGAACCTTCCTGAAAATGGATGATCCGAATGGTGGTGATGTGATCAATGGCGGGAATTATTATCCTGCAAATTATGATAAGCCGCATGACCTGACCCTGGTTGGAAATTACCGGCTTTCGCACCGTTTCAGCTTCTCGCTGAATGCCACCTACAGTACCGGGCGTCCGATCACGCTGCCTATAGGGCGTTATTATTACGAAGGAAACTGGAGGGCATTATATTCTGACAGGAACGCTTACAGGATACCCGATTATTTCAGAACGGATGTTTCAATGAATATAGAGCAGAATCACAACCTGAAACAAAAGATCCATACTTCCTGGACCTTTGGCGTATACAATCTTTTGGGCAGGAAAAATCCCTATTCCGTTTATTTTGTTTCTGAGAACGGAGGGATCAGCGGTTACAAGCTTTCCATTTTCGGCGCTGCTATTCCGTACGTAAACCTTAATATTAAATTTTAGATGAAAACTCCGGATATATTAAAGACCAGTTTGTTTATTGTACTGACTTTATTTCTTTATAGTTGCAAGGAAAAGTATCCGCTTCCCGCAAGCCTGGCTGACAAAAGTTATCTGGTGGTGGAAGGGTTTATTGATAACGGTAATGATACCACCAGGATAGGATTGAGCAGGACCAGTCCCCTGGAAGAAGGACGGAACCCTGTAATGGAATCGGGAGCGAATGTATGGATCGAGGGAGAAGAAAATGAATTCTTTCCGTTGACAGAAATGGAGCCGGGTATTTATAAAGGAGGACCGTTTACATTAAATGAAAACAGCAGGTATCGTATCCGCATTGAAACAATGAATGGTAAATCCTATTCTTCCGGATTTGAAGAAGTAAAGAAAACACCTGCTATTGACAGTGTCAGCTGGACAAGGGAGCCGGGCGGGGTTCAGATAGATGTAAATACCCACGATCCAAAAAATGAATCAAAATATTATGCCTGGCAGTTTGAGGAGACGTGGGAGTTCTACTCTGCTTATTATTCAAGTTATGAGTATGTAAATGGTCAGATGGTAAGCAGGATGAATGGTGCGGATATCTTCCGTTGCTGGCAGAGTAATGTCTCCCGCAGTATTATTATCGGATCTTCGGCAAAGTTGAATGAAGATATTATTTATCGGGCTCCGTTGATCTATATTCCCGACGACTCCTGGAAGATCAGCTCCCGGTACAGCGTATTGGTTAAGCAAAGATGCCTGCCCAAAAACGGGTATGAATATCTTGAAAAAATGAAAAAAAATTCGGAGTCGCTGGGAAGCATTTTTGACCCGATGCCTACCACAGACCGGGGAAATATTACCTGCGATACAGATCCTTCTGAAATGGTAATAGGATATGTATACGTGAGTTCGGTAGAAGAAAAAAGGATATTTATTACCCGTGGAGACGTGGGGAGATGGCGGTATATGATGCAATGCCCGATAGATACTATTGAAAACAACCCTGAAGAATTAAAAGCTTATTTCGGATCTGGCGGATATTTAGCGATTATAGGACTCGGTATGGGCACAATCAGTCATTACACGGCCTCTTCCTCTTATTGTATGGACTGTACCCAGCGGGGAACCAATGTTAAACCTGATTTCTGGCCCTAACCATAATAACTCAAAATGAAGCAAAAGACTTTTTTTTGTTTAATGTATTGCTTACTGGTGTTGAAATGTATTACGATCCGGGCGCAGAGTAGTGATATCGAAGCGTTGAAGTCGAACTTCACCGATTATTCGGAACGTACGCTTACGGAAAAGATCTTCCTGCATACGGATAGAAACTTTTATATATCCGGGGAAATACTCTGGTTTAAGGCGTACCTGGTAAATAATGTTGACAACAGGTTGTCTTCTTCCGGCAAGGTAATATATATAGAGATGCTGGATGATCTGAATAAGCCTGTTCTGCAGGCAAAAGTAGCGGTTGACCAGGGAACAGGGATGGGCTCTTTTTTTCTGTCCTCAGATTTTCCATCAGGCGTTTACAAGCTGAGGGCTTACACTGCCTGGATGAAAAATTTTGACGCTGATTATTTCTTTGAAAAACAAATCACTATCGTTAATGCTACGGTTCCGCTTGCCCAACTACCGGCGGATACTTCAGAAGTATATGATATCCGGTTCTTTCCCGAAGGGGGGAATCTGGTAAGTGACATTTCCTCTACTGTTGGATTCAGGATGACGGATAAAAGTGGAAACGGTGTACAGGTATTCAACGGCGTAGTGGTAGATGAAAATAATGATACCGTAGCTGCTTTTCAGCCGTATAAGTTCGGGACAGGACGTTTCCGGCTGGCACCGGCAACCAACAAAAAATACACGGCCTATATCAAAACTGCTACCGGGCGGTCATTTAGTCAATCCCTGCCTCCTGTTTTATCTTCCGGGTATACAATGGAAGTGAAAAGACAGGAAAAAGATTTACATATCCGGGTCTATTCGCATGGCGTGGAAGGTAGTTCTGCATACCTCCTGGTGCATACCAGGGGAATTGTAAAAAAAGCGGTCAGGCTCACCCTGCAACATGGAGAAGCCGCTTTCACTGTGCCCTTTGTAGATATGGGGGATGGTATTTCCCATATCACGCTTTTTGATGGAAACAGGAGACCTGTATGTGAGCGATTGTATTACGGAGGATCGCCTCAGCCGCTCGGTGTGCAGGCTGTGACCGATGCGGCTGCTTACAGGCAACGCAGAAAGATTACTCTGACTGTTAATACCGCTGACATGGCGAACCTTTCGCTGGCGGTTTTTAGAAACGACTCCCTGCAAAAGACGGAGCCCTTTGATATCAGGAGCTATTTGTGGTTGAGCAGTGAGCTGAAAGGAAAAATAGAATCGCCGGGGTGGTATTTCAGCGATCAACCGGATAGTACTGCAGAAGCGATCGATAATCTTTTGCTCACACAGGGCTGGAGAAGATTTAACTGGCACGATGTGTTGCAAAAAAAATTACCGGCATTTACTTATTTACCGGAAATAGACGGACACATTATCAATGGCAAGATCACAGATTCCCTCACCCGTAAAGGCAGGAGAGGCTCCCTTGTTTTTCTCTCTTTCCCGGGAACGCATAACAAATTCTATACATCGGAATCGGACAGGGATGGACACCTGGTGTTTTATACAAAAGATGTATATGGACAAAGCGAACTGATAGCGGAAGCAGATGATTTACTTAACAGTCCTGCAGGTATTGAGATTTTTGATCCTTTTTCCGAGGAATATTCTTTGAATAAGCTTCCGTCTTTGCAGCTGCGGAAGGAGTATGCGGAAGCATTGCGGACAAACAGCATAAATGCGCAGGTAGTCCGGAAATTTGGTGAAGACCGGCTAAAGGAACTAAGATATCCTCCATTGGTAGATACAACGAAATTTTACGGAAAAGCCGATGAAACCTATCTGCTGGATAATTATACCAGGTTTACTACCATGGAAGAGGTGTTGCGGGAATATGTATTGGGTATACTGGTAGGCAAGTCGGGAAAGAATTACCGGTTAACGGTGATTGATGCGTTGTCCAATTCATTGTTAAAAGACAATCCGCTTGTATTACTGGATGGCGTGCCGGTACTGGATATGAACAGGATCATTGAATATGATCCGCTGAAGGTAAGAAAACTGGACATCGTGAAGGGAAAATATTATTACGGACCTTCCTTATTTTATGGTATAGCGGACTTTACTACTTATAAAGGTAACATGGAGAATTACGAAATGAGCCGGAACGCGGTGGTATTGGATTACGACGGGTTGCAGATGCAGCGTGAATTTTATTCACCTGTATATGAAACGCCCGAACAGCAGCAGCATTCACTGGCAGACTACCGGAATCTTTTATTCTGGAACCCGGAAATCAGGACCGGCAAAGACGGAAAGGCAGAGATCAGCTTTTATTCAAGCGATCTTTCCGGGTCTTATAATGGTATTATTCAGGGAATATCTGCTGATGGCAAATCGGGTAGCACTCATTTCAGCTTTACGGTACAATAAGCTGTCAACGCGTATCCTTCACCCGCTATTCGCTGTCGGGAGTTTTAAACTCGGGATCTTCTATGTTCCACCCGTTTCCAACGTCTCTTTATTATACAACAATACTCACTCAACTGCAGTCCCCAGCCTCCGGCTACAAGTGTCCGAAAAATGAAACAATTTTAAGAACCAGGCAGGAAGCCGATATAAACCGTTGGGTTGTTTGCACTACTGTATAAACAGGTCATCGATATAAAACACAGCTTTTGGAACTTTCCTGTCTGCGCCCGGCAAAGGTGGCTCAGGCGTTTCATTGGGTGTGGTGCGGGTGGGATGGTCTCTGTAAGGACCGGTGCGGAAGGAGATGCGCTCTACCGACTGAACCTGTTCCGCCAGCGGAACATGCCTGTGTATGCTTTTTCCGTTAATGGAAATATCAAAGCTGCCATTTCCAGCAGTGTTTAACTTTATGGTAAATATATACCAGTTTTCAGGTGTATACATTCCTGCCGGCTTCATTTCTTTTCCGTTATTCACCAGCATTTCCCCCTTGCTGGTAAAAAGGATCCTCACAGGTCTGTTGCCATAGCGGTCGGTAAGATCAATGGACAGTTCCCCCGAATTGTTCTGGTCGGCGTACACTTTGAAAGATATTTCGGTATTACCGGTTTCCCCGAATACCCTTATCGCCCGGGCATAGTCATACGGATCTTCATCCAGCAGCCGGAGACTTTTGTTGACCTGCGACGGGAAAGGAACAACCGATACAGGTGCCCATTTGGGCGAATAAGTGATCCAGTCATATATTTCGCCACCGGTCTTCATGTGGTTGAAGTCTTCCTTTACAGGACCGGAAACACTGTGCCTGACAGGTAACGGTATCCGGCTGATCCATATATCTTCTTTGTTCATGCTGTATACCAGCCACATGTCGTCACCAGGAGGGTTTCCGTTCCCTTCCGTAATGCCGCGGGTATAACACGGACCAAAGTCTTTCCACCGTCCGTAAAACCTGCGCGGGGGAACTTCTCCCTGCACCAGCACCATATCATCGAAGTGAATACCGTCATCGCCGGTTACAGCAACCAACGGATAACGGTATTCCGACAGGTCGATAGGATTATATACCATCGCCATCCGCCCGTCATCCGTATTTTGCCCCCAGTTCTTTCCTCCGGACATAATTAATGTTGGCGCTTTCACCGGGTCGGAAAAGGTATAACCTCCATCTTCCGAAATAGCGGTCTTGGATTTTTTCCAGAGGCCGACAATTTTCCCGTCTTTTCGCCGGAACCAGGAGAATGCGGACAGTCTGTCATCCTCAATATTATCCAGGAACATCTGTTCTTTTTCGTTATCCTCATCTTTCCACTGCAATGTCATTAACCGGTCGCTGAGCAGCGCCTTGCATGCATGCACGAATCCTGTATCCCGGGACTGGTTATAAAAAGGAAAAGCAGTGTTGCTTTCATTCCATTCCGCATGTGTTTCATATTTAATAAAATGAACAGGTCCCCAATTGCCATCCTTATATATTTCCCGTACAACCCTGCCGATACCTCCTTTCTGGAACGGGTTTTCTGTATGCCCATAAAAGCCCAGCGTGAGCAAACGCCCGTTGGGCGCTACATAAAAGCCCATTCGCTGGTGCATCATATAACCATCATATCCGTCAGGTATCTTCACACCTTCCGGTGCCTTATAAGGTGGAAATACGATCCGGGGGGTATCCCAGTTTCTGCCGTCGCTGGATGTAGCCAGCAAAGTTTGTCCCGGTGCAATATGTTCATCTACCGGATTGCTGAGGTATTGAAGATAAAACCTGTTATTCCAGTATGCCAGAAAAGGAGCATGATTATAAGTCCAGCCCGAGTCGGTGGCGATATCGGTTGCCGACCGGTTTGCCCGCATCACCTGTATGCTCTCGGCACCCACGGCCCACCTGAGTCTTCCTTCATGAACGTCGGGGTCGATGGTAACGCCGCCAATATACCTGACAGGTTCTGCCGGACTGCCGGGTTGCGAATAAATATTCACCTGCCATAAAGCAAAACATACCGCTGTCAGCGCTGATTTTTTGATCATAACCGTTTTTTAGAAAACCTTATAGAGTATTATTCCGGAATATAATACTCTTTCGTTATTGTCTAATCAACCAGGCTTATAAAATTCCGGAGGATCTGTTCGCCCACGGCAGCGCTCTTTTCGGGATGGAACTGGGTACCGTAAAAATTATCTTTGTGTAAAGCAGAGCTGTAGGGTATAATATAATCTGTAGTAGCAATAGTATGATCCCCCAAAGCCGCATAATAGCTGTGCACAAAATAGGTATAGCTGTTTTCCGGAAGATTTTGCAGCAGGGGACTTTTCAAATGGTATATCTTGTTCCAACCTATCTGCGGGATCTTCATCTTTCCTGCGGATGTATTTGCCTGGGGTGCGGCAGCAAAATATTTCACATCTTCATCAAAGATACCAAGGCACTCCACGTTATTTTCTTCCGAGAAACGGCACATCAACTGCATACCCAGGCAGATGCCTAATACCGGCTGCTGCAGGTTTTTGATCACCTGGTCCAAACCCCGTTCCTTCAGATAGCGCATAGCACTGCTGGCTTCGCCCACACCGGGAAAAATGATTTTATCGGCATCCTGTATTTCCTGTATGTTGTCCGTTACTCTTGCTGTTTGCCCGATACGTTCCAGCGCATACAGCACAGATTGGATATTACCGGCATTGTATTTTATGATTGCGAGATTCATCGTATATTTATTTTACAAGCGGAAGTAGCTCAGTTGGCAGAGCATCAGTTTCCCAAACTGAAGGCCGCGGGTTCGAGCCCCGTTTTCCGCTCTTTATTGTAAAATATTTTCTAAAAAGGATTTTGTTGTTTTTCTAATATCGTTGCCTCCCTGTTGCAGCGCTTTTATATAAGCGCTGCCGATAATAGCGCCGTTGGCATATTTGCATGCAGACGCAAACGTTGCCCTGTCTTTTATGCCAAAGCCCACCAATACCGGGTTCTTCAGCTGCAGGGACTGCAGTCGCTGCAGGTAAGCTTCTACGTCATCAAAGTTTTTATCTTTTCCTGTCGTAGAGGAGGAGGAAACAGCATAGATAAATCCGCTGCTCAGGTTGTCTATTTTCCTGATCCTTTCCTCAGACGTCTCCGGTGTTACCAGGAAAATAAAATCCAGTCCGTATTTTTTCAGGACAGGTCCGTATGCAGTTTCAAATTCACGCATAGGCAGGTCCGGTAGTATCAGACCGTCAACACCTGCCGCAGATGCATCCGCACAGAATTTCTCAAAACCGTACTGCAGCACCGGGTTCAGGTAACCCATCAGGATCACGGGTATATCTATTTTTGCGGCATATTCGCTTTGCTGATCACGCATACCGTTCAGTTGCCGGAACAGCACTTTGATGCTCATTCCGTTCGCCAGCGCAACACTTCCGCTTTCCTGTATTACCGGGCCATCGGCCAGGGGGTCGCTGTAAGGTATACCCAGCTCTATAATATCCGCGCCGTTTTCCTGCAATGCCTGCATGATAGGTATGGTGCTGTCCTGTTCCGGAAAACCTGCGGTACAATAAATGTTCAGGACCTCGTCGGGCTTCCTGGCGAATAATTGTTGTAATCTGCTCATTTCAAATCGTTTCAATGCTTATAAACTAACACCGTACTTTCCGTTTTCCATAGCTGCCATATAGGTGCCCATATCTTTATCGCCCCTGCCGCTCAGGCAAACCACCACGGTATCCTTTGCCGTTAGCTTCAATTGGTTCAGTCCGGCCAATGCATGAGCGCTTTCCAGCGCCGGTATGATGCCTTCCAGCCGGGTTAGCCCGAAAGCCGCTTCCAGCGCTTCTTCATCGGTAGCGCTTAAAAATATTCCCCTGCCGGTCTCATACAGGTGCGCATGCAACGGGCCGATACCGGGATAATCCAAGCCGGCGGATATGCTGTGCGGTTCCACTACCTGGCCATCCTCCGTTTGCATAACGAGGCTTTTACTGCCGTGCAGTATGCCGGGCTTACCCAGCTGTGTAGTCGCCGCGCTCATTCCGCTGTTGACACCATGTCCCGATGCTTCTACCGCCACCAGCTTTACGGAAAATTCCTCCAGGTAATGATAAAAGGTGCCTGCCGCATTGCTGCCGCCGCCAACACAGGCTACCACGTAGTCCGGCAGCTCACTTCCGGTTTTTTCTTTCAGTTGCCATTTTATTTCTTCGCTGATAATACTTTGAAACCGCGCCACCATATCAGGATAGGGGTGGGGGCCTACCACACTCCCGATAATATAATGGGTATCTACGGGGTTATTGATCCAGTCCCTGATCGCTTCATTGGTAGCATCCTTCAGGGTTTTGCTGCCGCTGGTAGCCGGAACGACAATAGCGCCCAGCATTTTCATGCGCGCCACGTTCGGCGCCTGTCTTTCAATATCTTTTTCACCCATGTACACCACACATTGCATATTCATTAATGCGCATACGGTTGCCGTGGCCACGCCGTGCTGCCCGGCGCCGGTTTCGGCGATGATCCGGTGCTTGCCCAGGCGCCTGGCTAACAGTATCTGCCCGATCGTGTTGTTGATCTTGTGGGCGCCGGTATGATTGAGGTCTTCTCTTTTCAGGTAAATATTGGAACCATACTTCTCGCTGAGCCTTTTCGCAAAGTATAACGGTGACGGGCGGCCCACATAATCCTTCAGGAGTGCTCTGAATTCTTTTTGAAACTCCTCCTCATACATAATTTTCAGGTACTCCGACTTTAATTCTTCTACATTCGGGTACAACATTTCCGGGATGAAAGCGCCGCCAAATTCCCCGTAATATCCAAAGATATCCGGCTGCTGGAACGTGCCTTTGTATTGTGCCAATGTTATATTTCTGTTGATCATACTTTTTTATTTACTGCTTTTAGTAAAGTTTTCAAACTTTGAAGAACATATTGGTTACGAAGTCGGAGACTTCGAACAGCGGTTTCCGTTTCTTTTTGCTATACGACGTCTCTGACTTCGTCTCATCTATGTTCTCCCGTCGTCTCCGACGAGCCTATATAACTTCCACATCTATAATACCTTGTTTCCCCATATAATTAGCTGCACTGGAATATACATAGTCCTCAGGACTGGAAACAATACCGGCCCTCACCGGGTTATCGTGTATATAGTCGAGTTTCGTCTGTATAAACTTTGCTCCGAAGCATTCCTCCGGGTGATTATTGTTTGTCCACACCTGGTAGTTTTCATTCCTGTTATTCCTGGTGCCATAATATTTAAATTGATGCAGCATCCATAACCGCCTGCTTTCCTGGTCACTTTGTATGACCGGCATCATTGTATGATGCGTAAATTTTTTGAAATCACGCACGATGTCGCTCAATGTATATTTTTCTATGCCTGCTCTTGCCATTACATGTATATGATTGCTCATCATTACGAATGCATTTAACACAAATCCTTTCTCCCGTTGACAATGCTTAAAAGAATCGATAATGATATCTTTATACACTTTTCTTGTCAGCAAATCAATCCATCCGCAAATTGTAAAAGTCATAAAATGAGTAGCATACTGATCCCGGATCATATAGCCGCTCCTGAAGGTGTTTTTCATATAGTTAGGCTTTGATGAAATAATTACAAAGTTTTCAGACTTTGAAGAACATATTGGTTACGAAGTCAGAGACTTCGAACAGCAATTTTTGTTATACATCCGTCTTTCCGCTATACTACTACCGCTATACGAAGTCTCCGACTTCGTATCATCTATGTTCTCTATCGTCTCCGACGACAACTTATCTCAGCCTGGCTGCGAACTGCCTCACTTTTTCCATATCCTTCACGCCCGGACTGGTCTCAAACATGCTGTTGACGTCCACGGCAAAAAGCTGGTCCTGGTGCCTGCCGGCAGCAAAAGTTTTAATGGTTTCCACGTCATCGAGACCTATACCGCCACTCAACAGGAAGGGCTTATTGATCTGTGCTTCATCCAGGATGCTCCAGTTAAATTTCTTTCCGCTACCACCGTAGTTGGCCCAATCTGTGTCAAAAAGATACAAATCACTTGCGTGCCTGTATTCTCTTATTTTCCAGTCAATTTTATCTCCTTCTTTTATACGGAATACCTTTATTACAGGCACCTGCTCGCTTAGTCTTTCGGAAAGCCTGGGAGATTCATCCCCGTGCAGTTGTACCATATATAATCCGTATTCTTCCACATTGTGCATGATCTCATCGTATCCTGCATTTACAAAAACACCTACTTTATTGATCTTTAATTTTGACTTTGCCAGGTCTTCCGGCTGGATCTTTCCTACTACATACCTGGGTGATTTGTGGTAAAAAATAAACCCTGCAAAGTCGATGCCTGCTTCTTCCAGCGCGTGCACCTGTTCGATCTGGGTCATCCCGCATACTTTAATTCGCATACCGCTAGCGTTTTAACTGCTCAACAAATGCGGCAAAGGCAACCGATGGATCTGGTGTTTTCATAAAATTTTCTCCTATCAGAAAGCCCTGGTACCCATGGGTTTTCAGCTCCAGGATGGTGTTTACATCGCTGATGCCGCTTTCCGATATCTTCAATTTATCAGAAGGGATCTGTTTACTGAGATCGATGGATGTCCGGATGCTTACTTCAAAAGTTTTCAGGTTGCGGTTGTTGACACCTACCAGGTCCACCGCATCACAGATGTGTTCCAGTTCTTCTTCATTATGAATCTCCAGCAGCACTTCCAGCCCGAGGTTCCTGGCTGCTGCTGCCAGCGCTTTCACTTCTGCCGGGGTAAGATTGGCAGCAATCAGCAGGATAACATCTGCCCCCATACTTTTTGCTTCCACCAGCTGGTAACTGTCTATCATAAAATCTTTTCGCAGGATGGGCACTTCGTGTATACGTGCCTTTTGCAGGTCCTCTGTGGTGCCACCGAAAAACTTTTCATCCGTGAGTACCGATAAGGCGGATGCACCGTGTTTATAGTATCCCCCTGTTATCACAGCCGGATCTGCATCTGCCTTGATCCATCCTTTGGAAGGTGATTTCCGTTTGAACTCAGCTATGATACCGGTTTTATCAGGGTCCAGCAAAAATTTCTTCAATGAAAGCGGTTCCCTCCTGAAGAAAGGAGATTGCTCCAACTGCGACACAGGCATATCTATCTTCCGCTGCGCTACTTCCTTTCTTTTATGTTCAATAATAGTATCTAAAATAGTCATACAATTAATTTTTGTACCTGCCCGATCTCATTTCAGGCGCTTTCGTTTCCACCTTTTCAATTATCCCTGCATTCCCTGCAGTTTTTTCAGCACACCATAAGCTTTACCGCCTTCCAGGCTGTCTACTGCTGCAAGATACGCATCATTATAGTTTTTGTATGCGCCGGTGCAGTGCAGGGCCATTGCTGCGTTTGCCAGCACCACAGCATTTTGTGCCCAAGTGCCCCTGCCCCGGATAATATCCAGGAACATTTGCGCCGCTTCCTCGGGTGTGTTGCCGCCATGGATATCTTCGGCGCTGACCAACCGCTTTCCCAGCTGCTCCGGTGTCATGACATATTCCCCTTTATTGGTGATCACTTTGGTATCATTGGTAAGGGAAATTTCGTCGTAGCCATCCAGTCCGTGGATAATCGTAAAAGGTTTACCTTTTTGCTGCAGCAGGTAATTATAGATCCTGCCCATTTCCAGGTTATATACGCCCACCAGCTGGTATTCCGGTTTAGCGGGATTGACCATGGGACCGAGCATATTAAAGAAAGTACGGATACCCAGGCTCTTGCGGATAACGGCTACCGCCTTTAATGCAGGGTGAAACAGGGGTGCATGCAAAAAACAGATATTTGCTTCTTCTATTTCTTTCCTGAGCTGACCGGCATCTGATTTGAACTTATACCCCAGACGTTCCATTACATTCGAGGCGCCGCTCACCGAGGTAGCGCCATAATTGCCGTGTTTTGCTACCTTATGTCCTGTACCCGCCACAATAAAGCAGGAGAGAGTGGAGATGTTGAAGGTGTTTTTGCCGTCGCCCCCGGTGCCTACAATATCCACAGTTTTGTAGTCTTCCAGCGGAACAGGGACGCACAGTTCCATTAACGCATCCGAAAACCCCTGTAGTTCATCAATGGTTATCGTACGCATGAGGTATACCGTTATAAAGGCGGTGACCTCACTCTCTGTATATGTTCCCCTGGAGATATCAATCAGCACCTCCTTGGCCTGTTGCCTGGAAAGTGTTTTATATTCAAACAGGTATTGTAATATCTTTTTCATAGACTGTAATTGACTGGGGTGACCAAGATAATGGGATTGACCGGGATAAGCGGGATATTGTTATGCATGCTCTTTATTTGGTTTTATCTGTTAAGCAACGATTGTATATTTTTTTATTCCGAAATATTTTGATCATCATGACGATCTGTGATGTAATGAAAACCATTAAGAAGTGGAGTGTTAAGTCTTACTATGCGTTAACTCCTTAATGGTTTTTGATGGGGGCGCAAAACCTATTCATCTCCCTCACGATCCCTGTCCCAGCCAGTTTCGCATGATCCGCTCTCCATCGGGGGTCAGCACACTTTCAGGGTGAAACTGAACACCTTGTATATCGTAGGCCGTATGTTGAAAGGCCATGATATAATTGTTATCGTCCCTGGCCGTCACTTCCAGTCCGGCGGGTAATAATTCATCTGCTACTATCCAGGAATGATACCTACCTACCTCGAACCTGTCGGCCAGACCATCAAATAATTTCGTGTGTGTACCCGGTGCCTTGGTAACGGGAAGCGATACCCCATGGTATACGGTGCTGAGGTTGACCAGCTTTCCACCCAATGCCACTGCGATAGCCTGGTGCCCCAGGCATACACCCAGGATGGATTTAGTGGCCGCGTACTGCTGTATAAGAGGTAGCAGCAGCCCTGCTTCCTCGGGAATTCCCGGTCCCGGGGATAATATGATCTTATCATATTCATTTACTTTTTCCAGCGCCATCTGGTCGTTGCGGTAAACATCTACCTTAATGCCTGTTATTTTTTCTACAAGGTGCACCAGGTTATAGGTAAAGGAGTCGTAGTTGTCAAAAACCAATATCTTCATCTTACTGTTTCTTTAGTTGTTTTATACGGTGCCATGCGCCGGTGAAGGCACTACATCTGCTGCCGCTTCTACTGCTTTTTTTAATGCATTCAATTTATTGTTTACCTCCTGCAGCTCGCTTTCCGGCTGCGATGCCGCTACTATCCCGGCTCCTGCCTGCGATATCAGGGTATTGCGTTTGCTGAGAAAGGTTCTGATCATAATGGCATGGTTGCAGCTGCCGTTGAAGCCGATGAAACCGATAGCGCCTCCGTAAAAGGTGCGTGCAGTCGGTTCGTACTGATCGATCAGCTGCATTGCCTTAAACTTGGGAGCTCCGCTGAGCGTACCGGCCGGAAAGGTGGTTGCCAGCAACAGAAAAGGATTGGTGCCCGGTTTCACATTTCCATTCACCTCACTGACCAGGTGAATGACATGCGAATAGTATTGCACCTGCCGGTAATGTTTTACTTTCACTTCGTCGCACAAACGACTCAGGTCATTCCGGGCCAGATCTACCAGCATCACGTGTTCTGCATTTTCTTTGGCATCCAGCAGTAACCTTTCGGCTGCCTGCTGATCAACATCATCGTCACCGGTTCTTTTAAAAGTACCCGCTATAGGGTGTACAACAGCTTTCCCGTTGGCTATGATCAGTTGACTTTCAGGTGAAGACCCGAATAATTTATAATCGCCATAATCGAAGTAAAAAAGATAAGGAGAGGGGTTGATGTTACGCAGCGCCCTGTAAACATTAAATTCATCGCCGGTGAATGACTGCTCGAAACGCCTGCTGAGCACGATCTGGAAAACATCCCCCCGGTAGCAGCTTTGAATACCTTTCTGCACCATCTGCCTGTAATCGTCATCGGTCATGTTGGATGTTTCCCCACCTTTACCGGCAAAAGGAAATACCGGCACATCTTTGCTCCTGATCAGGGATTCCACTACCGCCAGGTCACTTTTCAGTCCTTCTATCTGGTTTTCACAGATATACATTTCATTCTTAAAATGGTTGATGGCTATAACGTACTGGTATAAACGATAACGCATCAGCGGGATATCTGCCGTATAGGGCTTCTGATCGTTGAACTTCACCGTATCAAAAAACTGGACAGCATCAAAAGTGGAGTAACCATATAAACCCTGGACTGCAGATACTATTTTATCCCCGGTGGGCGGTGCCTGAAAACGCTGCATGAACCCCCATAAGATACCGGGTACTTCCGTGGGATTGGCAATGGACAATTTTTCCGGTTTCTGCCCCGGCAATTTGAATTCAACAGAATGCAGGTCCGTGATCTCCATGCCCGCAATGGCATTGATACCTATAAAGGAAAAGCTGTTTTCTGCGCTGTGATAATCTGTGCTTTCAAGGAGCACAGTGTCCCTGAACCGGTCTCTGAGCCGTAAATAGATACCCACCGGTGTGTGGATATCGGAAAGCATTTTCTTAAAACTGGTGCGTATATCAATTTTCTTCATACCAATTGTTGTAGTGTCAACAAAAAACCCCGGTTATTACCGGGGCTTGAATATTTTAGTAAACAAAATACAATAGCAGCTACAAGCCCCTGAAAGAGTTTGCATGCCACCACCAGTATTTGTTGATTGTTTTTATCATTACGCCACAAATATCATTGCTTTTTTGATAATAAAAAATTTTTGACCTATTTTTTCAAAATATTTCTACTTAACTCCCTAACATGCTTAAAAGACTTCAATCCCTGGATTTTTTACGTGGATGTATAATGGTGCTGTTGGCGCTGGAAGGCGCAGGCTTGTATCATGTGATGAATGAGTACGCCGATGGAACCTGGTTTCATTACATTGCCCGGCAGTTTGACCATCATCAATGGAACGGGCTCAGGTTCTGGGACCTTATACAGCCGGGCTTTATGTTTATCGCGGGTACTGCTATGGCTTATTCCCTTCACAAGCAGCAGGAGAATGGGGTGCCGTGGAATCATTCTTTTAAGAAGGCATTGAAGAGGAGCTTCTGGCTTTTCTTCTGGGGAGTGCTGAACTATGCCGTACGGAAAGATGGACTATCATTTGAGCTTTGGAACGTACTTACCCAGCTGTCATTTACTATGCTGGTAGCATTCCTGATCTTCCGGCTCAGCAGCGGGACACAGATCATTATCTGCGCAGGCATCTTATTGCTGACAGAAATATTATACCGCTTTACCCATGTGCCGGGTTTCGACCAGCCTTTCACAGACCAGCATAATTTCGGCAACTATGTGGATCTGCTGCTGATGGGCAAGATCAACGGAGGCGGATGGGTAGCGATCAATTGTATCCCAACGGCAGTGCATACCATAGCGGGCGCCCTGGCGGGGAAGTTGCTGCTGTCTCAAAGGAATGATAAAGTAAAACAACTGCTGATCTGGTCCGGCATATGCCTGGCAGCAGGTTTTGCGCTTGACTGGCTGCATATAACGCCGATCATTAAGCGCATAGCAACCACGTCTTTCACCCTTGCATCGCTTGGATGGTGTTTACTGGCGCTGACTGCCTGCTATTGGTGGATCGATATCAAAGATCACAGGAAGCACCTGTTCTTTTTTACCGTTGTCGGCATGAATTCTATCTTTATTTACCTGTTTTTTGAAATAGTAGGTGCCCGATGGTTTAACGGGTATGTGGGCGCTGTTACCAACGGGTTGATGGAAATGGCAGGTTTTCCGCTACTGCTAATGAAAATCATTACCTGCCTGGTTATATTCGGGCTGGAATGGGGGCTCTGTTACTTCCTGTATAAGAAGAAAATCTTTTTCAGGCTGTAGCCGATGGAGCTGCTTTCCCTAACAGACCGACCGGAAAGCAACTTTGCACATTTTATAGCACGATCCCATACTTATCCAGGTAATTTTTTATCTCTAATCTTTTTTGACTGATCGTGCTCTTGTATTTTGATTTTTGACACTGTGAATTTGGCGTTATTCCGCATAATCCACAGTACATTTGAAGAAAGTCTGTATCCAGGTTTTTTTCCCAATTGCTCTTATTTGTGCTTAATTGGCCAATTGATGTAGTACCATAAAATTTATATAGCCCTGTTACGGGAAAAATATAAATGGTTCTTCCGCCAGGTTGATTGAAGAAGCTCAGGGACCAGGTGGGCAGATCAACTAATTTACCCTGCGTCCATGGATCAAAAACCAAAGTATCTCTTAGCCCGTTGTTTTCGAGAATAATGCCGGTTGCAACGTGGTATCCCCAATATACAAGAGGCTTACTTCCAATTTTAGTGTTAAATACCAAACCATTGCTTTTGCTTACAAGTTTGGATGTATTATACTTTGATTCTACCAGGCCTTCTTTGAAAATCCAAAAATTAATTGGCCGGAATCCTTGTTTTTCAAGAACATAAAAAGCAAACTCTGCCCTGTTTTCACAATTATTTGCTTTTTCTTTTTTTGTTTTCGTAGCAATGGGTGCTTTTGCTATGAGTTGAAATACGGTGTCTGCTTCTGCCAAAGTTTTGTCAGACACAAAAAGACTGTCAAAGCTATTCAGCAACTGCCGCCTGTTCTGAGCGCATAAAGATTGTGGGAAGCATAATATTAGTATGACCGCCAATAAAAGTCTGTAAGTATTCATATTTACTCTTTTTTACAGGTAGACGACCGATATGGACAGCTGTTTGCCTGATTTATCAATCCTGATACGATCCTTCCTATTTTATAGGGGACACTATTGATTTTGGTCCTTCTAAGTCCAACCCAGCTTTTGACATCAAAAAAACCAACTTCATGCATGTATTCATGTGCCAGGTGGGATGCATAACATGTGACGTCATTATACAGGATATAACATCTATGGGTAGACGTAATCCTGCTGATCATAGCCGTATTCCCATACTCTTTTCCTCCCTTGTAACTGTCATAAATTGTCAAACGAAGGTCTATTGAATAATCCTTTTCAGCGTTTTTATAGTTATCCATTCCACTTCTGATTATCTCCAGTATCTCTTCGCTTGAAAGATTGTAATGTCCTACCGAAAACTTTTCAGACAAAACGGACTGCGCAAAAGCTTCGGAATTAAATACATTTTCGAGCAATCTGGTTGCCTCTTCCAATTTCAAAAGCGAAGCATTATCAAATGAGCTGTCAACCAATATGGTACTCACTTTCACCTGCTGCGCATTTGAAGTCAGGAATACTGCAGATAGAAATATTGTAATTA
>Ga0222419_100599_pt1 | contig 26743 bp, 15 predicted proteins | sample 1B20Ametagenome_FD_182474 | JGI IMG/M metagenome (GOLD analysis project Ga0222419, IMG submission 182474) | Enriched microbial communities from leaf-cutter ant dump, University of Wisconsin, Madison, United States - 1B20A (version 2) | ecosystem: Environmental > Terrestrial > Nest > Insects nest... | reverse complement strand
CGTTTTTTTAACAACCGGGTTGGACTGGATTTTACCTACTATGCACAAAAAACCACCAACGATATTTTGTATGCAAGGATCTCGGAAGCATCCGGCTATTCCAGTACCTCCGTCAACCTGGGTGAGATCCGCAACAGGGGTATTGAATTCCTCTTATCCGTTACGCCCTACAAAAGCAGGAACCTGACCTGGGATATGTCGCTGAACTTTGCCAAAAACAACAGTAAGGTGGTCAACCTGATAGAAGGTCAGAAACGGTTAGGCGTGGAAGATCCCAGGACTTATACTGCTGCTATTGAGCATATCGTGGGATATCCGTATGGCATGATCACCGGGTTCAAACAGAAAACAGATCCGACTACCGGTTTGCTGATGTTTGAGAGCGACGGATCACCCATTGCTACGGAAGAGTTCCATATAATAGGCAAAGGAGTACCCGATTTCACAGGAGGGCTTACCAACTCCCTCACCTGGAAAGGCATTAACCTCAGCTTCCTCGTAGATTTCAAATCGGGCGGCAATATTTTTTCAGGTACAAACGTACAGATCACCCAGGGCGGTTTTCATAAACAAACCCTGCTCGGAAGAGAAGGCGAAGCGCCACTCGTTGTTTCAGGATTGTTTGAGGATGGCCCGGGTTCGGGTAACTTCAAAGAAGAAACCAGGACACTTACCAAATGGTATGCATCTAATTACTGGAGAAAGCTGGGAGACAGGAGCGCTGACAGGTTTACCTACGATGCTTCTTTTATAAAGCTGAGGCAAATAACCCTGGGCTACAATCTTCCGGCAAGCCTGCTGGGTAAAACACCCATAAGAGGACTCATGGTCTCCCTGGTTGCCAGGAACCTGGCAATATTATACAAGAAGTCAGACAATATAGATCCTGAGTCAAGTTATACCAGCTCTAACGGACAGGGATTAGACCATTTTGGGTTCCCTGCAACACGTACGTACGGATTTAACCTGAGAATAACCTTCTAATAACCTAATTCGCATTATCATGAAACAGATACTATATCGATACATTATACTGTCGGCAGCGGTCTTCGCGATTGGCGGGTGTAATACCAAAGCGCTGCAGGACCTGAATATCAATCCCCAGTCGCAGGCAACCACCAACCTGAATTTTATGTTTACCTCGGCGCAGCTATATGTTGCCGGGGGGCAGGGAGAAGATCAGAACCGTACCCTGAACTGGCGGACCAACATCGGCATGTGTGCCTATGCCATCCAGCACCTGGCCTTCCTGAGCGATGGTATTGCGCCCGGGGATAAATACACAGAAAATTTTGAAAGCTCTTTTGTTCCCTTCCAGTATTTTTATACCAGCCCGCTTAAAAACTTTGGCGAAATATTATACCAGGTAGATTCGGGTTTTGCTAAAGGAGAGGATTATAATAACCTGAAGCAGGCTACGCGGATCATGAAGGCTTTCACCTTCCATCGCCTTACCGATTATTACGGCAGCATTCCCTATTTCGATGCATTAAAGAACCACGGAGAGAATATATTCTTTCCGAAATATGATAAGCAGAAAGACATATACCTGGACCTGCTGAAGGAGCTGGATGAAGCCACTGCTGCTTTTACCGCAGCCGCGCCGGATGGGTTTGCAGAAGGAGATATCTATTACAACGGAGATATCAATAAATGGAAACGCTGGGGATATTCGCTTATGCTGCGCCTGGCAATGCGTATCTCCAATGTGGATCCCGCTACAGCCAGCACTTATGTATCAAAAGCAGTAGCAGGCGGTGTATTTACCAGCAATGACGATAATGTGTTTGTTCCCATGGCAATAGACCCTATCCGCGGTATCAACCAGAATGGTACTTCCAGGTCTTTTATGCCCGGGGACGGCGGACAATCTACCATCCTGAGCAAAACACTGATAGACTTCCTGAAAGGAACTAATCCGAACGCTGCAGCAGATGATGATCCGAGGCTGATGATCCTCTCCGGCGGCATAGGCACCTGGGATGCCGAAGGTAGCTGGAACCCCACCAATACCGATCCTGTAGCCCAGAAAGGCATGCCCAACGGCAAGGACGAAACAATGTTGAAGATCATAGAAGGTGTGCCCGCAAATGCACCTTTTAACCCCCATATCTATTATTCCAAGATCAACCCGAAGTTACTGGACCGTAATGAGCCCTATCCCCTGATGAACTACGGAGAGGTAGAGTTTTTACTGGCGGAAGCCGCTGAAAGAAGTATCGGCGGACTTTCCCCGGCCGCTGCCAAAGCACATTACGAAAAGGGGGTGAAAGCCTCCATGCAGATGCTGGTGAAATATGATCCCACGTTTGTGGTAACAGATGCCCAGGTAGCGACTTACCTCTCCACTTATCCTTACGGCGTAACCAAACCGGCCCTGGAAATGATCGGAGAACAGTTATGGGTCAGCCAGTTCCTGAACTGGTGGGAAGCATGGAGCAATTACAGGAGATCAGGTCTTCCGGCGCTGACCCCCACCAATTACCCGGGCAATATCACGAACGGCACTATTCCTGCAAGGTTGAATTACCCAACCTCCGAGGTAACCGGTAACCCGAATTATGGAGCCGGCGCTACTCAACCCAATGCATGGACGACCAAATTGTGGTGGGCAGGCGGTGCTGAATAACGGAACGCTGGGCAGGTCTTCCACCATCATTTGATAACAATACGAGACAGGAAATACCATTCAGCCAAAATTTCTCACTTAACCTCATATGATATCCGTAGCAGACCCGTATAACCGGGTTTGCTGCGACTATCATACAGGAATTACTCTTTCATTAAGATTTCAAACAATGAAGAAAATAATCAAAAGTAAAAAATAAGGGAGCGCCAGGTTCTTTGTTTAATATGGCGTATTTTATCCATTTAACCTATTATATTATTGTTTTAGGATAAAATACTCCACAATTTGAGCAAGATCGCCATTTTTTTCACCAACTTATAGTAGTTACTTTGATTGATATAAAGCAAATACAACGCTGGTGGATTGGAGTGGAACATAGTAGTATTATCGTATTATTCTTAACCCCTATAGTATAGCCAATCTTTTACAGCTTTAATTAATGACTTGACCTATGACGATAGTATTGATACATAAAAAAACAGAAAGAAAGCACCACTGGCAAAGAGACAATAAGCCAGGCACATATCGGCTTTTCCGGCAACCCTGATCATAAATATGCAGTTTATCGCAATAGGATTGGCGATAATAGCCAGTCATCAGTAATTCATACCAAAGTTTATCTATAGTATTTAAAACAAAACCATAAAAAGCATCAGATAACCTATAAAACAATTTCTGCCAATGAAGTAAACAACCTATTTAAAAAATTTAGAAAACTGCTGCATCAATTTTCTAAACCCGAATCGACACTTTTTTTAGATGCAAATCCATAAAAATCAAAACAAAAGTATGATATGAGAAAAAGCAATTTCACTAGCTGCTTACCTTTGGGAAACATAGTTGTGAAGCTATTATTCCCTTTGAATTTTCTATTTTTTTTAGTGCTTATCCCCTCCCTTCCGGGGCATGCCTTCGGCTTCCCTTCAAATAAAGAGACAAATGAAATTCTCAATGCTCCAACAGTTGAGAATATCAGTGGAAAGATCATAACACAGGATGGCACTCCGATACCCGGTGCATCCGTGATTGAAAAAGGCACCAGCAATGGTGTAACAACCGATCAGGAAGGTGATTTTTCGATAGCCGTAAAAGATAAATCATCTGTATTAGTCATTTCGGCCGTAGGCTTTCAGACAGAAGAAATAGCTGCTGCCAGCATACAAAATGGCATGGTAACGTTGGTTCCGAAACAGCAAGCCCTGGACGAGGTAGTAGTAGTAGGATATGGAACACAGGCAAGAAGAAACGTGACCGGCTCTGTAGCCACTGTAAAGGGTGATGAGCTGGTAAGATCTCCTGTTACTACATTAACAAACGCTTTGGTGGGAAGGCTTCCCGGCTTGCGTGCCGTTCAGCCGGGCGGTGAGCCTGGCTATGACGGAAGCAATATTGATATCAGGGGATTTGGAGCCGCTTTGCTGATCGTTGATGGCGTACCATCCGACTTTTCCCAGCTGGACCCCAACGAAATTGAAAGTTTCTCTGTGTTAAAAGATGCCTCTGCAGCCGTATATGGTATCAGGGCGGCAAACGGCGTTATACTGGTGACCACCAAAAAAGGTAAAACAGGTCCTCCACAGATTGACTACAATACCTATTTCGGGATCCAGTCCATTACGAAATATCCGGACCTGGCCGATGCTGCCCTGTTTGCAGAGTTGTCCAACGAAGGAGCTGTAAATGCCTGGGTTAAAAACAACAATCCAACAACGGATTTGTCCTTTCCTTTTTCAAAAGAAACACTGGAGCAATACAGAAACGGAACGCTACCCAGTACCGATTGGTTTGGCGCCACGATAAGAAAACATGCACCACAGCAATATCATAATGTGAATGTAAGAGGTGGCACGGAAGCGGTACGGTACTTTTTCAATGTGGGTTACACCAATCAGCAGGGTATGTGGAAAAGCGGAAGCACGAGCTACAAACGTTACAATATCAGAAGTAATATTGACGCGAAAATTGCAAAAGGTATTACCGCCACATTGAACCTGGGCGCCCGCTTTGAAGACAGGGCACGTCCCGGATCCCCCAAAGAAGTGTTGATGGGCGCCATCCAGCGATCATTCCCTACTTTTCCCATATATGCCAATGACAACCCGGATTACTTTGCCCCCAACAATAACCCGCACATGAACCCTGTATTTTTGTCAGACAGGAATAATTCGGGGTATGAAACGGATGTAAACAGAACTTTTTCAGGTATACTGACCCTGCAATACGATCTGCCCTTTGTGCAGGGTTTGAACCTGAAGGTACAGTACTCCTATGAGAGTGACGATAAAGAGATAAAAGAATACACAAAGAAGTACCAGTTGTATAGCTATGATCCGGATTTGGACCAGTATAATGTAGCTTATGTAGGTAATGACCCGACCCGCCTGGGCTCCACAACACACCAGATCGATAAGCAGGTGCTGCAAGGCTCTGTTAACTATGCCCGACAATTCGGCGAGCACAAGGTGGCTGCATCCTATATTTATGAAAAGCAATCGGCGACCGGTTCCGACCTGGGAGCTTATAAAGAGTTTTTATTACAGAACCTGGATGAGTTATTTGCCGGCGTGGCTGCCAATCAAAGTAATGGAGGATCTTCCTTTGAGAGAGCCAGGATGGGGCATATCGGAAAAATCAACTATGACTACCTGGGAAAATACCTGCTTGAATTCGGATTCAGATACGACGGGTCTTATAAATTTCCCTCCAATAGTCGATTTGGATTTTTTCCAAATGTTTCCGCAGGATGGCGTATCAGCGACGAGAACTTCCTTAAAGATGTGTCGGCACTGGATGACCTGAAACTACGTGCATCCTGGGGTAAAGTGGGAGATGATGGCGGCGATGACTACTGGGTAGCCAATTACATTTGGCCCTTCCAGTATTTAACGGGATATAATTATCCATCGGGAACTTATATTTTTGGTAATAATCTTATCCCAGGCCTGATTGATGCCGGTATGGCAAATCCTGCGCTCACGTGGTTTAATTCCACCACACGTAATATAGGTATAGACGTAACCCTGTTTAAAGGCCTTATAGGCATGAACCTGGATGTATTTCACCGGGAGCGTAAAGGACTGCTCGCCTATCGTTATGGAAGTCTCCCCAATACCTTCGGCGCCTCCCTTCCGCAGGAAAACCTGAACGGAGACAACACGAGGGGATTTGAGCTGATATTGACACATCAGGGCAAAATCGGAGAGTTAAGATATAGTGTATCTCCCAATCTTACCTGGACCAGGACTAAGAATGGTTACCTGGAAAGAAGACCATCCAATAACGATATGGATAACTGGCGCAACAATGGTATCGACCGTTGGAGCAACTTATGGTGGGGATATGTAGCAACAGGGCAATTCCAGTCGCAGGAAGAGATCAACAAAGCGCCTGTGCAGGATAACAACAGCAATAAAACCCTGTTGCCAGGAGACATCCGTTACCAGGATCTTAATAATGACGGTATCATTGATGGCAATGACGTAACAATTATAGGTCGTGGTAGCACCCCGGAAACTTTTTTCGGTTTAAATCTTAGCGCATCTTATAAAGGATTCGATTTTTCTTTACTGCTGCAGGGCGCTACCAACTTTAATGCCTATTACAACGCTGAGCTACAAAATCCGTTTTTTAATAACGCCAATTCGCTGACTATGTTCGGCGATCGCTGGCGCCGTGCCGACCTGTTTGACCCGAACAGTGAATGGATACCCGGTAAATATCCTTCCACCGTGATTTCCGGATCTGATAATAACAAAGCGAATTCCAGCTTTTGGCTGCAGGATGCCACCTACCTCAGGGTGAAAAACTTCGACCTGGGTTACACCCTCCCACGTCACCTGGTTAACAAGGCCACCATCAGAAATGTGCGCATATATATTTCAGGTCAGAATATTTTCACTTTCGACAAGGTCAAATTTATCGATCCTGAGGCCGAGTCCGGCAGGGGCACTTATTATCCGCAGCAAAAAGTATGGACAATCGGAGCGAACATCGGGTTCTAAATGTACACAAAAGAAAAAGTATTGAAATGAAAAACAAATATTATATAATATATTTTCTCGCATTCATGCTGGCGCTTTCTGCCTGCAATAAAGACTTTTTGGACAAACGCCCCAGAAATCTTGTATCGGAGTTGGATGCATATGGCAGTGAGGATGGGTTGATGGCGCTTACGGTTACGCTGTACAACGACCTGCAAACAGAAGACCTGAACTTTACGGTGGCAACCGAAGCCGGTTTCCCTGCCACCACTACAGACGAGGCAGTCCGCTCTTACCCCTGGGGTTCTATTAATAACCCGGTGATGGGTAACTGGTACGGCGACGTTTGGTATTATTCGCAAGTAAGGCGTGTCAATGACTTCATCAGTAAGATGGAGAATGCCACTGTGCCTGAAGACATGAAAAGACGCTTTATTGCCGAAGGCAGGTTCATTCGTGCTTTTCATTATTTTTCGATGGTGAAAAGGTACGGAGGTGTGCCGCTGTTGAAAGAAGCGCAGGGCGTTTCAAACAATATTGAGGAGTTAGCTGTACAGCGCAGCAAAGAGCATGAAATATATGATTTCATCGCTTCTGAGCTGGACCTGGCCGCTCAGGATCTGCCAGCTTCCTACAACGATCCGAATAAATACAGGGTCACTAAGTATGCAGCGCTGGCGCTAAAGAGCAGGGCTATGTTATATGCCGGTTCCAGTGCAAAATATGCGCCCGTTCAGTTAGACGGATTGGTAGGCATTCCCGACAATATGGCCGAAGGATATTGGCAGGCAGCTTATGATGCAGCAAAGGATATCATGAATTCAGGTGCTCATTCATTGTATAACGGAGATGCAGACAAGGCTGCCAATTTTCAAAAGCTCTTTTTAACAGCAGATAATTCAGAAGCCATCTTTACAAAAGTGTATTCATCGCCGGACAAAGCACATAGTTTCGACTTTTACAATGCGCCCCAAAGCTTTAAGGTAGACTATGGATGTGCGACCAATCCAACGCTGGAACTGGTGGAGGCCTTTGAATATACCGACGGAAGCCCCGGCACGTTGAAAGTAAACGATGCAGGTGGTAACCCGATCGTATACAGCAATCCCCGGGATATCTTCAAAGACAAAGATCCGCGTATGTTCGGCTCCATTCTCACTCCATTCGATGACTGGCAAGGTGGTATTTTGGAAGTAAGGAGAGGGGTTATCAATGCAGGTGTGAAATACACAGCGGAAAATTTAAGCGATGGGTATCCTGAAACGGAATCACCTTTCAAAAGAGTAGGTAAAGACGGACCATTAACAACCAATGACCCAACCAAAACCGGCTTCTACATAAAAAAATTCATGGATCCGGTAAACCGTGTGAATTATGGCCGGTCAACAACGCCGTGGATGGTGTTCCGGTATGGTGAAGTATTATTGAATTTTGCGGAAGCTGCTTTCGAACTCAACAAGCCAGACGAAGCGCTGGATGCCATCAACCAGATCAGGGAACGCGCAGGTATAGCCGCCCGTGGCTCCATAAACCTTAATGGAATAAGACATGAACGTCGCGTGGAACTCGCGTTTGAAAATCACAGGTATTGGGACCTACGCAGATGGAGGACCGCATCCACCGTCCTGAGCAATACCCAGTTTCATGCTTTGTATCCCTGGATCATGTGGCAGAACGGCGTAAACCCCGCGGATATGAGCTATACATTCGAAGTGGCAAATGCACCAAAAGCAGCCCGCACTTTCCCGGAACAACTGTATTATGAGCCAGTTCCCCAGGGAAATCCGGTGTATGTTCAAAACCCATTGTATTAAAATCAAAAGTTCGAGAAAATGAATCGTATATTAAGTATTTGCGCTATACTGATTACCTGCTTGCTCTTTTCCTGTAAAAAAGATAATTACAAGGCGCCCGATGCGTCACTGAGCGGGAACATTATAGATGTGGTTACCGGTGCTTTGGTGCCGCAACAAACCTTAAACGGGGCAAAAATCCAGTTGTTTCAAACATCCTATTCAAACGCTCAGCCGGTCAACTCATCGGTTCACCCGGATGGCAGCTACAGTAACAGCTTTATTTTTAATGGTGATTATAAAATAGTAGCTGTAGGTCCCTTTGTTTATGCGGACACCATTCAAACAACGATAAATGGAGCTACCACACAGGATATTAAAGTGCACCCATATCTGGATGTTACCTGTGAAGTCGTATCTAAGTCGAGCACGTCCATTACCCTGAAGGTAAATATAAAACGAAATGCCCAGGATGGTCCCCCGATAAACCGGGTAGGAGCTGTGGTAGGCACCACAAGTACTGTAGACTACTTTAGCTTTTATAGTAATGGAACCGACAATGGGAAAGCTTTTGAAAATATAGGAGAAGATTTGCCGGAAGAAGAGGTATTGGCTAAAGACTACATATTTACATTATCAGATTTAAAGCCCAGTACCAATTTTTATGTAAGGGGATGTGCACGCACTTCCAATGCAGGAGGGTTCTACAACTACGCTCCGATGTTTGAGGTGATGACAGATAAATAGGCTACCTGCAATGACAGGCAAACAATGGTGGATAGCCGGCTGGTAAACCGGCTATTCCACACTGTTTACACTGAAATGCATTGTTCCGTAAGGATGAATCACCCGCTTGCGATCCTGACACCAGAGGAAGATAACAAATGACATTTTTAAACACTAAATTTTCAAGCCATGAACAAAACTCTAGCAGTAATTGCTTTGGCCGGCTTTTCGCTGGTTGCCTGTAAAAGGCCTCATGAACCAAAACCCGACGACGGCTACAAAGCCGGTACGCCCCCGGGCACTGTCCGGCAGTGGGTGCTTAAGGCTGACCAATCCCCGGCAATGGTGCCGGCCGATTTTGTAGGAATGCACCTGCATCGCTGGCCCAACATTGCTCAATGGGAAATAGAATATGGAGGAGAGCCCAGCCCCACACCACCATTCCCCTACGGGTCAAGACGTCTCTGGAACTACGCGGATGCAACCTCCTGGTGCGCTGTGGATGTGGGCTATATGCAGTCTGAAGATACGGAAGCACGCGACTGGACATTGGTAGACGAAGTAATAGATACCGAAGCTAATGCCGGACGTACGTTGATGATGACCATCAACGGAACGCCCAAAATGCTGTCGAGCCACCCCGAACGCCCGGGTGCTTATCCCGGCTGGCCGGGCCACCAATATGCGCCCAAAGATGCCGCATCATTTGATAAGCTGCGAAAATACGTAGCTGACCTCGTAGAGCGCTACGGATCAAAACTTACCTATATTGATACGAACAATGAGCCGGATCCGGAGAACCCCATTCCGGAGGAAAAGAACTACTGGGTAGGCACCAAACAGGAACATGCCGAATGGCATCGCATGCAGCGCCTGGCCGTTCCGCGTGCAGACGGCGCCCCCAAACTGATCGGTCCTTCCATGGTGGTATGGGACTGGAAGAAAGAAACCGCACACCCCTACTCCCTGTCGGTGCTGACAGCGGAAGATACAAAGGGCACCCGCCTGATCGATCACCTGGATGGTTACGGCTTTCATTACTATACCCGTCCGACTGCAGATCCCATCGAGTACTGGGAAGCCCTCACCGCTATGAAGGCAACCCTTAAAGCTGCCGGCAAGGAAAACATGCCTATGTATGATACCGAGCACGGAGCACTTGACGGAACCAACTGGAACGACGAATCGCGCCAGGCCCAGGCCATCCAGGTACTGCGTCACAGCGTGATCGCCGCAGGTATGGGCGTGAAGATGATCGCCTGGTATTCTGGCGACGGCAATAACCTGGGGCAGCCTTCCAATGGCAATGCCGTATCTGAAGCGCTCACAACCGTGTATAATGATCTTACCGGGCTTGCAGTGCGTGAAGCTGCCGTGCTGCAGGATGGCCGTTGCTGGATCCGCGGATTGAAAAATGGCGAAGTAGTTGAGTTCATATACTAAGCAGCATTTCATCGCAATTTATCGTTGAATCCAATATGCTAACATCAGGGGAGGCAACAATACCTCCCCTCCTTTAACCCAACTGTTAATTCAAATTATTTCAGGATGAAAATATCTGTAGTTCCTTTTTTATTGATGATGTACCTCGTAACGGCATCCTGCAAGGATGCATCGAAAATTGACCCTGCAAAAAAATATAAGATAGAGGCAAAGCATAGCCAGAAAAGCCTGACATTAAGCTACAACCGGCCTTTGCAAACCGTTAGCGATACCACAAATACAGCTTTCAGATGGAATCTCAAATATTTTCCGGATTCTACCGCACAGATCATTTCATTGCCTTCCGGCCAGGCCATTGAGCTATTTGAGGTGCAGGACCAGGTGCTTCCCTATATTACAGATGCAGACAGCAGCAACATCAGGCAGAAATTCATCATCGCAAAAAACGAAGATGGATCTGTGTACCTTGAATCTGTTTTCAGCAAATACTGCATTGATGTTTCCGAATCCGACACTTCCGATTTTCCCGTTATTACTACCTGGCCAAAAGAACCTAACCCTAATCAAAAATGGAAAATGCAGGCATCAGGTGATGTTATTGTTTTTACAACTCTTTTAAACGGAAAATACCTGGCTGTAACCCCTCTTTTACACGAATCCGGCGCCAATATCGGTCAATGGCCTTTTGTTGATCGTAGCGAGCAGATATGGACTTTAGAACAACAGGACAACGGCGCTTACACTGTACGCAACGATTTCTCAGGCATGTACCTGCAGGAATCAGACGGCACCTTATCTTTGAAATACAATGTACACCAGTCATCCGATGCGGCTGCCCCCAATTCCCGCTGGCACCTGGATGATGCGAAAGACGGCTTTGTAAAATTCCGCAATGCAGCTTCTGGATATTGCATGGATGTAAGGGACGGCGTACCTTTTGACGGGGCAAATGTTATGACATATGATTGCGTTGACAATTACGGTGGCGGAGACAACCAGCTCTGGAAAATCACAGCAATAACCGAAAAATAATATTAACCGCAACAGACAATATGATGAGAAAAAATATTTTGACGGCGATCCTGATCCTCAGCGCGCTTCCGGCTTTTGTACAAAATACGGTGCAGCTTTCTCCTGCTATAAATGGGCCGCTGAAGCATCTTCCTTCCAACCCCAATTACTTCACCGACAACAGCGGTAAAGCCATCTTCCTTACAGGTTCCCATATATGGGAGAACTTCCAGGATATCTATTCCGAAGAGAACAGGCCAAAGGTAGACTGGAAGGAATACCTGGATATGATGGAAAGCAAACATCATAACTTTATGCGTATGTGGGTATGGGAGCATCCTTTGGGCGCTTCCTGGAGCTCGATGCCTATTACCATCGAGCCCATGGCGTATATGCGTACGGGTAAGGATAAAGCATTTGACGGCAAGCCAAAATTCGACCTGGATAAGTGGAACGAAGATTATTTTAAAAGATTAAGAGAGCGCGTCATCGATGCCGGCAAAAGAGGTATTTATGTGTCCGTTATGTTGTTCCAGGGATGGAGCCTGAACAAAATGAGTATCAAAGGATCGGATACCTTTAACTCACACCCCTACAATGCGAGGAATAATGTGAACGGGGTGGATGTAAAAGACAAAGGTATAGACCGGGACGGGGCGCCTACCCTGCACAGCCTGGAAAACAAGGAAGCGCTGGCAAGGCAGGAAGCCTACGTGAAAAAAGTGATTGAAACGGTAAACGACCTGGATAATGTGCTGTACGAGATCATCAATGAAGGCGGCACTACGGAATGGTGTTATCACATCATTAACTATATTAAAGAGGTGGAGAAAAAAATGCCGAAGCAGCACATGGTGGGACTCGGCAGCAGGATCGGGCCGCCTATGCTGAACAAGCTGCTATGGGACAGTCCTGCGGATTACGTTTCCCCCGGATGGGAGCCACAGGCATGGGCAGTGCCCGGTTCGTCTGTTGTTGACAATTATGCCAGCGATCCCCCGCTTAATAAATCCGATAAAGTCTGCATCATCGATACCGACCATCTCTGGGGTTACGGTGGGCATTATGTATGGGCATGGAAAAGCTTTATGCGCGGGTTGAACCCGATCTTCATGGATTCGTGGAAACCCATTCCTGGAAAAATGACCACGCAGGAAATGGACTGGGCCTTCGTCACCGGCGAGATCATCCGGCTCGACAGGGACTTCCCCGACTATGCCGCATTGAGGGACAATATGGGCTATATCAATAACCTGGCAAAAAGGGTAGATCTCAAAAATATGAAACCCCGTGCAGATATGACCACTACCCGGTTTTGCCTGGCAAACCCCGGAAAGGAATATATTGTATACTACCCGCATTTTACCATCACGGCCACCATCGACCTTTCGGATGTAGAAGGCGAGCTGGAAATAGAATGGTTCATTCCGTCTATCAACAGAACGGTGAAAGCGCCGGCAACCATCAAAGGCGGTTACTTCAATGTAATAGAAGCGCCCACCAGCATGGATGCTGTGTTATACCTGAAGAAAAAATAATTTCCCTCACTTCTAAAATTTTTAAATCAGTTGAAATGTCGCATATAAAAAAATACATTCTTTCTGCAGCTATATCCCTGTTTGTGGGGCATTCGGTCGCGCAGGAGGCACTGGAGCTGGGTACGGGCCAGAAAATGCGTGTGGATATTTACTCCGGAGGTACATTCAGGATACAATTGAACAGGGAAGGTAATTTTAACCGCTCCCTGATGGAACGGTATGAGATACTCAATTCGGCGATGTCGCCCGAACAGACGACCGTCAGCAAAACAGATGCCGGCTATACAATCGGGTCGGCAAACTATAAGCTGCTGGTAGACAGTAAAACCGGCAGCTTTACCCTACAGGACAATAACGGCAAAACATTGAAGCAGGTGGGCATCAATGATCTTCCGGCAAACCGGTTGCAACAGTTCTCCGATGCCATCCGGGAGGAACACGGAGATATTACTACCCGGGAGGCGATCATCGGTGATACCACCAAAGACCTGAATAAGAAAAATGAAAAACCTGCGGACGTGCAGGCTGACGATCCAAAAAGCACTGTCAGCTTCCGTCTGCAACCTCATGAACGGTTGTATGGTGCAGGCGCCGCCAGCAGGAAAAATATCCAACATCGCGGAGAAAGCCTGCGGAACTGGGCGACCTACCAGAAAAGCGATATGGCAACACCGTTCCTGATGAGCATCGATGGCTGGGGTATCTATAACAATACCACGCGGCTTAATTATTTTGACGTGGGTAAATTTTCAAAGGATGATCTTTTGGTGTACAACACGGAAGATAAAATTGACCTCTTTTTATTTATTGGAAACGACATGTACGACATTCTGAATAAATATACCTATGTGGCCGGCAGGTCCTACCTGCTACCCACCTGGGCATACGGGATGGCTTTCGGCGGCAACAAAATGGAAAACCAGTTTGACCTGATGAACAACGCGGTCCGCTTCCGGGATGAAAAGATACCCTGCGATCTCTTCTGGATCGAACCGCAATGGATGGCAAAGTATTACGATACTTCCACCAGCAAAACCTGGAACCAGAATATGTACCCGGGTGAAGTTTTCTGGGAAGAAAAAACCAATAAAAAGAAATACGAGCAGCCCTTTTTGTTCATAGGCAGGCTGCATAAGCTCGGGTATAAGCTGGCGCTCTGGTTATGTATAGATCATGATCTGAGTGTGGAAGCCGAAGATGAATTAGCCGCGAAGCAAGGCCGGCCGCTATCCGGTAAAGAGCATTGGTTCCCGCATTTAATGAACTTTGTAGACCAGGGTGTGGACGGCTTTAAACTGGATCCGGGACGTACCCTGGATGAGCACCCGCATCGCGAATATTATAACGGGCTTACGGATAAGGAAATGCACAACATGAACCAGGTATTAATGCCCAAGCAGAGTTACACTACCTTCCGGAACCATACCGGGCGGAGGGTTTTTCATCACTACTGTGGCGCATGGGCAGGTACCCAGCGCTGGGCGGCGAGCACCAGCGGCGACAATGGCGGAGGCAGGGATGCACTGTATGACCAGGTGAACCTGAGCATGAGCGGCTTTGTAAACACTGCTATCGAGGTAATGGAAGTGACCAACCGGACCTTTGACCCGGAAACCAACCTGAAGCTTGCGCTCACGGGTATGCATTTCGGCTTTTTTATGCCGTGGGTACAAATAGACAGTTGGTATGCCCTGCACCAACCCTGGTATCTCAGTCCCGCAGAAAAAGAAGCCGTAACATTTTATGCCCGGCTCCGCAACATGATGCATCCCTATATCTATTCCGCAGCCATAGAGGGAAGCCGCAGCGGCAAGCCTATCCTACGGGCTATGCCATTGGAGTACCCGCAGGATACTACCGTGCAGAACATGGTCTATCAATATATGTTCGGAGATAACCTGCTGGTAGGAGTATTCAACGACTCCATTTATTTGCCAAAGGGAAACTGGATCAATTACTGGAGCGGTAAGTCTGTAGCAGGTGGGCAAACGGTACATGCAGAAGTTCCGAAAAACCGTGGTGGTGCCTTGTTTATCAAAGCAGGAGCTATTATACCATTTAAAAAATTATCGCAGTATGTAGAGGAATTCCCGAACGATACATTGACCGTAAAGGTATATCCCGAAGGAGAAAGCAGCTATACATTGCTGCAGGATGACGGTATTTCTTTTGAATATGAAAACGGGCAGGTTGCTGAAACAAAATTTCATTGTTCGAAAAATAACAACAGGATCAGCTTTTCAATAGATCCGGTAAAAGGCACTTATAAAAATATACCTGAAAAAGTGGTATACAAAGTAGAAATGGCGGTAAAAGCAAAGCCTAAAAAAGTTATATTGAATGACAAATCATTTTCACAGTGGAAATGGGAGAACGAGATGCTGCTCCTGGATATGACAGGAAGTGCGTCAGACACATCAAAACTGGATGTTTTGTTATAAGTACGTAGAACCGGCAACGTCCCCCTGTCTGCGCACAAGCCCGGGCATGAGAAGATACTAAGGGGAAACAAATAGGATTCCACCGACCTCAAATGGCACGTGGGGACACGTGCCGGGGCTTCAGGGTGGAAATAGAAGACCGGAATGCTGACCCCGGATATGACAGGAAGTGCGTCAGAAACATCAAAACCGGATGTTTTGTTATAAGTACGTAGAACCCCAACATCCCCCTGCCTGCGCACAAGCCCGGGCATGAGGAGACATTAAGGGGAAACAAATAGGATCCCACCACCCTCAAATGGCACGTGGGGACACGTGCCGGGGCTTCAGGGTGGAAATAAGAGAACGGAATGCTGACCCCGGATGACAGGAAGTGCGTCAGAAACATCAAAACCGGATGTTGTGCTGTAAGATTCAGCACCGGCAGTATCCCCTGCTTGCGTACAAGTGCTGGCATAAGGAGCACTGCGGAGGCCCGGGTCGCCCGGTTGCGTGTCTTCACGCAACCTTTGCAGGCGAATGTTCAACACATATTCCCTGCTTGTCATTCCGGGGTACAAGGAATCTGTTGTATGTGACACCATGGTTCAACATTTGTAGATAGTCAAACACATTAATAATGATAACAAATTTTACTGCAGCATGGAAAAAGATATTATACATAACGTGTATCATATTCCTGCATGCCTGCGCCAATACAAGTGAACCCGTACCTGTTCCTCAATGGACCAGCTATGAAATAACCATTCAATCAATTAAACAATACAACAATCCATACACAGAAGCGGAAGTTTGGGCCTGGTTCGTAAACGACAAAGGCGACAGCCTGGTAAGACCTGCTTTCTGGGACGGCGGCAATACCTGGAAGCTGCGGTTCGCACCCCCGGATGCGGGACATACCTGGTATTGGCAGGTATATTCATCTGTAGAAGATGAAGGGTTTAAAAAAAGCGGCGCCTTACGGTCTGTCCCGTATACAGGTAACAATAAGCTGGAACAACACGGATTGCTGCGCATGTCTGAAGGAAAAAGAAATATCATACATGCCGACGGTACCCCTATGCTGCTGGTAGGCGACACTCCCTGGTCTATTCCTTTTCGTGCCACAACGGAACAGGTAAAAGAATATGCAGCAGACCGCCGTAAAAAAGGATTCAATACTGCCCTGCTGATAGGTGTACAGCCGGATAAGCAGGCGGAAGGTCCCGAAGCCAGGAATACAGTTGAAGGATTTGCCCGGGGATTTTATGATATACCCCAGGGTCACCTGAACCAGCTGAACCCCTCCTATTTTCAAACGCTGGATTCTATCATGAGCATTCTCCACCGTCATGAGATAGTGCCCGTATTCGCACCGCTGACACATGGTTACGGCTGGAAAGGAAAAGGCTCCCTGGGACCGACGGCAGCCGGAGAAGAATATGCCCGGTATACGAAATACCTGATGGCAAGGTATGGCAGCAGCCCGGCACTTTGGCTGCTGAGCCTGGACGGGCATGGCAATGCGCCCGGTGTGGTGCCTGCCGGGGAAATGCTCGAAAAATGGGATGCTTACGAACAGCCGACAGGCTTACATTACAACCCCTGCGATGATTTCCTGGCAACCTGGGCCGTAAACGACAGCAGCCATTGTTATCATTACAACCGCATGCACCAGGGCGCTGCCTGGCTCGATTTTCAATGGGCGCAAACAGGACATGACGGGAAACACCTGTATCACAAAGTGGAAAGAATGTACGACAATAAGCCTGTCAAAGCCGTCATGAACGGAGAGCCTACTTACGAAAGAATGAATGAAGGTACGGTAGGCATTGGCTGGTGGCAGGGAGAAGATGCATGGAACCAGCTGATGCACGGCGGCACCATGGGTGTCGTATACGGTGCAGTGAGTGTCTGGCAATGGAAGATCACGCCGGATGAACCCGGCTGGGAAGAATGGACAAATGCACCTTATAACTGGAAAGATGCCCTGCAGTTTGAAGGTTCCCGGTATGTTGGCTGCATTTCAAGAGCTTTTGACGGATTTGATTTCAAGGATATGGAAAGAAGATGGGACCTGACCGGTAATAAGTTGCCATTGCTTGCCAGGGAGGGCGTATTTTATATTTCTTACCTGGACAAAGGTGAAAACATTTCAATAAAAGGCATTCCGGAAAATATGCCTTGCTATTGGTTTGATCCTGTGAAAGGGGAATTTCATTCGGAAGGGTCAACAGGAACAGCAGGTTCATTCACTGCTCCCGACAATAAGCAGCCCTGGGTGTTTATTGCGGGGGTAAGGAAAAAATAAAGTGCTGTAATCATCTGAACCACATCCCGGATATAATCGTCCGAAAAGATGTAGATCGTCAACAGGAAATTGTACTACAGCATAACAATGACCGGAATCATTTTTCGCAGGCGGGTGGGGACACCCGCCAGTAGAGCACGCTGCCGGCCGGTGTCCCACCGGCCGGAAACTTGCACAAAGTGAAGATTTGAACTTTTCCACCGGAGGTAAATACGTCCAGCATAACGATGACCGTAAATCATCATAATAGTTTTGTTATGAGAATAGTTTTTCTGCAGCTGCTTTGCATATGGACAATAACCGTTGCCTTCTCCGGCAATGTTCCGGCGGAGCCACCGCTCTTCAGGTTATTATCACCCAAAGAAACTGGACTTCGTTTTAGCAATGATATCAGCGAAACCGAAGAGCTGAATGTGCTGGTGTACGACTACTTATATAACGGTGGCGGCATAGCTGTAGGAGATATCAACAACGATGGGCTGATGGATATCTTTTTTACAGCGAACATGAAGTCCAATAAGTTGTTCCTGAACCTGGGCAACATGAAGTTTAAGGACATTACCGCGGCAGCCGGCAACGGGATGAAAGGCAGACCTGACAGTTGGAAGAATGGTGTGACCATGGCGGATGTGAACGGCGACGGGTTGCTGGATATCTATATATGTTACTCGGGGAGATTTCCAGATGATCAGCGGAAAAACCAGTTATTCATCAACAAGGGGAATCTGAAGTTTGAGGAAGAAGCTGCCGCATTCGGGCTGGACAACAGCAGCTATAGCACCCAGGCAGTTTTTTTCGACTACGATAACGATGGCGACCTGGATATGTTCCTGCTGAACCACACTGTTCAAAAGACCGATAACCAGGAGCTGGCAAACTACAGGAATGACGTGAACGAGCTGGCGGGGAACAAGCTCTTTGAAAACAGGGATAACCGTTTTGTAGAAGTGTCAAAGCAGGCGGGCATTATACAAAACTCGCTTACTTTCGGACTTGCCATTGCCATAACGGATATAAATAAGGATGGCTGGGACGATATCTATGTAACCAATGATTACAATGAGCCGGACTATCTCTATATCAACAACCACGATGGTACTTTTATAGAAAGTTCCCGCCGGTATTTCAGGTACCTGCCCCAGTTTTCCATGGGGGTGGATATCGCAGATATTAATAACGACGGCTTGCCGGATATCATGTCTCTGGATATGCTTCCGGAAGATAACCGGCGGCAGAAGTTATTGCAGTTACAGGAAAACTATGAATCATTTCAGGTGATGACAGGTCAGGACCTGAACAGGCAGTACATGCGCAATATGCTGCAGTTAAACAACGGGGATGGCACTTTCAGCGAGATCGGCCGGTTTGCCGGGGTATCCAATACCGACTGGAGCTGGTGTACCTTGCTTGCCGATTTTGACAATGATGGTTACAAAGATATTTTCGTTTCCAACGGCTTCGTACGCGACTTTACCGATAAGGATTTCCTGCGTTACTGGGGAGACTACAAAATAAAAAAGGCAATGGAAAGAGAGCCCTCCAGGTTTATGGACCTTATTAACGCCATGCCCTCCACACCACTGAACAATTATATGTTCAAAAACAACCGGGATCTTCGTTTTTCCAATATGACAAAACAATGGGGAATGGACCAGCCGGGCATTTCCAGCGGATCCGTATATGTGGACCTGGACAACGATGGAGACCTGGACCTGATCGTCAGCCAGATAAACAAACCACCCCTTGTTTATAAAAACATGTCAAGGGAACAGGCTAACAGCAACTATATCTCCTTGCAGCTCTCTTACAAAAAACCCAATATCCATGCCATAGGAGCCAAGGTATTCGTATACAGCCGGGATAACCATCAATACCAGGAGCTGCATCCCGGCCGGGGTTTCCTTTCTTCTGTAACAACGGTCCTGCATTTTGGCATGGGCGCTCAAAGCATCATTGATTCTATTAAGATCGTTTGGCCGGACAATACTGTTCAACTGCTGCCCCAAACTGCGGTCAACCAACGCCTCACCATACAATATACCGGCGACGGTCAGCCCTATCATAGAAATGCATTGACAGATAAAACACTGTTTAAAGAAATGTCCGATCTTATCAGGCATACTAATAAGACGCCGGAAGAAAATGATTTTAAGCGCCAGTTACTGATGCAGTTCATGTATTCGCATACCGGCCCGGTAATGACTGCAGGCGATATCAACAAAGATGGACGGGAAGATATTTTTGTCAGCGGCGACCCCGGCCAGCCGGGGAAGATCTACCGGCAGAGAGAGGACGGCAGCTTTACTGCAGCAGTCAGCATGGGGGATGAAAATCTCTCCACTACGGCCGCTGCTGTTTTTTTTGACGCCAATGGAGACGGGTATGATGATCTGTATATTGCCAAAGGCGGCTATGCTTATTATGAACCGGGTACAAAGGCGCTGCAGGATGAGCTTCACATCAATGATGGCCGGGGGAATTTTAAAGTGACCGATGGGCTTCCGGTATTAAACAGTTCCGCTGCATCCTGTGTACGTCCCTGCGATTTTGACAACGATGGCGACATCGACCTGTTCATAGGCGGAAGGGTAATACCCGGCAAATATCCCCAGGCCCCTGAAAGTTATTTGCTGGTGAATGATGGCACTGGAAAGTTCACTTCAGCTGAAATACCGTTTTCTTTTGCCGGTATGGTAACAGATGCCCGCTGGGTGGATATGGACAACGATGGAAGAAAGGACCTGGTCATGTGCGGAGAATTTATGCCGGTGATGCTGTACCTGAATAAACCGGAAGGATTTACAGATCATACAGCAGCCTATTTTGGAAAACAGGAAACCGGTATCTGGTTCAGCCTGCAGGTTGCCGATGTGGATGGCGATGGCAACATGGACATCATAGCAGGCAATATCGGGCAGAACAGTCCCTTACATATGACGGAAGAAGAGCCTGCCACGCTCTGGTACGCGGATTTTGATAACAATGGCTCCATCGATCCTTTTCTCAATTTTTATATACAGGGTACCAGCTACCCCTTTGTGAGCCGGGACGAGCTCAATGAGCAGATCTACGCTATGCGTAAAAGATTTACCTCTTATAAACAGTATGCAGATGCCACTATGAAGGACATTTTTAAGCCCGGGGAACTTGCCAGGGCAACTGTTCTGACGGCGACCGAATGCCGGTCCGTGGTTTTTCTGAACCGGGAGGGACGTTTTGAAAAAATTGTATTGCCGGCGCAGGCGCAGTTTTCTGCCATCACCCATGTGCTTGCCACCGATTTGAATGGTGATGACAAAACTGATCTGCTGCTGCTGGGTAATCGTTCGGATAACCGGTTAAAGATCGGAGCCATCGATGCCAACTATGGTTGTGTACTGGTCAACGATGGGAACGCTCATTTTAACTATATACCACAATTTCAATCAGGACTCAGCATCAGGGGAGATGTCAAAAGCGTGGTAGCCGTTAATGTCAAGGGAAAACCCGTGCTTGTCGTCGGTGTGAGCAACGATAAGCTGGTATTTTATGAAATGCCGGAATCGGCCCAAAAATCCGGCACGGCAGGCCCGCCTGCAAAATGACGTTAAACAGGTTTGCTGCCGCCAATGTTTTCAATAAGCTGAGCCATCCATCGTCATCCAGGTCTCCAATCAGGAGGCTCACCTTCGAGCTGCACGTGAGGACACGTGCAGGGGCAATAGGTTGCCCGGTTGTGTGTTCCCTAACCGCCCCGTCGAAACTGCGTCGTTCAGGCAGGCGTACGATGTTCCATCGACGGGGCCAGTTGCATATCCCACACAACTTTCCCAGCAGCTTACCCTATCCGTATTAGCACCGGGATGTCAAACGCAAAAGCACCCCTACCCGGCAGCAGGTAAAATCGCTACTGCAAAATCCCGGTTAAATTGAAAAACATCCCCGCCAGATGTTGTATATTTGCATCGGTAAACCGGCAAGGTATTACTATTATTTATAAACTATCTTTATTCAGATGTTCAAAATAGCCCAAAAAATAAAGAAGAAGGTGGCTTACCTCCTGCTTCTCAGCTTTTTGAATATTCTTACTTTTTTGCCTGGCAGCCAGATCGAGGCACAGGAGCATTATAATTTTCAATCATTTATACATCAGCAGCCAGATGAAGATGACCTGAACAGGTCTACCGTACTGGAGCTGATCCTGGAAAACTTTGCCGGACTGGAAGATGGCCTTCCCGACTCTGAAAAGCCGGACTTCAGCTACGATTATTTCAATTACAAGTTCAGGAGCATCAACTCTTTTCAATTGGACATGGTTGCTCTTTCAGGTCAGGAATTTCAAACCAGGATACCTTTAATAACAGAAGCAAAAGCTTATCGTTTTGACAAGCCTGCCGAATTGCTGCTCCACCATCATCATTTTGTGTTTCGCCTTACCCCTTTCTGATTGACGGACTCAATCTGTTCCCTGATCATCAGTTTTTTATTTAAAGTCTGGCTATGATCCAGTTGCTTGCAAAAACAATGCGGGCATTCTATTTTTTATTTATACAACAGGTTTCAATCTTTTAACCAGAGAGCCAAAAACAGTATACACAAATGAAACAGTATTTGTTCTTATTTTTTATCATCGCGGTAATTGTGAGTTGCAACTCGAATGCAGGCACCACAGAAAAAGAAGATATCCAGGAGTTGCCTGTTATTGAGGTAACTGCCAGAGATACCGTCCTGCACCAGGATTATGTTGCCAGTATTGAGGCCATTAAAAATGTAGAGATCCGGGCAAGGGTTCAGGGCTTCCTGAGCAAAATATTTGTGGATGAAGGACAGGAAGTGAAAAAAGGGCAGTTGCTGTTCCAGATCGATCCCAATGAATTTGAAATTGAAGTATCCAAGGCAAGAGCCAATGTCAGCAATGCCATAGCGGAGGCAAAAACAGCGGAAGTAGAAATGTCCAGGGTAAAAGTGCTGTTATCCAAAAATATTGTAGCGCCCTCCGAGCTGGAAATGACCGAAGCAAAACTTACCGCGGCAAAAGCAAAAGTAGAAGAAGCGCAATCGGAGCAGCGCAATGCTGAAACAAGACTTTCTTATACCCTCATCCGCTCTCCGTTTGACGGCATGATAGACCGCATTCCGCTGAAGGCAGGAAGCCTGGTGGATGCCGGCTCTTTACTCACCACCATCTCCGACACCCGCGATGTATATGCGTATTTCACTGTTTCTGAAAGTGAATACCTCCGTTACAGGAAAGAGTCCGCAAATTCAAGAAATAATAAGGTTAACCTGGTATTGGCTGACGGGGAGCCTTACAAGGATTCCGGGGTAATTGAGACCGTAGACGGAGAGTTTGACGAAGCTACCGGATCCATTGCCTTCAGGGCAAAGTTCCCCAATGGTGAAAAGCTGCTGCGCCATGGCGCTTCCGGTAAGATCCGGCTGACAGTGCCTGCGGATAAAGTGTTGCTCATTCCTCAAAAATGTGTTTTTGAAATACAGGACAAAAACTATGTATTCCTGGTAACGCCGGATAATACTGTAAAAATGAAAGGTATCATCCCCCAGGCACGTTTATCGGATGCATACCTGATAAAAGAAGGTCTGGAGATTGGCGACAAAATCGTATACGAAGGGGTCCAAAATATCAAGGAAGGAGTGAAGATCCTTCCCAAGCCTGTTACGGACTGGCACCTGTAACCCGCATGAATTCCCAAGCAAAGAGCACGCATCATACGTGTAACACAATCTTATTACAATCCAAAAATTATGGTTGAAACTTTTATCAGGAGACCCATATTATCCCTGGTTATATCGCTTATCATAACGTTATTGGGATTATTATCCCTCTTTACATTACCTATTACCCAGTTCCCCGATATCGTGCCCCCGTCGGTTACCGTAACAGCCAACTATACCGGCGCCAATGCACAGGTTTGCGTGGATGCGGTAGCCACCCCGCTCGAAAGAGCGATCAACGGGGTGCCCGGCATGACCTATATGAATACCGTTACGAGTAACAACGGTATCACCTTGATCACCATTTCTTTCCAGGTAGGTACAGACCCCGATGTGGCAGCAGTGAACGTGCAAAACCGTGTGACTACCGTACTGGATGAAATGCCCGAAGAGGTGATCAAGGCAGGGGTGGTAACAGAAAAGGAAGTAAACAGCATGCTGTTGTATCTGAATATTGTGAGTGAAGACAGCACGATGAACGAAGACTTCATCTTCAACTTTGCCGATATCAATGTGCTGAAAGAATTAAAAAGAATTGAAGGGGTCGGCTTCGCCGCCATCATGGGTGCAAAGGATTACGCAATGCGTATCTGGCTTCGCCCGCACCGCATGTTGGCCTATAACGTATCTGCAGACGAGGTAATTACGGCGCTGCGTAACCAAAACGTGGAAGCAGCACCGGGTAAAACAGGAGAAAGCTCCGGCAAGGAAACCAATACGCTGGAATATGTGCTGCGGTATACCGGTAAGTTTTCTTTACCGGAAGAATATAAAAATATAGTGATAAGAGCTGATGCAGACGGATCCATTCTCAGGCTGAGCGATATTGCCGACATTGAGTTCGGTGCGCTGAGCTACAGCATGGATTCCAAAACAGACGGAAAGCCATCTGCTTCTATTATGATCAAGCAGCGCCCCGGCTCCAACGCACGTGAGGTGATCACCAATATCAAAGAACGTATGGCGGAACTAAAGGAATCATCCTTTATACCCGGCATGGATTACAACTTTGCGTATGATGTTTCCAGGTTCCTGGATGCATCTATCAAAGAAGTGTTGAAGACCCTGCTGGAAGCCTTCATCCTGGTGTTCATCGTGGTATTTATCTTCCTGCAGGATGTCCGGTCTACCATCATCCCGGCATTGGCGGTTCCGGTTGCATTGATCGGTACCCTGGCCTTCATGCAGGCCCTTGGCTTCTCCATTAACCTGCTTACCCTTTTTGCACTGGTGCTGGCAATTGGTATCGTCGTCGACAATGCCATTGTCGTCGTCGAGGCCGTCCATGTAAAAATGACGGAGGATCATATGGGACCCATGGACGCCACTATTGCCGCCATGAAGGAGATTACCAGCGCGATCATTGCCATCACACTGGTGATGTCTGCTGTATTCGTGCCCGTAGCGTTCCTGTCGGGGCCCGTGGGTGTGTTCTACCGGCAATTTTCACTCACCCTGGCAATATCTATCGTCATATCGGGTATCAATGCCTTAACGCTTACACCAGCTCTATGCGCGTTGATGTTACGTCACTCCGACCCTAACAAAAGGAAAGGCTGGATGGCCCGTTTCTTCAAAGGATTCAATAAAACATACGACGCTACCCAAAATAAATACCAGGGATTGATCGGCAGGATAGCAGGCAGGCGAATGGTAACACTCGGCATACTGGTCGTATTCTTTGTCGCTACCTGGGGTGCAAGCACCATCCTGCCTTCCGGGTTTATTCCTACAGAAGACCAGGGTATTATTTACGTGAATGTGACAACGCCTCCCGGCTCTACTGTTGAGCGTACCGGGGTAATACTGGACGAAATAGAGCAAATAGCGGGAGATTTTGATGCCGTTGACAATATATCCACGTTGGCAGGGTATAGTCTGGTAACAGAGGTTTCAGGCGCTTCCTATGGTATGGCCATGATCAATATGAAACCCTGGAGTGAACGGGATGAGTCAGTAAATGACCTGATCAGGGCGCTGGAGCAAAAAACAAATCATATCAAGGATGCCAGCATCGAATTCCTGCCGCCTCCAACGGTACCGGGATTTGGTAACTCCAGCGGCTTCGAGTTCAGGCTGCTGGATAAGACGGGAAGTGAGAACCTGCAGCAAACCAAACAGGTTGCGGATGATGTGATCGAGGAAGTTATGAAGTCCGGCGTTGTAGGTAGCGCTTTTACAGGGTTCAACCCCAATTTTCCGCAATACCTCATTACGGTGGACCAGGATATGGCAGCCAAAAAAGGCATTACCATTGATAACGCGATGAGCACCTTGCAAACGTTGCTGGGAAGTTACTACGCTACCAATTTTATCCGGTTCGGGCAGATGTATAAAGTAATGGTACAGGCATCCCCCCAATACAGGAAAAATCCCGAGGATGTGCTGAACCTGTACCTGAAGAACCACAAAGGTGAAATGGTACCCTTCTCTACATTTATCAGAATGGAGCGGGTTTTTGGTCCTGAACAGATGACCCGGTATAATATGTACACCTCTGCATTGATCAACGGTGACGCTGCCCCGGGCAGGAGCAGTGGCGAAGCTATCCAGGCAGTGCAGGCAGCAGCAGATAAGGTTCTGCCACGCGGCTTTGACTATGAATGGTCGGGGATGACCCGCGAACAGATACTGTCGGGCAACCAGGCTGTTTATATTTTTGCCATCTGTCTGATCTTCGTATACCTGATCCTGGCAGGGCAATATGAAAGTTTCCTGTTGCCGCTGGCTGTGATCCTGTCGCTGCCGGCGGGTATTTTCGGCTCCTTCCTGGCCCTGAAGCTGGCGGGACTGGAAAATAATATCTATGCCCAGGTATCGTTGGTCATGCTCATAGGCTTGCTGGGCAAAAATGCTATCCTGATCGTTGAATTTGCTATCCAGCGAAAAAAGATGGGAGTAGCCGTATTAACTGCAGCCATAGAAGGCGCTGCATCGAGGTTACGCCCGATATTGATGACCTCCTTTGCTTTCATCGCCGGTCTTATCCCGTTGTGTATTGCATCCGGTGCGGGGGCATTGGGTAACAGATCCATCGGAACGGCAGCGGCAGGCGGTATGCTGATCGGTACCATCTTCGGGGTCATCATTATTCCCGGTCTCTATGTAATTTTTGCAGGCATCGAGGAAAAAATGGGACTCAGGCGGAAAATGAAGCTGAAGGTCCGCAGCATGAAA
>Ga0222419_100598_pt1 | contig 26756 bp, 28 predicted proteins | sample 1B20Ametagenome_FD_182474 | JGI IMG/M metagenome (GOLD analysis project Ga0222419, IMG submission 182474) | Enriched microbial communities from leaf-cutter ant dump, University of Wisconsin, Madison, United States - 1B20A (version 2) | ecosystem: Environmental > Terrestrial > Nest > Insects nest... | reverse complement strand
GCTGATGCCGAGGCCTTCGCACTTGAAGCTGCCGGCGCAGTCCAGGGGCTGCTCGCGGTCGACATAGCGGGTGATTTCCGCCGCTTCCAGTTCGCGGAAGCGGACGCGGGTGTGGTCGACATGGGTCTGCTGCTGGCCGTTGCGGGTATCGAGCAGGCACAACGCGGTATGGAAGTGCACCTCGCGGCCGGAGCTGGCGGCGAGCTGGGCGCATGCGCGTTCGCGGCTGCCCGGTTTGTCGAGTACCTGGCCATCAAGCTCGGCGACCTGGTCGGAGCCGATCACCAGAGTGTCGTGGCGTCCGTTTGCCGCGGCCACCGCCTTGGCCACGGCCAGGCGCAGGGCGCGCGATGCCGGTGTTTCATCCGGCAGTGGCGCCTCGTCGGTGCCGGGAGCGGCCTGTTCGAAGTCGGCGATCACACGACGCAGCAGCCCGGCGCGATAGCGCGAGGTCGAGCCGAGCACGATCCGGGGAAGTGTGGATTCCTGTGGTGTCATGCGTCGGTTTCGCGTCGGATGTGTTCGCGCATGGCGCTGTCCAGATCGGTCTGGGCCTGGTTCAGCGCGCGCAGCAGGGGTTGCAGGCGTTCGCGGGCGTGGCGCATCGAGGCGGCGGCTTCATCCAGTTCGCGCTGGCTGGCTTGCGGCGAACGGTCGCGGATCCACAGCCGCTGCTGCAGCAGTGCGCGAAGGCCGGCGTCGACGGCATGTCTGGCATCCTGTTCGCTGGCGGCAGGGAGGTCGGGGTTGAGCGACATCACCGCATGGGCCTGTTGCAGGCCGCGCCGGCAGGTCTTGAGGTCCGCCTCCAGCCGGTCGGCGAGATCGAGCAGTTCGCCGAGGGTACCGTTGCGTTGCGTCTGGCGCCGGCGCAGCAGCAGTGCCGCGCCGATCAGGACGGCCAGCAGCGCCAGCAGGGCGATTGCGCCGAGCGTCATGGGGAAGTTCAAGGTCGATGTTCCGGCGACGTGAAACGACGAGTCTGCCGCATCGGGCCGGGATCAGGCAAAATGGACGGTCGGCGCGGCATGCAGGCATGTGCGCCGGTTGACTTCGCTCCCCAACGAACCTAACATTTCGCGATTATGTCCGTGACACTGCCAGAGTCCGTGGACGCTTGGCGCATGGTCACGGCGCGGCGTTCGTTCGAAGGAACGCTCCCCATCGCGACCATGCCGCGTCTGTGCGAGGCGCTGGCCAGCAATGAAGGGGGCGTGCGGTTCGAACTGGATTTCGGTCGCGATCAGCTGGGCATCAGTTACATCGATGTGCGGGCGCAGGGTTCGTTGATGCTGACATGCCAGCGCACGCTGGAGCCGTTTGCCTCACCCGTCGTGGTGTCCAACCGGCTTGGCCTGATCAGGCAGGAGCGTGACGAGGCCGGATTGCCGCCGGATTGCGAACCGCTGCTGGTGGCCGAGGATGGCCGGCTGAACCTGGCGGACGTGATCGAAGACGAATTGCTGTTGGCGCTGCCGCTGGTACCGATCAATCCGGACAGCAGCCTGCCCGACGAAGTGACAGGTTCCGGCACGGCCAGCGACACGGCCGGCGAGGAACGACCCGAAAATCCGTTCGCGGTGTTGCGCGAACTGAAGAAGTAACCACCGATCCGGTTCACCCGATCCGGATCATGCCGATTTCAGAACCAGTTTCAGTTGGAGAACCACCATGGCCGTTGCCAAGAGCCGCCGTACCCCGTCCACCCGCGGCATGCGTCGTGCGCACGACGCGCTGAAGACCGTGCAGTTGTCCACCGATCCGACCAGTGGTGAAGTGCATCAGCGCCACCACGTGACCAAGGACGGCTACTACCGCGGCAAGAAAGTGATCGATACCCGGGGCGCCGTGTCGGTCGAGGATTGATCGCGTCCGGAGTCCCGAGGGACTCCGCGTACGGTCATGCGGGACGGCGCGGCAACGCGCCGTTTTGCATTGAGGGATGCCGGAACGTAACGTTGCGGCTGCATGACGGGCACCACCACTGGCGCCCGGTCCTCCTTTCTTGATGGATAGACGAATGGCCCAGATCTACACCCGCATCATCGCCACCGGCAGCGCGCTGCCCGAGCGCGTGGTAACCAATGCCGATCTGGAGAAGATCGTCGATACCAGCGACGAATGGATCCGCACCCGCACCGGCATCCGCCAGCGGCACATCGCCGCCGATGGCGAGACCACCGGCGACCTGGCTTTCCGTGCCGCGCAGAACGCGCTGGAAGCTGCCGGGGTCAAGGCTTCGGAGCTCGACCTGATCATCCTCGGCACGACCACGCCGGACATCATCTTCCCCTCCACCGCCTGCCTGGTGCAGAACCGTTTGGGTGCCAATGGTTGCGCTGCGTTCGACGTCAACGCCGCCTGCTCGGGCTTCGTCTATGCGCTGGGCATCGCCGACAAGTTCATTCGCAGCGGACAGTCGAAGAAGGTACTGGTGATCGGCGCCGAGACGCTGACCCGCATGGTCGACTGGGGCGATCGCCAGAGCTGCGTGCTGTTCGGCGATGGCGCTGGCGCGGTGGTGCTGGAGGCCTCGAGTGAGCCGGGCATCCACGCCACCTGCCTGCATGCCGATGGCGGTTTCAAGGAACTCCTGTTCAATCCGGTGGGCGTCTCGGTCGGTTTCAGGGACGAGCCCAACCATGGCGTGCGCATCAACATGTCCGGCCGCGAGGTGTTCAAGGTTGCGGTGAAGACGCTCGATTCGCTGGTCGGCGAAACCCTCGAGGCCGCTGGCATGGACGAGTCGCAGATCGACTGGCTGATTCCGCATCAGGCCAACCTGCGCATCATCGAGGCCACCGCCAAGCGCCTGAGCATGCCGATGGACCGGGTCATCGTGACGGTCGACCAGCACGCCAACACGTCGTCGGGTTCGGTGCCGCTGGCACTGGACTACGCGGTGCGCTCGGGCAAGGTGCAGCGAGGCCAGAATCTGTTGCTGGAAGCCTTTGGTGGCGGCTTCACCTGGGCCTCGGCCCTGTTGCGTTATTGATCGCGAAGGAAAACCCTGCGGAGGCCGAGGGAGCTGGCCGGCATTGATCCGCACCCATCGAATGGGGCAGCAGCATGGTACAGAAACTTCTGGTTGGCGGTCGCGACGCCTGGCTCAAGAGTTATGGCGGGCAGCCGCGCGCGCGTCGCGCGGTCAACAAGGTCTGGAACGCTCTGGCCGGAGGCCTGGGGGCGGCACCGCTGCGCTCGCCACCCTCGCATGGGGGTGAACGGGCCAAGCAGGTGGAGATGCGTCGCATCGGTGAGTTGCGTGCCAGCGGCGTGCTGGTGCCCGAAGTGCTTGGCGAGGGCCCCGGGACGCTGTTGCTGAGTGATATCGGCCCGTCACTGTCGAGCCGCCTGAAATCGGCTGCCGATGCGAGCCAGACCGATGAACTGGTACACCGGACCGTGGCAGAGATGGTGGCTGCGCATCGGCGCGGCGCCTACTTCGGCCAGGCATTTGCCCGCAACATCACCGTGGCGCCCGATGGCCGCATCGGTTTCATTGATTTCGAAGAGGATCCGCTCGAGGTCATGCCGCTGCGCGATGCGCAGGCGCGTGACTGGGTCATGTTCGCGGCAGGCGTTTCCCGCTATTTCGAGGGACGCGACGATGCGCTCGCGGGGATGATGGAGCGCAGCCAGCCCCACGTGGCCGACGACGTCGCCGACGAGGTGCGCCATCTGGCCAGCCGCCTCGGCTTCCTGCACGGTTGCACACGCCACATGGGCCAGCGGGCGCGGGCACTGGGCATGGCCGTGCTGTCGCTGCGCAAGGGGTTCGGCATGCTGATCCTCGGCTTGCTGATCGACCTGATCCATGACGGCGATCTGGACATTTTCAACGCACTGCAGAGTTTTCTATGAGCACAACCCAACCCTCGCTTGCCTTTGTTTTTCCCGGCCAGGGCTCGCAGGCCGTCGGCATGCTGGCCGAGCTGGCTGCGCTTCACCCGGAAGTGGAGCAGACCTTCGCCGAGGCTTCCGCCGGTGCCGGCATCGACCTGTGGGCGCTGGTCCGGAACGGTCCGGCCGAGGAGCTGGACAGCACCCGCAACACGCAGCCGGCGCTGCTCGCCGCCAGCGTGGCGGTGTGGCGCGTGTGGTTGAAGCAGGGTGGCCCGCGTCCGGCATGCCTGTCCGGCCACAGCCTGGGTGAATACAGCGCACTGGTCTGCGCCGGCGCGCTGTCGTTGCACGATGCGGCCGCACTGGTGGCCGAGCGCGGTCGCCTGATGCAGGCGGCGGTGCCGGCGGGTGTCGGTGCGATGGCGGCGATCCTCGGTGGAGACGATGCGCAGATTGCCGCAGTCTGCGAGGAAGTGGCGCAGGGCGAGGTGGTGTCACCGGCCAACTTCAATTCGCCGGGGCAACTGGTGATCGCCGGCCATGCCGGTGCGGTCGACCGGGCGCTGGCACGGCTGGCGGAACTGGGCGTGAAGAAGGCGATCAGGCTGGCGGTGTCGGTACCATCGCATTGCGCGCTCATGCGCGATGCCGCCGACCAGCTGGGTGAGCGCATGGCGTCGATCGAGTGGCAGCTGCCGTCGATCCCGGTGATCCAGAACGCCGAAGCACGCAGCCACGGCAATGTCGACGATATCCGTGCCGCCCTGCAGCGCCAGCTGTACCTGCCCGTGCGCTGGAGTGAATGCGTGCAGGCGCTGGCTGCCGGTGGCAGTACGCGTATCGCCGAATGCGGCCCGGGCAAGGTGCTGTCGGGCCTGATCCGTCGCATCGACAAGAGCATCGAGACCCGTGCCATCGGCACGCCGGCCGAACTCGACGCCGCGATTGCCGGATGGGCGTGAATCCCTGACCGGTATTTTTCCGAACTCCGTTCCCCGAGGAACCCGAACAGATGAGCAATTCCCTGCAAGGTGAAATCGCGCTGGTCACCGGCGCCAGCCGTGGCATCGGTGCAGCCATCGCCGATGAGCTGGCGGCCATGGGCGCCACCGTGATCGGCACTGCCACCAGCGAGAGTGGCGCCGCCGCGATCGGCAGCCGGCTGGCGGCACAAGGCGGTCATGGCCGCGTGCTGGACGTCACCGATGGCGCCTCGGTCGAGGCATTGATCGACGGCATTGCAAAGGAATTCGGTGCGGTTTCGATTCTGGTCAACAACGCCGGCATCACCCGCGACCAGCTGCTGATGCGCATGAAGGACGACGACTGGCAGGCCATCCTCGATACCAATCTCACCTCGATCTACCGTACGTCCAAGGCGGTGATGCGCGGCATGATGAAGGCGAAGAAGGGGCGGATCATCTCGATCGCCTCGGTGATCGGGCTTACCGGCAACCCTGGCCAGGCGAACTATGCCGCGGCCAAGGCCGGCGTCATCGCGTTCTCGAAGTCGCTGGCGCGCGAGATCGGCAGCCGCGGCATCACGGTCAACGTGGTGGCGCCGGGTTTCATCGACACCGACATGACCAGGGCGTTGCCGGAGGACTCGAAGCAGGCGCTGCTCGGGCAGATCGCGCTGGGTCGCCTCGGGGAGGCCGTCGACATCGCCAAGGCCGTGGGTTTTCTGGCTTCGCCGGCGGCGGCCTACATCACCGGTGAGACCTTGCACGTCAATGGCGGCATGTATATGCCATGAGGCATGACACGCGGTTGTCGCCAGCGGAAGCGTTTTAGGCGACAATTGCGCTTTCGCGCCGACTGGGGGGCAATACGGTCGGCAGAGCGTGGCGGCCACGCGGTTTAGCCACTACAATGCGCCGGCCTTTTGCAGGCATTGAGCCGGCACAGACATCAATTACTCCTTGAGAGGTATGGGCAACATGAGCACCATCGAAGAGCGCGTCAAGAAAATCGTCATCGAGCAGTTGGGCGTGAAGGAAGATGAAGTCACGGCGAACGCTTCGTTCGTGGACGATCTGGGCGCAGATTCGCTGGACACGGTGGAACTGGTAATGGCACTCGAGGAAGAGTTCGAGACCGAGATCCCGGACGAGGACGCCGAGAAGATCACCACCGTGCAGCAGGCCGTTGATTACATCAAGGCCCACTCCAAGGACTGACCTGTACGGAATGATCGCCGCCGGCCATGCCGATCCGCTGCGTGCGGGCCGGCTCATGCGGTGGCGATGTCGAATGCTGCGCCATCTTGGCGCAGTTTTCGTTTCTGCATTTTGTAACGTCCGGCTCCGTATGGTGGACGCGACATCGCCCCGGGGGAGCGAGCGGCGCAGCCGTGTCCGCCGGCAGCGACGGATCCACGCAATCACGTAAGGAACATCAGCATGAGCAAGCGACGAGTGGTAGTGACCGGCATGGGCATCGTTTCGCCGGTCGGCAACGACATCGCCACCGCTTGGAAGAATGTCGTCGAGGGCCGCAGCGGCATCGGTCCCGTCACCAGCTTCGACGCCAGTGCCTACGCGACCCGCATTGCGGGTGAGGTTCACGATTTCGATCCGGTCGATGCCTATTTCGCCGGAACCAACACGCCGGACGACGAGCGGCGCGCCATCGCGAAAGACTTCAAGCGGATGGACCCGTTCATCCATTACGGCATCGTGGCGGGCACGCATGCGTTCCGGCAGTCGGGGCTGACGGTCACCGGGGACAATGCCGGCCGCATCGGCATCGCCGCCGGTGCCGGCATCGGCGGCCTGCATACCATCGAGGCCACCGCTCTGGAGCTGGCCGAGAAAGGGCCGCGCAAGGTTTCGCCGTTCTACGTGCCCAGCTCGATCATCAACATGGTTGCCGGCAACCTGTCGATCTATCACGGCCTGAAGGGGCCGAACATCGCGCTGGTCTCGGCCTGTACCACGGCGGCACACAACATCGGCATGGCGATGCGGCTGATCCAGTACGGCGATGCCGATGCGATGCTGGCCGGTGGTGCCGAGTTCGCCACCACGCCGACGGCGATGGCGGGTTTCTGCTCGGCCAAGGCGATGTCCACCCGCAACGACGATCCCACCCACGCCAGCCGGCCGTGGGATGTCGGTCGCGACGGTTTCCTGCTGTCGAACGGCTCGGGCATGCTGATGCTTGAGGAATACGAGTTCGCCAAGGCGCGTGGAGCGAACATTCTGGCTGAGCTGAGTGGTTTCGGCATGAGTGGCGACGCGTACCACATCACCGCACCGAGCGGTGATGGTGCCGAGCTGGCCATGCGTAACGCGCTGCATGATGCGCAGGTGCAGGCGTCGGAAGTGCAGTACGTCAACGCGCATGGCACGTCGACGCCGGTGGGCGATCTCGGCGAGGCGAAGGCGATCCGCAGCGTCTTCGGCGAGCACGCGACGCAGAAGGGCAAGTTCGCGGTCAGTTCGACCAAGTCGGTCACCGGGCACCTGCTCGGCGCGGCCGGTGGCGTGGAAGCGATCTTCTCCATCATGGCGTTGCGCGAGGGTGTGCTCCCGCCGACGATGAACCTCGTGGACGTCGATCCGGAAGTGGCTGCCCTCGGCATGGACCTGGTGCCGAACAAGGCCGAGCAGGCCAGCATCGACGTTGCCATGTCGAACTCGTTCGGCTTCGGCGGCACCAACGGCACGCTCGTCTTCCGCCGCATCTGAGCGTGACCTGTCACCGCCGTATCCTGGACGGCCGGCGCGACCTGCTCGCGCCGGCCGCATCGTTTCCCGGGCGCTATCCGTGCCTGCTGGAAAGCGTGGTGCACGGCACCGCGCAGTCGCGCTACGACATCCTGTTTGCATTCCCGCAGGATCGCCTGAGCCTGCACGCCGATGGCGGCGTGCGTGACGGTGCCGGCGAGGCAAGGGAAGGGCGCTTTCTCGATGCACTGGATGAAGCCTGGCAGCGTGAACGTCTGCCGCCGGCGGACGACGGCCTGCCGTTCCACGGCGGCTGGGCGTTGTTGCTGGCCTACGAGCTGGCTGGCGAGATCGAGCCGCGGCTGAAGCTGAAGCCGCCGGCAGACATACCGCTGGCGCTGGCGATCCGCTGCCCGGCGGCGGTGATCGTCGATCATGCACTCGATCGCACCATCCTGCTGGCCGAGGCCGGCCACGGGGAACTGCTCGATGTGCTGCAGGACGACCTGGCCGCCACGCCGTCGATCGCTCCGCTGGATGCCGCATCCGGCCACGAGGAGGACGAGCCGCAACGTTTTCTCGATGGCGTGGCGCGCATCCACCAGCATCTGTATGCCGGTGACATTTTTCAGGTGAATCTGTCGCGCGCCTGGCGTGTCCGCCATGCGCGACCGCCGACGGTCGCATCGCTGTACGCCGCACTGCGTGAGGCCAACCCGGCGCCGTTCGCGGGCTTGTTGCAGCAGCCGGGCTGGGCGTTGGCGAGCTCCTCGCCGGAGCGGCTGGTCGAAGTGCGCGGTGGCATCGCGCAGACGCGTCCGATCGCCGGTACCCGTCCGCGGCTGCCGGGCGACGACGAAGCGGCCCGCATCCGCGAACTTGGCACGCATCCGAAAGAGCGTGCCGAGCACGTGATGCTGATCGATCTCGAGCGCAACGATCTCGGGCGCATCTGCGTGCCGGGTACGGTCGAGGTCGACGAGTTGATGGTGGTCGAGAGCTACACCCACGTGCACCACATCGTGTCGAACGTGCGCGGTCGTCTGCGCGATGGCGTGACGCCGGGCGGGGTGATTGCAGCCACTTTCCCGGGTGGCACCATCACCGGTTGCCCCAAGGTACGTTGCATGGAAATCATCGCCGCGCTGGAGGACGCTCCGCGTGGCGCTTACACCGGCGCGCTGGGCTATCTCGACCGCAGCGGCGAGCTGGATCTGAACATCCTGATCCGCACCCTTACCCAGGTCGGCGGGGAAATCAGCCTGCGTGCCGGTGCGGGCATCGTGGCCGACTCGGTGGCAGCCAGCGAGCTGGATGAAACCCGTGCCAAGGCCCGCGGACTGTTGCGCGCGCTCGGGGTGCCGGAGCAGTGACGGTGCGCATGCTGGTTGATGGCTTGGCGGTTGACAGAGTGCCGGCGCTGGATCGTGGCCTGGCCTATGGCGACGGTCTGTTCGAGAGCATCCGCCTGGTCGGCACGATAGCGCCGCTGTGGTCGCGGCACATGCAGCGACTCATGATGAGCTGTGAGCGCCTGCGTTTGCCGCTGCCGGATGTGGAACTGCTGTGGCGCGAAGCCCTGCTTGTCGCGCAGGGCATGCCGGAGTCGGTCGTGCGTATCACGCTGACCCGTGGCGTGGGTGAGCGTGGCTATGCGCCATCTTCATCGGTGGCGCCGATGCGGATCGTTGCCGCGTTTGCCCCGCCACCATCCAGGCCCGGAGCACTGCGCATGCGCGTATGCGATATCCGGCTATCGGAACAGCCGCTGCTGGCCGGCATGAAACATCTGAATCGGTTGGAACAGGTGCTGGCCCGTGCCGAGTGGAATGATCCGGCGATTGCCGAGGGCGTGCTGTGCGATGGCCGCGACCGGGTGATTTCGGCCACCATGGCCAATTTGTTTGCCAGGGTCGATGGCAACTGGTTGACGCCGGCATTGGGTCGCTGCGGCGTGGCTGGCGTGGCCCGCGCCGAAGTGCTGGCGGCGTGTCCGCAGATCCGTGTCGGCGAGTTGAGCCTCGATGCGCTGCGTGGTGCCAGCGAGGTGTTTCTCAGCTCCAGCGTGCGCGGCATCCTGCCGGTGGGTTCACTGGAAGGGCGCGACTATGTGGCGGGTGACATGACCAGGCGCTTGCAACAGCATTGGCGTGATCTCGGGTTTTCGACGGAGCAGGCTGGATGAGTGACAAACCGACGCGCAGGCGTGCATGGCCATGGATATTGTTGCTGGTCGTGCTGCTGGCGGTGGCCGGCGTGCTGGTGCATGGCTGGATCGACTTCAACCGGTTCAGCCGCACGCCGCTGAACGTGGCGCCGCAGGGCGGCAGCATCGACGTCGAGCGCGGCACCAGCTTCAAGAACATCGTCGCCGACCTGCGCCAGCGTCAGCTGAGTTCGGCCAGTCCGCTGTACTGGCGGCTACTGGCCGAGCAGATGCAGGTCGCCGGCAGGCTGCATGCCGGTGAATATGCGTTGCGCGCCGGCGTCACGCCTCGCCAGTTGCTGGCCGACATGGCGGCAGGCAAGGTGCTGCAGCATCATTTCACCATCGTGGATGGCTGGACTTTCAGCGAACTGCGGCAGGCCCTGGCGCGGGATGACGGGTTGAAGCACGACAGTGCCGGGCTCGACGATGCCGCCGTCATGCAGAAGATCGGCGCTGACGACGAGGCACCAGAAGGGCGTTTCCTGCCCGAAACCTACGCCTACGTGAAAGGGGATGGCGACCTGGACATCCTGCGTCGTGCCCATGTCGCCATGACCCGTGCACTCGACGAGGCATGGGCAATGCGGGCGGACGACCTGCCGCTGGATACCCCGTACGAGGCCCTGATCCTCGCCTCCATCGTGGAGAAGGAAACCGGCCGGCCCGAGGAACGTGCGCAGATTGCCGGCGTGTTCGTGCGACGCCTGCGCAATCACATGCTGCTGCAGACCGATCCGACCGTGATCTACGGCATGGGCGACCGTTACGACGGCAACATCCGCAAGAGCGACCTGACCACCGACACGCCGTACAACACCTATACCCGGGCCGGCCTGCCGCCGACACCGATCGCATTGCCGGGCAAGCCGGCGCTGCAGGCAGCCTTGCACCCGGCCGATGGCGATGCGCTGTATTTCGTTGCCCGCGGCGACGGCAGTCATGTGTTCTCCAGTACGCTGGTGGAACACAATCGCCACGTCGATTGCTATCAGCGGAAGCGTTGCCGATGACGATCCGGCGCGGAAAATTGATTACGCTCGAAGGCGGCGAGGGTGCCGGCAAAAGCACCTTGCTGGCCGGCTTGCGCGCGCATATCGAGCAGACCGGCGTGGAACTGGTGCAGGCCCGCGAACCGGGTGGCACACCGATCGGCGAAGCGGTGCGTGGCATCGTGCTCGATCCGGCGCTGCAGGGGCTGGCCGCGGAAACCGAGCTGCTGCTGATGTTCGCCTCGCGGGCGCAACTGGTGCGCGAAGTCATCGAGCCGGCACTCGCTGCAGGGCAGTGGGTGCTGTGCGACCGTTATGCCGATGCCAGCTACGCCTATCAGGGCGGTGGCCGCGGTCAACCCGAAGCGCGTATTGCCGGGCTGGAAAGCTGGGCCTGTGATGGCGTGAAACCCGACCTGACCCTGCTGCTGGACCTGCCAGTGGAAACGGGGCGTGCCCGCGCTGCCGGCCGCGGCGAGGCCGACCGCATCGAAGCCGAGGCTGACGCGTTCTTCGAGCGCGTGCGGGGCAGCTACCGCGCACGCGCCGCCGCCGAGCCGGAGCGGTTCCGGGTCATCGATGCCAGCCTGTCGCCGGCACAGGTGCTGGCTGCGGCCATCGAGGCATTCACGACATGGTTGCAGGAGAGTCGCCCATGAACGCGCCTCCCTGGCACGCCGAACACTGGTCACGCCTGCAGGCCCGCCGCGAACGTGGCGCCTTGCCGCACGCGCTGTTGCTGTGCGGGGCGCAGGGACTGGGCAAGCGTGCGTTCGCCCGGCGCTTCGTGCAGGGCCTGTTGTGTCTGGAGCCAGTGGATGGTGATGCCTGCGGTCACTGCCGGAGTTGCCTGCTGGTGGCGGCAGGCACGCATCCCGACATGATCCCGCTGACATACGGTTTGCGCAAGGATGGCGTCCAGCGCAGCGAGATCGTGGTCGACCAGATACGCGATCTGTCGGCGCGCCTGGCGATGAACAGCCAGTTCGGTGGCTGGCAGGTGGCCAGCATCGACCCGGCCGACGGCATGAACGCCGCCGCGGCCAATGCCTTGCTCAAAACGCTGGAGGAGCCGGCGGCACAGACCATGCTGATCCTGCTCGCGGATGCGCCGTGGCGCTTGCCGCAGACCATCCGCAGCCGTTGCCAGAGAATCGAATTCCATGTGCCTGCCACTGCCGATGCTCTGGCCTGGCTGCAGGCCGAGGGCGTGGCCGCGCCGGAGGCCGCGCTTGCCGCAGCCGGTGGCAACCCGGGGCTGGCGCATGCCTGGGCGCAACAGGGTGCGCTGGAGCGCAGGAAGGAAGTCCGCCGGGATCTGGCTGCGCTGGCCGCCGGTCGTGGCCAGCCGGCCGAGATGGTCAAGCGCTGGCTGGACGATGAGCCGGCCCAGCGGCTGTGGTTTGCCGCGCAGGCCGTGGCCGACGAGGTCAGGGCCTGCTCGACGCGGCAGGACCGGCCACTGGGCAGTGCGATGGACATCGACACGCTCTGGCGCTGGTTTGACGCGGCCAACCGTGCCCGCGAAAGCCTGCGTGGTCCGCTGCGTGGCGATCTGCTGCTGCTGGAATTGCTGGCGCGATGGCGTTGATGCGGGCTGGTGTCGCGGCTGGTGATCCGTCATTGGCCAGCGAGCCGGCTTTTTCCGCGCGGACACGCCTGCTGGTGGTGGCACCGCATCCGGACGATGAAACCATCGCCACCGGATTGCTGATCCAGAGAGTTCGGGCCGCCGGGGGCGAGGTGCGCATCCTGATGCTCACCGCCGGCGACAACAACCCCTGGCCGCAACGCTGGCTGGAACGGCGTTTGTGGATCGGTGCGGCCGCCCGACGGCGCTGGGGGCTGCGCCGGCGGGAGGAAGTGCGGCACGCGCTGCACCACCTGGACGTGCCGGAACAGGCGATGCAGTTGCTGGGCTGGCCGGACATGGGCGTGACCGATGCCCTGTTGCAGCGCGGGGAGTGGCTGGTCGCCGCGTTGGCGGATGTGCTCGACCGGTTCATGCCGGATCTGGTCGCACTGCCGGGGCTGGCGGATCGCCACCCCGATCATGCAGCAGCACATGTATCGGTACGGCTGGCACTGGCCGGGCGGGCGATGCAGCCACAGCTGTTGACCTACCTGATCCATGGCAGGGAAGTGCCGGGGCGGCAGCTCGGGATTGCCGGTACGACCGGGCAATTGGCGAACAAGTCGGCGGCGCTGGCGGCGCATCGCAGCCAGATGGCCCTGAGTGGCGGGCGCATGCGCCGCCTGGCGGCGCGACCCGAGCGTTATGGTGTCACCCTGCCCGAGGCCGTCGGACTCTTGCCATGGCAGCCATCTCCCTGGCTTCAGCCGTGGCTGCGCCTGAGTGTGGTCGGCGTGGCGGGAGCACGAAGCTGGCGCTGGCGTGATGCTCCGCTGCGTCGCGAGCCGGATGGCCGTTTCCGCCTGCGGCCGGATGCCGGCATCGGGGAGCCGCGATTCGTCCGGCTGGCCTCAACCCTGCCTTCACCCTGGATTTTCGACCACTGGGGCTGGTGCGAACTGCGATAGTGCCGGCGGCCGTGTCGCGAATGCGCAATCCATCATGCGGATCACGCCCGGCATCGTCTAATATCCATCCGTTGACCGGGCGCCTTCGATGTCCGGCAGGAGTCCGGCATGAACCCCATGGGCGCCCGACAGGGCATCATTTCACTGAAGATCAAGGACGCGGCCGCGCTGTACGGCATGTACATGCCGTTCCTCAAGAACGGCGGCCTGTTTGCCGCGACCGCTCAACCCTATTCGCTGGGCGATGAGGTGGTCCTGCTGGTGACTTTGGAAGGGGAGGCCGAGCGGCTTTCGGTGGTCGGCAAAGTGGTGTGGATCAGCCCGGTGGGTGCCCAGGGCAACCGCACCGCAGGCGTCGGCATCCACTTCAACGAATCCGGCGATGCCGAGGCCGCGCGTGCCCGGATCGAAAACATCCTTGCCGGCACTCTGAATTCCGAGCGGCCCACGCACACCATGTGAGCCGCCTGGCGGGCGCCCCGGCGCATGGCGTTAATGTGCATCGCGGCGACCGTCAAGGCTTGTTGTGTCAGTGTGCACTGATACAATGGCGGGATTCACGGATTCATTCCGTGGAATGTCGAGCGTCTGCGGCTCCCCACGCAGGCGTGGCTGGAGTAGCTCATGGCCGGATCGGCCTGTCGAATCGAAATTCTCGACCGCGAGTTCTGGATCCAGCTCCCGTGGTCACTGATGCGCCTGCTGGCGCGGAGGTAAGTTGCATCGTGCTTGCCGAATACTGGCCTGTCCTGTTGTTCATCGGCGTTGCCGCCGGCCTTGGTCTGGTTTTGCTGGCCGTGGGCCTGCTGGCCGGCCCGCGTCGTCCCGAGACGGAAAAACTTTCGCCCTACGAGTGCGGCTTCGAGGCATTCGAGGACGCGCGCATGCGTTTTGACGTGCGCTACTACCTGCTCGCGATCCTGTTCATCATCTTCGATCTGGAAATCGCCTTCCTGTTTCCGTGGGCGGTGGTGTTCCAGCAGATCGGCATGATCGCGATGATCGAGATGGGCCTGTTCCTGTTGCTGCTGGTCATCGGTTTCGCCTACGTGTGGAAGAAGGGAGCACTCGAATGGGAGTGATGGATTCCGTCAGCCGGGTGATGCACAACCCGCAGCCGCTGAACCTGGTCGATGACATCCTGCGGCCGGCTGGCGACAACCCGGTGGTCCAGCGCGGTTTCGCCACCACCAGCATCGACGCGTTGATGAACTGGGCGCGCACCGGCTCGATGTGGCCGATGACCTTCGGTCTGGCCTGCTGCGCGGTGGAAATGATGCACGCCGGTGCGGCGCGCCTGGATCTCGACCGCTACGGCGTGATCTTCCGCCCCAGCCCGCGCCAGTCCGACGTGATGATCGTCGCCGGCACCCTGGTCAACAAGATGGCTCCGGCGCTGCGCAAGGTTTATGACCAGATGCCCGAGCCGAAGTGGGTGATCTCGATGGGCAGCTGCGCCAATGGCGGCGGCTATTACCACTATTCCTATTCGGTGGTGCGTGGTTGCGACCGCATCGTGCCGGTGGACATCTACGTGCCGGGCTGCCCGCCCACGGCCGAAGCGCTGATCCACGGCATTCTGCAGTTGCAGAAGAAGATCCGTCGCACCAGCACCATCGCGCGCTCCTGAAGCGCTCGTTTCGAAGGCGCAGTCCATGACCGACACCCAAAACACTTCGCTGGCCGGGCAGCTTGCTGCGCGATTCGGCGACATGCTGAACATCAGCACGGTACGCAATGAAACCGTTGCCGAGCTGGCCGCCGCCGATCTGGTTGCGGTAGCCAGCGCGCTGCGCGACGAGCCGGCGTTCCTCTTCAGCGAGCTGATCGACCTGTGTGGTATCGACTATCTGGGCTATGGCCAGACCGAGTGGAATACCGAAACCGTTTCCGGTTCCGGCTTCTCGCGCGGCGTGGAAGGTCAGGCTCTGGGCCGCTTCGACTGGGCCAGCCGTCCGCGTGGTGATGGCGAGCCCCAGCCGCGCCGTTTCGCCGCGGTGATCCACCTGCTGTCGATCGAGCACAACCGCCGCCTGCGTCTGCGCGTGTTCTGCGAAGACGACAGCCTGCCGGTGATCCCGTCGCTGACCCAGGTCTGGCCGGGTTCGAACTGGTTCGAGCGCGAGGCGTTCGACCTGTACGGCATCATCTTCGATGGCCACCCGGATCTGCGCCGCATCCTCACCGACTACGGTTTCGTCGGTCATCCGTTCCGCAAGGACTTTCCGCTGATCGGCAATGTCGAGGTGCGTTACGACCCCGAGCAGAAGCGGGTGGTCTATCAGCCGGTGTCGATCGAACCGCGCGTGCTGGTGCCGCGCACCATCCGCAACGATGCCGACCTGGTACAGGCCAAGGCCGAAGCCGCCGACAACTGGCGCGACAACTGAGGCCCGGGGAAAAGTCATGCAGGAAATCCGCAACTACACGATGAACTTCGGCCCCCAGCATCCGGCCGCGCACGGCGTGCTGCGCCTGGTGCTGGAGATGGACGGCGAGACCATCGTCCGTGCCGACCCGCACGTCGGCCTGCTGCACCGTGGCACCGAGAAGCTGGCCGAGTCCAAGCCGTTCAACCAGTCGATCGGCTACATGGATCGCCTCGACTACGTGTCGATGATGTGCAACGAGCACGCCTACGTGCGTGCGATCGAGAACCTGCTGGGGATCGAGGCGCCGGAGCGGGCGCAGTACATCCGCACCATGTTCGACGAGATCACCCGCATCCTGAACCACCTGATGTGGATCGGCTCGAACGCGCTCGACCTTGGCGCGATGGCGGTGTTCCTCTACGCGTTCCGTGAGCGCGAGGAACTGATGGACGTCTATGAGGCGGTGTCGGGCGCGCGCATGCACGCCACCTACTACCGTCCCGGCGGCGTGTACCGCGACCTGCCGGCGCAGATGTCGAAGTACCGCGAGTCGCCCTGGCACAAGGGTGCCGACCTCAAGCGGGTCAACAGCTGGCGCGAAGGTTCGATGCTGGATTACCTCGAAGCTTTCACCAACGACTTCCCGTCGAAGGTGGACGAGTACGAGGATCTGCTCACCACCAACCGCATCTGGAAGCAGCGCACCGTCGGCATCGGCGTGATCAGCCCGGAAAAGGCCCAGGAATGGGGCATGACCGGCGCCATGCTGCGCGGCTCGGGCATCGCCTGGGACCTGCGCAAGAAGCAGCCCTATGCGCGCTACGCCGAGATGGATTTCGACATCCCGGTCGGCGTCAACGGCGACTGCTACGACCGTTATCTGGTGCGCGTGGAAGAGATGCGCCAGTCCAACCGCATCATCCAGCAGTGCGTGAAGTGGCTGAAGGCCAACCCCGGCCCGGTGATGGTGAAGAACTTCAAGGTCGCCCCGCCGTCGCGGGTCGAGATGAAGGAAAGCATGGAAGCGCTGATCCACCACTTCAAGCTGTTCACCGAAGGCTATTGCGTGCCGGCTGGCGAAACCTACGCCGCGGTCGAAGCGCCCAAGGGGGAGTTCGGTTGTTACCTGGTTTCCGACGGCGCCAACAAACCGTTCCGCGTGCACCTGCGCGCACCGGGCTTTGCCCACCTGTCGTCCATGGACACCATCGTTCGCGGCCACATGCTCGCCGACGTGGTGGCCATGATCGGTACCTACGATCTGGTCTTTGGCGAAGTGGATCGATGAGTCAGGGAAAAGGGAATAGGGAATCGGGAATGGGTGAAGCGCCTCGCGGCAGCTTCATCCGCCATGACCTGAAAAGCCGCGATTGTTGCAGTGGAGTCGGGATTGTCGTGAAGCGGGTTGGCTCTTGCCTATTCCCCATTCTCCATTCCCCATTCCCGGAGTTTCATCCATGAAAGCCACCGGAAATTTCGAACAGGTGAGGAACGTCGATCCGCTCGTCGTGCTCACTGATCACACCCGCCATCACATCGATGAATGGGTGGCCAGGTTTCCGCCGGACCGCAAGCGGTCGGCGCTGATCCAGGCGCTGTTCGGTGCGCAGGAGCAGAATCAGGGCTTCCTCACCGACGAGTTGATCACCGCCGTCGCGAAATACCTCGACCTGCCTTCGATCTGGGCGTACGAGGTGGCCAGCTTCTACTCGATGCTGGAAACCAAGCCGGTTGGTCGCAACAACGTGGCGATCTGCACCAATATTTCCTGCTGGCTCAATGGCGCCGAGGAACTGGTGCGCCACTGCGAGCAGAAGCTGGGCATCAAGCTGGGCGAGAGCACGCCGGATGGCCGCGTCTACCTCAAGCAGGAAGAAGAGTGCATCGCGGCCTGCGTGTACGCGCCGGCGGCCACGGTGAACGGTCATTACCACGAGCGGCTCACCCCGGAAAAGCTCGACGCAATCCTGGACGGGCTGGAGTAAAAAGATGGCAGTCGGACCCGCCCCACAAGCACATCAGGTTGTCTACACCACGCTGCATTTCGACAAGCCGTGGGCGATGGACAGCTACCTGCAGGTCGATGGCTACAAGGCCTGGAGGAAGATCCTCGCCGAGAAGCCCGACCCGGCCTCGCTGATCGAGGAAATCAAGAAGTCGAGCCTGCGCGGCCGTGGTGGTGCAGGCTTCCCGACCGGCCTGAAGTGGTCCTTCATGCCGAAGGGCGACATGCAGAAGTACATCCTGTGCAACTCGGACGAGTCCGAGCCGGGCACGGCCAAGGATCGCGACATCCTGCGCTACAACCCGCATGCGGTAATTGAAGGCCTGGCGATCGCCTGCTACTGCACCGGTTCCACCGTGGCCTACAACTACCTGCGCGGCGAGTTCCACCACGAGCCGTTCGAGCACTTCGAGGAAGCGCTGAAGGAAGCCTACGCGGCCGGCCTGCTGGGCAAGAACGTGCAGGGCAGCGGCATCGACGTGGACATCCATGCCGCGCTGGGCGCCGGCGCCTACATCTGCGGCGAGGAAACCGCGCTGATGGAGTCGCTGGAAGGCAAGAAGGGCCAGCCGCGCTTCAAGCCGCCGTTCCCGGCCAACTTCGGCCTGTACGGCAAGCCGACCACGATCAACAACACCGAGACCTACGCCTCGGTGCCGGCGATCCTGCGCAATGGCGCCGACTGGTTCCTGGACATCGGCAAGCCCAACAACGGCGGTCCGAAAATTTTCTCGGTCTCCGGCCACGTCAACAATCCGGGCAACTTCGAGATCCGCCTCGGTACCCCGTTCAGCGAACTGCTGGAGATGGCCGGCGGCGTGCGCAACGGCAACAAGCTCAAGGCAGTGATCCCCGGCGGCTCCTCGATGAAGGTGCTGACCGGTGAGGAAATGCTGGCCATCACCATGGACTATGACGCCATCCAGAAGGCCGGTTCGGGCCTCGGTTCGGGCGCAGTGATCGTGATGGACGAGACCGCCTGCATGGTCAAGGTGTGCCAGCGCATCTCGCGCTTCTACAAGGCCGAATCCTGCGGTCAGTGCACGCCGTGCCGCGAGGGCACCGGCTGGATGTACCGCGTGCTGACCCGCATCGTCGAAGGCAAGGGCACCGAGGAAGACCTGCATCGCCTGAAGGCGATCGCCGGCCAGATCGAGGGTCACACCATCTGCGCCTTCGGCGAAGCCGCCGCATGGCCGGTACAGGGCTTCCTCGCGAAGTTCTGGGATGAATTCGAGTACTACGTGCGCAACGGTCGTTCGATGACGGACGACAAGCTTGCCGCCGCCAACCGTGGAGCCGCTGCATGAGCGCGCAGCCAGCCAACAATGCCGCCCCCGACCTCGTCAACATCGAGGTCGACGGCAAGCCGACGCAGATCCGCAAAGGCGCGATGATCATCGAAGCCGCCGATGCGATCGGCGTGTCGATTCCGCGTTTCTGCTACCACCGCAAGCTGCCGATCGCCGCCAATTGCCGCATGTGCCTGGTCGACGTGGAGATGGGCGGCCGCATGATGCCCAAGCCGCAGCCGGCCTGCGCCACCCCGGTGGCCGAGGGTATGAAGGTGATGACGCGCTCGGACAAGGCGCTGAAGTTCCAGAAGGACGTGATGGAATTCCTTCTGATCAACCACCCGCTGGACTGCCCGGTCTGTGACCAGGGCGGCGAGTGCGAGCTGCAGGACGTGGCGCTGGGCTACGGCCGCAGCGTGTCGCGCTTCACCGAGCGCAAGCGCACCGTGGCCGACGAGAACATCGGGCCGCTGGTTGCCACCGAGATGACCCGCTGCATCCAGTGCACCCGCTGCGTGCGTTTCACCAGCGAGATCGCCGGCACCTACGAGCTGGGTGGCATGAACCGCGGCGAGAACCTGCAGATCGGCACTTACATCGGCAAGACGCTGGAGACCGAGCTGTCCGGCAACATCATCGATGTCTGCCCGGTCGGCGCGCTGACCAACAAGCCGTTCCAGTTCAAGGCGCGCGCCTGGGAGCTGGTGGCGAAGCCGTCGATCGCCTATCACGACGCGCTGGGTTCCAACCTGTGGCTGCACACGCGCCGCGGCGAAGTGTTGCGCACGGTGCCGCGTGACAACGAGTCGGTCAATGAATGCTGGTTGTCCGATCGCGACCGTTACAGCCATCAGGGCCTGTATGCGGCCGATCGCCTGCATGCTCCCGAGGTCAAGCGCGACGGCCAGTGGCAGGCGACCACCTGGGAAGACGCGCTGGCGTTTGCCGGCGAGGCACTGAAGAAGGCGCCGGGCAACGAGCTGGGCGTGCTGGTGCATCCGGCCACCTCGAACGAGGAAGGCGACCTGCTGATGCGCCTGGCGCGCGGCCTGGGCAGTGCCCATGTCGACCATCGCCTGCGCCAGCTGGATTTCGCCGACGGTGCGATCGCGCAGCCGTTCGGCGTGCCGGTGGCGGAGCTGGACAAGGTCAGCGCGGCGCTGCTGGTCGGTTCCGACCTGCGCCACGAGATGCCGCTGGTCAACCATCGCCTGCATCAGGCGGTGAAGAAGGGCGCCAAGGTCTACGCGATCAACCCGGCCCATTTCGATTTCAACTACAAACTGGCCGGTGAAGCCATTGCCGCGCCGCAGGCGCTGGTTGGTGCATTGGCGGCGCTGGCCAAGGCCGCGGGCGGCGAAGTGCCGGCCGCGTTGGCCGGCGTGATCGCCGACGCGCAGCATGACGCCGGCGACGCCGACGCGATCGCCGCGTTGAAGGCGGGCAGGGCAGCGGTGATCCTCGGCGAAGCCGCGGCCACCCATCCGCAGGCCTCGCTGCTGCGTGCACTGGCCCGTTTCATCGCCGCCACCACGGGCGCCGGCTACAACGAACTGCCGTTGGGCGCCAATGCGGTCGGCCTCGGCAAGCTGGGCGTACTGCCCGGCAATGGCGGTCTGGATGCCGGTGCGATGCTGGCTCAGCCGCGCAAGAGCTATCTGTTGTACGGCGTCGAGCCGCCGCATGATTTTGCTGACGGTGCTGCGGTGCTGAAGGCGTTGCAGGGCGCCGACCAGGTTGTCGCGTTCAGTGCCTACGCCAGCCCCGCGCTGCGGGAAGTGGCTGACGTGATCCTGCCGATCGCGCTGCTGCCGGAAATCGACGCAACTCTGGTCAACGTCGATGGCCTGGCCCAGAGCGTGACCGCCGGTGCCCGCGCTCCGGGTGAGGCACGCCCGGGCTGGAAGGTGCTGCGTGCCCTGGGTGGTGCGCTGCAGCTGGCCGGCTTCGAGTTCGATGATCTGGCCGGTTTGCGCGACGGCATCGTCGAGCGGGCGGCACTGCCTCGCGATGGTGTGGCAGAGCGCCCCGCTGCCGCCGCGCTGACCCGCCTGGCCACCTGGCCGATCTACCGCGGCGATGCGGTGCTGCGTCGTGCCACTGCACTGAACGCCCATCCGCTGAACCGTGCTCCGGCCGTGCGCCTGAACGCGGAAGAGGCCGCTCGTCAGGGGCTTGCCGATGGCGATCAGGTCCGGGTCGGCGAGGTCGCGTTGCCGCTGGTGGTCGATGCCTCCGTGCCTGACGGTGCGGCCTGGATCGAGGCTGCCCAGGATTCCACCGCCACGCTGCCGCCGTATGGCGCGGCCATCACCCTGAGCAAGGCATAAGCATCATGGCTGAGCAACTCATCAACCAGGTCTTGTGGCCGGTCATCTACATCCTGTGCATCGTGCTGCCACTGGTCATTGCCGTGGCGATGTTCGTGTACTGGGAACGCAAGGTCATCGGCTGGATGCACGTGCGCATGGGGCCGAACAAGATCGGACCTCTGGGCCTGCTGCAGGCCTTCGCCGATGTGGTCAAGCTGCTGATCAAGGAAGTGATCCTGCCGAGCAGCGCCAACCGGGTGCTGTACTACCTCGCACCGATGCTGGCACTGGTACCGGCGCTGGCGGCCTGGGCGGTGATCCCGTTCAGCGGCAAGATGGTGCTGTCCGATGCCAACGCGGGCATCCTGTACCTGCTGGCGATGACCTCGCTGGGTGTGTACGGCATCATCATCGCCGGCTGGGCATCGAACTCCCGCTATGCGTTGCTCGGTGCGATGCGTTCGGCGGCCCAGGTGATTTCCTACGAACTGGCCATGGGCTTGTGTCTGGTCTGCGTGCTGGTGCTGGCCGGTTCGCTGAACCTGACCGACATCGTCAATGCGCAGGCCGGCAGCAAGGGCATCCTCGAATGGTTCATGTGGCCGTTGCTGCCGGTGTTCGTGATCTATTACATCTCCGGCGTGGCCGAGACCAACCGTGCGCCGTTCGACATGGCCGAGGGTGAGTCCGAGATCGTGGCCGGCTTCCATGTGGAGTATTCCGGCTCGGCTTTCGCGATCTTCTTCCTCGCTGAATACGCCAACATGATCCTGCTCAGCTTTCTGGGCTCGATCCTGTTCCTTGGCGGCTGGCTGTCGCCGTTCCCTGAATCGTGGGGCCTCATTGGCCAGGGCAGCGCGCTCTGGTTGTTCATCAAGGCCTTCGTGATGAGCTTCTTCTTCCTCTGGTTCCGCGCCACCTTCCCGCGTTATCGCTATGACCAGATCATGCGGCTGGGCTGGAAAGTGCTCATCCCGATCGCCCTCGTATGGGTGATGGTTGCCGGTTGCATGAAGTTCTTCGGCGTGGTCAGCATCGGCGCAGGGGCATAACCCATGAAACGCATTACCGGTTATTTCAAGAGTCTGCTGCTGATCGAGTTGCTGCAGGGCATGGGCCTGACCATGGGTTACATGTTCAAGCCCAAGTACACCGTGCGCTACCCGATGGAGCACATCCCGAAGTCGAACCGCTTCCGTGGCCTGCACGCGTTGCGTCGCTACGCCAACGGCGAAGAGCGCTGCATTGCCTGCAAGCTGTGCGAGGCGGTGTGCCCGGCGCTGGCGATCACCATCGACTCGGCGCCGCGCGAGAGTGACGGCCAGCGCCGCACCACGCGTTACGAGATCGACCTGTTCAAGTGCATCTTTTGCGGTTTCTGCGAAGAGAGCTGCCCGGTCGACTCGATCGTGGAGACCTCGATCCACGAATACCACTTCGAGCATCGCGGCGAGAACGTGGTGGACAAGCCCAAGCTGCTTGCCATCGGTGACCGCTTCGAGCAGCAGATCGCCGCCGACCGCGCGCAAGACGCGGCGTACCGCTGAGGCCTGACGATGAATCCCCAATTGCTCCAACTTGTCTGTTTCTACGCCTTCGGCTTCGTCACCGTGGCCGCCGCACTGTCGGTGATCTCGGTGAAGAACACCGTCCACGCGGTGCTGTCGCTGGTGCTCACCTTCTTCAGCGCGGCCTGCCTGTGGATGCTGATCGAGGCGGAATTCCTGGCGCTGGCGCTGATCGTGGTCTACGTCGGTGCGGTGATGGTGTTGTTCCTGTTCGTGGTGATGATGCTCGACATCGATCAGGAAAAAGTACGCGAGGGTTTCGTGAAGTTCCTGCCGGTGGGCCTGGTCGTGGCCGTGGTGATGCTGGTGGAAATGCTCGGCCTGATCGGCGTGCGCGCCATGCATGCACAGGTACTCGGTGCGAACCCCGCACTGGCCGAAGGCATGTCGAACACGGCGTGGCTGGGCCAGGCGTTGTACACCCGGTTCCTGCTGCCGTTCGAAATCGCCGCGCTGATTCTCACCGTGGGCGTGGTGGCGGCCGTGGCGCTGACCCTGCGCGAGCGCAGCGGTGCCCGTCATGCTCCGCCCGGGCAGCAGGTCAAGGTCGATCCGCGTGACCGCGTCCGCCTCGTGAAGATGGATGCCGTCCGTCCCGAACAACCGGCCGTAGCCGAGGAGCCGCAGTCATGATCTCGCTCGCACACTACATCGTGCTCGGTGCCGTGCTGTTCTGCATCGCCGTCGCCGGCCTGTTCATCAACCGCAAGAACGTGATCGTGCTGCTGATGTCGATCGAGCTGATGCTGCTCGCCGTGAACATGAACTTCGTGGCGTTCTCGCGTTTCCTCGGCGACGTGTCCGGGCAGGTGTTCGTGTTTTTCATCCTCACCGTGGCCGCGGCGGAAGCCGCCATTGGCCTGGCGATCCTGGTGCTGCTGTTCCGCAACCGCAGCACGATCAACATCGCCGATATCGACAGCATGAAGGGCTGAGCACATGGGTCTGTCCACCACCACTCTGCTGATCATCGCGCTGGCACCGCTGGTCGGCTGCCTGCTCGCAGGATTCCTCGGCCGGTTCATCGGCCGGGTCGGCGCGCACAGCGCCACCATCCTGGGCGTGGCGATCTCCTGCGTACTGTCGTTCCACGTGCTCTACCAGCTCACCCTGGGCGGCGCGACGACGTACAACGAAAACCTCTACACCTGGTTCCAGATCGGCAACTTCAACGCCAGCGTCGGCTTCATGGTCGATCGCCTCACCGCGATGATGCTGGTGGTGGTGAGCTTCGTGTCGCTGCTGGTGCATATCTACACCATCGGCTACATGAGCGACGATCCGGGTTACAAGCGGTTCTTCGCCTACATCTCGCTGTTCACCTTCTCGATGTTCATGCTGGTCATGAGCAACAACTTCATGCAGCTGTTCTTCGGCTGGGAAGCGGTGGGTCTGGTGTCGTACCTGCTGATCGGCTTCTGGTACAAGAAGCCGACCGCGATCTTCGCCAATCTCAAGGCGTTCCTGGTCAACCGCGTGGGTGACTTCGGCTTCCTGCTGGGCATCGCCGCGGTGCTGTATTTCCTGGGAACGCTGGATTACGCCACCGCGTTCGATTCCGCGCCATCGCTGATCGGCCGCACGCTGCAGATCACGGCCGGCACGCAGTGGGATGCCGCCACGGTGATCTGCATCTGCCTGTTCATCGGCGCGATGGGCAAGTCGGCCCAGGTGCCGCTGCACGTGTGGTTGCCCGACTCGATGGAAGGCCCGACCCCGATCTCGGCGCTGATCCACGCGGCGACCATGGTCACCGCCGGCATCTTCATGGTGGCGCGCATGTCGCCGCTGTTCGAGCTGTCCTCGACCGCGCTGAGCTTCGTGCTGGTGATGGGCGCGACGACGGCGCTGTTCACTGGCCTGATCGGCATCGTGCAGAACGACATCAAGCGCGTGGTGGCGTACTCCACGCTGTCGCAGCTGGGCTACATGACGGTGGCACTGGGCGTGTCGATGTACTCCGGCGCAGTGTTCCATCTGATGACCCATGCCTTCTTCAAGGCGCTGCTGTTCCTCGGTGCCGGCTCGGTGATCATCGCCATGCACCATGAGCAGGACATGCGCTACATGGGCGGCCTGCGCAAATACATGCCGATCACCTGGATCACCATGTGGATCGGTTCGCTGGCACTCGTGGCGGTGCCGTTCACCTCGGGCTTCTATTCGAAGGACGCGATCATCGAGGCCGTCGGCCTGTCGCATCGCTGGGGTGCGAACTACGCCTACTTCTGCGTGATGGCCGGTGCGCTGGTGACGGGCCTGTACACCTTCCGTCAGATGTACCTGACCTTCCACGGCAAGGAGCGCTTCACCGTGGCCGAACACCACGGCCATGACAGTCACGACGATCACGACCACCACGACCACCACGACCACCACGACCACCACGACCACCACGAGCCGGGCGTGCTGGCGCATGCGCCGAAGGAGTCGCCGTGGGTGGTGACCGTGCCGTTGGTGCTGCTGGCGATTCCGTCACTGCTGGTGGGCTTCTTCACGGTCGGCCCGATGCTGTTCGGCAGCTGGTTCGGCGATGCCATTCATGTCGAGGAAGCCAACAACGTGCTGGGCGAGCTGGCTGGCGAGTTCCATGGTGCCGCGGCGATGGCCCTGCATGGCTTCACCCAGCTGCCGTTCGTGCTGGTGGTGATCGCCTTTGCCCTGTGCACTTACATCTACCTGTTCAACCCCGCACTGGCCGATCGCATCAAGTCGGCTCTGAAGCCGCTGTGGACCGTGCTTGACCGCAAGTACTGGGTCGACAACGTCTACTTCGCGGTGTTCGCCAAGGGTGGCGTGGCGCTGGGCCGCGGCTTCTGGAAGGCGAGCGAGACGGCGGTGATCGACGGCGCGATGGTCAACGGCTCGGTGGGCCTGGTGCATCGCATCGCCGCCACCATGCGTCGCCTGCAGTCGGGTTACCTCTACCACTATGCGTTCGCGATGATCCTCGGCCTGATCCTGCTGCTTGGCGGGTACTGGCTCATCGGCTCCGGGCCGGTCGGGCAATAAGGGAAGCAGATCCATGTTCAATCACTTGCTCAGCCTGCTGATCTGGCTGCCCGTCGCCGGGGCGATTCCGGTGCTGCTCGCCGGTTCAGCCCGGCCCAACCTGGCACGCTGGCTGTCACTGCTGATGGCAGTGCTGACCTTCGTCGTCAGTCTGTTCCTGCTGGTGCAGTACAACGCCGACCAGGGCGGCCTGCAGCTGACCGAAAGTTATCTGTGGATAGCCTCGTGGGGCGTGCATTACGGCCTGGCGGTCGACGGCATCTCCGTGGCGCTGATCGTGATGACCACCTTCGTCGGGATCCTGGTGATCGTTGGCGCCTGGGAGGTCATCCAGGACAAGCCGCACCAGTACATGGCCGCCATGCTGATGCTGGAAGGCCTGCTGATCGGCGTGTTCTGCGCCACCGACGCGCTGCTGTTCTATGCGTTGTTCGAGGCGATCCTGATCCCGATGTTCATCCTGATCGGCATGTGGGGTGGTCCGCGCCGGGTGTACGCCACGCTGAAGTTCTTCATCTACACGTTCTTCGGCTCGGTCTTCATGCTGATCGCGCTGCTGTACCTGTATCAGAAGGCGCATACCTTCGATCTGGCCACGCTGGCCGCGCTGCCGCTGACCTTCAAGGAACAGGCCTGGATCTTCTTCGCCTTCCTGATCGCGTTCGCGATCAAGGTGCCGATGGTGCCGGTGCACACCTGGCTGCCTGACGCCCACGTCGAGGCGCCGACCGGTGGCTCGGTGGTGCTGGCGGCGGTGATGCTGAAGGTCGGTACCTACGGCATGCTGCGCTTCATCCTGCCGATCGTGCCGGACGCCGGTGCGCACTTCGCCTGGCTGATCGTGGTGCTGAGCCTGGTGGCCGTGGTCTACATCGGCTACGTGGCGCTGGTGCAGGAGGACATGAAGAAGCTGGTGGCGTACTCGTCGGTGGCCCA
>Ga0222419_100596_pt1 | contig 27154 bp, 22 predicted proteins | sample 1B20Ametagenome_FD_182474 | JGI IMG/M metagenome (GOLD analysis project Ga0222419, IMG submission 182474) | Enriched microbial communities from leaf-cutter ant dump, University of Wisconsin, Madison, United States - 1B20A (version 2) | ecosystem: Environmental > Terrestrial > Nest > Insects nest... | reverse complement strand
CCCAGCCGAAGCCGAGGCGAGGTTATTTGGCATTTGACAAGTGCACGCTGTTGAGTTCTCAAGGATCGGACGCACCCACGACCCAACCATCACAGCCAGGCCCGCAGGGCAACTTCTCAATCTTACCCACTCCCTCTCGCTTGTCAAATCAGCGCGCCAGGCGGATCTCAGATCCGCTGCGCAGCTGATGACAGCCGCAGAAGGGGTGGATCTCCCATCCTAGACGCAGGCGTCTGTTCTCACAAGTGAGGGATTCGGGAGGTGATTCTCCGCTTGAGGGGGGTGAGGCTCTCGGCCTCTCCGCTTCCCTGTGGGGCGAACAAGTAATAAGTTACGTGGGATTCGAGGTTCTGGCAAATCGGGCCGCTCCCTCCGGGCGTGTCGCGCCGGCGCCGACCGGTGATTCTTCCTGACCAGGCCATGAAACACCCGGAGAGTACGCTCTCCTCATGCACGTTCCGCTCCCGTCGCGCCTCGCCACCGGCGACCTGGCCTGGGCGAGCGTCTCCGCGTTCGCGCGCGCCGCAGGCATCCGGGATCCCCTAGACCCTGCGCGGATCGCCCTCGCCTATCGGAGCGACCGGCTCCTCACCCTCGACGGCGCAGCCCCCGAGGTGTGGTCCCCGTACTCCGGCTTCTGGCGCACCGCGGACGGATGGGTCCGCACGCACGGGAACTACCCTCACCACGCGCGACGCATGCTCGCCGGACTCGGCATCCTTCCGCACCCCGAACGGCTCGCGCCGACGCTCGCCGCGCTGTCGTCGTCGGATGCGGTCGCCGCGATCGCCCGCGCCGGCGGCCTCGCCGTCGAGGTCCTGCCCGAGCGCCCCTCCCGCGACGCGGAGCTCTGCTCCGTCCCGCTCGTCGAGGTCACGCCCGGCGGCTCGCCCGACCCGGCGGCGCCCTCCGACGCCGTGGACCTCAGCCGTGTCCGCATCCTCGATCTCACCCGGGTCATCGCCGGCCCCGTCTGCACCCGCAGCCTCGCGCTTCTGGGCGCCGACGTGCTCCGCATCGATCCGCCCGGGCTCCCGGAGCCGGAGTGGCAGCATCTCGACACCGGCCACGGCAAGCGCAGCGCGGTGCTCGACGCCCGCTCCCCCAGGATGAGGGAGCTCCTCGCGACGGCCGACGTCGTGGTGCTCGGCTACCGCCCTGCGGCCCTCGCCCGACTCGGCCTGTCTCCCGAGGCTCTCCTCGAGGAGCATCCGGGCATCGTCGTCGCACAGCTCAGCGCCTGGGGCCTCGACGCCCCGGACCGCGCCGGCTTCGACAGCCTCGTCCAGGCCGAGTCCGGCATCGCGCTCATCGAGTCTCCCGACGGCGATCGGCCGGGGGCCCTTCCGGCCCAGGCGCTCGACCACAGCGCCGGCTATCTGCTCGCGGCATCCGTGATCTCGCTCCTGCGGCGCCGGTGCGAAGAGGGCGCCGGCGGCATCGCGCGCACCTCGCTGCGCCGCATCGCGGCCGAGCTGCTCGGCATGCCCCGACGCGACGCCCCTGCGCCGGAGGAGGAGCCCGACCCGCTCGCCCACACGGCGAGGTTCGAGGTCGACGGGCGGATGCTGACGACGGCCCGTCCCGTCGTCCCCGGTCACGAGTTCCGGGCGCCACGACCGTGGGGAGCGGATCAGCCGCGCTGGTGACGTCGGCGGAGAACGGCCAGCAGCACGCAGATCAGCAGGGTCAGCGCACCCCAGACGGCGCATGCGGGCGGCAGCATCCGATAGGCGAGGTGCTGCGGGGTGAAACCGGTGCTGAACGGGCCGTGCACGGCCATGCCGACGAGCCACGCGGTCAGCAGCACCGCCGGCAGCGAGAACCACCAGGCGATCCGGATGCCGGAGGGAAGCGTTCGCGTCAGCTCGGCGCGCGGCGCGGCGTCGCGCAGCCTCAGCAGCGCCCACCCGGCGATCACCGCCAGGCCGATCACGCCGGATCCGTACTGCACCCACTTGTACCCCGTCAGCGGACCCCACGGATCGCCGAGGACGGGGAGCGCTTGCACGCCCCACCGTCCCTCGTGCGTGAACGAGTCCCAGAGGATGTGCGAGGCGACGCCGAGCAGCAGCGACACCGCCAGGAGCACCGGATACCAGGGCGATCCCCCGATGCCGATCGCCCGTCGCGCGGCCGGGACAGCGGGCTCCGACCAGTCGGAGGGCAGCCGTCGCGCCAGCCATGCGGGCGAGAGCTCCGACACGGCGGGGCGCAGCACGACCCGCCAGATCACGAACAGCAGCAGGGCGATGACCGCCGTCCACACGAGGTTCGCGTAGGAGTGCGTGAAGCCGTAGCCGAGCATCGTGCCACGGAGGAAGAGCGGCAGATCGGGGGTCATGGCCCCGATCGCGATGGCCGCGGGGACCAGCGGGGTCCGCACGAACGGCAGCGCCACGAGTGCGTGACTCGGGGTGAAAGGCATCCGGTGCTCCTCTGCGGTCGCGACGTGCCGGGCAAGCCTAACGGCGACGGCCCGGAATCCCCGGACCGTCGCCGTCATCGCGTCACTCGGAGGCGGATGCGCGGCGGCGCGCTCCGACGAGGGCGAGCAGCCCGCCGATCGCGAGCACGGCCGCGCCGGCGATCAGCAACGCCGACGAGTCGGCGCCCGTCGCGGCCAGCGCGCCGCCGGACGACACGCCGGCTCCGGTCCCCGCTCCCCCGGCCCCCGCACCCGATCCGGCGCCCGCGGCATCCGCGTCGGCTCCCGTCCCGGCCCCTCCCGTCGCCGCAGCCCGCGGCGTGACGAGCGCCGCCGCGACGGCGGCCGGGGAGTCTCCGTCTGCTCCGTGCGCGACGACCGTCACCCGGTAGGCGACGCCGTTGGTCAGCCCGTCGATCTCGCACGCCAGGCTCGTCGTGTCGCAGCTCGCCGGCACCGCACGCGCCGCTTCCGCGGTCTCGGGGGTCGCCGTCGCGGTGTACCCGACCACCGGCGCGCCGTCGGCCTGCGCGTCCCACGACACCGAGATCGACGCGTCACCGGCCCTGGCCGACACCGCTCCCGGCGCGCCGGGGATGGCCGGCTCCGGCGCGTCGTCCTGGACGATCTCGACCTGGTCCACCGTCCAGAATGCGCTGTTGGTCCCCGTGTAGTGGAACGAGAACTGCGCGGTCTGCGCGCCCTCCGGCACGTCGAACTCCAGCTTCTCGAAGCGGTTGGTGTCGACCTTGTAGGTCTTCAGCGACTGGGCGGGGCCGCCGTCGAAGCTCACCAGCACCTCCGCGCTCTGCGGACCGTCGATGAAGTAGTTCGTCGCGTAGGAGAGGGTCGCCGTCGCCGCTCCGTTGAGCTCCCACGCCGGGCTGATCAGCGTGGAGTCGAACTGCCCGGCGCCATGGGACTTGTCGTCCCATTCGTCGGAGTCGGCGACCGCGAAGACGTCGCGGTTGCGCACGCTCGTCTCGCGCATCTGCCCGGCTTCGGCCGCCGTCCAGAACTCGTCCGTGGCGAAGCTCCAGCCCCGCCACTCGGTGACCCCGCCCTCGGGCATCCGCGAGTTGTCGATGCTCCAGCCGTCGGGCGCCGTGCCGGTCCAGCCGAGCGTCGTGGCTCCCGGCCTGGTCTCGTCGACCTGCGTACGCAGCACAGGGCGCAACGAGTCGAAGTCGTCTGCGACGAGGTCCTCCAGCGCGGTCCCGTCCAGATCCCACGCCTCCTCCCGGGCGACGCCGTTGGCGGCGAGGACGGTCGGTGCGATGTCGACGATCTTCACGTCGGTCCGCGTCGTGCCGGCCGTGATCCCCGCACCCGCGGCGATCACGAAGGTCTTCCGCTCGGCCAGGGTGTTCCCCCCGTGTCCGCCGGTCGGCTTGTGCCCGTGATCGGCGGTGAGGATGATGAGCCATTCCTCGTCGTCGTAGCTCGGGCGCGACTCGATGGCGTCGAGCATCTCGCCGATCTGCGCATCGGCGGTGCGCAGCGCCTCGCCATAGGCCGCCCCGTTGGTCCCGACCGAGTGCCCGGCTCCGTCGACCTCGTCGAGGTGGACGAAGACATCGTCAGGGTTCCCGTTCGCGAGGTAGTCGACGGCCTGCGCTGTGGTGCCTTCGTCGTTCCCTCCCGCGATGCGCAGGTCGACGGCGCTCCCGAAGACCGTGTTCGGAACCGGGCTCCAGGTGCCGACCACGAGGGTGGAGGCCGCCGGGTCTGCGGCCTCGATCCGGCTCAGGTAGTCGGGGTACTCGTCGTAGCGGGGGTCGGTGAAGTTGTTGTCGACCACGTTGTGCTTGTCGGGCCACACCCCTGTCGCGATCGTCGACCAGCCCGGCCCGGAGTTGGTGCCGGCCATCGGGCTCGCATAGAGGTCGCTGACCGCCGTCATGCCCTCCGCCCGGAGCTCGGTGATGACCGGGAGATCGGCCGGTGCGAGGAAGTCGAAGCTCGCGCCGTCGATGCCGATCACCAGCGTCTTGGTCCGGTGGCTGCCGTCGGGAAGCCCCTGGTGCTCGGCGGCGCCGGCTGCGGCCGGAAGCGCCAGGGACAGTGCGGCTGTCAGAAGTGATGCGGACGTCGCGCAGAGAGCGCGTCTGAAGCGAGGCATGAGAGGTGTCTCCGTTACTGGGGTGCGTGGGCGGATCAGCCCACGCACCCCAGTCTCCGCGGAAAGGTATACAACATTCGCGGAATTCGGGAGTTGTCAATATATGTTCGCCCGCTGTTCAGGCGAGTGGCCCCGCCGCGCCGAGGCGGCACGCAAGCCGGGTGTTCAGCCGATGAACACGCCCGCGAGGGTCTTCTTGCCCCGGCGGAGCACGGAGACTCCCCCGGGCAGGGAGCCCTGCACTGCGGCGGTGTCGTCCTCGACCCGGATGCCGTCGATCGACACGCCACCCTGGGCGATCGCGCGTCGCGCCTCCCCCAGGCTCGACACCAGTCCGGTGGCCACCAGCGCCTCGATCACGGGCGTGCCCGAGGCCACAGTGGCGTTCGGGAGCTCTTCCAGCGCGGTGCGCAGGGTGGAGGCGTCGAGCGCGGTCAGGTCGCCCTGGCCGAACAGCGCCTCGGATGCCGCGATCACCGCGGATGCCGACTCGATGCCGTGCACCGTGGCGACGACCTCGAGGGCGAGCCGCTTCTGCGCAGCCCGGCGGAACGGCTCGGACTCGACGAGCGCCGCGTACTCCTCGATCTCGGCGCGGCTCAGGAAGGTGAACACCTTGAGCCGGTCGATCACATCGGCATCCGCCGTGCTCAGCCAGAACTGGTACATCCGGTAGGGGCTGCACATCTCGGCGTCCAGCCAGATCGCGTTGCCCTCGCTCTTGCCGAACTTCGTGCCGTCGCTGTTCGTGATCAGCGGCGTGCCGATCGCGTGCACCGATGCGCCCTCGACGCGGTGGATGAGGTCCGTGCCGCTGGTGAGGTTGCCCCACTGGTCGCTGCCGCCGGTCTGCAGCACGCAGTCGTACTGGCGGTACAGCTCGAGGAAGTCCATTCCCTGCAGGATCTGGTAGCTGAACTCGGTGTAGCTGATGCCGGCGTCCGAGTTCAGGCGCGCGGCGACCGCGTCCTTCTTCAGCATCGTGCCGACGCGGTAGTGCTTGCCGATCTCCCGCAGGAAGTCGATCGCGCTCAGCGGAGCGGTCCAGTCGAGGTTGTTGACCATCCGGGCGGCGTTGTCGCCCTCGAAGCTGAGGTAGCGCTCGACCTGCGAGCGCAGCCGGCCGACCCACTCCTCGACGGTCTCGCGCGTGTTGAGCGTGCGCTCAGCGGTGGGACGCGGGTCGCCGATCAGACCGGTCGATCCGCCGACGAGCCCGAGCGGCTTGTGCCCGGCGAGCTGGATGCGGCGCAGCGTCAGCAGCTGGACCAGATTGCCGAGGTGCAGGCTGGGAGCGGTCGGATCGAATCCGCAATAGTACGTGATGGGCTCCCCGGCGAGCAGGGCGCGCAGCGCCTCCTGGTCGGTGGACACGTGGACGAGGCCGCGCCACACGAGTTCGTCCCACACGTTCTCGAACGTGGGGTCGATCGCAGGCGCAGCGGTCGTCAGAGCGGGATTCGACACGCGTTCAAGGCTATCAGCGCGGGGAGGACGCTCAGCGCCGGGCGCCGGCCCGATGTCGGATGCCCGTGGCAGACTGACGGTATGTTCACCGCCGACCTGCCCACGATGGTCGTCTCCGTCGCGCTGCTCGCCGCGCTGGTCGCGGTGCTGGTGCTCTCGCTGCTCTGCCTCCGCCGTCCGTCCACCGCGACGATGGCCGTCGCGGGAGCACTGGCCGTGCTCGCGGTGATCGCGGTCAGCACCGCCCAGCCGATGCACGTCCCCCCGGGGTTCGGCGCCCTCATCGCCGTCGCGGGCGTCGCCGCGGCGGCCGTCGGCGGCAACCCCTTCACCCGGCGCGCACTCGACATCGCCACGGGCAAGAGGGTGCGCGAGACCGCGGACGGCGGCATCGTCATCGTCCCCGCGCGGGCCGGCGGCGATGCCGAGGCGCGCACGCTGATGCGCGGCGGCACGGTGATCGGCTACCTCGAGCGCATCGCCGTCGCGATCTCGATACTCGTCGGGTACCCCGCGGTGATCGCCGCCATCGTCGCCGTCAAGGGCATCGGCCGGTTCCCGGAGCTCGGCGAGTCCGAGGCCCGCGAGCGCTTCATCATCGGCACGCTCGCCAGCATGATCTGGGCGGGTGTCATCGGCGCGGTCGTCAGGCTCGCACTCGGCTGATCGTCGCCGTCACCGGTCGACGAGCAGCCGGAACCCCTCGACGACCGACGCGGCGCCCGCAGCGGCCAGAGCCTGCGACACCGCCGACTGCGTGATCCCCTCGTCGTCGGCGAGATCGCCCTGGCGCACGCCGAGGCACCGGCCGTAGGTCAGCCGCCGCGCTCGGGCGGACATCGCGCCGACGATCTCGTCGCGGGCGAGCAGGTAGGCGTTCGCCATGCGGGTGTCTTCGCGTGACCGCTCGCCCTCGGCGCCGTGCGCCACCACCCAGGTCCGCGCGTGCGGGGCGCTTCGGCGCTCGAGCCGCCCGACGTGCTCGATCGCCTGACGAGCCGCCCACCACCCCGGTCCTTCGGGGATTCCCGCGGAGGAGGCCTCGGACGCGATCACGCCGATCTCCCCGATGCCGATCCCGTAGCGGAACTCGATCCCCTCGGGAAGGGCGAGCCGCAGCAGCAGGATCGACGCCAGCGCGGCGGGCAGCGTCGGGTAGACGCCCTGCTGCTCGTCGCCGACGGTCGGATGCAGCCGGACCTCGGCGAGCGGCAGGGCGCTCTCGACGCGCGCGATCGTCTCGTCGAATGCGCGCTGCGCCTCGGCCCGATCGGCGAGCTGCCGGGAGCCGATGATGTCCGCCGTGACTGCGATGCCCACGAGATGAGGATATCACTGATAGATCAGGATAATAAGTTAAATCCTGATTATCGACAAATATCACCTAAATGCTTATATCCTGCCCTCAGAGCCCGAGGGCGTGGGCCGCCGCCTGAGCCCGGGCGATCAGCTCCGCCTGCTGCTCCGCGACCCGCACGGGAGCGGTGCCGCCCGCGCCGGTGCGCGAGGCGACCGATCCCTCGATCGTGAGCACCTCGCGGACCTCGGGGACGAGGTCCGGGGAGACCGAGAGCAGCAGGTCGTCGGAGGCGTCCTCCAGGCCGATGCCGCGCTCCTCGCAGGCGCGCACGAGCGCGCCCGAGATCTCATGCGCGTCGCGGAAGGGGACCCGTCGCTTGACCAGCCACTCGGCGACGTCTGTCGCGAGTGAGAAGCCCTGCGGGGCGAGCGCCGCCATGCGCGCGGTGTCGAACCGCAGGGTCGCGATCATGCCGGCGAACGCGGGCAGCACGACCTCGAGGGTCTGCACCGAGTCGAAGACGGGCTCCTTGTCCTCCTGCAGGTCGCGGTTGTACGCGAGCGGAAGGCCCTTGAGCGTCGCCAGCAGACCCGACAGGTTGCCGATCAGGCGCCCCGACTTGCCGCGTGCGAGCTCGGCGATGTCGGGGTTCTTCTTCTGCGGCATGATGCTCGACCCGGTCGAGTAGCTGTCGTGCAACGTCACGAAGCCGAACTCGCGCGTGTTCCACAGGATGATCTCCTCGGCCAGACGCGACAGGTCGACACCGGTCATCGCCGCGATGAACGCGAACTCCGCCACCACGTCGCGGGCCGAGGTGCCGTCGAGCGAGTTCTCGGCCGGACGGTCGAGACCCAGCTGGGTCGCCACGAGCGCGGGATCGAGGCCGAGCGTCGAACCGGCGAGGGCTCCCCCGCCGTACGGCGAGACACCGGCGCGGCGGCGCCAGTCGACCAGCCTCTCCAGCTCGCGCACCAACGGCCAGCCGTGCGCCTGCAGGTGATGGGCGAGCAGCACCGGCTGCGCGTGCTGCAGATGCGTGCGTCCGGGAAGGATCGCGTCGGGATGCGCCTCGGCCTGCGCGACGAGGGCGTCGATGACGCGGAGGATGTCGCGGGCGATCACGCGGGCGTGGTCGATCAGGTACATCCGCACGAGCGTGGCGATCTGGTCGTTGCGGCTGCGGCCGGCGCGCAGGCGCCCGCCGAGCTCGGGGCCGAGCTCGGCGATCAGCGCCTGCTCCAGCGCCCCGTGCACGTCCTCGTCCGACGGCTGCGGGAGCAGGACGCCCTCGGCCACCTTGCGGGCCACGGCATCCAGCCCCTCGTGCATCCGCTGCGCCTCGTCGGCCTCGAGGTACCCGGCGGCCTCGAGAGCCGTCGCATGCGCGTGCGAGCCCGCGATGTCGTACGGCGCCAGTATCCAGTCGAAGTGCGTCGACCGGCTGAGCTCTGCGAGCTCGGGCGACGGTCCGCTCGCGAACCGGGCGCCCCACAGCGCTCCCTCGTTGGTGCCCTCGTTCTTCTCGGCGCCCATCAGACCGCCGTGCCGTTCTTCTCGAGCAGCCACACCAGCAGCGCCTTCTGCGCGTGCAGACGGTTCTCCGCCTCGTCCCACACGACGCTCTGCGGGCCGTCGATGACCTCGGAGTCGACCTCGTAGCCGCGATCGGCGGGGAGGCAGTGGATGAAGACGGCCTCGGGGTCGGCGAGCTGCATCGTCTCGGTCGTCACCTTGTAGCCGCCGAGGTCGCGGATGCGCGCGAGCTTCTCCTCCTCCTTGCCCATCGACACCCAGGTGTCGGTGACGACGACATCGGCGCCGGCCGCGGCCTCGACCGGGTCGGTGTAGAGCGTGATCGATCCGCCGGTCTCGGCGGCGCGCCGGTCGGCGGCCTCGACGACGTCGGCGCGCGGCGCGTAGTCGACAGGAGAGACGATGCGCACATGCATGCCGGCGGTCACGCCGGCGAGCGCGTAGGAGTGCGCCATGTTGCTCTGACCGTCGCCGAAGAACGTGAGGGTGAGGCCCTTCAGGTCTCCCTTGTGCTCGCGGATGGTGAGCAGATCGGCGAGCAGCTGGCAGGGGTGGAAGTCGTCCGAGAGCGCGTTGATCACGGGCACCCGGGTGCCGGCGGCCATCTCCTCGAGCCCGGCCTGCGCATAGGTGCGCCAGACGATCGCCGCGACCTGGCGCTCGAGCACGCGTGCGGTGTCGGAGGGCGTCTCCTTGCCGCCCAGCTGGCTGCTGGCCGTCGTGATGATGAGCGGGGACCCGCCGAGATCGGCGATGCCGACCGCGAAGGACACCCGGGTGCGGGTCGACGACTTGTCGAAGATGACCGCGACCGTCTGCGGGCCCGCGAGCGCCTTGTTCGCCCAGCGGTCCTTCTTCAGCTCGATGGCGAGGTCGAGGATCTCCGCCTGCTCGGCGGGGGTCAGGTCGTCGTCACGCAGCAGGTGGCGGGTCATGCGGAGGCCTTTCCGGAGGTGTCGAGGGATGCCGAGACATCGGCGAGCGCGGCGGTGAAGAGATCGCGGAACTCGGCGATCTCGGCATCGCCGATGGTGAGGGCCGGCGCGATGCGCACGGTCTCGGGGTTGGCGGCGTTGACGATGAGACCGCGCTCCTGGGCGGCCGCCACGACGGCGCCCGCGACCGGCGCGGTGAGGCCGACGCCGATGAGCAGGCCGCGACCGCGCACCCCCTCGATCAGCGGCGAGTCGATGCCCTCGATCACCTCGCGCAGCTCGGCGCCGCGGCGCGCCGCGTTCTCGACGAGCCCTGCGCTCTCGATCTCGGCGAGCACGGCATCCGCCACCGCCGTCGCCAGCGGGTTGCCGCCGAACGTCGAGCCGTGGGACCCGGGCGTGAACAGATCGCTCGCGGCGCCGTAGGTGACGAGGGCCCCGATCGGGAAGCCGCCGCCGATGCCCTTGGCGAGGGTGATCGCGTCGGGGGTGATCCCCTCGTGCGAGAAGCCGAACCAGGCCCCGGTGCGCCCTGCCCCGGTCTGGATCTCGTCGACGATCAGCAGCGCACCGTGCTTCAGGGTGAGCGAGCGGGCCGCCTGAAGGTACCCCTCGGGCAGCTCGACGACGCCCGCCTCGCCCTGGATGGGCTCGACGACGACGGCCGCGACGCGGTCGTCGATCGCCGCCTCGAGCGCCTCCACCGTGGCCGGGATGTGCTCGACGCCGCCGGGCATCGGCTCGAACGGCGCGCGCATCGACGCCTTCGCGGTCATCGCGAGCGAGCCCATCGTGCGGCCGTGGAAGCCGTTCTCGAGCGCGATGATGCGCGGCTTGTCCGCCCCGCCGTGCAGGCGGGCGAGCTTGAAGGCGGCCTCGTTGGCCTCGGCGCCCGAGTTCGAGAAGAAGACGCGCCCGTCGATGCCGGCGCCGGCGAGGCGCTTGAGCCGTGCGGCGAGCGCGAGCTGCGGCGGCGTCGCGAAGTAGTTCGACACGTGGGCGAGCGTGGCCGCCTGCCTCGACACGGCCTCCACGAACACCGGATGCGCGTGGCCGAGAGAGGTCACCGCGATCCCGGCGAGGAAGTCCAGATGGCGCTTGCCGTCGGCGTCCCAGAGCGAGGACCCCTCCCCGCGCACCAGCATCGCCAGGCGCGGCCCCGCGTTGAGTACCAGATCGCTCGCCGCGTCGTCCTGCCAGTTGCTCATGCTTCAGTCCCTGCGCTTCCCATGACCACTTCTGTTCCGATTCCCTTGCTGGTGAAGAGCTCGACGAGCACCGAGTGCGGCACCCGTCCGTCGATGATCGCCGCGGCGTCGACCCCGCCCTCGACGGCGTCCAGGCACGCCCGCATCTTCGGGATCATGCCCGACTCGAGGCTCGGCAGCATGTCGACGAGCGCCTCCGAGGTGAGATGCGACACGAGCGAGTCGCGGTTGGGCCAGTCGGCGTAGAGGCCGGGCACGTCCGTGAGGATCACGAGCTTGCGCGCGCCGAGAGCCACCGCGAGCGCCGCGGCCGCGGCATCGGCGTTCACGTTGAGCGACTGCCCCGGGTGGTCGAGGTCCGGAGCGATCGAGGAGATCACCGGCACCCGCCCTGCCGCCAGATGGTCGAGCACCGCGGTCGGGTCGACCTGGACGACGTCGCCGACGCGGCCGAGGTCGATCTCCTCGCCGTCGACGACGACTCCGCGACGGCGGCCGCCGAAGAGGCCGGCGTCCTCGCCGCTGAGCCCGGTCGCGATCGGGCCGTGCGAGTTGATCTTCGACACCAGCTGCGGGTTGACCTGGCCGGTGAGCACCATCCGCACGACGCTGATCGCCTCGGTCGTGGTGACCCGGTAGCCGCCCTTGAACTCGCTGGGGATGTCGAGGCGCCCGAGCATGTCGGAGATCTGCGGGCCGCCGCCGTGCACGACGACGGGCTGCACGCCCACGTAGCGGAGGTACGCGATGTCCTGCGCGAACGCCTCCTGCAGCTCGTCGGAGACCATGGCGTTGCCGCCGTACTTGACGACGACGATCTGGTCGCGGAACTTCTTCAGCCACGGCAGCGACTCGATCAGCGTCTCGGCCTTGACCGCGGCGATCTCGGCCGGGGTGTCCTGGATGTCGGTCATGAGGCGTACGCGCTGTTCTCGTGCACGTAGTCGTGGGTGAGGTCGTTGGTGAGGATGGATGCCGTGGCCTCGCCGACCTTGAGGTCGATCACGAGGTGCGTGGCCCGCGGCGTCAGGTCGACCTCCTCGCGCGGACGGTCGGGGCCGCCCTCGGTGCACACGCGCACGCCGTTCATCCACACGTCGACGTCGTAGGGGTCGAACTGCGCGTTCGTCGTGCCGATCGCGGCGAGCACGCGGCCCCAGTTCGGGTCGTTGCCGAAGATCGCGGCCTTGAAGAGGTTGTTGCGGGCGACCGAGCGTCCCACCTCGACGGCGTCCTGCTCGGATGCCGCGTTCCGCACCTCGATCGTGATGTCGTGGCTGGCGCCCTCGGCGTCCCCCTGCAGCTTGACCGCGAGCTCCTGACAGAGCTCCGCGAGCGCCTCCCCGAACACGTCGAGGTCGGGGGCGATGCCGCTCGCCCCGTTGGCGAGCAGGGTGACCTGGTCGTTGGTCGACATGCAGCCGTCGGAGTCGAGGCGGTCGAAAGTGCGCCCCGTCGCCCCGCGGAGCGCGGCGTCGGCCTCGAGCGGCTCGAGCACGGCATCCGTGGTGATCACGACGAGCATGGTCGCGAGTCCCGGCGCCAGCATGCCCGCGCCCTTCGCCATGCCGCCGATCGTCCAGCCGTCGCGGCTGACGACGGCGGTCTTCGCGACGGTGTCGGTGGTCATGATCGCCTGGGCGGCGAGCTCGCCGCCGTCTGCCGACAGCGCGGCGACCGCACGCGTGGTGCCGTCGAGGACCTTGGCGCGGAACACCTCGTCTCCGGTGCCGATGAGCCCGGTGGAGCAGACGAGCACGTCTCCGGCGCTGACGCCGAGCAGCTCGGCGGCCTTCTCGGCGGTCTGGTGCGTCGTCTGGAAGCCGAAGGACCCGGTGAAGCAGTTCGCACCACCGGAGTTGAGCACGACCGCCTCGACGATGCGGTCGGCGACGGCCTGCTGCGACCAGATGATCGGGTTGGCCTTGGCGCGGTTGCTGGTGAAGACCGCGGCGCCGACCTTGCGGGGGCCGCGGTTCACGACGACGGCGACATCGGGCTTCCCGGTCGTCTTGAGACCGGCGGCGACACCGGCCGCCTCGAATCTTGCGGGGGCGGTGACACTCACGGTGCGACTCCGTTCACGGAGAGGGCGCGGTCTTCGGGGAGGCCGAGCGCGATGTTCATGGACTGGATGGCAGCGCCCGCGGTGCCTTTGACGAGGTTGTCGACGGCGGCGACCACGGTCACGCGGTTCGCGGCACGATCGATCGCGAGGCCGATGAGGGCGGTGTTCGCGCCGAGCACGTCGGCCGTGCGCGGGAACCGCCCCTCGGGCAGCAGCTGCACGAAGGTCTCGCCGGCGTAGGCGCTCTCCCAGGCGTCGCGGATCTGCGCGTCGGTGACGTCGCCTGCGATCGGCGCCGTCGAGGTGGCCAGGATGCCGCGGGACATCGGGACGAGCACGGGGGTGAACGAGATGCGGATGCCGTCCCCGCTCTGGGTCCCTGAGCCTGTCGAAGGGGCCGCGGCTAGCGCCTGCCTGATCTCGGGGATGTGGCGGTGCGTGCCGCCCACGGCGTAGGGGTTGGCGGTGCCGAGGATCTCGCTGCCCAGCAGGTTGGTCTTCAGGCTCTTGCCCGCACCGGACGGGCCGACGGCGAGCACGGAGACGATGTCTCCCGGATCGATGACTCCGGCGGCGACGCCGGGCGCGAGGCTGAGGCTCACGGTCGAGGCGTTGCAGCCGGGCGCGGCGATGCGGGTCGCGTCGACGAGGCTCTCGCGCTGCTTCGCTCCGCCTACGAGGAGCTCGGGCACCCCGTAGGCCCACGGCTCGTGGAAGTCCCCGCCGTAGAAGGCGTCCCAGGACTCCTTCGAGGTGAGCCGGTGGTCGGCTCCGGCGTCGATGACCAGGGGCACGTCGCCGAGGGCGTCGGTGTACTGGCCGGACTGGCCGTGCGGCAGGGCGAGGAACACGATGTCGTGCCCCGCGAGTACCTCGGGGGCCGTGTCCTGCAGGGTGAGGTGCGCGAGAGAGCGCAGGTGCGGCTGGTGCTGGATCAGCGGCTGACCGGCGTTCGAATGCGCCGTGACGGTGCGGATCTCGATGTCGGGGTGTGCGGCGAGCAGGCGGAGGATCTCGCCGCCCGCATAGCCGGATGCGCCGGAGACGGCGACCGAGTACGTCATGCTTCTACCTTAACGCTGGGAGGGTCTGGGGCCGGAGCGGCGACACCGGCACTCGACCGCCGTGCACAGGCAGGCAGGAGCGCGGGGTCGCCTAGAGTCGGCGGCCGCCGCGGCGTCGGCGCACGACGATGACGCTCGGCACGTCCGTCGACCCGCCGGGCTCGCTCGAGAACCGCGTGGCGGGAGCGAGGACGGCCGAAGGCATGCCGCGACGATAGCGCGGTCGCCGCGGCATCCGCAAATCCGGCCCGTAACTCAGTCGCGCATCGGCGCCGCGAAGAAGGCGAGCTCGTGCGTCGAGGAGACCTCGAAGGCGCGGAGCATCCGCTCACGCCGATCCGGCGACGCGGAAGCCGCCGCCGCCGTCACGTGGGCGATCGCCTGCCTCGTCGCGTGCTCGAAGGCCGGGTCGGCGTAGGTCTCGAGCCAGGACGCGTACGGATGCCGCGGGTCGCGCGCGTAGTCGCCGAACTCCCCCGCGTGCAGACGCCGACCGAGGTCGTCGTACAGCCAGAAGCACGGCAGGATGGCCGCGATCAGCTCGGCGTAGTCCCCGCCGAAGGCGACGGAGCGCAGGTGGTCGAGGTACGCGACGGTGGCCGGCGCCGGCTCGGACGCGAATGTCTCGGCGCCGACCCCCGTCGCGGGCGTCAGCCAGGACGCGTGCAGCTCGAGCTCCCCGACGATGGAGCCGTGCGCGGAGTCCGCCCAGAACGCCTGCTCCTGCGAGGTCGGCGCCAGCCGCGAGGCCTCCGCCAGCACCCTGGCGTACTCGCGCAGGTACAGCGCGTCCTGCGCCAGATAGAACAGGAACGGCTCGCGTTCGAGCGTCCCGTCGGCCAGGGCGCGGATGAACGGCAGCTCGTCGATGCCCGAGCGGATGCCGGAGATCCCCTCCCACCACGCGGCGGCGATGCCCTCCGGGGTAGGACGCGGCTCCAGGCCGCCGCGCTCCCAGAGGCCCGCGAAGTGGTTCACCGGCCCGTGTCCGCGCCCCACGTCGAGCGCGTCGCTCGCGCTCAGCGACTCGCGCAGCCAGGTCCGGGCGTTCGCGACAGCATCCGCCGGCCGCTCGCCCCGGGCGAGCCGGGTGGCGAGCGCCGACGACAGGGAGCAGCCGGTGCCGTGGGTGTTCGGGGTGTCGATCCGCGGACCGGTGAACTGGGCGATCGTCCCCGCGCCCACGAGCGCATCAGGAGCCTGGTCGCCACCGAGGTGGCCGCCCTTCACGAGCACCTGCGCGCCGACCGCCGCCGCGAGGACGGATGCCGCCGCGAGCGCGTCGTCCCAGTCGGCGACGTCGCGCCCGACCAGCACGGCGAGCTCGGTGAGGTTCGGGGTCACCACGTCGGCGCGGGTGAGCAGCGCGCCGAGCGCCTGCTCGGCCTCGGCGTCGAGCAGCCGGTCGCCGCTGGTGGCGACCATCACCGGGTCGACCACGACGATCGGCGGGCGGACGTCGTCGAGCCAGCCGGCGACGGTGCGGATGACGTCGGCGTCCGCGAGCATGCCGATCTTCACGGCGTCGATGACGATGTCGTCGGAGATCGCGTCCAGCTGCGTGCGCAGGAAGTCGACCGGGGGCACGTGCACGGCGCGGACGCCTCGGGTGTTCTGCGCGGTGAGCGCCGTGAGGACGGCCATCCCGTAGCCGCCGTTCGCGGCGATCGACTTGAGGTCGGCCTGGATGCCGGCGCCTCCGGAGGGGTCGCTGCCGGCGATGCTGAGGACCCGAGGCGTGCCGGCGGCCCGCCATCGGCTCAGGAACGCCGCGGCGGCCTGCGCGGGCTCGTCCGCCGCGCACAGTGCGGACACCACCGCGAGCCCCGCGGCTCCCGCCTCGCGCAGCGCCTCGGTGTCGTCGATCCCGACCCCGCCGATCGCGACGCACGGCAGAGGGTTCCGCGCCGCGAACGCGCGGAACCCGTCCACGCCGAGTGCCGGCGGATGATCGGGCTTGGTGCTCGTCGGGCGGATCACGCCGACGCCGAGGTAGTCGACCGTGCCCTCGGGCAGGGCCAGCACGGCCTCGAGGTGGGCGGGGCTGTTCGCGGTGAGTCCGATCAGGGCATCGGGTCCGAGCTCGGCGCGGGCGCGGAGCACCGAGGCGTCGCCCTGCCCGAGGTGGACGCCGTCGACCCTGGCCCCGGCGGCTCGGGCGGCGAGCGCCGCGTCGAGACGGTCGTTCACGACGAGCAGCGCGCGCCCCTCGATCGCACGGGACAGCTCGACGAGCTGCGCGGCGGTCTCGGCATCCGTCGCCTGCTTGTCGCGGAGCTGCACGATGCGCACTCCCCCGTCCACGGCCTGCCGGACCGTCTCCACGACGCCCCGCTCTCCGCACAGCTCCGGGTCGGTGACGAGGTACAGCGACAGGTCGGCGATCACAGCGCGCCTTCCTCGACGCGGGCGGCCGGTGCGAGGTCGGCGGGCTGCACGGCGGCGAGCTCGTCGAGGAGGGCCACGGCGAAGCTCCCCGGTCCGGCGGATGCGGCCGCCGCCCGTTCGGCGGCGATCGTGTAGACGAGGCTCGCCGAGGCCACAGCCGTCAGGGCGTCGTGTCCGGTGGCGCGGGAGGCGCCGAGGAAGGCTGCCATCACGGCCCCGAGCGCGCAGCCTCCACCGGTCACCCTGGTGAGCAGCTCGTGGCCGTTGGAGAGGCGCAGCGCCCGCTCGCCGTCGGTGACGAGGTCGACCGGCCCGGAGACCGCGACGACGCTGCCGAGACGGGACGCCAGCGACCGCGCCGCCTCGGTGGCCGCATCCGTGCTGTCCGTGGCGTCGACTCCGCGCCCGCCGGCGCTGAGACCGGCGAGGGCGAGGATCTCCGAGGCGTTGCCGCGGATCGCCGTCGGACGCAGCTCGGCGAGCTGATGGGCGAGGCCAGTGCGCACCGGCAGGGCTCCGATCGCGACCGGGTCGAGCACCCAGGGGGTCCCGGATGCCGCGGCTCCCGCGACCGCCTCGAGACTCGCCGCGCGCTGCTCCGGCGTCGGCGTGCCCAGGTTCACGAGCAGGCCGGAGGCGACGCCGGCGAACATCCCGGACTCGCCGACGATGTCGACCATGGCGGGCGCCGCGCCGATCGCGAGCAGCACGTTCGCGGTGAAGCCGGTGACCACCGAGTTCGTGATGCAGTGCGTCAGCGGGGGCGCGGAGCGCAGCCCCTCCAGCAGCGAGGCGGCTCCGGCCGCGAGGTCGGGGGCGGATGCGGGACGCAGAAGATCGCTCATGCGACATTCCCTTCGCTAGTTCTAACTAGATCAGGTTCGACGGGTCTGTTCTCAGCCGCGGATGCGGCACCCCGTGTCACTGCTCGCAGTCTAGCGAAGGGCGCGGTCAGCGACGCTCGGCGAGCAGCTCCTGCTCCTGGGCACGGGTGAGGCCCGCCCGGCGGTCGCGATCGACCCCGCGCGCACGCTCGTCCGCGACGACCTCGGCGACCGTGTCGGTCAGCGGACGCAGCGTGCCGCCCGCCGCCAGGTAGGCGGCGTTCGACCGCGTCATGAACCCGGTCATCTCCGCGGGCAGCCACAGCGGCAGCGAGCGGTCCCCCGCCCAGTGCTCGACCCCCTGCCCGAGGAGCCACTCCTCGTCGGCCGAGACGGTCTCGCCGAGATGACCGGTCGCCGAGCGGAAGAGCGCGAGGACGTCGCCGAGGGGATGCGCGTCGCCGATCGTGTTCACGACCCCGGTCACCGCGGTCGATGAGATGAAGGCCGCGAGGTCTGCGACGTCGATCACCTGGACGCTGTGTCCCGCTGTCGGCGGCAGGAGCACCTCTGCGGCGCCCGCCCTGTCGAAGGCGGCAGCCCAGTAGCCGAAGCGGTCGCTGGGATCGCCCGCGCCGACGATGAGCCCCGGCCTGACGATCAGCGCGCGCGGTCCGAGCGTGCGCACGGCGTTCTCGGCGGCGACCTTCTGGGGCCCGTACTCGTACTCGTCTCCCGGCTTCGCCGCGGCGTGCAGAGGCGCCGTCTCGTCGGCGCCGACGGCGACGTCGTCGGAGTAGGCGGACATCGACGACACGTAGGTCCAGCGCCCAGCCCTGTCGCCGAGCGCCGCCACCGCGGCCGCGACGTGATCGGCACACGAGGAGACGTCGATCACGTGGTCCCAGTCGCGCACCGACGCCTCGGCGTAGGCGTCGGTGACCTCACGATCGGCACGCAGGAGCACGGCGCCCGCGGGAGCCTCGCGCCCACCGCGCGCGAGGCACGTCACCTCGGCGCCCTCGTCGATCAGCCGTCTCGCGATGCGGCCGGACAGCCAGCCGGTGCCGCCGAGGATCAGAGCGCTCGTCATGGCTCCATGTCACCAGCATCCGCTCCCCGGGGAAAGCGGTTCCGCCCAGAGCGGATGCTCCGGTTCCCGTCAGTCGCGCAGCGCGGCGCCGAAGCGCTCCGCCGCGACCGCGACTCCGGCGAGCTTGGCCTCGCTCGCCTCCGCCGCCGTCAGGGTGCGGTCGTCCGCCCGGAAGCGCAGCGCGAAGGTCAGGCTCTTCTCACCGTCGGGCACCCCCTCGCCGCGGTAGTCGTCGACCAGGCGCAGCGATTCCAGCAGCGGACCCGCGCCCTCGACGAGGGCGTCGCGCAGCGCGGCGGCCGGCACGTCCGCCGGCAGGGTGAGCGACACGTCCTGGGTCGCGGCGGGGAACGTCGACAGCGAGGCCGCGGCCACCGACTCGCCCGCGAGCGAGAGGACTCCGTCGAGGTCGAGCTCGAGAACCGTGGCGCGACCGGGGAGATCGGCCCCGGCGGCCACGTCGGGGTGCAGCTCGCCCACGTAGCCGACCTCGGTCTCGCCGACATGCAGCACGCCGGTGCGACCGGGGTGCAGCGCTGCGCGCTCCCCCTGCACCACGTCGATCTCGACGCCCGCGGCCGCGGCGATGACGCGGACGGCGTCGAGCGCCTCCACGAGCCCTGCCGCCTCGGCGGGGCGTCCGGGCTGGCGGGCCGAGACGTTGCCCGTGAGCAGCGCCGCGACGTGCCGGTGCTGAGGCGGGATCGAGGCGTTCAGCTCGACGAGCTTCTCGTCGCTCGGACGCACGCCGAGCGGCGGCACCTCGTCGGTGCCGTAGACGACGCCGGGCTCGGGCAGGAACACGGTCCCGGTCTCGAAGATCGCGAGGTCCGTGAAGCCGCGCGAGATGTTGCGGTGCGCGGTCTGCAGCAGTCCGGGGATCAGCGAGCGGCGCAGGAAGGGCGCCTGGCCGTCGAGGGCGTTGGCCAGACGGATGCCGGGCAGCTTCTCGCCGGAGGCCGAGCCGTGCAGATCGTTCTGGACGTCGCTGGTGAACGGGAACGCCGAGGTCTCGATGAAGCCCGCGGCGGCGAGCGCGTTCGCCACGCGGCGACGGCCCTGCTGATGCGCGGTGAGACCGCGCCCGGACGGCGGCGTGGGCAGCACCGAGGGGATGCGGTCGAGCCCGTGGATGCGGCCGACCTCCTCGGCGAGGCTCCACTTGTCGGTCAGGTCGGGGCGCCAGGTGGGCGGGATGACGACCCAGCCTCCATCTGCCTGGGTCCCTGAGCCTGTCGAAGGGGTCACCTCGGCGCCGATCGTCTCCAGCGCACCGGTGATCTCGGCATCCGTGTAGTCCACCCCGATGAGCGCCTGCACGAAGCCGCGGGGCAGCTCGATCCCGTCGACGTCCACGTCCGCGAACAGCGCACCGCCCTCGTCGGTCAGCGTGCCGCCGGCGAGCTCGACCATGAGATCGGCCGCGCGACGGGCGGCGACGAACGGGATCAGCGGGTCGACCCCGCGCTCGAAGCGCTTGGACGCCTCGCTGGGCAGCTTGTGCCGACGCGCCGAGCGCGCGATCGTGGTCGGGTCGAAGGTCGCCGCCTCGATCAGGACGTTCCTGGTCGTCTCGCCCATCTCGGTGGTGCCGCCGCCCATGACCCCGGCGATGCCGATGGGTCCGGAGCCGTCGGTGATCAGCAGGTCCTCGGCGTGGAGGGTGCGCTCCTGACCGTCGAGCGTCGTGATCTTCTCGCCGGGAGCCGCCCGGCGCACCGTGATGCCGCCGTCGAGCTTGTCGAGGTCGTAGCCGTGCAGCGGCTGCCCGAGCTCGAGCATGACGTAGTTCGTGATGTCGATGAGCACCCCGAGCGACCGCATGCCTGCCAGCGACAGGCGGGCGATCATCCACGGCGGGGTCGGACGCGACGGGTCGACGCCGCGCACGACGCGGGTGACGAACTCGCTCGCGCCGACGCGTCCGCGCACCGGCGCCTGGTCGTCGACGACCGCGGTGTGCCCGGTGCCCGGCTGCAGCTCGGCGAAGTCGCGCTCGGCGGGGTCGCGGAAGACCGCACCGGTCGCGTGCGAGTACTCGCGGGCGATGCCGCGCACGGAGAACGCGTAGCCGCGGTCGGGCGTGACGTTGACGTCGACAGCGACGTCGTCGAGGCCGAGCAGGGCGATCGCGTCGGCGCCGACCTCGGGGTCGAGGCCGAGCTCGGACAGGACCAGGATGCCGTTGTGCTCGTCGCCGAGGCCCAGCTCGCGCGCCGAGGCGATCATGCCGTCGGACACGTGACCGTAGGTCTTGCGCGCGGCGATCGGGAACGGCCCCGGAAGGACCGACCCGGGCAGCGTGGCCACGATCTTGTCGTCCACGGCGAAGTTGTGCGCACCGCACACGATGCCGCGGACGCCGCCGTTGGCCTCGCCGACGTCGACCTGGCACCAGCGGATGGTCTTGCCGTTCGACTGCGGCTCCTCCTCGAAGGACAGCACCTGGCCGACGACGACGGGGCCGGAGATCTCGAAGCGGTGCACGTCCTCCTCTTCGAAGCCGACCGACACCATCGCCGCGAGGACGTCCTCGGGCGTGGCATCCGCTGCCAGATCGACGTACTCACGCAGCCACGAAAGCGGGACGCGCATCACACCACCATCCCGAACTGCTCGCTGAATCGGATATCGCCCTCGGCCATGTCGCGCATGTCCTGCACGTCGCTGCGGAACATGAGCCCGCGCTCGACGCCCATGCCGAACGCGAAGCCGCTGTACACGTCGGGGTCGATGCCCGCGGCACGCAGCACGTTGGGGTTGACCATGCCGCAGCCGCCCCACTCGATCCAGCGCGCGCCGCCCTTGAAGGTCGGGTGCCACAGGTCGAGCTCGGCCGACGGCTCGGTGAAGGGGAAGAAGTTCGTGCGGAAGCGCGTCTTCGCCTCCGGGCCGAAGAGCTGTCGGGCGACGTGGTCGAGCGTGCCCTTGAGGTGGGCCATCGAGATGCCCTTGTCGATCACGAGCCCCTCGAACTGGGTGAACACGGGAAGGTGCGTCGCGTCGAACTCGTCGGTGCGGTAGACGCGTCCGGGGCACAGCACGTAGATCGGCACCTCGCGGTCGAGCATCGAGCGCACCTGCACGGGGCTCGTGTGCGTGCGCATCACGAGGTGGCGCGAGGTCGGGTCGACGTAGAAGGTGTCCTGCTCCTGGCGGGCGGGGTGGTCGACGTCGAAGTTCAGGGCGTCGAAGTTGAACCACTCGTGCTCGAGCTCGGGCCCCTCCGCGATCTCCCAGCCCATGCCGACGAAGATGTCGGAGATCTGCTCGCTGAGCAGGGTGAGCGGATGCCGGGCGCCGACGCGCGTGCGCGAGGGCACGGCCGTGATGTCGACCCGCTCGGTCTCGAGGCGAGCGGCGACCTCGGCGGCGGCGAGCTCCGCCTCCTTGGCGGCGAGCGCCTGGGTCACCTGCCCCCGCCCCTGGCCCACGAGCTTGCCGAACGCGGCCTTGTTCTCGGGCGCGACCTGTCGCATCGAGGCGTTCAGGACCGCGAGCGGCGACCCTTCGGCGACGTGGGCGGCACGGGCCGCCTTCAGCTCGGTGGTGTCGGCTGCGGCGCCGATGGCCGCGAGGGCCGCCGCGACGGCGGCTTCGACCGCTTCTGGGGTGATCTCTGGTGACTCAGACACGAGAGTCGAGTCTACCGGGGCGACGAGGCGACGTTCAGACGCCCTACACCCCTGAGCCGTTGGCATCGTGCTTGCCGGCCCGGCTCTGCAGCGCGATCGCCTCGGTGAGCGTCGCCTCGTCGTCGGCGGCGACGTTGCCCGCCGCCGCGACCAGCTTGGGCGAGCGCCTGGCACGCTTCTGCATCCGATAGGCGATGTAGGACAGCACGAGACAGACCGCGACGTACATGGTCCCGCCGACCATGGCCGACTGGATCAGCGGCGATCCGTACGGCGCCTGGTTGCCGATCTGGTTGATGACGTACAGCAGCTCCTGGTACGTGATGATGAACCCGAGAGCGGTGTCCTTCAGGGCGACCACGAGCTGGGCGATGATCACGGGCATCATGGCGCGGACGGCCTGAGGCAGCAGGATCAGCCGCATCACGCCGCTCTTGCGCAGCCCGATCGCGTACCCCGCCTCCTTCTGCCCGCGAGGCAGGGACTCGACGCCGGCTCGCAGCACCTCGGCGAGCACCGAGCCGTTGTACACGATCAGCGCGATGACCACCGCGAAGTACGGCGGCATCTTCACCCCGATGACCGGGAGGCCGTAGTAGAGGAGCATCATGAGCACGAGCACCGGGATGGCGCGGAGGATCTCGATGATCCACCGGACGGGCTCGCGCACCCAGGCGTGATCCGAAAGACGCCCGATCCCCAGGATGAAGCCGAGCACGAGCGACCCGACGCCGGCCACGGCGAAGGCCCCCAGGGTGCTCAGCAGCCCCTGCCCGAATCGCACCCAGACGGCGGAGAACGTGAAGATGTTCCATTTCGCGGCGGTGAACTGCCCCGTGGCGGCGAGCCGCCACACGACCCAGCCCAGCACGGCGAGGACGACGAGCACCGTGAGGATGCCGAGGAGACGGTTCCGGGCGATCGCCTTGGGACCGGGGACGTCGAAGAGTACGGAGCTCATCGGGCGATCCTCCACTTGTTCTCGAGATAGCGCTGCAGCCAGCCGAGCAGCAGGACGAGGGCGACGAAGACGACCATGACCCAGAGCAGCACCACCAGCGCGTTCTCGCCGACTTCGCTGAGGGATGCGCGGATCGTGCCGAGGTTCACCACCGAGAAGCCCGCCGCGACCGTCGTGTTCTTCATGAGGGCGATGAGCACGCTCATCATGGGCGGCACGACCGAGCGGGTGGCCTGCGGCAGCACGACGTATCGCATCACCTGCCCGAAGTTCAGGCCGATCGCGCGCGCCGCCTCGGCCTGGCCGATGGGCACCGTGTTGATGCCGGCGCGCAGCGCCTCCGCCACATAGGTGGCCGTGTAGACGCCGAGCGCCACGACGGCGAGCAGCGTGTAGTTCATCCGCTCGCCCACGAGGATCGGGAGGCAGAAGGCGAAGAAGAACATCACCAGGGTGAGCGGGGTGTTGCGGATCCAGTTCACGTAGATGCCGCCGACGGCCCGTGCGATGGGAACGGGCGACACCCTGGCCGCGCCGACGATGAGCCCCAGCACGAGGGCGATGAGACCGCCCCCGAAGAAGAGCACGAGGGTACCCCACAGTGCTTCGCCCCAGAGGTCGAGGTGGTCGGTGATGACTCCCACTGCTGCTCCTGTCGATCGCGGGATGCCGTTGGCGGGCGGTAGGCGGGCGGCCGGGTCCTCCGGCCGCCCGCCCGGAGGTCAGCCGATCGGGTCGACCTTCGGCTGGGTCGCCTTGACCCCGGAGGCGCCGAGGTTGTTGTCGAAGATCTGCTGCCAGATGTCTCCGCCGTCGGTCAGCTGGGTGTTGAAGTACTCCGCCAGCGCGTCATCGCCCTTGGCGAGTCCGATGCCGTAGCGCTCCTCGCTGAACGGCTCGCCGACGACCTTGATCTGGTCGGGCGACTGTGCCGCGTAGCCGATGAGGATCGCCTCATCGGTGGTGACGGCATCCACCTGGCCGTTCTTCAGGTCCTCGACGCACTTGGAGTACGTGTCGTACTCCTTGGTGGGGACCTCGGGGTAGTTCGTCTTGATGTTCTGGATCGGGGTCGATCCGGTCGCCGAGCAGACCGTCGTCGAGGAGTCGAGGTCGTCGACGCTCTCGATCTTGCTGTCGGATGCGACGAGAAGACCCTGACCGGTGACGAAGTACGGGCCCGCGAAGGAGATCTGCTCCTTGCGCTTGTCGGTGATCGAGTAGGTGCCGACGTAGTAGTCGATGTCTCCGTTCACGATCGCCTGCTCGCGGTTCGCCGAGGCGATCGCCTGGAACTCGATCTTGTCGGGGTCGATGCCGAGTGAGGCCGCCATCCAGCGCGCGATGTCGACGTCGAAGCCCGTGCGCTCCCCCGTCACCGGGTCGAGGTACCCGAGACCGGGCTGGTCCTCCTTGACGCCGACCTTGACCGTGCCCGACGAGGAGATCCGGTCGAACGTGGGGCTGCCGTCGATCTCGACGTCGGTCAGGACCGTCCAGGGCGTGCTGCTCGAGGAGGGCTCCTCCTCGGTGCCGCCGCCGGTGCCGGTGCTGGTCGGCGTGCCGCTGTTGCAGGCCGTCAGCGCGAGCAGCGCCGCCGCCGCGATCCCGATTCCTGCCAGTGTCCGTGTGCGTCGCATGTGCGTCTCCTTCGTGTGCTGTGTGTGCAGGGCTGTGAGGGTCAGTGGGTGAGCAGCTTGGAGAGGAAGTCCTTCGCGCGGTCGCTCTTCGGGTGCGTGAAGAACTCCTCGGGGGTGGCCTCCTCGACGATGCGCCCGTCGGCCATGAAGACGACGCGGTCGGCCGCCTTGCGGGCGAAGCCCATCTCGTGCGTGACGACGACCATGGTCATCCCCTGGGATGCGAGCTCGACCATGACGTCGAGGACCTCGTTGATCATCTCGGGGTCCAGGGCGCTGGTCGGCTCGTCGAACAGCATCACCTTCGGGTGCATGGCCAGGGCCCGGGCGATCGCCACGCGCTGCTGCTGACCTCCGGAGAGCTGCGCCGGGAGCTTCTGGGCCTGCTTCGCGACGCCGACGCGCTCGAGCAGGTCCATGGCCTCCTTCTCGGCATCCGCCTTCTTCATCCCGCGGACCTTGATCGGCCCGAGCGTGACGTTCTCGAGGATCGTCTTGTGCGCGAACAGGTTGAAGGACTGGAACACCATGCCCACGTCGGCGCGGAGTTGCGCGAGCCCCTTGCCCTCGGCGGGCAGTTCCCTGCCGTCGATGCGGATGCTGCCGCTCGTGATCGTCTCGAGCCGGTTTATCGTGCGGCACAGGGTCGACTTGCCGGATCCGGACGGACCGATCACGACGACCACCTCGCCCTCGTTCACTGTGAGGTCGATGTCGGTGAGCGCCTGGAACTCGCCGTAGTGCTTCTGGACGTTCTCGACCACGACGAGCGGTGAATCAGAGGTCATCATCTCTCCAAGCTAGCCACGTCGCGTGCGGGCATCTAGGCCACGTCCGCGACTTTTACCCGTTCGTAATCGGGTTCCTGTCTACGCTGACAAGTCCGCCGGGTCACCCCACGTCCCGTCCCTACGCGGGCCGTGGGGTCGCCACGTCTGCCGCTTGTCCCCCCAGACGCAGCAGCCGGGCTGGCACCCGATCGGTGGTGTGAACGCTGTTGCGATCGAACCCACACTGGCAGGGAACGACGGGCCTGTGCGGGTTCTTGAGTGTTTCTTGAGTCTCGAGGCGGAGCTCACTCCCGCATGCGGCGGTAGTACTCGATCGCGGCGGGATGCAGCGGCACCGGGCTCGTGAAGATCGCCTGCCTCCGGTCGAGCAGAGCCGCCGCCGGCACCTCCGCGGCGATCTCCTGACGGGCGTCGAAGAGCGCCGTGAGGACGTCGCGCACGACGTCGTCCGGCGTGGACGCGGAGGTGATGAGGTAGTTCGGCACGGCCATGGTCGGCGCGCTCTCGGTCAGGCCGTAGGTGCCGATCGGCAGGTCGGCGCTCCGGTAGGCGTTGGCGTACCGCGCGTTCACGGCCGCGACCCAGGTGCGCTCGATCGGCAGCAGCCGCACCGGCTGCGTCGCCGCGAGCTCCTCGATCCCGGGAGTGGGCAGTCCTCCCACCCAGAAGAAGCCGTCGATGTCTCCGGTCCGCATCGCGACGATCGCGTCGCTCAGCCCGAGCTGCGGGTCGTCGACCGTGGCGATGTCGATCCCCGCCGCCTCCAGGACCCGGGTGGCGATGACGCTCACCCCCGAGTCCCTCGCTCCGAGCGACACGGTCGAGCCCGCGAGGTCGGCGAGGGAGTCGATCTCCGAATCGCCCCGCACCACGACGTGCAGGTACTCGTCGTACAGGCGCGCGATCGCGACGACCGGCAGCGGCTCCTCGAACGCGCCCGTCCCCATCTCGGCATCCGCAGCGGCATCCGCCTGGGCGAAGCCGAGCAGCACCTCGCCGGATCCGACACGGCGCAGGTTGTCGAGCGAGCCCGCCGTCTGCTCGACCTCCATCCTGATGTCGAGGGCGTCCGACATCGCCGAGGCGATGTGGCCCCCGTAGTCGTAGTACACGCCCGTCGTGCTTCCCCCGGCGATCGCGTAGTCCTGATCCGTCCAGTCGGCGGCACGCTGCGCGCACCCGCTCATCGCCGCAAGCGCCACCACGGCGGCCACGCCCGCCAGCATCCTCCTGCCGAACGCCCTCATCGCGGCTCCCCGTCGGGCACCCGCAACGACACCCGCAGGCCGCCGCCGTCCGCGGCCGCGACCTCGATGTCCCCGTCGATCGCGCGCATCAGGTCGGCGGCGATCGCGAGCCCGAGGCCGGTCCCTGGGACCTCGTCGTCGTCCGCACCGCGCCAGAACCGGTCGGTCGCGCGTGCGACCTGGTCGGGTCCGAGGCCGGGGCCGTGATCGCGCACGGTGATGCTGCACTCGTCCCCGCGACGCTCGGCGCGGAGCTCGACGACGCCGCCGGCCGGCGAGAACTTCACCGCGTTGTCGATGAGGGCGTCCAGGGCGCTCTCCACGATCGTGCGGTCGGTGACGCTGAGCACCGGCGATCCGCCCGCCGTGCGCAGGGTGACCTCGCGCTGCGCGGCCACGTCGCGCCACGCTCCCGCCCGCCGCGCCGCGACGGAGCTGAGGTCGACC
>Ga0222419_100590_pt1 | contig 27711 bp, 23 predicted proteins | sample 1B20Ametagenome_FD_182474 | JGI IMG/M metagenome (GOLD analysis project Ga0222419, IMG submission 182474) | Enriched microbial communities from leaf-cutter ant dump, University of Wisconsin, Madison, United States - 1B20A (version 2) | ecosystem: Environmental > Terrestrial > Nest > Insects nest... | reverse complement strand
GTAAGCCATACTTCAAAATTCTTTTTCAGCTCTTCTGCATAATCTACAAATGTGTTTGCGATCTCTGCCTGATTGGTCAGTTCCGGTGCCACGCCTCGTTTTTTGTTGATAAATCTACCGAACCATCCTGTATTGTCGTTTGAATACAGGTGGTAGTTGATGATATCAAAACAAAGGTTGATGCTTCCGTCTGGTTTATAACCCCGGTTTTCTTTGCACCATTCTACCATCTCCTTGATATATTGTATGTCTGGTCTTCCCAGCCCGCCCATTACGACGATCATGCTCGAATCTGCATTTTTTACTCCTACATCTTTCCCTAGTTTACCCATATGTCCGTCATAGAAAGCAGAAAGGTTCGCAGCATATTCTCTTCCGGTCTGCCTAGCTACCGGTCCTTTCCACCATTTGTCGGGCTCATTGTTGCATTCAAAATATTTCACGACATTAAGACCGATCTTTGCTGTATTGAGTATATCGTCCGGCCATCTCTGGACACGGTTGACTTTAACCAGGCCTGAATCAAGATTCTTGTTGGCCCCGTACCTTGCCGCAAACTGAAAAGCTGCCCTTGCCTGTGCAATATAAGATCTGGGATCTTCCCGGCCGGCCTGATACGCAACCGGTACATGGTCATAATCCTGCTCTGATTTTGGATAGGTTTTATACAGCCAGTCTGGCGTACTCTTCATGCAGACAAGCACGTCTATCCCTTCTTGTTTACAGCGTTCATAGATAACATCTAAGTTCCAGCCCCCCCTGGCAGTCGGGTTGAAACTGTACTTGCCTTCCTGGTCCTCCAGTTTTTCCCAGTCCAAGTAATGCCTAACCATCCCAAAGGATTTGATCAATTCAAATTTAGGCTCGTACATCCTGTTATTTACATTGGGCTCGTCCATATTCTGAAGGAAATCCCATTCAAAGGCGTTGATGCCCAACATATTTTTCATTTGTACATTCCTGGTCCTGATCACCTTCTCGATCTTCTCCTCCCCAACTTTATCTGACTGACATGCTGAAAGCAGGATAAGGACCATTAGCAGACCACCCATTGCGCCGGAAGTTTTTTTCATCTGTATAATTTGTTTTTAATTGTAATGAAGCCATCAGACCCTTACCAGTTTATTTTACGCCCCCAGTCAGGGGATCCGAAAGCCTGGTTATCCCTATTATTGTGTGTTTGAAGATCGTGATAGCTTCATATACATTTCAAGTAAATATTTCCCGAATATACAATAAGAAATTTACTCCTTTTGCGATATGTGTTGTAAAATCTTCTATCTTTTGACGATTAAAGCGGATACAGGACAGTTCAATGGAAAACATTCACCATTTTTATTAGTTTTGTTCATTCCATAAAACAGCATGATTAGGCCAATTATTCAAAAGATCAGAAAAGTAAAGAGCAATCTGAACATCAAGAGAACGCTGGTCCTGGTATGGCATGCTGCGAAGAACTGGATGATCATTTCCGTGCTGATGATCGTTGCGGAATCATTGCTTTTTTTAGGATCTATCTATTCGCTGAAAATTTTAATCGATCATGTTGCACACATCCATGTACAGGATTCCGGATCGGCAGACCTGATCATCCGAGATGTGGGGATCGCTGCGGCCGTGACAGTATTATATATGATCGCCAAGGCTTTTTCTGCATATGTAACGGAGGTACAGTCTTCCAGGGTTGCCAATTATATTGACAATGAGATCCATCATACAGCCATACAAATGGACCTGTCCCACTATGAGAGTCCTGATTATTATGATATTTTAAAACGGGCAAAAGATGCCGGTGCAGACCGGCCCAGCCTGGTCATTACGACCATTATGGAGATTGGAAAGAATACGCTGAACTTGTTTGCCGTCGCTTCTCTTTTCGTTACCATCAACTGGTTCCTGCTGCCATTGCTTTTTGCGTTTGCTATGCCTACGCTTTTTGTCAGGATCTATTTCGCCAACAAGCAGAACATCTGGAGATTGAGGCATACTGCGCTTGAACGCAAGTCTTCCTATCTCAGCAACCTGATTACTTCTGATACCTCTGCAAAAGAGATCAGGAGTTTTAACCTTGGCAATTATTTTAAAAACCTGCACCAGGTCATACGCCTTGAAGTGTTGCAGCAAAAATTGGCGATCAGCTACAAGCGGACACTGAATGAAAGCCTTACCAATTCTATTGCCACCGCAGGATTCTTTTCCTGTATTGCTTATATCTCGCTGGGCACGTTGAACGGCTCAACCAGTGTAGGCGATATTGCTTTGTTTTTAATGATCTTCCCCCAGTCTTTTTCTCTTGTCCAGAACATTTCTTCGGGAATTTCTATTTTATATCATAACAACATCTTTATCAACAGCATTTTTGAACTTTTTGATCTGAAACCGGATTTTGCCAGCCCGGAAGATCCTGTACCGCTGCCTTTAGGCAATTTTGATCTTGAAGTGGAAAATGTCAGCTTTTCTTATCCCCATGCACAGAAAAAAGCGCTTAGCCAGATCAGCTTTAAAATCCCTTCAGGCCGGATAATTGCAATAGTTGGCTTAAACGGTGCTGGTAAATCTACGCTGATCAAGCTGCTGTGCCGGTTTTATGATCCGGATTCGGGACGTATTGCCATTGGCGGTACCGATATAAAAAGGTTTGATCTTGCCAGTTACCGCAGGCAGATCAGCGTGGTTTTTCAGGATTTTTCCAGGTATAACTTTACTGCTTCAGACAATATCCGGTTTGGTGACCTGGAAAAGGAATACCTGGAGGAAAATATTGTCACCGCTTCAAAAAATTCAGGCGCGCATGATTTTGTCAGGAGATTTCCGGCCGGTTATGAAACGATGATGGGCAGGCTTTTTGAAAATGGTCAGGAAGTGAGCATTGGCCAGTGGCAGAAGCTTGCCATCGCCAGGGCATTGTACAGTGATGCAAGGTTCCTCATTTTTGATGAAGCGACCAGTGCGCTGGATGCGATTGCAGAAAAAGAATTGTTTGATTCGTTCAGGGCCAGGATCGGGAACAGGGCCGCACTAATCATTAGTCACAGACATTCTACAGTGCGGCACGCTGATTATATTTATGTGCTGTCTGAAGGCAGGATACTGGAGCAGGGTACGGACAGGGAATTGATGGCCGCCGACGGTGATTATGCCAGGATATTTAAAAATAGTACTCAGGAATGACCGGCAAACAAAGAAAAATGGCATTCATCACTTCCTGCCTGGACGATTGGGGCGGCAGTGAGGATCTTTGGGCCAGAAGTATTCCATTATTCATGAAGAAAGGGATTAAATCTGTTACTGTCTTTAAAAACCGGATCAATCGCGCGCATCCTGAGTTTGCTGATCTGGCAAAACTGAATGTCAGATTGGAAGAGTTCTCTCCTGTTGTCAGATTTCCAAAGAAAATGGCCCTGAAACTGGCCGATATTGCTGCCCGGATCGGAGATAAGATCGGGATCGCCGAATATCAGTGGAATAAACCTGTTTCGAGCTTGCATAAAAAGTTAAAACGGTTAAATCCTGATATTGTCATCATTTCACAGGGAATCAATTTTGACGGACTCGCTTTTGCATACCAGTGCTTTAAGCTGAATATCCCTTATGTGGTGGTTTGTCATAAGGCGGTGAATTTCTATTGGCCGCAACAGGGTGACCGGGAATACATGAGATTGACCTTGCTGAATGCAAAAAAGTGTTTTTTTGTGTCCGAGCATAACAAACTTCTTACTGAAGAACAATTCGGTGTGCGGCTGCCCAATAGTGCCATAGTGGCGAATCCTATCAAAACCCCCGTTAATCCGCTTCCTTTTCCTGCAACAGGACAAGGTTACCGTCTGGCCTGTATCGGAAGGCTTTTTATAATCGACAAGGGACAGGATATGTTGCTGCGTGTACTGGCATTGCCCAAATGGAGAGAAAGAGCCGTTCATGTGTCTTTTTTTGGAAAAGGTCCGGACAGAGCGGGACTCATTGAGATGGCTAAGGTCCTGAAAGTGGATCATGTTTCTTTTCCGGGCTACAGCGACAGTCTGGAGCAGCTTTGGAGTACCCATCATGCCTTGATCCTTCCCTCCCGGAGCGAGGGCCTTCCGCTGACCATTATTGAAGCAATGTCATTGGGTAGGATGGTGATTGCTACCAACGCGGGCGGAAACGGGGAAATTATAGAGGACAAGGTCACGGGGTTTATAGGTGAAGTCAATGAAAGAGATCTTGACATTGCTATGGAAAAGGCCTGGGAGATGCGACAGGAATGGGATATATTGGGAAGAAATGCTGCAAAGCGTATGGCTGAGATACTGCCTGCAAATCCGCTGGATACTTTTACAGATACAGTGATCAGCATGTTGCCTTGAAACTATTTATATATTGGCCTTTGTTGGTAAAATGCCGGCTTAATAATGAACGCATTAAAATTTACAAGATATACCGAATGGTGGGAATATAAACTGGTACCGCTGATCTCAGTTGGCTATGCTACGCTATTGCTGACAAATGCAGATTTAAAGCAGTCGATATGGTCGCTGCTGATTTTAATGTGCGCAATTGTGACGGGTGCAGTATACGTCAGCGTGATCAATGACATTACAGATATACGTGAGGATGCTTTAGCTGGCAAACCAAACAGAATGGCCAGTCTTAGTCCCGCGGTGAGAACCTCGCTGGTGTGTGTGTGCTTGCTTGCCGGTATTTATTTTGGAAGCAGGATATATCCGGATAAATGGGGGTTGTTTTTTTATATCATGGCATGGATTGTTTTCAGCTTATATTCCCTGCCGCCTTTCAGATTAAAGAAACGTGGGATCTGGGGGGTACTCTGCGACGCCAGCGGTGCCCATTTATTTCCAACATTGCTGATCTCTGCACACCTTTTGTATTTGAATTATCGTCCAATTGATATCTTATGGTACATCTCCTTGGGCGTATGGTCATTATTCAATGGCTTGCGGGGTATTTTATGGCACCAGTTCTATGACAGAGCGAATGACCTCAGGTCTGGTACGGCGACATTTGCAACCAGACTTGATCCTGAAACCTTCAAGACAAAAGCATTGCTGATCACGCTGGCAGAGCTGGCTGCTTTCTTTGTGGTTATCTGTTTTGTGCAAAGCGTATGGATATGGATCAGCCTTGGCCTTTATTCCATATTATTGGCAATAAGGGCATTCGCTTTTAAGTATGAAACGGCTTTGATCATCATTTCAAAAACAAGGCCTTATCAACTGCTGTTCAATGATTTTTACCTGGTGTTCTTTCCGTTGGCCCTACTGGTCAATCTAGCTACTGCGGATAGTTTTGGCTGGTATATAGTGTTTGGGCACCTGGTATTATTTCCTGCTAAATTTTTTTTAGTTTGTAAAGATGTCGTTCTATTTATTAGAAACTCATCTGTTTTAATGTCTTTTTTTAAAAAGAAATGATGATTATGCTTTCTTATTTATTGAATTTTCTACACTTTGTGTAACTTTATACACAAATCACTACCTTTTTTCTTTAATGAGCTTTACAGACCTAGTGACCATCATCATTCCGACTTATAACCGAGCTGGCAAAGTAAATGAAGCTATTGAAAGTGCGTTGAACCAAACTTATCAGAATATTCAGATTATTGTGGTGGATGACGGTTCTGTTGACGATACTGCAGCCGTAGTAAAAAGGTATCCTGGTGTAGAGTATTATTACAAGGAAAACAATGGCCAGGCATCGGCCAGAAATTTTGGCCTCAAGATGGCCAGGGGTTCGATTATAACCTCTCTGGATTCAGATGATATCTGGTATCCTGATTTTTTATCCTTCTGTGTAGAAAAATTGCAGTCGGAACAGCTTGACTTTGTATTTGCCAACTGGGACCAGGATACTAAAGAAGGGGGCAGCTGGAATTTCCTGTTAAACGATCCTTTTTTAAAGCCCTTTTTCCATAAGGAAAAAAATGAGTGGATCAATCTCGAATATGAAGAGACCAGATATCTCTATGTGAACGCCTGTCCTTCTCCTTCTTCTTCCGTTGTGGTCCGGAAATCTTCCATCATAGCAGGTTGGGATGAACAGATTAACATCGGCGATGACTGGTGCATGTATCTGGATATGATCTTATCAAAGGAGTGCAAGATCGCTTTCACGATGAGGAAATTATGGAGAAAAAGGGTTGATGAGATCAATATCTATGACGGAAGGAAATGGAGTGAGGTACTGGAGTTCCTGTATGTTGCTGATTTGAAGACAAAGTTAATTAAGTTTAAGGACCGGTTGAAAAAACCTGAGTTAAAGGCGCTGCAGGAACGCTACATGTCCAGCCTGGTGGAGCTTGCCAAACACAATCTGATCCGTGAGTTTAAGATATTCCAGGCATTGAACCTGCTGGGCAGGTCATTTTCATTAGATGTAATGTATACACTTAAAGCTATTCCAAGCCTGTTTATGAAAGGATTACAGGGTAAAATAAAGAATATGGGATTAAAAAAGGGCTGATACATATTGAACGGAAAGCTTATATTACAAGCATAGTAAATTTTGATCGTGAACAGAAACCTTTTCTTAGATTATTTAAAAGGCATTGCGATATTCCTTGTCGTATGGGGGCATTCAATACAACACCTCAGTGCAAATTACGACACTTCTGAAAATGGAATATTCATGCTTATTTATTCTTTTCACATGCCTCTGTTCATGACCATCAGCGGTTATCTGTTCGCATTCAGTAGCAAAAGGAAAGATCTTATGCAGACGATAAAGGTTAAATCCAGACAGCTATTTTTACCTTTGGCCTACTGGACATTTATTATTGTCTTTTTCAGCCTTTACAAAGAACTTTTGTCCGGAGATCTTGCTCATGGAGCAATCTATTTTCTAAAATACTACATAAGCCTCCTCCCTTATTATTTATGGTTTTTATGGGCATTATTTGTCATTTCTATTCTGACATCTTTGATAGCAGGAAAACTAAATGATAAAGTTATCCTGCATATTTTGATATTTATTTTACTTCTCAGCCTAACCGATAGGTTCGGATTAATGTATATCAAGTTTATGTATCCCTTTTTCCTGCTTGGTTATTTCTACAATTTACATCGGGAAATGTTTAAAACTTACAAAAAGCCTATCATCTATTTGAGTTTCATCATATTTCCGGTATTGCTGTTCTTTTGGTCTAAGCAGGATCTGATCTATCAAAGTGGCATGTCCCCATATAGGCCGGATGTTCTCAAAGTAGCGATAATTTCTCTTTACCGGTATGTAATTGGTTTTACAGGCATTGTTGTAATCATCACCATTCTGAAAAAAACATTATATTTTCCTAAGGTTAAATTTATTATCAAAATGGGAACCTTAAGTTTGGGAATCTACATTCTTCAAACTATTATTTTTTCAGTCATAGACTTATTTGTCCCAAGGCCAGCAGTAGATGATTATATATATACCTTTGTTTATACCCCAATAGCTTCTTTAATTATTATTATGATCGGCATGCTGTTTACCTCAATAATCAGCAAGATTCCTTTCATTGGGAAAGCCCTGTTTGGCGGAAGATATTGATATTTGAGGTCGGTCTATAAGACAGATAAAATACAGAATATGAGCATTTTTCTGTAGATAACTGGAATTATCTCCTCCAATTGGGGAGATATCACCGTCTGGCTGTGTTCATAAAAAATTATTGTGTAAGTTTGTCTGTAAATGAAAATCTAAGTTAATGTCGAAAATCCGGTCTGTCTTATTTCTGATGAGAATTCATCAGTGGAGTAAAAATCTTTTCATATTTCTTCCAGCATTCTTTGCATTAAAGCTAATGGACTTGTCTATTATCAATAGTTTAACGTTAACTTTTTTTGCTTTTTCTCTTTTGGCCAGTTCAGTTTATGTTTTCAACGACATGCTGGATATTGAAAATGATAAGGTACATCCAACAAAGTGCAAACGGCCACTCGCAAGCGGTGCGGTAAGCAAAGGCCAGGGTTGGTTCCTGATTGCGCTGCTGCTTAGCTGCTCTTTTGGTCTGTTTTTCATACTGAACAATCTGGCAGTGTTTGTTGTAGCCATCATTTATCTGGTACAGAACATTCTGTATACCATTAAGCTGAAGAACATTGCCATTTTAGATATTATGCTGATCGCAACGGGTTTTGTGCTCAGAATATTAATAGGAGGAATCGCAACTGACACCAGGCTTTCACACTGGATCATCCTGATGACGCTTGTATTGGCGCTTTTTCTGGCATTAGCCAAACGCAGGGATGATGTCTTTAATTTCGAGAAAACGGGACAGAAGGCACGTAAGAATATACAGGGTTACAATATGGATTTTCTAAACGTAGCAATTACTGTCATGTCAACCATTGTGATCGTATGCTATATTATGTATACCATATCCCCGGAGATCACTGCCAGGTTTGGGGACAATACTTACCTTACTTCTTTTTTTGTGATACTAGGTGTATTGAGGTACCTGCAACTGACATTTGTCTGGTTAATTTCCGGCAGTCCTACGGCAATCCTGTTAAAAAATGTTTTTCTTCAGCTAATCATTATTGGCTGGATCATTTCATTTTTCCTCATCATTTATGTAAAAATATAGACCTGTAAAGTTCCTGAAATATAGATCATTTATACTACACCGAATGAAACAGCAAGCAAATAACATTAAAATACTCTTCCTTACAGGCTGCATTCTAATCAGCACAATCGCGGTGGTTCTTGTGGTGGCATCACTGTGCTTCATGGTAAATATAACAATAGCTTCATGGCAGTTTCCCGTTTCCTTTGTGCTGACAGGAATATTGTATTTCTATCTTGCAAAGGATTATTATGGAACGGTAAGTATATTCCTAAAATCATTTTTGTTTTGCTTTGGGATCATTCTGCTATCCATCCTGATCGCATTGTGCTTTTACGACCTGTCTTACGATGGCCAAACTTACCATATGGAAACCATTGTGCTCCTGAAGAACGGATGGAATCCCTTCAAAACTTTACTGCCACAGAAAAACTATCTTTATTTGTATATAAACCACTATCCAAGAGCCGTAGAACTTCCTCAGAGTACAATTTACAGCCTGATTGGCCGTATAGAAGCAACCAAATCCATTAATTTTGTATTACTGACGGCTACATTCTGCTTGTGCCTTTCTTATTTGCTGGGCTTAAACAAGTTATCTAATTTAAAGTGTATACTGCTGAGCTTTGTAGCCACATTTAATCCGGTTGCGGTCAACCAGTTGATCAGCACTTATGTTGATGGGCAAATGGCCTTGCTTTTCTTGTCATTTTTTATTGCTTCACTTTATGTCCTTAAAAAAAGCAGCAGTACCAACCTGATATTATTGGGCTCAATTATCGTTATTACCGCTAATATTAAATTTACCAGTCTGGTATATATTTGCATTTTTGCATTTGCATTCGCAGTCTGGATTCTTTTTACTAGGAACAAACAGCTGATCAGAAGAACATTTCTGGGCCTTGGTCTTTCTGGTTTCATCTCGATCTTTATTGTAGGATTTCATCCGTATGTTATAAATACGGTAGATTTTAAACATCCTTTCTATCCATTGATGGGCAGCAAGAAGATGGATATCATTACGGTAAATATCCCTAAAGGACTACAACATAAAAATGCTGCCGGTAAATTTTTCACTTCATTGTTTGCGCATACCGATAACCTGATGAATGACAATGAAAGAGATGTTGAGCTTAAGATCCCGTTCACCTTTAATAAGATAGATATTGTGAGCGCTCCTAAGATTGATGCGCGCGTGGCTGGCTTTGGACCGATGTTCAGTGGAATCCTTTTGCTTTCCGTTGTGCTTTTCATCGTTTCGTTTTTTTTCCCCGGAGATACCCGGGTATTAAGAGGCTTCTCTTATTTTATATTCGTGATCGCTTTTTCTGTGTTCATTATGCCTGACTCCTGGTGGGCAAGATATGTCCCACAATTGTGGTTTCTACCTGTAGGAATTCTCCTGGGATTCGAATTATACAGTAGAACAGGGAAGGCTGGAATACTGAAATTTATGATTTACGCTGCTTTGACAATTAATATTGGTTTTACATTTATCGGATTTGGCTGGAACTTTATAATGAGCCGTCTGGTAGATTACCAACTGGAAAAATTAAAAGCCTCACGACAGCCTGTTGAAGTACAATGGGATATATGTAGTACGAATTACGTTCGTTTTCAGGAAAACGGAATCAAATTCATCGAGAAGGACCTTAAAGATCGAAAGGATGTTGAACTCATCGTAAGATCAAATTCTTTATTTGTGGTTGATCCTAACGTAGATATACCAAAATCAAACTTTATAAAATGGGCAGAGAAATATCAGCAGCCGGCAGCAAAACAATAGCTGCATTCGATTTCGATGGCACTATTACCAAATATGATACACTGCCCTTATTTATTAAATTTTCGTCTTCCAAAAGGAACCTGATCCTGGGCAGTATCGGAATGATCCCTTCCCTGCTCTTGTTTAAATTGAAATTCATTCCCAATTACAGGGCGAAAGAAAAGTTATTCAGAATTTTTTTTTCCGGGATTCATATAAACAGGTTTAATGAACTATCCAGATCTTTTAAATTTTTAATTGAGAAAATCCTGAATCCTCAGGCAATTGAAAAGATAAAATGGCATCAGACAAATGGACATGAGGTAATTATCATTAGTGCATCAGCCGAAAACTGGATACGTCCCTGGGCTGAGCAATATGGTATCAATGTCATTCTTGCTACTCAGTTGCAGGTTAAAGATCAAATAATTACTGGTAATTTTTTAGACCAGAACTGTCATGGTGCTGAGAAAGTGTGCCGGCTTCTGAAAGAATATCCCGATAGGGAAAATTATATTTTGTACGCATATGGAGACAGCAGTGGCGATAAAGAATTACTGGCCCTTGCAGATCATTCATTTTACAGGTCATTTTAAAGCTGGCCTTCATAACAAAATATTTGTCCTGTATCTAAATTTACCAGATAGTATGGCTGCTGCAATCATTTCAAGGCGCATTTTTTTTTGCATACCGGACGAGATATTGTAATTACCAATTAGTCGTTCCTTATGGAAAAAATAGCTATTTTAGAAAAAAAATTTACTAGGTTTGACTCCCATAAAAATGAAACTTATATAAGGTATTGCCCGTCACTTTTATAGCGCATTCAAGAATTATATGATAACTTTTAAAGAACTTAAACGCAATTTGAAAAAAGAGCGTTCAACATTTTCTACCCGGAAAGTAGCTCTTCTGGGCGATATTGCTACCCAGTTTTTAGCGGTATCTATTGAAGGGATGGGATATGAAAGAAATTATAACATTGATTTATTTGAAGCTGAGTTCAATCAGGTAGAACAGCAAGTACTGGATCCTACCTCGGATCTGCATCAGTTCCAGGCTGACTATACTGTTGTTTTTCAGTCAGCGCATAAATTGCTGGAGAAATATAACTTGATGTCTCCATCATTACAGGCGAAGCTGGCTGATGACCGGTTGGATTTTGTGAAGACATTATGTAACTCCCTGAAAGGACGCATCATTTATTACAATTATCCGGAAATTGAGGATACCGTTTTTGGAAGCTATGCAAATAAGATTGCTTCTTCTTTTACCTATCAGGTACGTAAACTCAACTTTGAGCTGATGAATCTTGCACAGGAAAATCCGAATCTTTTTATCTGCGATATCGCAGGACTGCAAAACAAGTTTGGCAGAGATGTCATGTTTGACAGTAATATCTATGTAAGTACGGAAATGGTATTAAGTCTGGATGCGCTTCCTTATGTAGCCTCGAGGACATTGGACATCATCTGCGCCGTAGATGGAAAATTTAAGAAATGCCTGGTCCTGGATCTTGACAATACCATGTGGGGAGGAATAGTTGGTGACGATGGCTGGGAAAATATCCAGGTAGGTCATGGCCTGGGAATCGGGGTGGCTTTTTCAGAGTTCCAGCAATGGATAAAGAAACTTAAGAACAGGGGCATCATTATCGCTGTCTGCAGCAAAAATGATGAAGATAAAGCCAGGGCACCTTTTGAGAAAAATCCGGAAATGGTTTTAAAAATTGATGACATTGCAGTTTTTATAGCCAATTGGGATAATAAAGCGGACAATATAAGGATCATCCAGGGCATTCTGAACATTGGATTTGATTCAATGGTATTTCTTGATGACAATCCTTTTGAACGGAATATGGTCAGAGAAAATGTACCCGATGTTACTGTTCCGGAGCTTCCGGAAGACCCTAGTGAATACCTGGAATATCTGTATTCTTTAAATCTTTTCGAAACAGCTTCCTATTCAAGTGCGGATGCCGACCGGACTTTACAATATCAGGTTGAAAATCAACGTGCCTCGTTGCTGAAAAGCTTTACCAATGAGGCTGATTTCCTGAAATCGCTGAACATGCTTTCAGACGTAAGGGGTTTTACTTCTTTCAATATCGTTCGGGTGGCACAGCTTTCGCAGCGCAGCAATCAGTTTAACCTCAGGACTGTTCGCTATACTGAAGCTGAGATCGAAGCATTAGGAAAGGATGGGAACTACGCAAACTTCTCTTTTACTCTTTCAGATAAATTTGGAGATAATGGATTGATCTGTGTGATCATTTTAAAGAAACTGGATCTGGAAACCCTCTTCATAGAAACTTGGCTGATGAGTTGCCGGGTATTGAAACGCGGAATGGAAGATTTCGCACTAAATACTATTGTTTCTTACGCCAAAGCGCATGGCTACAAACGTATTGTAGGTGAATATCTGCCTACAGCTAAAAACCAGATGGTGCAGGAACATTATCCGAAATTAGGATTCCTTAAAATAGAAGGAACAGCATCGGCACAGTTCGAGCTTGACGTAAACAATTATGAGCATAAAGAATGTTATATACAATTAAATAAAGAACAATAATGGAACATAGTGAAATTTTAGCTAAAGTACAGGAAATATTCCGCGACGTATTAGATAACGAAACTATTGAATTGACACCGCAGACAACTGCCAATGATGTGGAGGATTGGGATTCTTTATCTCATATCCAGTTGATCGTTGCTATCGAAAAAGCGTTTAAAATTAAATTTACGTCTAAAGAGATCCTTTCATGGAGCAATGTTTCAGAAATGATTGAAAGTATAGCAAGTAAATAACGATGCTCAGCGATTTCAGATTTCATCATATTGGTTACGTAACCGACAGTATACCAAATACATCTGCGTTCTATTTGCAGGCAGGCTATAATGCAACCGCTATTATAGAAGACGGAATCCAGCGCGTGCACATTTGTTTTCTGACAAAAGATGGCTTTCCGCGTGTAGAGCTGATAGCCCCTATTGATGAACTTTCGTCTGTCAATAAGCTTTTAAAGAAGAGTGGCGTTGCCCCCTATCATATCTGCTATGAAGTGGATGATATTCACGAGGCATTTAATGAACTCGTGGAAAAACAGGGATATACCCCGCTTTTCAGACCTGTAGAAGCCATAGCATTGGACAATAGGCTGATTTGTTACCTTTATAGAAAGGAATTAGGTTTTATTGAACTGGTAAACAAATAATAAATGGTCGTAAATTCAATCAATTTCCTGATATTTTTTGTTGCTGTTTTTATTGTGTATTATTTTTTCCTTTCCGGTAAAAGCAGGTTTCAAAATGCATGGCTACTATTAGCAAGTTACTTTTTTTATGGCTTTGCCGAATGGAAAATGATTCCATTGCTGCTGATCGCTACATTGGTTTTTTATGGTATAGGACTCGCTATTGGAAAATATAATGAGACAGATACAAAAAAGGCTTCCTTCCTTACAATCTTGGGCGCCTTGCTTGGAATCGGACTTCTTTTATATTTTAAATATCTAAATTTTTTCATTCAATCATTCAGTGATTTTTTCAATGCAATCGGCTTTCAGACACATTGGAGTACATTTAATATCCTATTGCCTATCGGAATCAGTTTCTTTACATTTAAACTGATCAGCTATGTGATTGAAGTACACCGCGGCAATATAGCACCCAGTAGGAATTTTGTGGATTTTGCTACTTATATATCCTTTTTCCCAACTATTCTTTCAGGACCTATTGACAGGCCAAAACCGTTCTTAACACAATTGGTTAAAGCACGCATGTTTGACTATGAACTGGCCTCATTGGGACTCAAAAGGATCTTTTGGGGCATGTTTATGAAAATGTGTGTGGCCGACAGGCTAGCAATTTATGTCGATGCCGTCTTTGATAATGCAGTACACCACAATGGCACTTCCCTTGCCTTTGCTTCTTTACTTTACCCTATTCAGATGTATGCTGACTTTGCCGGATATTCTGAAATGGCCATCGGTGTGGGCTGCCTTCTGGGAATTAAAATTACGGAAAATTTCAAAAGGCCGTTTTTCTCCTTGAATATCGCAGAATATTGGCGTAAATGGCACATCTCTCTAACCGGCTGGCTAACAGACTACGTGTTTATGCCATTAAATGTCCGTTTCAGAAACATGGAAAAATGGGGATCTATTTTTGCCATCATCATTACATTCGTCCTGATCGGTCTCTGGCATGGGGCAGACTGGACTTTTGCTTTGTTTGGCTTATATCATGGCCTGCTGTATATTCCTCTAATGTTATCAGGAACGTTCTTTAAGAAGAACAAAATAAAAAAGACCAAGGGTGGGCTGCCTCAGTTCAGCAGTACGGTGAAAATGATTTCAACCTTTTTGCTGGTTACCTTAGGACTTATCCTGTTCAGGTCTCCGGGTCTGAAAGAAGCCGGAATGGTCATAGGCAAAATTGCGGGTAACTGGGGTGAACTTTTTGTTGATTACAAAACATTGATCAATGGTATATTTTGCATGTTCATTCTGTTCTTTAAAGACTTCAGGGATGAATTTTTACCTGACAAGCGCCTCTTTTCCAGCGGGCTCCTGTATCGGTACCAATATGAGGTCAGTATATCTGCATACATTATCTTAATTATATTTTTCGGTGTGCTTGATGGAGGTCAATTCATCTATTTCAAATTTTAATCTGATGAAAAAGTTCTTAACAAGGCTACTTATAATTATTTGCATTACACTTGTTGCTGACCGGGCACTGTCCTATGTGGTTAAGTTCTTTTACAACACTACGACTACCACAGATGAATACAAAATGAACACGGTAATTTATCGCATGAACGATCCTGTTGTATTCATGGGTAGTTCAAGATGTCACCATCATTATATTCCTTCCATTATAAGTGACACACTGCAAACCGGTGTATATAACGCCGGTTTATGGGGCATGCATAATATTTATTTTCAATATGGATTGCTTTCTAATATATTGAAACGGTATACCCCGAAAGTGATCTGCCTGGAACTCCATCCCATTGATTACTTACAAACGCCTTTTTCAAACGTAGAGACAGTAGGCAGCCTCCTTCCTTTCATCAATTTTAGTTCTGGCTGTGATGATGTACTGAAAAAAGCCGGGGTCTATTATAAAGGTGAATTATCTCATTTATATCGTTATAATAGCCAGTTTGCAAATATTCTTGCAGGTAACCTGACTGAACGTTCTTTCGCAGCTGATAAAGGATACAAAAGTTTAGGGGGACAATTGGATACAGCATATGGAAAAATCACGCCTGAAGAATTTCCATATCCGGTTGACGAACAAAAGGTGAAATACCTTCAGGCTTTTATAGACAAGTGCAAGGAAAATAAAATAAACCTCATCTTTTTGTATTCTCCGATGTATGCTGTTGAAAAGACCAATTTATTTGATGTGCCGAATCGTATTGCTAAAAAGAATGGCATCACATTTATCAATCATTACGATCTGAAAGGCATTACCGGACATCTGGAATGTTATCACGATTTTGGGCATCTCAATGATACAGGTGCAAAACGGTATTCTGCTATCATCGCCTCTGAACTGAAAACGTATATCAAATCGAAATGAAATATCAAGTATGGATTTATTTCTTAGCCATTTCAATTCTTTTAGGTTGTACAGGCAATACCGGTAAAAAAAGGACCGTATTGGCAATCCCTGTTTACGGACAAAGCTTGGCTTTGGGTGAAGAAGCCTTCAGGATCACCGATTTTGATTCTTTAAGTCGTCAGTGCAATCATTTGGTAGTTACAGAAAATCTGGATGAAGAATTCGGATATTTTTCAGACACCGATTTCAGGCAATGGATGAAAAGAATACTACATGACAGACGCCGGGCTTTTGAGCTTTCTGTATATGGCATGTCGGAGGCTGTCTCAGGCCATTTTGCAAAAATGGGCTATGGTGATAGTCTGATGATCTGTACTTTCCCGGGTGGACGTGGTGCCACAAGTATTGTAGACATGAGCAAGGGAAGTGAAGCTTATAAAAGATTCCTGAATGAAATAGACCATGCTCACCGAAAAGCAAAAAGTAAAGGCTGGGATTTTGTAGTTCCTGCTTTTTGCTGGATGCAGGGAGAGGATGATATTGTGTGGAAGAAATCCAAAAATTATAAAAAGGATTTAAAACAGTTTCAAATTGATCTGAACAAAGATGTAAAAGCCATCACCAAACAAACACGTGATGTGGTTTGCATTTGCTACCAGACCAATTGCTTAACACTGTCTAAAGAGTTTGATGCGAGCCATTTTAATGGTAAAGAAACGTCCGTACCACAAGGACAAATGGAACTGATACGGGATGATTCTTTGTTTATGGCCAGCGGACCTACCTATCCTTATTCTTTCGCAGGAAATGAACGTGTACATATTGACGGGCTGTCGCAGAAACGCCTGGGATATTTAGCGGGATTATCTGTGATCAGAATACTTGAATCAAAATCCAGTAAAGGTTTAATACCAATGAACTTTCACGTATCAGGAGATACAGTAATCATAAAATTCAATATACCCTCTCCTCCTTTGGTTCTGGACACAATAGCGGTGGTAAAAGCGGCCAACTATGGTTTTAGTGTGATCGATTCGGGAAACACCGATATTCTTCAACAGGTAATTTTACAGAATAACCTGATAAAACTCTCCTGCAAAAAATCACCCGCCGGCTCTAAAGTGAAGTATGCTGTCAATGGCTTAAAAGAAAAAAGCGGCTACCGGTTTGGGCCAAGAGGAAATCTCCGGGACTCACAGGGACAGCAATTGACAGCAACCATACTTAAGAAAGTATATCCTTTACACAATTGGTGTTATCAATTTGATACGTTCGTACAATGAGGGATAAACCCTACTCCACTGCGCCTACAGTTGGAGTAGTGCTTCTCGCATTGCCATAAAAATCATCAGTTAATAACGGAGTAGCCACCCCTTTTCCCTTTGCAGGTGAATTTGAACTCAATCTGAAGTTTACTTCATCCAGAATTCCTGCCTCACTCCATGTTTTAAAATAAAGATTATTATAGGCATTTGGAATTAGACTTGACACTTGTCCGGCAATCACATAAGGTGCAGGAAGATTATACGCCAAATTATTATAAACTTTACATTTTCCTCCTATCAGACTATAAACGTCCACAAGATTTCCCTGCCAGTCATTACTCAAATTCAAACTTCCACAAGTATTGTTAAAGACCTCTGCATTGACATAAGTTGTTTTACCGGAAACAATATTTTCTTCGAAAGCCTGAACCTCAAAAGCCGAATATTTGCGGGAATTAAAAACTATATTATTATAAATCAATACTTGCTTAGGCGTGGTTCCTACTGTAAAACAAAAAGCTCTGATCGCATTTCCTTGATGGTTACTTACCTTATTGTGATGAAATTTTCCATTACCGTTCAGAAGGAAAATCCCATTGTGATTATTATTTGTAGTATTTATATTATTTACTGTATTGTGGTGAATGTTATAATCCTCCACATTCCCTAACCATACAATAGTACCAACATCAGCAGAATTCTTAAAGTTAAGGTAAGCAATCTCAAGGTTCTTGATATATCCTTCAATAGCACCTTTTTCTACTGATCCTGCTCCTGATAAAAATTGCCCTGTATTATCACAATCAATATTTAGAAACTTTACATTTTTGGAATAAGATGTTTCTGACCCATTGTATGCTGCATCATATTTATAAGTAATGGCATTATCGCGGATATTCTTAAAGGATGCATATTGAAATGTGAAATTGTTCAATACGCCATCAACTTCAACAGATCTATAGCTATTGTCAGAAAATTGAAATCCTTTGCTCAAACCACTTGTGCCATTTCCAGTGATAATTACATTGTTAAGATTCGTCAATCTCATTTGACCGCTGGTCAATTTGACCAGACCATCATTTTGGATAGTTACGGTCCCTTTGATGCCATTTATATTAGAAATTGTAATGGATTGATAAGTACCGCCTTTGACCTTGATCAATACATTACCATCAATTGTGAGTGTATTTCCATTGATCGACAGGTTACCTGAACCTGTGCCTAATTGATAGGTTCTTGAAAAGGAGCCGGTTGAAGGAGATTCCACTTGCGGCACCTCAGGTTCTGCGGGTTTGGCAGGTTCTGATGGCTTAGGTTCTTCTGTAGGTGTTTTAACTGGTTCATCTTTTTCCGCTCTTATATTCTTTGCTTTTCTGCAACTTGCAGAACAAATAACCAGTACACATACAATGTAATGTATCATTAATCTTTTTCCCATAAAAATAACCTTTTGCAGTTTGTTTTCCCTATTAAACGCAACAATTGTAGTGAAATTAATACAGATTTTCATCATCCTGGTTTCCAAGCTTATTTTTAAAAATTATCAGTTGTAACATGAAAAATGCTTTTTCGTTACAATGGGGAATGTTTTTCCCATTATTTTGAAAGGGAAAAATTTTAAATATTCTACGATATATGACATTAAAATGACATTAGACCCAAAAATCGTTTAGGATTAATACATTTATATTAACCTTATGATAAATGGACTTAATAGAGTTTAACTACAAATCGTGTATTTGACTTTTTTTCAGATTCATTTTTAAAGTGAGAAATAAATTACCCATTAATCATCACCCTCTATTGAACTTAACCTGATTTCAAAATTTTAAGGACGTTATGACTAAATCAGTACATTTGCGTATAAGCAATATTAGAATGCCCTTAAACTTTATTAAAAATATCCTCAGGTTACAGATTTTCAGATTCCTTATAGCAGGCTTGTTTTGTGCCTGTCTTGAATATTTACTTTTTAATCTATTTATCAGCCTTGTCAGGCTGAATTACCTTATTGCAAATGTGATAGCGATTATGATAGCTATGACAATAAACTATATTTTATCCAAAATCTATATTTTCGGAAAGAGTAAATATTCCAAACTCAATGAGTTAATTTCTTTTGTGTTTTTTTCAGTTCTTGCAATTATTCTCAATCAGCTTGTGTTATGGATTTTTGTAGAATTTATCCAGCTGGATATTCGTCTGTGCAAGGCACTCACTATAATTATTGTTGCTTTCTTTAACTTTACTACAAAAAAATACATTGTTTTTAAAGGTTCATAACACATATTATATATTTGGTATTTTATTCTAACCTTTACTCCTTCTATGACTCCAAAACCAGAAGTTTTAAAAGATGTCACATTACTGGTCACCCATTATAACAGAAGTGGGTCACTGGATAGATTGTTAAAAGCTTTTAAAGATCTTGACTGGGAATTTGGAGAGATCATTGTTTCAGATGATTGTAGTAAGCCATTTCATCTGGACAAATTATATGAGCTAAAGAATCGGTATAATTTCAAACTGATCAAAAGCCCCATAAATAAAGGTCTGGGAAATAACCTCAATAAAGGACAGGATGCCGTAACGAAAAAATACACTTTATATATACAAGAGGATTTTGTACCAAAACGAGCATTTAGGGCCCACTTCAATGATGCGCTGAAAATGATGGAACAAGATGGATGCTGGGATTTGGTCACTTTCTATTCTTACGAGCCATATCCATATTTAAATCCCTATAAGCACGGTTTTTCTGAAAAAATATTCCATAGCAGCCCTCTATACATTAATAATCTGAAATTTTATCTATATGGAGATCATCCTCATTTGAGAAAGAGCGATTTCTTCAGCAAATTTGGTCGGTATAGGGAAGACTTGAATGGCGATCAGACAGAGATTGAGATGAGCCTCTCGTTTATCAAAAATAAAGGAAGATCGTTGTTCTATGACGATCTTTACGCACTCTTGGACCAGGTGAACTCTACAACTGAACCAAGCACTGCCACTTTCAGAAAATCATGGAGACAAAGTAATGTCCCTGGCATTTTGCTGATCAGATGGTTTTATTTGAAATACAAATTTCTGAAGATGAGCATAAAATTGTTAAGCCGACCACGATTAAAAAGCACCAGATGACACAAATATCCGAGCAACACAATCCGGGTGTAACACTCCTCATTACACATTATAACAGAAGCGAATCTTTGAAGCGCCTCCTATATGCACTAAGAGAGCATGACATATCTTTTGAAGATATCGTGGTTTCAGATGATGGCAGCAAAGAGGAACATTTTAACGCGGTCAAGTCTCTTCAGGAGGAAATTAATTTCAGGCTGGTGGGAACCCGAGCGAACAGGGGGTTGGGAAGTACAATGAATGCAGGACAAGATGCGGTCAGAACACCATTTATACTTTATACACAGGATGATTTTGTACCTACACGTGCTTTGGGAAGAGCTATAGCTGAAGGCCTGGAAATTATGAAACAGGAGCCAGAATGGGACATTGTCAGGTTTTATGCTTTTCCTTGGGCTCCCTACCCTTATCTTAAACCATACAAAAAAGGGTTTTCAGAAATGATGTTTAGCCTGGCACCGTGGTATTTCAGCCACCTGAAGTTCTATGTCTACAGTGATCATCCTCATTTAAAAAGAAGTTCCTTCCCCGAAAAATTCGGCAGGTATTTTGAAGCCCCCGGCGTAGACCGGACAGAAATGGCAATGTGCAGATCTTTTCTTAAAAATAAAGGCAGAGGCTTATTTTATAATAATTTTAAAGATCTGTTTGAGCATTCAAACACTGAAGATGAACCGGGAATATTTCGTCCTGATAAGGTTAAAACAAAAAAATTCTCGGATATTAAGATCCTTCACCGCATTTATCTAAAATATAAAGTGCTAAAAGAAACCATTTCTTATATTTTAAGTAAATAACAGTACTTTTATTCTGAATCTGATAACGTGACCGTACAATAACTTATGAGCAATAAAGGAAAGGCAATAAATGGTGCCAAATGGACTACGATTTCGACCATAGTTAATACTTGTCTTCAATTCGGTCAAATTGCTATCTTGGCCAGGTTGCTCGAACCAACGTCTTTTGGCCTTGTCAGCATCAGCACACTGGTCATTAACTTCCTGAGTATTTTTGCCCATTTTGGGTTTTCAAATTCTATTATTTATAAGCAGGAGAGTGACCGTCAGATCCTCTCAACCATATATTTTCTGAATATCGCCATCGGTCTGCTGATGTTTGTCGTTATCTATGCTGCTACGCCATTACTTGTTCTATATTACAAGGAGCCAAAACTGGCCGAAGTACTCAGAATAGCTGCATTCTATTTTCCTATTGTTTTTCTTGGGCAGATATATAATATTTTACTTGAAAAGGAATTGCAATTTAAGACCCTGGCACTTACTGAAATTATATGCTCTGTACTAGGTACGTCGACTACCATATTTTTTGCATACCAGGGCTATCAAGCAAAAGCCCTGATATTTGGTTTACTAGCTGCTCAGTTTACCAAAATGTTTATTCAGAATATCATTGCCAGAAAGTATTTCTCCCCTGTTAAATATTTCAATCTCAAGCAAATTAAAGAGCATCTGCGTTTTGGGATATTTAACATCGGAGACAGTGTACTTGGCTTTGCCAACAACAATCTGGACACGATCCTTATAGGAGGACTTTTGGATGTCAGACAATTGGGATATTATACGATTGCTTCACAAATTGCAGTATATCCTGTTAGCAGATTATGCCCGATTATTATTCAAATATCTTACCCCATAATGGCCAGATTTAAAGATAACCTGGAGCAATTGAAGGGTGCTTATCTGAAAATCGTGGATTTTCTGGCGTATTGTAATATTCCGTTGCTGATCGGACTTTATCTCATGGCTGGAAATGTAATTCCATTGATCTATGGACCTGGTTGGGAACCGACAATACCTTTGATTAAAGTCTTTATTTTTATGGGTATCTTCTCCTGTCTTATGTACCCGCTATCGACTGTTGCCTATTCAACAGGAAAGCCAAATTTATTATTTTACATGAATATTGTAACACTGATCATCAAGTTTCCAATCATATATATTATTGCAACTCATTATGGGATTATAGGAATCGCCATTGGTTTCCTAACCACTACTTTTATATCTCTGGTCTTAAATTTCCTGCTTATTCAATATATGCTTGGAAGTTTTATGGGACGCTTTTTAAAAAACATCATTTTGCCGGTGTTGTTTAGCTTGGTGATGGCAACAGTAATCCTCTTTTACAAACAATTTATCGGAAATTCAGGGCTTATACATACCATCTTGCAAATTACACTTGGCGGTATAACTTATGCCTTGCTGACCCTAAAATTTAAAATATCCTATACTGAACTAATGAGTTTGAGAAGTTCAATATAAATCTTGTTTTTTTAAGTAAGTTATTCCTGTTTTTTGAATTTCCAGGATACCCTGAACAAGAAAAACAACAGGATACAAGCTCCGATAAACAAATGCGATTGCAAAATATTCCATCTTGTATCAGCAAAGGTGTTTACGAACTGATAATATTGTGAGACCAGAACATATCCAATAACAAAAAGCAATAATGTCCATACTTTATCCTTGTAAAAAGTGTGCATATAAGGAATCATCAATAAGAATATCGTAAAAACTATCGCGTAATGATGTTCCCAAGCAATCGGAGATGCCATAGTTGTGCACAATATCATTATAGAAAGTTCTATCACGGATGGATAATCGTTCTTTAATCTCCATAATAGTCCTCCAATCATTAATATTAAAGATGTTGTTAAAGTGCCATAATACACCAGAGGATTGAAATCAGGGAACTTTCCATCCCATTCCAGGTTATTTCCATTGAAAATCACTCGGTTTAAAAGCCCGTTAACAGATTGGTTTGCAAAGAACGATTCTCCACGCTGTGACAGGAATGAAAGTACCTTCAAATAATATAAATTATTATTAAATCCATATAAATAAGCACTGATAAGTGAAAATATTGCTACAATGCTCAGACCCGGGATGACCATCTTCCATTGTTTCCTGATCGCACCCCACAGAAACAAAAGCCCCAGCTGTGGTTTTATCAAACATATAAAACCAAATATGATTCCGGTAAATGCTTTTTTATTATGCTGCCAACAATAAATAGCAATGGCAGTAAGCAAAGTAATGATAGTCTGTATCTGTCCTAAACCATAAGACCTGAGAATTGGATAAAATAAAAAAGTCAGCACTAATACAAGAAAGTAAATCAGACGAACTTCTGTTTTAGAATTGACCGTCATCCTTGCTATTCCTTGAACCTTCAATGTACATATTAATATTTTCGCGGAAAAAAAACTGAAAAGAAATACACAAACTGCTGAAATACGGTCCAACCAATAAGCGATATTCACATACGAGGCACCGGTTATTGTTTTTGCTCCATCAAAAAGCAAAAGACTGCTTAGCGGGTACTGAAATTTTATCCCGCTTCCGAAAAGCGCATCGTAAACCTGCTTATCCGGAGCTTTCTTTATAAGCTCAATTGCGCCGATCATCGCTTTCCAGGAGTCATTTCCGCTTACAAAATGATAAGCAAAAAACCCTTTTATAAAAGAAAGGGCATTTGGTTTACTTTTAAAAATCAAAAGAATAAAAGTAGAAAGGAGACAGAGCGCAATTGTCAGGATTAAAAATCTCAATATTGGTGAAATTTTTTGGTATTGAGTTTTCAAAGTTATCATATGAAAGTTCTGGAAATCTTATGCTTTTTGCTAATCATAAATATCTTCTCATAATTATTCAAAATAGGAACAAATTATTTGTTCAGGCGTTTTTGATTAATCAAAAGTACCGTTTTTAATGATAAAATATTTAAAAAGCAGTAAATAATTTACACAAGATTTATTCTCGCAGGGGCATATCTTAAAAATCCTTAAATTTAAAAAGAACTAGTGCAGTTTCGGGAGTGGTCGACGGCTTGTACGATATATATGACTATGCTATATAAAACATTTTGTAGTTTATATTTAAGCAGAAAGAATATTCGAAATTAAGCAAATGAAAAGCTTAATATAAGTATATTTGAGATATAGCTATGCGGGTTGCACATATCATAATGGCTCATAAGGGACCGGATCAATTGGAGGCACTAATAAGGAGCCTGGATCATCCAATGTTTGATGTCTATCTTCATGTTGATGCAAAAATTAATCTCAATGATTTTAAAAGCCTCAAAACACTGAAAAATTTGACCTTCATAAAAAAAAGGCATAAATGTAACTGGGGAGGCTACAGTTTATTAAAAGCTGAAATTAATTGTATGGATGAAGTATTAAAATCGTGTAAAGGCTATGATTATATCAACTTGCTTAGTGGACAGGACTATCCCATGTATTCATCAGATAATATTTATAACTTTCTTAAAGCTAACGCTGGCAAGATATTTCTTTCCTATGATGATTCCAATCCATCGCTATGGTGGAAACATGCAATAGGAAGATTTGAAAGATATCATCTGACTGATTTTAATTTTCCCGGACGGTATTTTCTTCAAAGCCTGTTAAATAAGATAACCCCGCGCAGAAAATTTCCAGGAGGAATGACATTGTACGGAGGAAATAATGCATCTTGGTGGACCATCACCGGTAAAAGTGCCCAATACGTCATTGATATTATTGCTAACGATAAAAATCTTGATAATTTTCTTCGATTTTGCTGGGGCACCGATGAATTTGTGATTCCTACCCTTATTATGAACTCCTCTTTCAGGTCTCAGGTTGTCAACAATAACCTCCGTTACATCGATTGGTCTGAAGGTAATCCAAATCCCAAGATCCTTATGGAAGAAGATCTGGAAAAAATTATAGGTTCCCAAATGCTATTTGCAAGAAAGTTCGATTTCAATGCAGACGTATCGGTTATTGATAAAATCGAGCAATACAAATCACCAGAGTAATCCTATTCGGTAATAATATTTATATTCGTGTACCTGATTTACCCATTATAAAATGCAAAAACGTGATTCAATCTATATTATTTGTGTTTGTGACGATCACTACGCCATATTACTTGCGGCATTAATCAAATCAATAGAATTAAATCATAAAAGTGGGGAGACCATTGAGTTTTTTATTGTAGAGGATGGGATTGGTAAAAGGAACAAAGAGAAGATAATTGGTTCATTTATCAATGACATCATTGTAATTCATTGGCTGCCAATGAAAGACTGTCTTCCGGCAGAAGCAAAAGTTCCCATTGACAAAAGCAGCTTACCACTTAACATCTATACACGTTTATTTATTCCATATTTTATCCCTGCCCACATCAAAAAGGTAATCTTCCTGGATGTTGATATGATTGTCTTAGAAGATATCAGTAAAATGTGGAATACAGATCTGGAAAATAATATTGTGGGTGCTGTACAAGATCAGTTTATTCAAATTGTTAGCAAATGGGGCGGGGTAAGCAATTATGAAGAACTGGGGATCGATGCCGACAACAAATATTTCAACGCAGGATTAATGGTCATTGATATTGAAAAATGGAAAGCTGCAGATATCACCAACAAAGTGCTCAATTGTATCTTTGATAACAGTAACCTGGCACAATTTCAAGACCAATATGGATTAAATGCAGTATTAGCCAAAGATTGGTATGAATTTGATCCTTTATGGAACAGGTTTGCTTATTCAGAAGACAAAAACCCCCATCTTATCCATTTTACCGGCAGAAAACCGATCTACAAGACCTATGAATTCAGCGAAGCTTATAAAAACCTGTTTTTCAAGTATCTTGATCAAACTCAATGGAAGAATTTCAAACAGATCAGTGAAACAAAAAGATACTTTAAAAAGGCCAGTAATATTCTTGCAAAATTTAAAAGGATACTGAAAAATTAATCAGAGTTTTCGTTCTTTCAATTGTCTGAAGGCAAAATCAGCAGCTCTGGCAGTTAACGCCATATAAGTAAGTGATGGATTTTGACAAGCCGAAGAGGTCATGCAACTCCCATCTGTTATAAACACATTTTTTACAGTATGGACCTGATTAAATTCATTTAGTACCGACGTCCTGACATCACGCCCCATCCTTGCCGTCCCCATTTCATGAACAGTAGTGCCACCAGGTTTATGGTAATTAAAACCTGAAGCGCTGAAGCCTGCTTTTTGCAGAATTTCGACAGAACTTTCCTGAATGTCCTTCATCATCTTAGATTCATTGTCACCAAATGAAAAGTCTATCCTTATAACCGGCAGGCCCCATTTGTCTTTTCTTCCGTTATCGAGTGCAATTTTGTTTTCATGAACAGGAAGGCATTCCCCCCAGCCGGCCATCCATACCGTCCAGTCACCGGGTGTCGTCAACTTTTTCTTAAAATCTTTCCCGAAACCCTTTTCGTAGGATCTGTCCATGTATTCCTGACGTTCACCATCACCTTGTATATTATAACCCCTCAGAAATCCATTATTTTCACCTGGCTTCAAATTTCTAAATCTGGGGATCAAAAATCCGCATGGACGCCTCCCCTTATAGTATTGATCTTTAAATCCTTCATAAACGCCGTATGCTCCCGCAGAAGAATGGTGGTCCATCAGATTATGGCCAAGTACTCCGCTGTCATTTCCCAGACCATTTGGGAACCTGTCAGAAACAGAATTCATTAAAATTGCAGTGGTGGGTATGGTTGATGCATTTACAAATACAACTCTTGAAAAAAATTCAAGATGCTCCTTTGTATTGGCATCAATGATCCTTACCCCTTTCGCTTTTTGTAGTTTATCATCGTATATGATTTCAGAAACTATTGAAAATGGCCTTAAAGTTAAATTCCCTGTAGACATAGCCATCGGTATCGTTGAACTATTGCTGCTAAAATAACCGCCGAAAGGACAACCCCTGGAACACAAATTTCTATACTGGCAAGGCCCTCTGTTATCCCAGCCCCTGGTAAGGTTTGCGACCCGCGCTATAGTAAGTATTCTTGTATCATAATTTTTCTTCATGGATCGTGCCAGATGCTTCTCAATGCAGTTCAGCTCCATAGGTGACAGGAACTTGCCATCCGGTAGATGAGGAAGATTTTCAGACTGTCCGCTGATGCCGATAAACGATTCAACATAATCATACCACGGGGAAATATCTTTATATCGGATTGGCCAGTCTACTGCAATACCCTCTTTTAAATTAGCTTCAAAATCAAGGTCGCTCCATCTGTAACACTGTCTCCCCCAGGTCAAAGACCGCCCGCCAACCTGGTACCCCCGGTACCAGTTGAAAGGTTTTTCCTGAATATAAGGGTGATCCTGATCATTAGCAAAAAAATGCCGGTCTCCTGCATTTGATGCCTGAGTTTGTATCGGATTATCATTTATTATCTTCTGAGTATGAAACAACCGGTATTTAAAATCCCAGGGATTGAGATTTGCGGTGGGATAATCAGTTATATGTTCCACATTCCGGCCTCTTTCCAGCAACAATGTTTTTAACCCTCGTCTGCACAGTTCCATCGCCGCAAATCCACCACTGATACCGGAACCAATAACGATCGCATCATAAC
>Ga0222419_100588_pt1 | contig 27958 bp, 21 predicted proteins | sample 1B20Ametagenome_FD_182474 | JGI IMG/M metagenome (GOLD analysis project Ga0222419, IMG submission 182474) | Enriched microbial communities from leaf-cutter ant dump, University of Wisconsin, Madison, United States - 1B20A (version 2) | ecosystem: Environmental > Terrestrial > Nest > Insects nest... | reverse complement strand
GGAGGTTCGCGACCGGAACGGAAAAGGAGGTTCGCGACCGGAACGGAAAAGGAGGTTCGCGACCGGAACGGAAAAGGAGGTTCGCGACCGGAACGGAAAAGGAGGTTCGCGACCGGAACGGAAAAGGGAAAAGGAGGGGTCAGCGGAGGAAGAGCGAGGCGTCCGGTCGAGGGGACGCCGTGGCATCCGCATCGGTCACGACCCGGGCGCCCTGGATGAACGACGCCACCTCGGCTCCCTGTGCGATCTTCGCGGGATGGGGGCCTGCGGCCAGCATCCGGGGGAGCCATTCGGTGGGCAGGGGGGAGGCGGATGCCGCGATCACGAGATTCCCGAAACGGCGCCCCTTGAGCACCTGCGTGTCGGCGAGGATGCCGATCTCCGGCAGCACCTCGGCCACGGTCGCCGCCTGCCTCCGGGCGAACGCGAGGCCCGGCCCGTCGGCGACGTTGACCAGGAGCACGCCGTCCGGCGTCAGCAGGGTCCGCAGCTCGCGGTAGAACTCCACGCTCGTCAGATGCGCCGGCGTCTGCGCCCCGGAGTAGACATCGGAGACGACCAGATCGCAGCTGCCGCTCAGCGCGGGCGGGAGCTTGTGCACGCCGGCCCGCGCGTCGCCGATGCGCACGCGGATCGCGGCCCCTCGCGGCAGCGGGAGGTGCTCGCGGACCAGGGCGGCCAGCGGAGCCTCGAGCTCGATCACCTGCTGCCGTGATCCCGGACGGGTGGCCTCGACGTAGCGAGGCAGGGTCATGGCCCCCGCGCCGAGATGCACCGCGGTGAGAGGTCCGGGCGGCAGCTGGTCGATCACCGCGCCCATCCGCACGACGTACTCGAAGTGCAGGTGCGTGGGATCGTCGAGGTCGACGTGCGACTGCGGGGTGTCGTCGACGATGAGCTCGAAGCCGCTGGTGAACTCGCTCGGCACGATGCGCGCGATGCCGCCGTGGTCGAGGCGGGCCTGCGGGTGCTCGGTGTCTCGTGCGCGCGTCCTGCCCATGCTCCGAGACTACGCGGTCACTTCGCCTGGTTGCCGTCGGAGCAGGTCTCCTGCTCCACGGTCTGGCCGGAGATCTCCGGCGGCAGGGTGGTGCGCACTTCGGGGGCCGCGGACTCGGTCGGCGCGGCGCTGTCCACCGGGGCGTCGGAGGGCTCGGGAGTCGCGAGCACGACGCCGTCGTGGTTCTCCACGCTCCCGGACAGCTCGATCGGCCCACCGGAGGCGAGCGCCGACCACAGGGCCTCGGCGGCGGCCTCGACCGGCACCACCTTGGTCGTCGGGGCATCGGGGTCCGGCGAGTTGGGGAACTGGACGAAGACGAAGTCGGAGAACTCCACGCCCTTGAGCGCGAGCGCGAGCTGAGCGAGCGTCAGCGGATTGTTGAGCTTCTCACTCGGAACGATGTTGTCGGCGACCGTGTTCGCGAGCCGGAGCACCGTGGCCGGGTCGGCGAGGGTGTCGGCGCTGAGGATCTTCTTGGCCAGACGCGACATGTACTGCTGCTGGTTGGAGATGCGGGCCAGATCGCTCTCGTCGCCCACGCCGTGGCGGGTGCGGAGGAACGCGAGCGCGTCCGTGCCCGAGATCGTGTGGGTCCCCGGCGCCAGGGAGATGCCGGCCTGGCTGTCGTGGATGCCGTCTCCTGCCACGCACACCTCGACTCCGCCGATCGCGTCGGTGATCTCGATCACGCCGTCGAAGCTGATCTTCGCGGCGAACTCGACCGGCAGCCCGCTCAGCGCGGTGATGGTCGTCGCGATGCACGAGATGCCGGCGTGGTCGAACAGCGAGTTGAAGGGGGCCTTCTTCATGGGCGATGCGGTCGTCCCGTCGTCGCGTGTGCACTCGGGCACCTCGATCATGAGGTCGCGGGGGAAGGACACCACCGTCACGTTCCTCGGCGCGGCGGACACATGCACGAGCAGGTTGACGTCGTTGCGGATGCTGTCGTCGGCGTCCTCGCACCGCTCTCCCATGTACTGACTGGTGATCTCGCCGCATTCGTCGGTGCCGACGATGAGGATGTTGAACGGCAGGTCGTCGGGGTAGGCGCCGAGCGCAGGGGGTGCGACGTCGTCGTCGCCGTCCAGGGCGACCGCGCCATCGCCGACGCGGTGCGCGATGTCGACCACGATGAACGCGGCGACCGCGACCGCCGACACGAGCAGGACGCTCAGCGCGATGCCGATCAGCCGGAGCGCGACGGATGCGGGGGAGGGGGACTCCAGGTGCGTGTGGCGGGCCACGGTCGTCCGGTCGGCCTTTTCGAGAGGGCGGCGCATGCCGCGAGCCTACCTTTGGAAACTTTTGTCACAGCCAGGTGACGATCTTGGGAATTGGTTGCAGAGAATTAGTTAGTCGTGGATACTTATCTCAGTTGGCGGGCTCCCCGATGCCGCCAGGACGTTTCAAAGAGGAGATCCCTGATGCACAAGCGCATTCTCTCGGCCGTGGCTCTGGGCGCCGTGGCCACCCTGGGCCTCGCGGCCTGCTCGAGCGGCGGAAACAGCGACGGCGGCGGATCCGCAGACGGCGAGGGCCAGGAGCTCACGGTCTGGATCATGAAGGGCACGAACCCCGACTCCACCGCCTTCTACGACGCGGTCGCCAAGGAGTTCAAGGCCGAGACCGGAGCCACGGTCAACATCGAGGAGGTCCAGTGGGCCGACGCGCACGACCGCTTCGTGACCTCGATCGCCGGCGGCACCACCCCTGACGTCGCCGAGACCGGCACCACCTGGACCGCGGAGTTCGCCGACGCCGGCGCGCTGCTGCCGATCGACGAGTACGTCGACGGCGAGAAGGGCCTGCGCGACGACCTCGTCGAGGGCCTCGAGGTCGCGGGCACCTACGACGACGAGCTCTACGGCATGCCGTGGTACGCCGGCGTCCGCTCGCTCGTCTACCGCACCGACGTGTTCGAGGAGCTGGGCCTGGACGCGCCGAAGAACTGGGACGACATCGTCGCCGCCGGAGAGGCCATCAAGGCCGCCAAGCCCGACATGCTGCCCTTCCCCGTCCCCGGCGACGCCGAGTTCCAGGTGTACCCCTGGGTCTGGGGTGCGGGCGGCGAGATCGCCACGCTCGACGGCGACACCTGGACCAGCGAGCTCGACAGCGCGAAGTCGCAGGAGGGTATCCAGTTCTACACCGACCTCGCCACGAAGCACGGCTTCTCCTCCGCCGGTGCGACCACCTGGAAGGAGACGGATCTGCGTGACGCGTTCACCCAGGGCAACGTCGCGATGATGCTGTCGGGATCGTGGACCCCGAAGGCGCTCGTCGAGGCCAACCCCGACCTCGAGGGCAAGATCGGCGCCGCCGTGATCCCCGGCAAGGACGGCGGCATCGCTCCCTCGGTCCTCGGCGGCTCGCACCTGTCGATCTTCAACACCACGAAGAACGCCGACCTCGCCTGGCAGTTCGTCAAGCTGATGACCACGGGCGAGTTCGCCGAGCAGTGGGCCGATGAGACCGGCTACTTCCCGGGCGTGCAGTCCGCGATGGAGGAGGCCCTCGCCTCGACCGACCCGCTGGTCGCCCCGTTCGCGGAGCAGATGGTCGACGGCGGTGCGTCCGTGCCGGTGACCCCGAACTTCGGCGCCGTGCAGGCGAAGAAGACGACGAACTCGATGATCCAGGCGATCCTCAGCGGGCAGAAGGACGTCGCCACGGCGACGAAGGATGCCGCAGCTGAGATGACCGAGCTGCTCAACCAGTAGGAAGAACCCTTCCATGACGATGGTGCACGCACCGCTGCCGGCCACGAAGGCGGAGTCCTCCGCCTCCGTGGCCGGCAGGCCGCGCGGATTCTCCCTGTCGAGGATCCGCCCGTGGATCCTCCTCGCCCCCGGCCTGGTCATCCTCGCCGGCCTGATGCTGTGGCCGCTCGTGCAGGTGTTCCTGTACTCGCTGCAGGACTACGGCCTGCGTGAGATCAACACCGGCGAGCAGAACTGGATCGGCTTCGACAACTACGCCAAGGCGCTGAGCGATCCGCAGCTGTGGACCGTCGTGCTGCCGAACACGGTCGGCTTCGCGGTCGTCTCGGTGCTCGCCACCGTGGCCGTCGGCACGCTCGTCGCCCTGCTGCTCGCCCGTCTCGGGACGGTGTGGCGCACGATCGTCTCCAGCTGCATCATGGTCGCCTGGGCGATGCCCGCGGTGACCGGCACCTACGTCTGGACCTTCATCTTCGATGCCGACCGCGGCATCTTCAACAGCGTCCTGCTCGGGCTGGGCCTGATCGACGAGCCGGTCAACTGGTTCACGAACCAGTGGTCGTTCTACGCGATCGTGCTGCTCAACGTCGTGCACCACGGCTTCCCCTTCGTCGCGATCACCGTGCTCGCGGGCCTGCTCGGCGTCTCGAAGGAGATGCTCGAGGCCGCGGCCCTCGACGGCGCCGGCGCGTGGCGTCGCTTCTGGAAGATCATCTTCCCGACGCTCAAGCCGGTGTTCTCGGTCGTGATCATCCTGTCGACCATCTGGGACTTCAAGGTGTTCGCGCAGGTCTACCTGATGCCGGGAGGCAACGGCGGCAACCGCTCGGTGCTGAACCTCGGCGTGTGGTCCTACGTGGAGTCGTTCGGCCAGAACAAGTACGGCTTCGGCGCCGCCCTCGCGGTGCTGCTCACCCTCGTGCTGATCGGCATCACGATCGTGTACATCCGCTCCCTCATGAAGGAGGACGAGCTGTGAACCCGCGCCCCTCCCTGATGTCGCGCATCGGCATCGGCGTCGCCATCGCCGCCGTGCTGATCTTCACGCTGTTCCCGGTGTACTGGATGGTCTCCAGCGCGCTCGACAAGAAGGCCTCCAGCGGCGGTCAGTCGCTGCTGCCGCAGGAGTTCACCCTCGACAACTTCGCCTTCGTGCTCACCGACGGCGGATTCGGCACCTACCTGCGCAACTCGGGCATCGTGGCCCTGGTCACGGTGCTGGTCAGCGCTGTCGTGTGCCTGCTCGCGGCCGTCGCGGTCGCCCGCTTCCGCTTCAAGTTCCGCACCACGATCCTCATGCTGATCCTCGTCGTGCAGATGGTCCCGCTCGAGGCGCTCGTGATCCCGCTGTTCCTCCAGGTGAAGAGCTTCGGACTGCTCAACAGCATCCTGGGCCTGATGGTCGTCTACGTCGCGCTGTCGCTCGCCTTCGGCATCTGGATGCTGCGCGGCTTCGTCGCGGCGGTGCCCGTGGAGCTCGAGGAGGCCGCCTACATCGACGGCGCCAGCTGGTGGCGGATGTTCCGCTCGATCCTGCTGCCGCTGGTGATGCCGGGCCTCGTCGCCACGAGCATCTTCAGCTTCATCACCGCGTGGAACGAGTTCATCTTCGCGATGACGATCCTCGGCAGCGCGACCGACCAGTACACGGTGTCGATCGGCCTGAAGTCCTTCTTCGGCCTGCACTCCAACGACTGGGGCAGCATCATGGCCGCCTCGACGATCATCACGATCCCTGTCATGATCTTCTTCGTGATCGTGCAGCGCCGGCTCTCCGCCGGAATGGTGGCCGGAGCCGTGAAGGGATGAGCGACGAGCTCACCCGGCTCGCGAACAGCGTGCTCTGGCCCGGCTTCCTCGGCACCACCGCGCCGGAGTGGCTGCTCGACGAGCTGCGCGACGGCCTCGCCGGGGTCGTGTACTTCGGCCAGAACGTCGGCGAGGATCTCGCCGCGCTCAGCGGCGAGATCCTCGCCGCCAACCCGGCCGCCCTGATCGGCATCGACGAGGAGGGCGGCAGCGTCACCCGGCTGGAGACGGCGCACGGGTCGACCCTTCCCGGTGCGGCGCAGCTCGGCCGCCTCGACGACGTCGCGGCGACCGAGGCCACGGGCGCCGAGCTCGCGCGCCGCGTGCGCGCGGTCGGCGCCAACGTCGTGCTCGGCCCGGTGGCGGACGTGAACACCGACCCGCGCAACCCGGTCATCGGCGTGCGCTCGTTCGGCGACGACGAGCGGCTCGTGTCGCGGCACGTCGTCGCAGAGGTGTGCGGCATCCAGCACGGCGCCGTCGCCGCGTGCGTCAAGCACTTCCCGGGTCACGGGGACACCCACCTCGACTCGCACCACGCGCTGCCCGAGATCACGCTGCCGGTCGACGAGCTCGAGCGCGTGCACCTGGAGCCCTTCCGCGCGGCGGTCGCCGCCGGAGTCGACTCGATCATGACCGCGCACATCGTCGTCCCCGCGTGGGGCGAGCAGCCGGCGACGCTGAACCCGACGGTGCTCGGGATGCTGCGCGACATGGGCTTCGAGGGCGTGATCATCACCGACGCGCTCGACATGGCGGCCATCCGCGAGACCGTGGGCATCGGCGGGGGAGCGGCTCTCGCCCTCGCCGCCGGGGCAGACCTCCTGTGCATCGGGAACCCGACCAACCCCGGCGAGGCGGCTCTCGCCGATCAGGACCTGCGCGACTTCCTCACTGCGCGCGACGGGATCGTCGCCGCGCTCCGCGACGGGTCCCTGCCGCGCGAGCGGGTCGAGCAGGCGGCCGGACGGGTCGCCGCGCTCGCCGCGAGGCTGCGGACGGCGGATGCTGCGCCCGCGCCCTCCTTCGACGCCGCCGAGGTCGTGCGCAGGTCGATCCTGGGCGAGGCGCCGGCGCCGGCATCCGCCTTGTCCGTCGTGGACGCCCGACGCCGCTCCACCCTCGCCGTCGACAGCGCGGCCGGCTATGTCGCCGCGGCGCTCGCCGGCGACGGCCACCGTGTGCGGCTGGACGTCGCGAGCACGTCGGTCGCCGAGCAGGACGAGGCGCTGGATGCGGCCGTGTCGGCCCCCGGCACGACGGTCGTGCTGATCGATCGTCCCGACGCCGATCCGGCGCAGCGCGATCTCGTCGCACGTGCGGCCCGGCGCGACCCGGCCGCGGTCGCCGTCAATGTCGGGCTCGCCGCGCGCGAGCCGCTGGCGCTGCCGGTGATCGAGGTGGGCGCCGCGAGCCGGATCGGCGCCCAGCAGGCCAGGGAGAGGCTGCTCGGCCGCGCGGGCTGAGCCGGGAGGCAGACGTGGACGCCGACGTTCTCGCTCTGGTCCGCCGGTCGCTGCCGCGACTGAGCGCGGCAGAGGCGCGAGTCGCGGACACGATCCTCGCCGATCCGACTCTCGTGGTCGACCTCGCGATCAACGACCTCGCGAAGCTGTGTCGTACCTCTGTGTCGACGGTGGCGCGGTTCGCGCAGTCGCTGGGCTTCAGCGGCTACCGGGAGCTGCGCATGGCCGCGGCCCGCACGATCACGCTCGTGCAGGCGCAGCAGGCGCGGTTCGGCCTCGACACCACGGCGATCGACGCCGACGACGAGCCGGCCGCGATCGCCGCGAAGATCGCCGCGCAGGAGATCGACGCGATCGAGAAGACCGCGCACGGCATCGACGCGGACGCCCTCGACCGGGTGGCGCGCGCGCTCGTGGCCGCACGGCACGTCGACGTGTTCGGCCAGGCCGCCTCCTCGCTCACCGCGCAGGACCTGCAGCAGAAGCTCGTGCGCATCGGGCTCTCGGCCTCGCACTCCGCCGACCCTCATCTGGCTCTGACCGCCGCGTCGCTGCGGACCCCCTCCGACGTCGTGGTCGCCTTCTCGCACAGCGGGGAGACCGCCGAGGTGCTGCGCGCGGTCGAGGTCGCGCGCGACGCCGGCGCGCTCGCGGTCGCCGTGACCAGCGCGGCGGACTCGAGCCTGGCGCTGGCCGCCGACGTCGTCCTGCTCACGTACGCGCAGGAGTCGCCGTTCCGGATGGCGGCCATGACGAGCCGCATCGCCCAGCTCGTGCTGGTCGACATCCTGTTCGTGCGGGTCGTGCAGCACAGCGGCGCACCCGTGACGATCCCGTTGCAGCTCACCCATGACGCCGCCGCGCGGCGGCGCCCGGCGGCGCCGCGCTGACCCGGCCGTTCAGCCCACGTGGTCGCGCGTGCTGGCCAGCGCCCTGGTGGCGATGCGGTGCGCCCTGGCCAGGCTGCCGCCGAGTGAGAGGCCGGTGAGGATGCCGGCGAGGAATCCGGCGGCGAAGGCGTCGCCCGCCCCGATCGTCTCGACGACCGGCACCTCGAGCGCGGCGCTGTGCAGCCGCTCCGTCCCGTCGAACGCCTCGGCCCCCTGCGCGTGCGTGGCGAGCAGATAGCGAGGCTCGGGGAACAGCTCGCGCAGCCGCTCCGGGTCTGCGGTGCCGAAGACGGCCTCGGCGTCGGGCCGGGTGCAGAACAGCACGTCGGACCGGCGCGCGTACTCGGCGAGCAGCGCCCGGCCCTCGTCCTCGCGCCCGCGCCACAGGGCGGGCCGCCAGTTCACGTCGAAGCTGATCAGGCGCCCGTCGCGCGGAAGGGCGAACAGGGCGTCCTGCGCGGCGCGGGCGCTGTCCGAGAGCGCGGGGGTGATCCCCGAGGTGTGCACGAGCGCGGCGTCGGCGAGCAGAGCGGACGCCGCGGGCGAGGCCAGCGTCGCAGGCGACAGGGCGGATGCCGCGGAGCCCGCCCGGTAGTAGTGCATCGTGCCGTCGACCGAGCCGTCGGGGCGGGGCGCCAGCTCCTTCACGTACAGGCCCGTGGGCGCATCGGGATCGACCTCGACGGCGGAGTCGTCGACGTCGTGGCCGCGCAGCTCCCCGCGCAGGAAGCGTCCGAACCCGTCGTCGCCGACCCGCGAGACCACGGCGGTGCGGATGCCGGCGGAGGCGAGCGCGATCGCCGTGTTCCACTCGGCGCCGGCGAGCGAGCGGTGGAAGGTCCTGCTGTCTTCGAGCGGCGCGGCGGTGGCCGGGACGAGGGCGACCATGCCCTCGCCGACGCACACCGCGAGAGGGGAGGTGTCGGGCACAGTCTGGACACTACCGGATCGCGCACGCGCTTTTACCGCAGCATCCGGAATTGGTCAAGGATTTGACTTGCCATGTCGTGGAATCGCGTATATAGTTGGTAGTTGCGCTCGTTTCTCCGTGCCCTCATATGGTGGTCGGCATCCGTTGAGCTCTGAGCGCAGCTCCACCTGACGACAAAGGAATCGACAAGCCCTGCCGGGCTCACGGAGGTTATTCCCTTGGCTGCTGCTCCCAACGCATCCACATCCACCACCACCAAGAACGGACGCGGAGCATCCCGCCTCTCGTTCGCCAAGATCTCCGACACGCTGACGGTCCCCGACCTTCTGGCCCTGCAGACCGAGTCCTTCGGCTGGCTCGTCGGCAACGACGCCTGGAAGGCGCGCGTCGCCGAGGCCAAGGCCGAAGGCCGCACCGACGTCAACGAGATCTCCGGTCTCGGCGAGATCTTCGAGGAGATCTCCCCGATCGAGGACCTCGGCGAGACGATGCAGCTCTCGTTCACGAACCCGTACCTCGAGCCCGAGAAGTACTCCATCGAGGAGTGCAAGGAGCGCGGCAAGACCTACGCCGCCCCGCTGTACGTCGAGGCCGAGTTCATGAACCACCTCACGGGTGAGATCAAGACCCAGACGGTCTTCATGGGCGACTTCCCGCTGCAGACCGACAAGGGCACGTTCATCATCAACGGCTCCGAGCGCGTCGTCGTCTCGCAGCTCGTGCGCTCGCCGGGCGTCTACTTCGACAAGACCCCCGACAAGACCAGCGACAAGGACATCGTGTCGGCTCGCGTCATCCCGAGCCGCGGCGCCTGGCTCGAGTTCGAGATCGACAAGCGCGACCAGGTCGGCGTGCGCATCGACCGCAAGCGCAAGCAGTCCGTCACTGTCTTCCTCAAGGCCCTCGGCCTGTCCAGCGAGGAGATCCTCGCCGAGTTCGCCGGCTTCCCCTCCATCGAGGAGACCCTGGCGAAGGACACCATCGTCACCAAGGAAGACGCGCTGCGCGACATCTACCGCAAGCTGCGTCCGGGCGAGCAGGTGGCCGCCGAGGCCGCCCGCGCGCTGCTGGACAACTTCTACTTCAACCCGAAGCGCTACGACCTGGCCAAGGTGGGTCGCTACAAGATCAACCACAAGCTCGGCCTGGACGCCGCCCTCACCGACTCGGTGCTGACGGTCGACGACATCGTCGCGACGATCAAGTACCTGGTGCGCCTGCACGCGGGCGTCGAGAGCTTCTCCGGCATCCGCTCCGGCAAGCCGGCGGAGATCCGCGTCGCCACCGACGACATCGACAACTTCGGCAACCGTCGCATCCGCGCGGTCGGCGAGCTGATCCAGAATCAGGTCCGCACGGGTCTGTCGCGCATGGAGCGCGTGGTCCGCGAGCGCATGACCACGCAGGACATCGAGGCGATCACCCCGCAGACCCTGATCAACGTGCGCCCCGTGGTCGCCGCGATCAAGGAGTTCTTCGGAACCTCGCAGCTGTCGCAGTTCATGGACCAGAACAACCCGCTCGCGGGTCTGACCAACAAGCGCCGCCTCTCGGCCCTCGGCCCCGGTGGTCTGAGCCGCGACCGCGCCGGCGTCGAGGTCCGTGACGTGCACCCCTCGCACTACGGCCGCATGTGCCCGATCGAGACCCCTGAAGGCCCGAACATCGGCCTGATCGGCGCCCTCGCGACCTTCGCGCGGATCAACTCCTTCGGCTTCATCGAGACCCCGTACCGCAAGGTGTCGGATGGTGTGGTCACCGACCAGATCGACTACCTCACGGCATCCGAGGAGGTCGACTTCAACATCGCGCAGGCGAACGCCCCGCTCGACAAGAACGGCCGCTTCCGCGAGAGCCACGTCCTCGCCCGCCCCAAGGGCGGAAGCGGCGAGGTCGACCTGTTCCTGCCCGAGGAGATCGGCTACATCGACGTCTCGCCGCGCCAGATGGTGTCGGTCGCGACCTCGCTCGTGCCCTTCCTCGAGCACGACGACGCGCAGCGCGCGCTCATGGGCGCCAACATGCAGCGCCAGGCCGTGCCGCTGCTGCGCAGCGACTCCCCGCTGGTCGGAACCGGTATGGAGGGCTACACCGCGATCGACGCCGGTGACGTGCTCACGGCCGACAAGCCCGGTGTCGTCACCGAGGTCTCCGCGGACCGCGTCATCGTCATGCTCGACGAGGGCGGCACGCAGGAGTACCACCTGCGCAAGTTCGACCGCTCGAACCAGGGCACGTCCTACAACCAGCGCGTCATCGTCAGCGCCGGCGAGCGTGTCGAGGCCGGCGAGGTCATCGCCGACGGCCCCGCCACCGAGAACGGCGAGCTGGCCCTCGGGAAGAACCTCCTCGTCGCGTTCATGACGTGGGAGGGCTACAACTTCGAGGACGCCATCATCCTCAGCCAGGACCTGGTGAAGGACGACACCCTCTCCTCGATCCACATCGAGGAGTACGAGGTCGACGCCCGCGACACCAAGCTCGGCAAGGAGGAGATCACCCGTGACCTCCCCAACGTCAGCCCCGAGCTGCTGAAGGACCTCGACGAGCGCGGCATCATCCGCATCGGCGCCGAGGTCCGCCCCGGCGACATCCTCGTCGGCAAGGTCACGCCGAAGGGCGAGACCGAGCTGAGCGCCGAGGAGCGCCTGCTGCGCGCGATCTTCAACGAGAAGAGCCGCGAGGTCCGCGACACCTCTCTGAAGGTGCCGCACGGCGAGCAGGGCACGATCATCGCCGTCAAGGAGTTCAACGCCGAGGACGGCGACGACGAGCTCGGCTCCGGCGTCAACCGCCGCGTCGTGGTCTACATCGCCCAGAAGCGCAAGATCACCGAGGGCGACAAGCTCGCCGGCCGTCACGGCAACAAGGGCGTCATCGCGAAGATCCTCCCGATCGAGGACATGCCGTTCCTCGCGGACGGGACCCCGGTCGACATCGTCCTGAACCCGCTCGGCATCCCGGGTCGAATGAACTTCGGCCAGGTCCTGGAGACCCACCTCGGGTGGATCGCCAAGCAGGGCTGGAAGGTCGAGGGCACCCCGGAGTGGGCCGCGCGCCTGCCCAAGGAGGCCTTCGAGGCCGCCCCCGGCACCAAGGTCGCCACCCCGGTGTTCGACGGAGCGAGCGAGGAGGAGATCTCCGGTCTCCTCGACGCGACCACCCCGACCCGCGACGGCGTGCGTCTGATCGACTCGAGCGGCAAGACGCAGCTGTTCGACGGCCGTTCCGGCGAGCCGTTCCCGGCGCCGATCTCGGTGGGCTACATGTACATCCTGAAGCTGCACCACCTGGTCGACGACAAGATCCACGCGCGTTCGACCGGTCCGTACTCGATGATCACCCAGCAGCCGCTCGGTGGCAAGGCGCAGTTCGGCGGTCAGCGCTTCGGTGAGATGGAGGTGTGGGCCCTCGAGGCCTACGGCGCCGCGTACGCGCTCCAGGAGCTCCTCACGATCAAGTCCGACGACATCCTCGGCCGCGTCAAGGTCTACGAGGCGATCGTCAAGGGCGAGAACATCCAGGAGCCCGGCATCCCCGAGTCCTTCAAGGTGCTCATGAAGGAGATGCAGTCCCTCTGCCTGAACGTCGAGGTCCTCTCGGCCGACGGCACGGCTGTCAACCTGCGTGACACCGACGACGAGGCCTTCCGCGCAGCGGAGGAGCTCGGAATCAACATCTCCAGCCGCTTCGAGGCCGCCTCGATCGACGAGATCTGACCCTTCGACAGGCTCAGGGACCCCGGAACCGGGTGACCGAGCCTGTCGAAGCCCCGATTTCTCACAAAGAATTCCGACACAGGAGAACTAGTGCTCGACGCAACAACCTTCGATGAGCTTCGCATCGGCCTGGCCACCGCTGACCACATCCGCGCGTGGTCGTACGGCGAGGTCAAGAAGCCTGAGACCATCAACTACCGCACCCTGAAGCCCGAGAAGGACGGCCTCTTCGGAGAGCAGATCTTCGGCCCGTCCCGTGACTGGGAGTGCGCCTGCGGCAAGTACAAGCGCGTGCGCTTCAAGGGCATCGTCTGCGAGCGCTGCGGCGTGGAGGTCACCAAGAGCTCCGTCCGCCGTGAGCGCATGGGCCACATCGAGCTCGCCGCGCCCGTCACCCACATCTGGTACTTCAAGGGCGTGCCCTCGCGCCTGGGCTACCTGCTCGACATGGCGCCGAAGGACCTCGAGAAGGTCATCTACTTCGCCGCCTACATGGTCATCTCGGTCGACGAGGATGCTCGTCACCGCGACCTGGGCACCCAGGAGAACAACATCCGTCTCGAGCTGAAGACGCTCGGCGACCGTCGCGACTCCAAGATCGCGGACCGCCTGGCCAAGCTGGAGGAGGAGCTCGCGGCCCTCGAGGCCGAGGGCGCCAAGGCCGACCAGAAGAAGAAGGTCAAGGACGCCGCCGAGAAGGAGATGTCGCTCATCCGCAAGGGCGCCGACGAGGCGATCGCCAAGCTCGAGCGCGTGTGGGAGGACTTCCGCACGCTCGAGGTCGGCGCCCTCCGCCCCGAGGACGACGTCTTCCACGAGCTGCAGGACCGCTTCGGCCAGTACTTCGAGGCCTACATGGGCGCCGAGGCGATCCAGCGTCGCCTGGCCGCGTTCGACCTCGCGGCCGAGGCCGACAGCCTGCACCTGCAGATCTCCGAGGGCAAGGGCCAGCGCAAGATCCGCGCGATCAAGCGCCTGAAGGTCGTCAACTCGTTCCTGGAGACCGGCATGAGCCCGGCCGCCATGGTCCTCGACGTGGTCCCGGTGATCCCGCCGGAGCTGCGCCCGATGGTCCAGCTCGACGGTGGCCGCTTCGCGACCAGCGACCTGAACGACCTCTACCGTCGCGTGATCAACCGCAACAACCGTCTCCGTCGTCTGATCGACCTCGGCGCCCCCGAGATCATCGTCAACAACGAGAAGCGGATGCTGCAGGAGGCCGTCGACGCACTGTTCGACAACGGCCGCCGCGGACGCCCGGTCACGGGCACCGGCAACCGCGCCCTGAAGTCCCTCAGCGACATGCTGAAGGGCAAGCAGGGGCGCTTCCGCCAGAACCTGCTCGGCAAGCGCGTCGACTACTCGGGCCGTTCGGTCATCATCGTCGGCCCGCAGCTGAAGCTGCACCAGTGCGGTCTGCCCAAGCAGATGGCTCTGGAGCTCTTCAAGCCGTTCGTGATCAAGCGCCTGATCGACCTCGGTCACTCGCAGAACATCAAGGCCGCCAAGCGCGCGGTCGAGCGCACCCGTCCCGAGGTCTGGGACGTGCTCGAGGAGATCATCCGCGAGCGCCCCGTGCTGCTGAACCGTGCACCCACCCTGCACCGCCTGGGCATCCAGGCCTTCGAGCCGCAGCTCGTCGAGGGCAAGGCCATCCAGCTGCACCCGCTCGTCTGCGCGGCGTTCAACGCCGACTTCGACGGTGACCAGATGGCCGTGCACCTGCCGCTGTCGGTCGAGGCCCAGGCCGAGGCCCGCGTGCTCATGCTCGCGTCGAACAACATCCTGAAGCCGTCGGACGGCCGCCCGGTGACCCTGCCCTCGCAGGACATGATCATCGGTCTGCACCACCTGACCACTGTCAAGGAGGGCGCCGTCGGCGAGGGTCGCGCGTTCGGCTCCGTGGGCGAGGCGATCCTGGCCAAGGACGAGGGCACCCTCGACCTGCAGGCGAAGATCCGCATCCGGATCCCCGGTCTGACCTTCCTCGAGGGCGAAGCCCCCGAGGGCTACGAGCGTCACGGTCTCGTCGACGCCTCGCTGGGTCAGGCGATCTTCAACGACGCGCTGCCGAAGGGCTACCCCTTCGTGCGCGAGCAGGCCGACAAGGGCAAGCTGTCGCAGATCGTCAACAAGCTGGCCGAGGAGTACCCGAAGACCGAGACGGCCGCATCGCTCGACCGCATCAAGGACGCCGGGTTCTACTGGGCCACGCGTTCGGGTGTGACCGTCGCGCTGAGCGACATCCTCACCCCGCCGAACAAGGCCGAGATCGTCGCCGGCTACGAGAAGCAGGCCGCGAAGGTCCAGTCGCAGTACGAGAAGGGCCTCACGACCGACGCCGAGCGTCGTCAGGAGCTCATCAAGATCTGGACCGAGGCGACCGACGAGGTCCAGGCCGCGATGAAGGCGCACTTCCCGGCGGACAACACCATCAACCGCATGGTGTCCTCGGGCGCCCGTGGTAACTGGCTGCAGATCCGCAACATCGCGGGTATGCGAGGCCTGGTGAACAACCCCAAGGGTGAGATCATCCCGCGTCCGATCATCTCCTCGTACCGCGAGGGTCTGTCGGTGGCGGAGTACTTCATCGCGACGCACGGTACCCGCAAGGGTCTCGCCGACACCGCTCTGCGCACCGCCGACTCGGGTTACCTGACCCGTCGTCTGGTGGACGTGTCGCAGGACGTCATCATCCGCGAGGAGGACTGCGGCACGTCGAAGGGCCTCGAGCTCCCGATCGCCGCGCCGAACTCGCAGGGCGAGCTGGTCCGCGACGCGAACGTCGAGAACTCGGTGTTCGCCCGCACGCTGGCCGCCGATGTGGTCGACGCCAAGGGCGAGGTGCTCGCCGCCGCCGGTGACGACGTGGGCGACGTGCTCATCGACAAGCTGGTCGCCGCGGGCGTCGAGACCATCAAGGTGCGCTCGGTCCTGACCTGCGACTCGGCCGTCGGCGTCTGCGCGCAGTGCTACGGCCGCTCGCTGGCCACCGGCAAGACGGTGGACATCGGCGAGGCCGTCGGCATCATCGCGGCCCAGTCGATCGGCGAGCCCGGCACCCAGCTGACGATGCGTACCTTCCACACGGGTGGTTCGGCGTCGGCGGATGACATCACCCAGGGTCTGCCCCGTGTGCAGGAGCTCTTCGAGGCGCGTACCCCCAAGGGCGCGTCGCCGATCGCCGAGGCCGACGGCCGCATCACGATCGACGAGACCGAGAAGGCCAAGAAGGTCATCCTCACGCCCGACAACGGCGACGAGCCGGTCGTCTACCCGGTGCTGAAGCGTGCCACGCTCCTCGTCGAGGACGGCCAGCACGTCACGGTGGGCCAGCCCCTGCAGGTCGGCACGCTCGACCCCAAGGAGGTCATGCGCGTCATGGGCGCCCGCGAGGTGCAGAAGTACCTCGTCGGCGGCGTGCAGGGCGTGTACCGCTCGCAGGGTGTGCCGATCCACGACAAGCACATCGAGGTCATCGTCCGTCAGATGCTGCGCAAGGTGACGGTCGTCGACCACGCCGACACCACGCTGCTGCCGGGTGAGATGGTCGACCTGAAGCGCTACCAGCAGATCAACCGCGAGGCCGTGGCCGAGGGCAAGCGCCCCGCGTCGGGCCGTCCGGAGCTGATGGGTATCACGAAGGCGTCGCTCGCGACCGAGTCGTGGCTGTCGGCCGCGTCCTTCCAGGAGACGACCCGCGTGCTCACGCAGGCCGCCATGGAGGGCAAGCGCGACCCGCTGGTCGGTCTCAAGGAGAACGTCATCATCGGTAAGCTCATCCCCGCCGGAACCGGTCTCTCGAAGTACCGCAACGTCACGGTCGAGGCCACCGAGGAGGCCAAGAGCGAGCGCTACCCGAACCGGATCTTCGCATCCGACGGCGCGTACGCCGACGGCGACTTCGGCTACGTCGACTTCGACGCGTTCTCGACGGACGACATCACGCCGGGCACCTACAACTGACGCACTGAGTGACTGAGAAGGCCCTGGGCAGCTGCCCAGGGCCTTCTTCGTGCGCGGATGCCGGCGGTCGGTGACGCTCAGCGGGCACAGCTTCGGATGCCGCCGGCGACACGCCGGGCGGGCGGATGCGGATGCGGCGCGTCGCGCGCAGCATCCGCAGCTGTGCCCGGTCGATGGTGACGACGCGTCAGTCGAACAGGCTCTTGACGATGCTCGAGGTGTAGCCGCTGGGGGCCAGGTTCGAGTAGCGGGTGTCGATGAGCACGTCGTCGCGCCAGAAGAGCGTGCGTCCGTCGGTGACGGGGTACTGGTCGTTCTGCCAGGTCTTCTCGCAGCGGGTCCCGCCGTCGGGCGTGAAGCACGTGAACCCCTCGTCGGTGACGAGGGCGTTGAGCATGTCGAGAGCGGGGCCCCGGTTCATCCTCGAGATGGTGGTGACGAGCTTCGTGGTGTCGGCTTGCGGATCGGCCCAGATGCAGGTGAGCGTGCCGTCGGAGCCGACGCCCGAGGGCCCGAAGGCCGCGTCGTTCAGAGGAGTGTCGCCCAGCTGAGACAGCACGTCGGCCGACAGGATCGCGCGGCAGTCGGTGGGAAGCGCGACGGCCTTGGCAGCGGGCGAGGGGGATGCCGTCGGAGACGCGGATGCGTCGGGGGACGCGGTCTCCTCGCCCGAGCCCGTGGGCTTCGCCGATTCCCCTGATCCCGCGCCCGATCCGGTGGGGCCGCATCCGGCGAGGACGGCGGTGAGCAGCAGTGCGGCGGCGCCGGCGGCGAGTCGAGCATTCATGGGCACACCGTATCGTCCCGGGTTCCTCGGGGGACAGGGGGAAATCGCGTGTCGTCGAACCCTGCGCCTGCGGTACTGTCGGCAGGATGAGCACCGATTCAGCAGACGCGGGGAGCGCGGTCGTCGTCGGCGACGCGCTGATCGACGAGATCCGGGATGCCGGAGGCGTCAGAGAGCTCGTCGGAGGAGCGGCCCTGAACGTGGCCGTGGGACTGCGCCGGCTCGGCGTGCCGACGACGTTGATCGCGATGGTCGGCGACGACGACGCGGGCGCCCACATCCGCGGGTACCTCGCCGATCACGACGTCCGCCTGATCTCGAGCGAGGCGCCGCGGGGCTCGTCCCGCGCGATCGTGACCTGGTCGGCGAACGGCGAGCCGCAGTACGAGTTCAACGAGGCGGCGCAGAGGCGCAGCATCCGCTATTCCGACGAGGCGCGGCAGGCGATCGCCGAGGCCGATCTGGTCGTGGTGAGCTGCTTCCCTTTCGACGTGCCGGCCGAGGTCGACGCGTTCGTCGACGCCGCGGGCGAGGCCCGCGTGGCGGTCGACCCGAACCCGCGATCGGGCATGCTGAGCGATCGCGACGAGTTCGTGCGCGGCTTCGAACGGGTGGCGGCGACCGCTGCGATCGTGAAGGTCGGCTCCGACGACGCCGATCTGCTGTACGGGGGAGGCCTCGACGGCCTGCGCGCCCGGCTGCGTGCGCTCGGGGCGGATGCCGTGCTGGCCACGGCCGGTGCGGACGGAGCCGTCCTCGAGTCGGATGCCGGGCTGGTGACGGCCCCGATATCGACGCTGCCCGGAAAGCTCGTCGACACGGTCGGCGCGGGGGACGCGACCCTCGCCGCCGTGGCCGCCGGGCTCGTCGCGGGGGAGCAGGACATGCGCGCGCTGCTGCAGCGGGCCATGGACGTGGCCGCCGCGACCTGTCGCGCCGAGGGCGGTCTGCTGCGCACGCCCGAGTCTCTGGCGGATGCCGATCGCGGGGTCTACGGCAGCTGAGGCTCGGCGCTGCGCGCGCCCCGGGCGGCCGTTTCACCGGTCTTGCCGACGGGATCCCGGACCTCCTGCCACCTCGCCGGCCGGCGCCCTCCGCCGAGGCGCCGAAGCGCCGGCTTCGTCGAGGCCGCACCCGGACCTCCTGCCACCGGGCCGCATGCCTCCTCGATTTCTCGTCGCCGCCGCTGACAGGTATGATTGACATTCGTGCCCCCGGTTGGCTGATCAAGTCGGGCGGGTGTGCAATGGCGAGTTACCCAAGCGGCCAAAGGGATCTGACTGTAAATCAGCCGTCTTCGACTTCGGGGGTTCGAATCCCTCACTCGCCACCAGATGCATAAGGGCCTCGCGAAGCGGGGCCCTTACGCATTTATCGGGTTGAGCGGGATTCGGGGAGGAGCGACCGGCTCCGTCTCATCGTCCCGGCATCCGCTCTCCGATCGCGAGCACGGCGCCCTCGGCGTCCTCGACCGCTGTCGCGCGCCACGTCTTCTGGTCGAGTCCGGTGCCCGCGGCCGTGGTGTAGCTCGGAACGTCCAGCGCAAGCTCTCCCCGGTCGCTCCGCAGGAGCTCCGCGTCGACCTCCACGCCGTCGCTGAAGAGGACTCGGATGCCGCGGGGCGCATCGCCCAGACCGGTCACCGGCTCCGCCGGCCGAAGCCGGGAGCCCCGGTAGAGGTGCGTGCTCGTGGCGCGCAGCAGGAGCCGATCGGATTCCCTGGGGGAGAGGCCTCGCCGTCCGGACATGCCCAGCAGTGTAGGAGGTCGCGCACCCGATTCGCGTAATGAAACGGCACCCCCGCGCGTCTCATCGTTATGAGCATCGTCGAGCCTCGTCTGTTCCAGGACCCTGCCCCGCCCACCGCGCCCGCCGCCGGCACGCGGCTGCAGCGCCGTGCTCTGCTCGATCTCAGCATCGACGAGGAGATCGTGCGGGGGGACCTGCGCGGCGCGACCCTCGACGAGCCGCTGCGCACGGCCCTCGCTGTGGTGGTCGAGCAGGAGCTCAAGCAGGAGGAGTCGCTCACCGAGGACGATTTCGTCGACATGCTCCGTCCTCGTCGGCTGTTCGGCGCCGCGGCCTGCCGCCGCAGGCTCGACGCCCTCGCCGGGATGAACCTCGTCCGCCGGGAGGGCCGCATCGTGCACGCGACCGTCGCCGGCGTCTCCGCCGTGCTCCGCCCGTCCTCACTCGAGGGCCCGCGCCTGCCGCGGGATCTGCTCCGGGTGCTGCGTCAGGCCGAGCTCGCGCGTCTCGGTCGCTGACGAGGCCTTCGGAGGGGGCCTTCGGACGTCGCACGAGCCCGTGCGCCGTCCGTCCCGTCGTCAGGGAGTCCGTGCGCGATCTCGCGGTCTGAACGGCGGCGTGTGCCCGCTCAGGCGGGTTCCAGCATGTCGAGATTGAGCTCGCCCGTGGCGTTCAGCGCCGTCATCATCGCCTTGATCCTGCCGGCGTCGATCGGCGGAGGGCTGGCATGGTCGAAGCCGAACTGCAAGGGGATCGCCGGGTGGATCCAGATCGTCGTGCGCGCGTCGGGTCCGCCCGCCGCGGACGCCCACGTCATCATGAAGCTCTCCTGTCGGCGGAGCTTCGTCGCGATCACGATCTTGACGTGCGCCAGGATCGTGTCGTCGATCGAGATCGGCCCGGACGTGCTGTCGTACTTCAACCTGCCCATGCTGGACACAGTAGCCCCCGAACCTGAGGCGAAGAAGGAGCATTTGCAGGATGCGGCCTCGAGCGCAACCCTCTTTCGCGGTGGCGCCCGGGCGCGTCAGTGTCGTCTCATGAGCGAGCACGAGACAGGAGTGCGGACCGAGGTGTCGATCGATCACATCAGCGTGTTCGTCGCTCAAGATGAGGATGTCGGGGCTCTGAAGAGCCGATTCGAGGACGCGGCGAGGAACGGGCCGCGCTTCGTGGAGTTCCGCACCGCCGGCGGTGGCGGAATGGGCGTGCTGATCACGCCGAGGACGCGGATCGTCGTGACGGTGCATCCGCCCTCGTCGCCGGACGTGACCGACGTGGTGTCCACGGGGATCTCCGACTGGGACCTCTGACGAGCGGCGCGGACGGCGTCGGGCCGCGAGCCTCTGCCTAGACTGGGGCGATGCGCGCGCTCACAGAGGCCGACGTCCGCTCCTCGTTCGTCAACGCGGATGCCGACGATCTCCGGATCATGGAGATGCCGCACGATTTCGTGCTCGTCGACTGGGACTACCTCGACTTCTTCGCCTGGCGCGACCCGGGTGCGGGCAGACGCGGGTACGTGCTGATCCAGCACGAGGGCGGGATCAGAGGCGTCGTGCTGCGGGTGTCCGAGCCCGGACGCACCCGCTCCGGCATGTGCAACATCTGCCACACGATGCAGCCGGGCAACCAGGTCGCCCTCTTCTCCGCGCGACGCACCGGCGAGGCGGGGGAGCGCGGAGACTCCGTCGGCACCTACATGTGCGCCGACCTGTCCTGCCACGAGAACGTGCGCCTGGCGCATCCGCTCGCGCCGAACGAGGTGCGCGCGGCGGGACAGGTCGACTTCCGTCTCGACGGCACCCGCCGCCGGATGGAGAGCTTCGTCGCGCGCGTCTGGGAGCGGGCCTGATCCGGATTACCCTGGATGCATACGTCCTGTGCTCGAAGGAGAAGCCATGAGCGATGCCGTCCTGTTCTCGGTCGATGAGGGGATGGCCCGGCTCACGCTGAACCGTCCGACGCGGCTGAACGCCTTCAACGCCGACCTCGCCTACGCCTGGCGCGATGCGACCGCCGAGGCCATCGGCAGGGACGACGTCGGGGCGATCCTGATCGACGCGACGGGGCCCGCGTTCTGCGCCGGAGGCGACGTCGTCGAGATGGCGACGACCATGGGGTCGGGAGCGGAGATCACGGCGCTCGCAGAGGTGATCAACGCCGGCATCCGCTCGCTGACGGAATCCGCCGTCCCCGTCGTCGCGGCCGCGCACGGCACCACGGCGGGCGGCGGGCTCGGCATCCTGCTCAGCAGCGACTACGCGGTGGTCGGCTCGCGTTCGAAGCTCGGCAGCCTGTACGCGAACATCGGGCTCACCCCCGACCTGTCGGTCTCGGCTCAGCTCGCGCATGCCGTCGGCCAGCGCCGCGCGCTGCAGCTCGTGCTGCAGGACCGCCTGCTCTCGGCCGCCGAGGCGATCGAGTGGGGCCTGGTCGCCGAGGCGGTGGCCGGGGTGGATGCCGCGACCGAGGCCGAGCTGGTGCGTGCCCGGGCCGAGGAGATCGCCCGCTTCTGGCTGGCCGGCGCCGCCGGCGCCTACGGACAGGCCAAGCGCCTGGTGCGCTCGCGTCCCGAGCGCACCTTCGCCGAGCAGCTGAGCGAGGAGGCGCGCTCGATCGGGGCGGCGCTGGAGACGGCGGATGCTCAGGCCCGCGTCGCCGCCTTCGCCGCGGCCTCCGCGAAGAAGGCCGGCTGAGCTTTCCACAGATCTCCGGATCGCCGCGGAAACGGCGCACCCTCGTGGGAGGATGAGGGCACAGCCACTCGCCGAGAGGACAGCCATGTCTCAATCCGCCCCCGCGGCTCCCGAGCCGAAGAACATGTCCCTCCTGATCAGAGGGTCGATCTGGATCGCGATCGGCGCCCTCGTCGCGGCCGCGCTCGTCTGCGTCGTCTGGGTGCTGATCGGCGACCAGGACGGCCTGATCGGACGCGCCTTCCTCACGATCCTGCTGCTGGCGGGCTTCGCGGGCATCGCGATCCTCGAGGCGGGACTCGCGCCGAACCGCCCCGACTGGCTCGCCCTCGCGAGCATGGTGTCGTGGATCATCGCGCTCATCGTTGGCGCCTTCAAGATCTGGCTCCCCGAGGACGGGGAGTTCTTCAGCGGGGGAGAGCGGTTCTTCCAGCTGCTGCTGGTCATCGGCATCCTGCAGCTGGCGCTGCTGCACGTGCGTCTGTTCACACCCGCAGCCCAGCGCTACCGCACCGCGTTCACGCGTGTCATCTACATCGCCACGATCGTGTTCCTCGTCGGTCTCGTTGGCATGCTCGTGTTCTACCTGACGTTCACGCACAACTTCGACTACGGCGACCTCTACGGCCGCATCGTGGTGGCGCTGACCATCCTGGCCGCCGTGGGCACGACGCTGATCCCTCTGTTGAACGCGCTGTTCGCACCCAAGAAGGCGCAGCTCCCGGCGCACGCCCCGGCAGCCTTCGCGGGCGCGCCGGCCACGTGGCCCACCTACGCCGACGGGATCACGCCGCTGCCGGTCATGGCCGACGGCAGCCCCGACTGGAACGCGTACTACACGGGCGTCCCCTCGACGCCGCAGCTGACCGCGCAGACTCCCGCCGCGTTCTACCCGGGCCAGTCGGTCGCTCAGCAGCCCGCTCCGCAGTTCCAGGCGCAGCCGCTGCCCTCGCTCCCTGATCCTGCTGCTCCGCAGGCCGGGTTCGACCCTGCCGCTGCGCAGGCCGGGTTCGATTCCGCTGCGCCCGGCGCGCCGTCCTGGCCTGCGCCGGAGGCGCCCGCCGACGCTGCGACGTTCGCGGGGCCCGCATGGGGAGTGAATCCGTCGGCCGCCGATGTCCCGCCGGCCGCCTGGCCGCCGGCGGCAGGCGATGCGCAGCCGGTCCCGGAGCCTGCTCCTGAGAGCCCAGAGCCCCCGCAGACGCCCGATGTGCAGCCTGCGCCTCCGGTGCCCCCGGTGTATCCGCCCGCTCCGCCGCTCCCGCCGCAGTGAGCCTCGAGATCGAGCTGGCCGAGCTCGCCGCGGAGGTCGCAGGAGAAGCGGGCCGGCTGGCACGTCGGCGGCGCGAGGAAGGCGTACGGCTCGCCGCGACGAAGTCGAGCCTGGCCGACATCGTGACCGAGGCCGATCGGGAGGTCGAGCAGCTCATCCGCGAACGGCTGAGCGCGGCCCGGCCGGGGGACGGATTCCTCGGTGAGGAATCGGATGCCGATGCCAGCGAGACCGGGATCACCTGGATCGTGGATCCCATCGACGGCACGGTGAACTACGCCTACGGCATCCCCGCGTACAGCGTGAGCATCGCGGCCGTGCGGGGCGAGGCCGTGCCGGGGAAGTGGGAGGCGCTCGCCGCCGCCGTCTTCGCGCCCGCGCACGACGAGTTGTTCTCAGCCGCTCTCGGACACGGCGCCCACGCGGGGTCGCAGCGGCTCGCGGTGACGACCGAGACCCCCGCCGGAGCGCTGCTCGCCACCGGGTTCGGCTACGACCCGTCGACGCACGACGGCGACCTCGCGACCGTCCGGCGCGTCATGACCATGGCGCGCGACCTGCGACGAGCCGGTTCCGCGGCGCTCGATCTCGCCTACGTCGCCGCCGGCCGCCTCGACGGCTACTTCGAACGCGGTCTCAAGCCGTGGGACTTCGCGGCCGGCGCCCTCCTCGTCACCGAGGCGGGAGGAGCCGTGTCGCGTCTCGAGACGGCATCCGCTCGTCCGATGCTGATCGCAGGCGGTCTCGAGGTGCACGCCCGGCTGTCGGCTCTGCTCGGCGAGTGATCCGGAGGAATTCATGGCTTTCTCAGGCAGGTCACGGTAGGGTTTATCCGATCGTTACTTTCATCGCCCGAACCGATGAGGGTTGCAAGCATCCCCCCAGCTTGACGTCCGACCCGAGAGAACGCCTTTGCCCTTCGACACCCCCGAGGCTGACGCTGTGCCCACGCGCCGCTCCAGCCGGTACCGCACCGCGGCCTTCGTGGCCCCTGCGGATGGAGTGACGGCAGCGGCCCCTGATCTCGCTGCAGCCGCGGCGCCGCTCTCTCGTCGCGCTGCACGTCAGCGGTTGGCGGCGGACGTCGCAGGGCGGGCCGCCGCCGAGGCGGAGAGCATCGTGGTCGAGACCGTCGATCCTGCGACGGCGGATGCCGGACGCGCGACCGAGATGTCAGCAGAAGCCGTCGCACCCGAGGCTGAGGCCATCGTCGCCGAGGCGGAGGCCGTGGCTGCGAATGCCGAGGCCATCGTCGCCGAGGCTGTCGAGGCCGCCGAGGCTGTCAGGCCCGAAGCCGCGGAGCCCGAGGTCGTCGAGCCGGAATCCCTCGCGGAGCCCGACGCGACCCGCACCGCAGCAGACCCGTCCGTCGATCCGTTCGTGCAGGCGTCGCTCGCGTTCCGTGCGGTCTCCGGCGGGGAGAAGGCAGCCCCCGAGGCGACCGCAGACGCCCCGGCCGAGGAGCCGGCTGCGGCGTCGTCCGCGGAGCCCGTCGACGGTCACATCGCTCCACGGCGTCCGAAGCTCCGCAGATTCGTGACCCTGGGCGCCACCGTCGGCGTGATGAGCCTCGCGGGGCTCCTCGCCGTGTCGATGACCATGCCCGCCGAGGCGGTCGCTGCGGGAGGCTCCGCCGGCACCGCCGGGATGTCGCTCGTCGCGGCATCCGCTGTCGCCGGGGAGGACGACGAGCGGATCCAGGCGTTCGTGACCTCCTCCGACGTGCAGAACGACTCGCTCGCCCGGGCCGAGGACTTCTCGACCGTCTCGCTCGTCGACCTCGCGTCCGAGCAGGGCATCAAGTTCTCCGACTCCGTGTTCACGAACGACCCCGACGCGGCCATCCAGTGGCCGTTCCTCGTGGGCGTCAGCATGAGCTCCGGCTACGGGCCGCGCTGGGGCACCATGCACGAGGGCATCGACTTCACCCCTGGTGAGGGCGCGCCGATCCAGGCCATCGCCGACGGCACCGTGCGCATCGCCACGGAGCAGGGCGGTGGATACGGCGTCACGGTCTACATCGACCACGTCATCGACGGCCAGGTCGTCACCAGCCACTACGCGCACATGCAGTACGGCTCGCTGCGCGTGAAGGCCGGCGACACCGTCGAGGTCGGCGACATCGTCGGCCTCACGGGGAACACGGGCCACTCCTTCGGCGCCCATCTGCACTTCGAGATCATCATCAACGGATCGACCATCGACCCGCTGCCGTGGCTGCGCGCCAACGCCGGACGGTACTCGCTCGACTGAGCCGCCGGGGTGCGGCGCCGCCGCGACGCCCCCGACGCAGCACCGGGTGGCAGGCGTTCCGGCATCCGTCGTGCAGGTCCGGCGCGACAGCCACCTGGAGCGGTGGGAGCCGTGGGGCAGAGGCGATCGCGCGGTGTGCCGACCGGCGGATCCGTTCCTCCGAGCCATGACGCGCCAGGGTGCACCCCGATTTCGTGAGGGTGCCTCGGGGATGGTAGGCTCATCTGGTTGCTCCGCGAGGGGCAGCGCGCCCCGATAGCTCAGTGGCAGAGCACTTCCATGGTAAGGAAGGGGTCGTCAGTTCAATCCTGACTCGGGGCTCACGGTGTTCGTATCTGCGATGCGGATGCAGTGCGGCAGGGTAGCTCAGTTGGTGAGAGCGCACGACTCATAATCGTGAGGTCGCGGGTTCAAGCCCCGCTCCTGCTACAGAATGAAACCCCCGGTCCTCCGGGGGTTTTGCCGTATCTGGCGCGCACGAGCTCGGTGCTCTCGCAGGGGCGGGCCGGGCGCGCATCGCCCGACCCGCATCCGTGCGGGCTCACTGATCCGGTGCGCCGTCTCCGCCGGGGGCTGCACCGTCGCCGGGGGCGCCGCCGCCCATGCCCGAGGCCGCCTGCTGCTCGACGCTGCCGGCGTAGTCGTTCGTGGGGTCGCGGTAGATGGTGTGGACGTGGCCCCAGCCCGAGGTGCTGACTCCTTCCACGTCGGCTCCGGCCGATCCCTGCTGAGCCTGGAAGGCGACATAGACGTTCGGTCCGGAGATGGAGAAGTCGATCCCGTCGCCGGTGGACATGTCGTACGTCGTCTCGCCCGACCAGGCGATCACGGTGTCGTCGAGCGTCGCCTCGATCGCGGCGAGCTGCGCATCGGTGGTCTCCTGGTCGGCCATGCCGGCCCAGTTCGCGATGAGCTCGAGGAGGAGCTGCTTCTGCTCGTCGGTGAGGTCGGCGCCGGTGAGGCCGGATCCGCTGGAGAAGTCGCAGGTGTCGCCCGGCGCGCAGAACGTGACGTCGCCGGACGTGAGCGTGGCCTGCTGCTCCTCGGTGAGGCTGTCGAAGAACGCGAAGGCGTCGGTGTAGATCCCGTCGAAGGGCTGCACCTCTTCGCCGTCCTCGTCGGTGTAGACGGCGGGCTGGACGCCGAGGTGCGTGGGCGCGAAGGTGATCGTGTCCTCCGCGCCGTTCAGGTCGGCGTTGATGCCGAGGTGATGGCCGCCGAACTGCACGGAGTACGCCGTCGAATCGGAGGCCTCCCCGAAGAAGGCGATGTAGTACTGGCCGAGCGACGTCTCCGTGCTGTCGCTGTTCTCGAGGAGGTACTGGTCGCCTCCCATGATGCTCGTCACCGTCTCGTACGCCTCGTCGCTGAGGAGCGCCTCGAGCACCGCCATCGCGGCCTGCTGCTGCTCCTGGGTCAGGTCGGCGAGATTGAGACCGGCGCGCTCGACGAACGTGACCGGGAAGTTCGACCATGACGTCGTCTTCGTCTCGTCGTCGTAGTCGTAGGTGACGGCGTCCACCTGCTCGTCGGACAGGGTCGCGAGGAACGCCTCGACGGCGTCGGTCGTGTCCTGGATCGTCTCCTGCGTCGTGGTCGCGTCGGCGGCCCCGGTCGCGCTCGTGTCGATGGCCGCGGATCGCGTCGAGGCGGACGAGGAGCCGGAGTCGGATGCGGACTCCGCGGTGGTGGCGCAGCCGGCGAGCGTGAGGCCACCGGCGAGGAGGGCGGAGGCGAGCCAGATCGCGGGCTTTCGGACCGTGCGGCCGGGGGCGGGGGTCTTGTCTGCGGTCTTCATGTCCTCGACGGTAGGAGGCCCGTCCATCGGAACACCCTGTGCAAGCTATGCGTCGGCTATGTTCACCGGCGCCCCCGGGCGGGAAGCTTGCGGCGGGCGACGCGCGGCCCGACTTGCCGTTTGACTCACCGACGCATAGAGTGATGTCAAGAATGAGAATCATTCTCAATAAAGATTGATGGATCGGCACGGCACGAATGCGAACGACACCGAGACTGCGGCAGCAGCGGTCCTCGTCTGCGCGCAGCGTGCCCGGCGGATCCGCCGGGCACCTCGGTGAGCACCTGCACCGCCGGGGGCATCTCGCCCGCGGCGGCGCTCTGCGTTGCGGCTGCGGTCCCGAGGAGCTGACGCCTCTCGGCGACGCGGCTCCGGATTCCCGCGCCACCGCGTCCTGGATGCCGGTGCGGCATCAGCACGCCGGATTCGTCCGCACCCGCTTCATCTACTCCACTCGAATGCCCGGCGCGTTCCGGCAGCAGGCGGCCTGAGCCCTTCGCGCAGACCGGGTCTGCGCCTGCGGGAACGTGCGCCCTCCCCACGGTTTCAGGCGGACGCCGTGGACCGACCACCGAAGCATTCATCTCAAGGAGAACATCATGACCAGCACCAGCATCACCGCATCCGTCGTCGAGCAGGGCGCTCCCTCGCAGAGCCGCGCCCGGCGCGGCGCTGCGATCGTCGCCTCGCTGTTCGCCGCCGGGGCGCTCACCCTCGGCGGCGCGTCGGCAGCGAGCGCGGCGACGTACGTGCCCGAGGGGGAGTACGACGTCGTCGCCCTCACCTCGGGCTTCGATCTGCAGAGCTACGACCACGAGAACGAAGCCTGGTACGCCTCGGCAGGCGAGACCTTCAAGGTCACGGACAACCTGATCCCGGCCGAGGAGCTCGCCGG
>Ga0222419_100587_pt1 | contig 27977 bp, 23 predicted proteins | sample 1B20Ametagenome_FD_182474 | JGI IMG/M metagenome (GOLD analysis project Ga0222419, IMG submission 182474) | Enriched microbial communities from leaf-cutter ant dump, University of Wisconsin, Madison, United States - 1B20A (version 2) | ecosystem: Environmental > Terrestrial > Nest > Insects nest... | reverse complement strand
GAGAACGCCTCTGCCTGGTTGTCTGCTTCAGCGTCTCCGTGTTTTTCCGGTTCCAGGTTGTGGTCCAGACGTTTATTCCAATTGTCCAGTCCTTTATTTTGATCGTTCATATCAGATAGTTTTGTATCTTAAACAGGAAAAGCAACAGATTGTTTAACTTGCACAGATCAAAAATAAGATAAATCCGCACATGAAACCTTTACAAATCAAACGCAGCTATGTATTGTTGTCCGCCGTCCTGGGCTTTTCCGTTACCCAGGCCGATGCACAGCTTTTTAATCCGCAGGACCTTAAACTGGTATCCAGCCAGTTCTCTTTTACAGAAGGCCCGGCAGTGAACAAAAAGGGGGAGATCTATTTCACGGATCAGCCCAATGATAAGATCTGGAAATACGGAACAGATGGCCGGCTATCGGTCTTTATGGATAAAACAGGCCGTTCCAATGGGCTATATTTTGATAAAAAAGGCAATCTGCTGGCCTGTGCTGATGAAAAGAATGAGTTATGGTCGATCGATAAGAACAGAAAAGTGACAGTCCTCATCACAGATCTGGACGGTAAAAAATTAAACGGTCCCAATGACCTGTGGGTCGACAGCAAAGGCGGGATCTATTTAACCGATCCGTACTATCAGCGTGATTATTGGGTTCGAAAGCAGCCGGAAATTGAAAAACAGAATGTCTATTACATTCCCGCAGGAAAAGAAAAGAAGATCCATCTGGTACTGGATGATCTGAAGCAGCCTAATGGGATCGTAGGCACTCCTGATGGCAAATACCTTTATGTGTCAGATCTAGGTGCACAAAAAACTTACCGGTACACGATTGCCGGTGAGGGACAGCTCACAGATAAGAAGCTAATGTTTGAAAAGGGTTCCGACGGGATGACTCTGGACAATAAAGGCAACATCTATATCACTGGTAATGGCGTGACGGTTTATGACCCGCAGGGTACGCAGATCGCACACATCGATCTCAAAGGCTGGACGGGAAATGTATGTTTTGGTGGTAAGGACCGGTCTGAGCTATTTATTACCTCTTCAAAATCTGTTTATACCATACCGACAACAGTGAAAGGGGTAGAATAACTATCCCAGATTTAACGCTGTTTTTTTGCCTGTTTTGACAGCAAGATAAATCGCATCAATGATCTTGAGGTCTTTTACGGCTTCTTCACCATTCACGGGAACAACCGGTACTTTTCCTGCAAGGAAGATATCTGCCATTTCCTCCATCTGAACAGTCTGGTGTGTAACGTGAGGTTGGGTCAGCTCACCTTTGTGCGTCCTTCCCTGAATCGGTCCGTACCCTGTTGAAGGTTGAAGCTGGGCAAAGCCCTTTTCACCATTCAGGAAGAAACGGTCCAGGTTGTTCATCGCATAGGTAGACAAGCAGGATGCAACAGCGCCGCCGGGAAAGCCGAGCTGGAACTGTATGGTTTCGTCCACACCTTCTTTAAAGCGCTCAGGCTGGGTCTTTGTTTCCTGCGCAGTGACCCATACCGGATCTTCACCTACCATATATCGGGCACCGTTGATCGCATAGATGCCGATGTCCATCAAAGCACCGCCGCCAGCGAGCTGCTTGTTCATTCTCCACTGTTTGGGATCTCCAATGTTAAAGCCGCACTGTCCCTGGAAGAACTGGATCTTGCCAAATTCACCAGCCTTGCGCATCCTGATGATCTCCAGTGTTTTTGGTTCAAAGTGCATCCTGTAGCCAACGAGCAGTTTTACACCTGCTTTTTTGCAGGCGTCGACCATTTCCTGGCCTTCTTTGGCATTAAGCGCCATTGGCTTTTCGCAGATCACATTTTTTCCCGCACGGGCCACCCTGATCACCTGGTCATGGTGGAGTGCATTTGGTGTGGTAATGTAGACGGCGTCAATGTCTGGGTTGTCCTTGAGCTGATCGAAGGTCTGATAGTTGTAGCAGTTCTTTTCAGGGATGCCAAATTTGGATTGCCAGTCCTTTATTTTGGCCGGCGTACCACTGACTACCCCCACAAGTTTTGCTTTTTTACAGTCACGCATGGCTTCAGCTACCCGGGTACCATAGCCGCCCAGGCCCATAATGGCTATTTTCAGTAGCGGGCCCTGGTAAGGCTGTTCCATTGTTGCAAGCTCGTCTGCAAAGCCTGATACCGGTAAAAAAGGGAGCGTTGCTGCTGAAGCGGCAAACAACTGCAGGAAGTCACGGCGTGATTTCATGTCTTTATAATTTTAAGTCAGTGACTGGGGGTTAAATCAAACTGATAACAATCTACGCAATTTCAGGTTTAAAATATATTAAATTGGATTTACCTGGTAATGAAGAGGTTCGGTAAAGAAGGCAGGGGCCTGTTAAAATTATCTATATAGAGAGTAGGACTTTCCAGCGTTCTTATTGTCATAAGGGCAGAATCCGAAATAATTTTTTAAAAAAATAATTAGGATATTATTTAAGAAAAGCGATATATTTATTTTATAGTCACTGAAATGTTACATTGTGATGTTTCGTGATTGTATTGCTGACGCAGGTCAGCAGGTAACCAAATTAACCAAACTAAACTATGAACCGATCAAATCAATTTCTCGGCTGCCCAGCCTGTTTTTCATTGCTGTGCCTCATCATTTCTGATCTGGATAGTTAAATTCCCTAAGATCTTCAATTTTTAAACGATAGATATGGCAAAATTCTACTTACCGCTTCTCTGTCTTTTTTTGTTGTTTTCCTGTACCGGATCAAGAAAGGATAATGCAGGTGCTGTTGCTGAAAATCCGCTTTTTACCGTACTTGACTCCACGAGCACCAATATCATGTTCAACAATGTGATCAGAGAAGAATTTGACGAGAACATAGTCAGTTTTTATCAGGGTTTTTATAATGGCGGGGGTGTTGCTGTCGGTGACCTCAATAATGACGGGCTGGACGATATTTATTTTTCCGGCAACATGACTGGTAATAAGCTGTATCTTAACCAGGGAGATATGAAGTTTGCAGACATTACCGATCTGTCCGGAGTGGCCGGACGGCAATCAGGCTGGAAGAACGGTGTGAATATGGCTGATGTGAACGGAGACGGATACCTCGACATCTATCTTTGTTATGCGGGCAGAGAAGCAGGCCCTGAATCGAAGAACCAGCTTTTCATCAACCAGGGTCTGAATGCTGAAGGCCTGCCAACTTTTAAAGATGAAGCGGAGGAATATGGCTTGGCAGATCCTTCTTTCAGCACACAATCGATCTTTTTTGACTATGATAAGGACGGAGACCTGGACCTGTTCCTGATCAATGAAAATATTAAGGTGCTCAGCAATCTCGACGATGTTACCATAGAGCAATTGAAGAAGCAGGATGACCTGCTGGCCTGTTCCAAATTGTTCAGGAATGACAACGGGCATTTCAAAGATGTGAGCAAGGAAGCCGGAATGAACCTGTCCACTTTATCTTATGGCCTGGCGGGGGCGGTGTCCGACATCAACGGAGACGGGTGGCCGGACATTTACCTGTCCAACGATTATGCCATTCCCGACATCATGTATATCAACAACGGGGACGGCACGTTTACTAACCAGATACGGGATAAACTGGATCATATATCTTTATTTTCCATGGGCAGCAGCATTACCGATGTGAATAATGACGGATTACCGGATATATTCACACTGGACATGCTTCCAGAAGACAACAAACGGCAAAAATTACTGGCCGGAATGGACAACTGGGAATCCTTCAACATCAACCTCCGCAATGGTTTTTATTACCAGTACATGCGGAATATGCTGCATGTAAATAACGGCAACGGAACCTTTAGCGAGATTGGGCAGGTGGCAGGTCTTTCCAATACAGACTGGAGCTGGGCCCCGTTATTTGCCGATTATGACAATGACGGCTGGAAGGACCTTTTTGTCACCAATGGCTACATGCGCGATTTTACCAATATGGATGTACTGAAGTACAATGAGGAATACATGAGAAGCCTCAATGGCCAGGTTCAGGCAAAAGACCTGGTCACCATGCTGAAGAAGGTGCCTTCTTCTGATGTAAAGAACTATATTTTTAAGAACAATGGTGACCTGACCTTTACCGATAAACGGTTTGACTGGGGCATGAACCTTCCTTCCAATAGCAACGGTGCCGCTTATAGTGACCTCGATAATGACGGAGATCTTGATATTGTGGTGAATAACATTAACCGTGCTGCTTTCATTTATAAAAACAGAGGCGACTCATCTGCACATTACCTGAAGGTAAAGCTTAAGGGCATGGCTAAAAATACGGATGGCCTTGGTGCGACGGTAACGGTGTACAGCAAGGGGAAACAGCAGTGCCAGGAGCAAATGCCATCCAGGGGCTTTTTGTCCAGCGTTTCCCAAAACCTGCATTTTGGTCTTGGCAAAGAAAATAAAGTCGATTCGGTCAGAATCGTATGGCTGAGTGGAAAGCAGCAGGTACTCACCAATATTATCGCCAACAGGCAGTTGTTTGTAAAGGAAAGCGACGCTAGAGACGATTACCGGAGACCAAAACCGCAAAAACCGCTGTTCACTGAAATAGCACCACCCATCGCTTCAGCCCAGGTTAAGAATGAGCTCAACGATTATAAACGCCAGCCTTTACTGGTCAATGCACTTTCTTTTTCTGGTCCGTGCATGGCTAAGGGGGACATCAATGGTGATGGCCTGGAAGACGTATTTGTTGGCGGGGACATCAACCAGCCCGCCACACTTTTCATCCAGCAAAAGAACGGGAAATTTACCGGGGACCAGAAACCCTTCCTTGGCGATGCGGCCAGTGAAGATACAGACGCCGTATTTTTTGATGCCAACGGCGATGGCCATACCGACCTGTATGTTGTGAGCGGAGGATATGGAAGCTATAAAGACAATGATCCTTTATTCCAGGACAGGCTTTACCTGAATGATGGAAAGGGCAACCTGGTCAAATCGGTCAGTTCACTTCCGGAAATGCACGAGAGCAAGAGCTGTGCAAGGGTGGGTGATTTTAATGGAGACGGTCTGCCAGACCTTTTTGTGGGCAGCCGTGTCGTCCCCTCCAGGTATCCGGAACCGCCGAGAAGCTTTCTGCTGATCAATGACGGTAAAGGTCATTTCACCGATCAGATCAATAAAATAGCTCCCGAGCTGGAGTATATCGGCATGGTCACAGATGCCGCGGTGCTGGACCTGAACGGAGACAAGATGTCGGATCTGGTCGTCATTGGAGACTGGATGCCGGTCAGTGCGTTCATTAACGAAGGTGGGAAATTAAAGAACAAGACAGAAAAATATTTTGACAGGCAATACAGCGGCTGGTGGAATACCCTGAAAGCTGAGGACCTGAACGGCGACGGCCGTACAGATCTGGTGCTCGGAAACCTTGGGCTCAACAGCCAGTGCCGTGTAAGTGATGCAGAACCTGCAGAACTTATCTATAAAGATTTTGACGACAACGGGGCTATGGATCCGATCCTGTGCTTTTACATTATGGACAAGAGCTATCCATACCTGAGCCGGGACGAGTTGCTCGATCAGATGAGCATCATGCGCCCGCGCTTTCCTGATTACAAAAGCTATGCAGATGCAGGCATGAAGGAGGTATTTACGGCGGATGAACTGCAGGGCGCAAAGACTTTAAAAACCAATTACCTCAAGACTGCATATTTTGAGCAGGGGCCTGAGGGCAGGTTCAAAGAGAAACAACTGCCGCTGCAGGCCCAATATGCCCCTGTATATACCATCACCTGCCTTGATTATGACGGGGATGGAAAAAAGGATTTGCTTTTATGCGGAAACATCAATCAATCAAGGATCCGCTTTGGTAAATATGATGCCAATCATGGGGTGTTGCTAAAAGGCGATGGAAAAGGTAACTTTAACTATGTACCTGAACTGTTGAGCGGCCTGAAGCTGAAAGGAGATGTACGGAGCGCTGTCACAGTGAACCATACACTATTCGTCGGGATCAACCAGCAAAACGTCAGGGCATTTGAATTTAATAAGAACGAGACTAAAGCGCATTAACGACCATCCATGAGAAAATTACGATTAGTTTGCTGTTTATTGCTGGCACTGGGCGCCTGCAATAAACATGAAAAATCACCAGAGCTCAACAATAAGGACATCGCCAGGGTAGTGGAACAAATGACCCAGTTCATGATCCACGATGTAAGTAATCCGCCTTTAGCTGCGCGGTTCTATTCCTATGCCTGTATTTCAGGATACACTGTACTTGCATTGAACGACTCAAATGTTGTGCCTCTAACAGGCGTGCTCAATGAATTCCCGCAGATCACCAGACCCCTGGATTCGGGAGCCTATTCCTATCAGCTTAGTGCAATACTGGCCATGACCGGTACTGCGAAGAAGATGCAGCCTTCAGGCAAAGGCTTTGTTGCCTTTGAAGAAAAGTTCCTGGATTCATGCCGCAAGGCCGGATTTTCTGATAAGATCATTGCCGGTTCCCGGTCATACGCCAACCAGGTGGTCAAGCAGATCATGCCCTATGCAAAAAAGGACCGCTATAACCGGATCAGCAATTACCCCCGCTATACCCCACTGAATACAGAAGGCAGCTGGTATCCGACGCCACCGGCTTTCTTTGCACCTGTGGAACCTTATTTTAACACTGTCCGTCCATTTTTCATTGATTCGGCTGCTGCCTTCAGATCTGTTCAGCCGGTGCCTTATTCAAAAGAGAAGAATTCTGAATTTTTCAAGCTTCTGATGGGCAACTATGTCGATGGAGGTACAGGACTTACGCCTGAGCACAGGGAAATTGCTGCATTCTGGGACTGCAATCCTTTTGCGCTTAAAAACGAAGGACATTTGCTGATCGGTCTGAAAAAGATCTCCCCCGGGGCGCACTGGATGGGCATCACTGGCATTGCCTGCCAGAAGGCGGGGGTTAATTTCTCTAAGACCCTGGAGATCTATACGGTAGTTGCCATGGGTATCACAGACAGTTTCATCAGCTGTTGGGACGAGAAGTACAGGAGCAACCGGATACGTCCTGAAACTGCCATCAGAAGACTCATCGACCCTAACTGGAAACCCATGCTGCAAACGCCGCCTTTTCCCGAATACATGAGCGGCCACTCTCACATCTCCTCCACTTCGGCAACGATCCTTACCTATTATTTTGGTGACAATTTCAGCTATACAGATGATGTGGAGGAGAGCTACGGGCTGAAATCAAGGAAATTTAAATCATTTAATGCCGCCGCCAATGAGGCCGCGATGAGCAGGTACTGGGGGGGCATTCATTTCATGGACGGGATTGTCAATGGGGTGGATGTGGGTAACCGTATCGGGCAACAGATCGTAAGCGAGCTCAAATCCAACCACCTGGAGCCGGTGGACAAATCAAAAAGCTCAAAATAAACCAAACAAACTAAACATTTAAAATGAAGAAAACGCTATTTACACTTTCTATTGTTTCCCTATTTGCTGTCAAAGCGCATTCGCAGGGCTGTGTGGCCATCCGTTCTACCGGAGGGATCTGTACCATGACCGAGCATCCTGAAGACGAATCCGCTACAGGGGGGAGTTGGGTCTTGAACCTGAACACCCGTTATTTCAAATCTAACAAGCACTTTGTAGGCGACGTTTATCAAAAGCAGCGAATTGAGCTCGGCAACGAAGTGATCAACCACCAGTTTGCCACTGATCTTTCCCTGATCCGGGTATTTGATAACCGCTGGTCCGCAATGATCGACCTTCCGGTGATCTCCAATACCCGTTCATCCAAGTATGAGCATGGCGGAAATGCCAAGGAGCGGGGAACCACGCGTTCCTTTGGCCTGGGAGATATCCGTATTGCCGCTTACCGGTGGTTGTTTGATCCGGTAAAAAGTCCTAAAGCAAACCTTCAGGTCGGACTGGGCATCAAATTCGCTACCGGTGATTATGACTATATGGACTACTGGACCCAGCAAGGTCCTGATAACACGCGGGAACTGCGCACAGTGGACCAGTCTATCCAACTGGGTGACGGCGGTACCGGCTTGACACTGGAACTCAACGGCTTTACCAACGTAGGGAAAAACCTGGGCTTATATGCCAATGCCTTTTACCTGGCCAATCCACGGCAGAACAATGGGGTGAGGACCTACCGGGAGATTGTCAGTGCCTCGATTGCCAACGAGGCGATCAGCAGTGTGCCTGATCAGTTCATGGCCAGGCTGGGCGCCAATTATGCCATAAGCAAATGGGTGATCTCTGCAGGAGGCCGCGCAGAAGGAATCCCTATCTATGATGTGATCGGCGGCAGCGGTGATTTCCGCAGGCCGGGTTATGTGATCTCGGTAGAGCCCAGCCTGACCTATCAGCTGAGCAAGGTCAATTTTTACGCAGGCGTACCGGTTGCGGTTTACCGTAAAAGAACCCAAAGTGTGACCGACCGTGCGAGATCAACCCCCGGAAACCGGGTTAACGGTGATGCGGCCTTTGCTGATTATTCCGTTAACGTCGGCATCTCTTTCAGGCTATAACACGCTTAACCTGCGCGATAAGACAGGAATAAAAACAGGCAGGTCTCCGATCTGCCTGTTTTTATTTGATGCCCACGCTCATTTTAAGGCATATTTCGTAACTTACATTTTAACCAGATCATATTATACCTGACGCTTCCAGCCACATGAAAGGGATCCTGTTTAAGATTTGCATTGTATTCTTATTTGAACTGTTCTGTTATATACAGGTCCGGGCACAATCTAATCTTGACAAACGTTTAAGGACCCTGGAAATGAGTAATGATGTCATCTATGGTGCGGCCCCAGTGGGCTCGCTTGTCAAACTTTATAGATCAGCTCCGGGCAACTGCCAGCCGCAGGGTAAGGCCATCGACTCTGTCATCACCGTTGCACCTTATGTTTGGATTTTTAGAGATGATTCTTTTACAGGCAACTACGTTGTTTCAATGACTATGGATGGGGTTGAGCAGTTTGAATCTACTGTTCTTGCAAATGATGAGTTCCGGATCGAGCAGGATCAGTGTGGAGATCCGGGTACCATTTCTCTTTTTCCTTCAGTAAGAGGAAATTTTACTTATACCTGGAAAGATCAGAACGGAACGGTAGTGGGCAACGGCCCACGGCTGGATGCGCAGCCAGGCAGGTATTCCCTGGAATACAGTGTGCCGGGCGGCTGTGTTTTCCGGAGCGGGGTACTGTTTCTGCCCGATGCCGCCCACCCGGTCTCCAAAACGGTCACCATGCCCTGCGGGACCAGCGAACAGGTGATCAGGGCAGATTTTACTGTTTCGGACCCTGAGGGCAGCTATCCGGTTACCTGGCAGGATGCCAATGGAACCACGCTTCCCGGCAATGGCCCCGAAAGACAACTTTCTGCGGGAACTTATTATTTCTATGTGACCAGTCCTTCGGGATGCGTTTCTGAAAGAGCCACCATTACGGTCAATGCCACGGTTCCGCTGGCTTCCATCGACGCTAATCAAATGTCCATCACACCTGCCAACTGCGGACAGGCCAACGGAGCCATCAGTGGTGTCACGACGACCGCCGGGCCCGGCGGAACCTACCGCTGGACAGGTACCCTTGGCAATGTTTACTATACCTTGGATATCAAAGACGTACCGCCGGATGTCTACAGGCTTGAAGTATTTGCGCCGGGCAGTAATTGTCCGACGGTGCTCAACAATATTGAAGTTCCGGAACTCAATGCCATCACCATTGATACCAGGAATTATAAAGCAGTGCAAACGTCCTGTGGAGAAAATAATGGTTCTATTACCGGGATCGTAGCCGTCAACGCAACTACTTACCGCTGGTTCAATGTGGCGAACCCGCAGATAACCGTTTCTGACCAATTAGATCTTTACAACGCAGCTCCGGGATATTATATGCTGGAACTGAAAAATGATATCGTGGGTTGTGTGCTGCTTTCCAGGGAATTTCATATCCAGGAAACGAGCCCGGAAATTGTTGTAACCAAACCGCCCGTGATCAACCCTGATGAATGCGATCTGCTTGTGGGCTCCATCATGGGGATTGAGTTTAATACCGCCATCAAAAGCTATACGTGGCTGAATGGATCCGGAGCAGAAGTGGGAAATACGCGCAACCTGACCAATATCGGAGCCGGAGTATATACACTCCTGGTCAAAAGTGACAAGTGTGAGGCATCTTATACGTATACCGTTACACAAAACCCGTTGGCACTGCCGGCACCCGTTATGGATAATATACTGGTTTGCGCGGCTTCTGATGTGCTGGTCAGCTTCGCTGCACAAGGTAATGAAGCCGCTGTTTTGCCAAATGTCCCGGACAGCGTGCACAACCATTTAAAATACCGCATCTATAATGCCGCCGGAACCCTGATCGGCGAACAAGAGAGTCCCGAATTCAGGATCAGGGTAGATCAGCCGGGGCAGTTTTATGCTGCACTGGCCAGTGGAACCTGTGAAAGTCCAGGGACAACCTTCAATATAGATTTCGGTTCTTCGGGACTTGTCATACCTTCGGCATTCAGTCCTAACGGAGATGGGCAGAACGACCAGTGGATCATTAAAGGGATCGATGTTTATACCACCCCGGAGGTAAAGATCTTTAACCGGCAGGGAAGTATGGTATTTCACAGCAGGGGAAGAGTGGTGCCCTTTGACGGAAAAAGCAGGGGTACAGATCTGCCGGTAGGTGTTTACTATTACCTGGTAAAAGCAAGCGAGGAATGCCCGGTTGAAAGCGGGAGCCTGACCATTATACGATAAAAGCAAAACTGCATAGCTTTCCGTGTAGCCATTCACCGGTTTTTGGCAGGTATTTACCGGTACCGCACAGTGTTATAGCTCGGTTTGATTGACAGAGGTTACTTTTGAAAGTAGTTTTGAAGAAAAAAAGCAATGAATACTTTCAATAACGACAAAAGAAAAAAACGTCAGCTGGGCTGGGGCATATTCTTATTGGTACTGGGCGCGCTGTTTCTGTTGAAAAATGCCGGACTTTTCATTCCGTTCTGGATATTGAGCTGGCATACCATTTTACTGGTGATCGGTTTTTGGTTTGGCTATAGAAAGCAATTCAGAGCTGGCGGATGGGTATTGATGGTGCTGATTGGCGGTATCTTTACATTAAAAGATGTCCTGTTCTTTGATATCTCCTCCTATACTACGGCCCTGGTGTGTATCGGGCTTGGCTTGTACCTGATCCTGAAACCCAAAAGGCAGATGCATTTTTGTGATTTCGGCCCGCAAAAGCGCAAGGTGGATTTTGAGGGAAGCGATCATCCTTAGCTGCTTCCCTTATGCGGAATATACGGTTTTGATGTTTACAAACTCATGGATACCGAACATGCCGAGCTCCCGGCCGTAGCCTGACTGGTTAATTCCTCCAAAAGGTAAACGCGGGTCTGACCGGACCAAAGCATTTACAAAACAAGAACCTGCATTCAACCTGCACCTGGCAATTTCTTCTCCCTTTGTCTGGTCTGATGTAAATACGGCGGCCCCGAGACCAAAACTGGTATCATTGGCGATCCTGATAGCGTCTTCCGTATCTTTGGCGCTGATCACCAGCGCGACCGGCCCGAACAGCTCTTCTTCATAGGCAGGCATCTCTTTTTTGATGCCGGTCAGAATAGTAGGTGTGTAATAGGCATGCTTGTGCATGGTATGCGCTTCGGGGATATATCCGCCAAGAATACATCTGGCTCCGGCTGCGACATTTTCCTGTACCTGCCGGTGCAGCTCATCGCGCAGGTCAATGCGCGACATTGGCCCAAGCTGGGTTTGGGGATCCAGAGGATCACCAGTCCTGTAGCTTTCCATTTGGTCGCGGAACAACTTTATAAAATTCTTTTCGATCTTTTTGGCCACAATAAATCTTTTGGCAGCAATACAGCTCTGGCCATTGTTGATGAGCCGGCTTTGTGCGCAGATCTTTGCGGCATTTTCCAGGTCTGCATCTTCCAGGATCAGATAGGGATCGCTGCCGCCAAGCTCCAATACTATTTTTTTAAGGTGCGTACCTGCAATTTCGGCCACCTGCATCCCCGCTTTTGTGCTGCCGGTCAATGTCACAGCTTTGATCAGCGGGTCGGCGATCACACCCGCAACCTGGTCGCTGCTGATGAGAAGCACATTGAAGACATCTGCAGGAAATCCTGCCTCTTTTATCAATTGAGCGGTCGCTAGTGCACAGCCACTCACATTGGAGGAATGTTTCAGCACCCCGCAGTTACCGGCCATCAGGGCTGGTGCCAGAAAGCGGAACAACTGCCAGAAGGGGAAATTCCAGGGCATAACCGCGAGTATCACGCCTAAAGGCTGAAAGCTGACATAACTTTTTGCAGCATCGGTGGGTACCAGCTGGTCTTTCAGAAAGTCCCGGGCATTTGCTGCATAATAATGACATACGGCAGCGCATTTTTCTATTTCTTCCATGCCTGGCTTAAGGGGCTTGCCCATTTCTACGGCCATCAACTCTGCCAGCTTTCGTTTTCTGGTATTCAGCAGCTCTGCCAGGTTATGTAGCAGCCTGGCCCTTTCACCGGATTCTGTTTCCCTCCATTTTAGCCAGGCCATGTGTGTGTGTTTTACGATCCTGGCTATCTGTTCAGGACGATACGTTTTGTATTTCCTGATGAGTTTTCCATTGACTGGATTGATAGATCTGATGCCCATAAACAAATGTAATTAACTTTTTTCTCAACCAAGCCGGTTTTAGGTTTAAATACGCACATAATTTGTTAATTGAACGCAATTTGTATGAATGATATTTTTGTATATGCCGTAAAATTTGAGCAGGAATTGTACTTTTGCACAAAATTTCAAAAATGGCAGGGAAATCTAACAATACTGAGGAAAAAGCGGATGTGATTCTAATTGGCGCCGGCATTATGAGTGCTACTCTGGGTGTCATGTTAAAGGAATTGCAGCCGGACCTGAGCATTGAAATATTTGAACGCCTGGATGTCGCTGCGGCGGAGAGTTCCGATGCCTGGAACAATGCCGGTACCGGGCATTCTGCCTTTTGTGAACTGAATTACACACCACAACGTGAAGACGGCTCTGTAGATACCAAAAAAGCAGTTTCCATAGCAGAATCCTTTGAGGTGTCCAAACAGTTCTGGTCTTTCCTGGTCAACAATAACCTGATTGATGCTCCTGAATCTTTTATAAAAAGTATCCCTCATATCAGCTTTGTATGGGGCAGGGACAATGTGGAATTCTTAAGGACCCGTTACCAGAACCTTCAAAAGAGCAACCTGTTTAAGGGGATGGTCTATTCTGAAGATCCTGAAACATTGAAAGCCTGGATGCCTTTGGTAATGAACGACAGGAATCCTGATGAGACAGTCGCAGCCACCAGGATGTCCTTGGGTACCGATGTCAACTTTGGCTCCCTGACCCGCATGATGTTCAGTCATTTGCAGAAAAAGGAACAGGTAAATATGCATTTTAACCATGAGGTACGCAAGCTGAAGCAGAACGATGGCCTCTGGGAGATCAAGGTAAAGGATCTTGCCGATGGAAAGAAACGTGTGGTAAAAGCCAGATTTGTATTTATTGGTGCCGGCGGAGGCTCGCTGCCCTTACTGGAGAAATCGGGTATACCTGAGGGAGATGGTTTTGGTGGTTTCCCGGTAAGCGGGCAATGGTTGAAGTGTACCAATCCTGAGGTAATTGCACAGCATGATGCAAAAGTATATGGCAAGGCTTCTGTTGGTGCCCCTCCAATGTCGGTACCCCATCTGGATACCCGAATGATCGACGGGAAGAAGGCTTTATTGTTTGGGCCTTATGCCGGTTTTTCTACCCGTTTCCTGAAACATGGTTCCCTGCTCGATCTTCCGTTATCGATCAAGGTGAACAACATCAGGCCCATGATCTCCGCCGGACTGGACAACCTGCCGCTCACGAGGTACCTGATCGATCAGGTAAGACAATCGCCGGAGGACAGGCTGGAGGCGCTGAAGGAATACCTGCCTTCTGCAAGGATGGAAGACTGGGAACTGGAAACTGCCGGACAGCGTGTACAGGTGATCAAGAAAGATGAAAAACATGGCGGAATACTCGAGTTTGGCACCGAGGTAGTTACTGCGGCTGATGGCTCTATAGCTGCCTTGCTGGGTGCTTCGCCCGGTGCCTCTACCGCAGTATCGATCATGATCACTTTAATGGAGCGCTGCTTTAAAGACCAGATTAAAACACCTGAGTGGCAACAAAAACTGAAAGCCATGATCCCTTCCTATGGCGAGCAGCTCAGCAATAATGCAGCACTCGTAGAACAGGTAAGGTCCCGCACTACAGAAGTACTGAAACTCAAATGTGATTAAGTGTGGTTAAGGGTTTTTAACCCCTTTTCAGGAACATGGTCTTGAGGACGATCCTCGTCTTTTCAACTTTACAATCTACTTCTTCCTCATCGTCAGTCAGCTTGATGTTCTTGATCACCGTGCCTTTTTTCAGGGTGATCGAAGTCCCTTTTACAGGAAGACTTTTGATGAGTATGACGGAGTCGCCGTCCTTCAGTTCATTGCCGTTGCTATCTTTAACCATGATATCTAATTTCCGGCAAATGTAACTTTTTTATCTAAAACAATTCAGACAAGTCATCTGTTTGATCAAAAAGTTTCTAATGGCTCGCTGGTCTAAAATAACGCTGAAGGTATTGGGTATCCTGGTTGGTCTTGTGCTCGTCATTTACATGGCGGCCGCACTTTATGTGACCGCCAACAAGAAGAAATTGCTACTCAGCATTACCAAAACGCTCAATAAGGATCTGGATGGTTCATTGACGGTAGAAAGCATGGACCCTGCTTTTTTAGGTGGCTTTCCGGGCGTGTCGGTAAAGCTGGAAAAGGTCATGCTGAAGGATAGGCAATGGGCAAGACACCAGCATACCTTGTTGACCGCCGGTGATCTCGAAGTGTCTGTAAATCTAATCGGATTGCTTACCGGCACCATAGATATCCGGAAGATCGGAATTAACAATGCTTCCGTTTACCTGTTTACAGACAGTAGCGGCTATAGCAATACGGCTGTTTTCAAAAAGAAGGACAAACCTGACCGCAATCGGAAAAAAGGAAGCGGTTCAGATCTGGAGATCGGCAGGTTCAGTTTTCATAACGTCGCTTTTGTACTGGACAACCAGAAGGGGCATAAGCTTTTTCAGTTTGCAATTGATGATCTCCGGGGAAAAATGGACTACTCCTGGTCTGACTGGGAGGCAGCTATTCGTATGAGGACTTTTGTGAAGAGTCTTGCATTTAATACCAGGCGCGGAAGCTTTGTGAAGGAAAAATGGCTGGAAGGCCCTTTTAAAATAGCTTATGACGATGACAAAAAGCTGATCACGGTCGCGCCCAACAAACTGAAGATCGGGAATGATCGTTTTACCATTGGTGCAGCTTTTGACCTGAGCAAGGAGAACACTGGCTTTAAGATCAACATAGAAGTAGCAGATATTCTGTGGAGATCGGCATCGGCACTACTTGCGCCCAATATTACTGCGAAACTCAATATGTTCAACCTGGACAAACCCATTCATGTGTATTGCACACTGGCCGGAGACATGGGCCCGGGAGGTGATCCCGCCATAGATGTAAAGGCCCTGGTCAAAAACAACCGGCTGACCACACCGGGTGGTATAGTGGACGATTGCAGTTTTACAGGCTATTTTACCAACAGTTTTGTAAAAGGCAAAGGATTGACAGATGCCAATTCTGCCATTAAGTTATTCGGGTTTAAGGGAAGCTATAAAGAGATGCCTTTTTCTATAGATACGGCATCTGTCAACAACCTGGACAAGCCCATTGCTACCGGGGTTTTCAGGTCCAGGTTCGACATCGCCAGGCTGAACAATGTCATCGGTGACAATATGCTTAAATTTGGTAAGGGTACTGCGGATATCAAACTTTCCTATAAAGCCGATATTGTAGACTTCATGCTGACGAAGCCTTATTTAAAAGGACTGGTAGACATTAAAAATGCCGATGTGACCTATGTGCCGCGCAAGGTGAGCTTTAAAAACACCGCGATAGCCCTTAATTTTACGGACCATGACCTTTATATCCAGAACATCCGGCTGCAGAGCGGTAAAAGTGTGGTACTGATGGATGGCAGCATCCGCAATTTCCTGAACCTTTATTATACGGCACCTGAAAAGATCCTGCTGAACTGGAAGATACGCAGCCCGGAGATCCATTTGGGCGAGTTTTTAGGTTTTCTCGGAACAAGGAAGCCTAAAGCCAAGAAACGTACGCCTAAATCCAATTTCTCAGACAATCTGAACGCTGCTTTTGAAATGAGCCAGGTCAATATGAACGTTAAAGTGGACAAGGTGTATTACGATAAGTTCCTTGCTACGGATGCGAATGCCGACCTGCTGCTGTCAGAATCTGGAATTGCCTTTAAAAACGTGACCGTCAAGCATGGGGGAGGTGCACTCAAAATGAGCGGTACGGTGACGCAAAAACGCGACATCAACAGGTTTACCCTGAATACGGCCCTGAGCAATGTCGACGTAAAGCACCTTTTTTATGCTTTTGATGATTTTGGAATGAAGTCGCTGACTTCAAAAAATCTGCGGGGATATCTTTTTTCAAAGGCAAATATTTCAGGAATGATCAGCGAGCGCGGAAAACTTTTACCTGGTTCTCTCAACGGAAATGTCATTTTTGACCTGAAAAAAGGTGCCCTGGTCAATTTTGAGCCAGTGAAGAATGTGGGGAAATTTGCATTTCCGCTCAGGGACCTGGACAATATTGTTTTTGAGAACCTGAACGGGAAGTTTGACATCAGAGGCGAAAAGATCACCATCAACCCCATGCAGATCAATACCAGTTTACTGAACATGGACGTAGCGGGGATATATTCCATGGGTAAAGGCACTAATATTACGCTGGATGTGCCGCTGAGAAACCCAAAGAAGGATGAAGATATTACCGATAAAAAACAATTAAAAGAACGCAGAATGAAGGGAATTGTCTTACATTTACTGGCAACCGACGGTGAGGATGGAAAGATCAAGATCAAGCTCGGCCGCAACCGCAATAAAACTTAATAATCCTGATAAATTATGAAACGTAATGCAACAGCCGTTTGGAATGGCACGATCAAAGAAGGCTCCGGCCACCTGACTACCGATAGTAAAGTTCTTGAAAAGACCCAGTATTCTTTTAACAGCAGGTTTGCTGAGGGAACCGGTACCAACCCGGAAGAATTGATGGCTGCCGCACATGCTGGCTGTTTTACTATGAAGCTTAGCCTGGACCTTACAGAAGCCGGTTTTAACCCAACCTCCCTGGAGACCAAAGCGACAGTTTCGCTTGACAATGGTGTGATCACCAGTTCCCACCTGGTGCTGAAGGCAGACATTCCAGGTATTGAAGATGCGCAGTTTCAGGAAATTGCGGCAGGGGCCAAGGCCAATTGCCCGGTAAGCAAGGCATATAACGTAGATATACAACTGGAGGCAACGCTTTTATAACCGTACATTAACTTTTTAAAAATCCTCCTGTTTTTAGATAAGCAGGAGGATTTTTTTTAAGGTGTATTTGTGTTGAACGCTGTATTTTATCTATTTTCGGATCGCTAAATCAAAATCTATAATCAACGATTAAATGGCCAAGTCAATCCTCGTCTTAAAATTGGGCTCTGCTTCCATTACTACACCAAAAGGTGAAATTGACGAAATGATCATTGCTGACATTGCCAGGCAGGTAGCCAGCCTTTCAGTTGCTTATCACCTCATCCTGGTTTCATCCGGAGCGGTAGCCGCCGGTAAGCGGTACATTAAGAACTACAAGGGAAAGATCAGCGAGCGGAAGGCCGCTGCTGCGATAGGCAACCCGCTGCTGCTGGGCACTTATGCAAGATATTTTGAACAGTATGGGATATCTATTGCGCAAAGCCTGTGTGAAAGACAGCATTTTTCAAACAGGCCCCAGTTTCTTCAGCTGAAAGAAACCTATGAAGAACTTTGGAAGAACGGCGTGATCCCCATTGCCAATGAAAATGACGTGGTCAGCAATCTTGAACTCAAGTTTTCGGACAATGATGAACTGGCCACCTTGCTCGGTGTTGGTTTCGGCGCGTCACTGATCCTGCTGGGTACTTCTGTGCCAGGCGTTCTGGACGCAGCTGGTGGCGTCGTTCCCAGGATCGAAACGATCAACAAGGATGTTTTTTCACTGGCCAGTGAAAAGAAATCTGAGGTGGGCCTGGGCGGAATGACCTCGAAACTGACTTTTGCCAATCTGGCTTCTTCTATGGGTATCAAGGTGGTGATCTTTGGCGTGAGAACGGAAGATGGTATACTTAAAGCGATAAGAGGTGAAACGGGTACGGCATGTATGCCAAAGGACTGTGCGATATCCGCCAGAAATAAATGGCTGGCAAGCGGCAGTCTGGTGACGGGCAGGCTGATGGTTGACGACGGGGCCAGGGATGCGGTCAGGAAAAGGAAGAGCCTGCTGGCGGTCGGGGTCAGGGCTGTAATTACAGATTTTGCCGATGGGGAGATCTTTGAGATCACCGATAGTGAGGGGCAGATCGTGGCCGTGGCAAGAGCGAAAACGGCATCTGCAAGCATTGTTCAGTATTCAAAACAACACAACCTGGAGATAGCCAATGCCAGCGATATTGTGATATTATAACTATGATGGAATTTATCCAAGACCTGTTAAACAATGCCCGGCACGCCAGAAGGTCGATCGCTGCATTGAGCGATGAAGGAAAAAAAGACCTGCTGCGCAGGCTCGCGGCAGTGATCAGTGCCCATACGGCAGAGATCATTGCTGAAAACAAGAAGGACCTGGACAGGATGGACCCTGCTGATCCCAAATATGACAGGCTCCTGCTGAACGAAGCACGGATAGCCGGCCTTTCCGCAAGTCTTCTGGAGGTTGCGGAACTGGCAGATCCCACAGGTGCCCTGATCTCAGCACATACTACCGGCAACGGCCTGCTGATCCAGAAGAAAACAGTGCCGTTGGGTGTGGTCGGTGTGATCTATGAGTCAAGGCCCAATGTGACCGTTGACGTAGCTTCTTTATGCCTGAGATCGGGAAATGTTTGCCTGCTGAGGGGCGGGCAGGACGCACAGGATACCAATCAATACCTTGCAGGCCTGATCCGGAGCGTACTGGAAGAATACGGACTTGACAAGAATATCGTGCAGCAGTTGCCTGCCGACCGGAAATATATCCTGGATATCCTGACTGCGGAAAAGTATATCGATGTGATCATTCCCAGGGGCTCGGACCAACTGATCGAACTTGTGCGTAAAAATGCACTGGTCCCGGTAATAGAGACCGGTGCAGGGGTATGCCATACCTATGTGGAAGCCACCGCAAAGCTGGATGATGCCGCCCGCGTGGTGACCAATGCCAAGGTATCCCGGCCTTCTGTCTGCAATGCACTGGATACCATATTGGTAGATCGTTCTGTGGCGGCACCCTTTCTCACAAAACTTGCCCCGCAACTTTCGCCTTATCAGGTAGAGGTCTTTGCAGATGCGGAGGCTTATGAAATTCTGGAAAGCACAGGATATTCCTTTCTTCAACATGCCGCTCCCGCAGATTATGGAAGAGAGTTCCTCGATTTTAAATGCTCTGTAAAGATCGTGGATGATCTTGACCAGGCACTGGAACACATTGATGCTTATTCTTCAAAGCATTCTGAGGCCATCATGACCGAAGATGCCGCTAAAGCAGAATTGTTTTTAAACCAGGTAGATGCAGCTGCGGTATACCACAATGCGTCCACCCGATTTACAGACGGACAGGTCTTTGGCCTGGGTGCAGAGATCGGCATATCTACCCAAAAGCTCCATGCGCGCGGTCCTTTTGCCCTGGAAAAACTGGTGACGGAAAAATGGATCATAAAAGGAGAGGGGCAGACCAGATGAAGCCAGCTTCCATAAAAGACATCGCCATAAGGGCCAATGTATCCATTACCACTGTTTCCTTCATATTGAACGGAAAAGCCGAGCAGATGCGCATCAGTAAAAGGGTGATCGACAAGGTGCAGTCCATCATTAAAGAACTGGATTTTGTGCCCAACCAGATCGCGCGCAGCCTCCGCACCGGAGATACCAAGACCATTGGCCTGATCGTAGAAGACATTTCCAACCCGTTTTTTAGCAGTATTGCCCGTAAGATCGAAGACAAAGCCTATAAGAAAGGCTATAAGATCAGTTATTCAAGTACCGAAAATGATCCTGTCAAGGCCAAGGAACTGATCGAGATGTTTAAATCCAGGCAGGTAGATGCCTATATCATTGCCCCGGTGCCGGGCATTGAAAAAGACATCCTCCAGTTGCTGGCTGAAAAGATCCCGGTAGTCATCTTTGACCGGAACCTGCCGGATATGGAGGTGAATTTTGTGGTGGTGGACAACTTCAACGGAACCTATATGGCCACTAAGCATTTGCTGGACAAGGGCAAGAAGAACATTGCCTTTGTAACCGTGGATGTTCATGTAGACCAGATGAACAACCGTTTCCTCGGCTATGAAAAAGCCTTACATGACCATTATGCTGCTTTCAATACAAATATCTATGCAGAAATCCCGTTCGACAGCAGTGAGGAGGATACCAATGCCCTGCTCATGAGGCTTTTCGAGCAGAATCCGGAAATTGATGCGGTGTTATTTTCTACCAACTATCTGGCCATCAAGGGGCTTGGGATGCTGAGGCAGATCGGTAAAAATATCGGAGATGACTTCACCATTGTTTCTTATGATGACCATGATGTGTTCAGGTTACACACACCTCCGATCAGTGTAGTGGACCAGCCCATCGAGGAGATCGCGGAAAAGATCATTGATATTGTACTGCATGAACTCACGGTAAATGCCAGGGATACTGTTAAAAGCGAGGTCAGCAAGGTAACCCTGCAACCCCACTTTATAGAAAGGTGATCCGGGAGTTAAACACCCAGATCACTGATAATTGATTTCACTTTATTGCTCAGCGCAGCTTCGGTCTCCCTGAAAGCTGCTTTATCCTTCAACGGGGTATTTACGCTGCAATAGAACTTGATCTTTGGTTCGGTACCCGATGGCCTGGCAGAAATGATGCTGCCGTCTTCAGTGATGAACTGCAATACATCTGATTTTGGCAGTTCCAGCGGTTTCTTTTCTCCGCTGGTCAGATCAGTTTCCAGCCGCAGTTCATAATCTTTAAGTGTAGCGATCTTTGAGCCGCCAAGCGTAGCGGGAGGATTGTTCCTGAATTTTTCCATCAGGGCTTTGATCTCCTCGGCACCGGTCTTTCCTTTCTTGGTGATGGATACCAGCTCTTCTTTATAACATCCGTATTGTACGTACATGTCCTGCAGGGCATCATACAGGCTGCTGCCTTTGTCTTTATAAAAAGCGGTCATTTCAGCAATGAATGCACAGGAAACCACCGCATCCTTATCCCTGACCAGTTCGCCGACCAGATAGCCGTAGCTCTCCTCGCCACCGCCTATGAAGGTCTTTTTCCCCTGCAATTGAGTCATCAGCTGGCCGATCCATTTGAACCCGGTCAGGGTATTGTAGCAGGTCACATTTTTGGCTGCTGCAATGGCATCGATCAGGTTGCTCGTTACAATGGTCTTTACAATATACTGCTCACCGTTCAGCTTTCCTTTTTCTTCCCATGCGCTGAGCAGATAGTTGATCAGCAGGCTTCCGGTCTGGTTGCCGTTCAGGAGCACAAACTCACCCTCATTGTTTTTGACCGCAATACCTACCCGGTCCGCATCCGGGTCGGTAGCCAGCACCAGGTCGGCATCGATCTCCCCAGCCTTTTTAAGCGCCAGGGTCAGGGCTTCTTTTTCCTCGGGGTTCGGATACACGACTGTCGGGAAATTGCCGTCCGGCGTACTTTGTTCCTCAACGAGCGTTACATTGGTAAATCCGAACTGCTCCAGAGCCTTGGGAACCAGCGTAATGCCCGTTCCATGGATCGGTGAGTAGACGATCTTCAGGTCTTTCTGGCGGGCGATCGCTTCGGGGGAGACCGAAAGCGCAGTGATCTTATCCAGATACAGCTGGTCGATCTCTTCGCCGATCAGCTCCACATTGGCGTCTATACGGTCAAACTTTACTTCATCTATACTTTTGATCTTCGCCACCTCGTTCATGACCAGCTCATCATCGGGAGCAGTAAACTGTCCGCCGTCGGGCCCATAAGCTTTATAGCCATTGTATTCCTTCGGATTGTGCGAGGCCGTCAGCATCACACCGCTGCGGCAGCCCAGTTCGCGGATGGCAAAAGACAGTTCAGGAGTTGGCCTCAGGGCTTTAAAGAAATATACATGGATGCCATTTGCCGAAAATACATCTGCAGTGATCCGGGCAAAATAATCTGAGTTGTTGCGGCTGTCATGTGCAATGGCCACCTTGATCTGCTCACCGGGATATTTGCCGAGCAGGTAATTGCTCAGTCCCTGGGTAGCTGTGCCGATGGTGTATTTGTTGATCCTGTTGGAGCCTGCCCCCATGATACCGCGCAGCCCTCCGGTGCCAAATTCCAGGCTCCGGTAAAAGGAATCCGTCAGTTCAGTATAGGCTTCCTTGTCCAGCAGCTGCCGGATCTCATCTTTAGTTGTCTGGTCATAACTACCATTAAGCCATTCGTTTATGGTGTCTTGGGTGGTGGCGTCTAATTGCATAGGAGTAGTATATTTTTAAATAGTTGACAGAGAAACAAATTGAATATTGTGAATTTTTGTTGGGTTATTTTATTTAATTTCACGGCCTAATATAAGTATAAGCACTATTTTACTAAAATATTTATTAACCTTTAAAAAATAAACGATTTGAGGCAGAACGGGTCAATCCCCGGATGAGCCCGCTATCAATTTAACACCTGAACAACAATGAAGATATTAAAGTTTGGAGGAACTTCAGTAGGAAGCCCTGAGCGGATGAAAAAACTGCTGGACATCATAGATCCGGCAGAAGCGCAAATTGTGGTATTGTCGGCAGTATCCGGCACAACCAATAGTTTAGTGGAGATCTCAGCCAAACTTTTAAAGGAAGATAAACGGGCCGCACTGGAGCTGATCAGTGCATTAAAGCAGAAATACGACAATTTCGTTACCGAGCTGTTGCCGGAAGGCAAATACCGGGAACAGGGACAGGAAGTGGTGGACTATCATTTTAATTTCCTGGTATCCCTGTCCAACGATCTTTTTACCCCCATTGAAGAAAAAGTAGTACTGGCACAGGGCGAGCTGTTGTCTACCACGCTATACCATATTTACCTGAAATCCATTTCAATACCTTCAGTACTGCTTCCCGCACTGGACTTTATGAAGACCGATGAGGACAATGAACCCGATATCCCTTTCACGACCGCACACCTGCAACCCATACTGGAACAGCATAAGGACAACAAGCTGTTCATCACACAGGGATACATCTGCCGGAACAGCTTTGGGGAAGTAGATAACCTGAGGCGCGGCGGCAGTGATTATACAGCCTCTCTGCTGGGTGCTGCGATCCTTGCAGAAGAAGTACAGATCTGGACCGATATAGACGGGATGCACAACAATGACCCCAGGATCGTAAAGGGTACGAAGCCGATCGCCCAGCTGTCTTTTGATGAAGCGGCAGAGCTGGCTTACTTCGGCGCAAAGATCCTGCACCCACAGTCAGTGTTCCCGGCCCAGAAATATAAGATCCCTGTCCGGCTGCTGAACACCATGGAGCCGCAGGCCGCGGGCACACTGATCTCGGTAGACAGTGAAAAGGGCAAGATCAAGTCGATCGCAGCCAAGGACGGCATTACAGCCATCAAGATACAGTCCAGCCGCATGCTGCTGGCCTATGGCTTTCTGCGCAGGGTGTTTGAGATATTTGAACGTTACAAGACCCCGATCGACATGATCACGACCTCAGAGGTAGCCGTGTCACTGACCATTGACTATACAGACAACCTTAAACAGATCGAGGAAGAGCTGCATGCCTTTGGAACCGTGGAAGTAGACAGCAACCAGTCTATCGTTTGTGTCGTAGGGGACTTCAGTGCATCCAAGCATGGCTTTGCAGCCAGGGTGCTCGATGCCATCAAGCACATCCCGCTGCGCATGATCTCTTATGGAGGAAGTAGTTATAACATTTCCCTGCTGATCAATACCGAAGACAAGAATGAGGCTTTAAAGAGCCTGCACAACCGTCTTTTTGACTAGCGTTTTTTAAACCAGATCAGGATCGCAATAAATATAAAGATGAGCACGAACAGGAGCCTGTTTCTCCTGTTGAACTCAGGGGTACTGAGCCTTTGCTTTTTGTAATCGATATAGTTGCCGCCGTAGATCAGCCCGATAACCAATAAAAAGAAGATAATAAGAAACTTAAACATGATGTTTTCTAAAGATATATCACCATTTGCCAACCTGGAAACGCCATTCTATTATTATGACCTCACCCTGTTGCAGCAAACGCTTGACAGCTGCGCTGCTGCTGCGAAAGTATATAATTTTCATGTGCATTATGCCATGAAGGCAAATTTCAATACCAAAGTCCTTCAGAAGATCAGGGAAGCCGGTATGGGTGCAGACTGTGTAAGCGGCGGTGAGGTAATCAAGGCACTGGAAACAGGCTTTGACAGGGGACAGATCGTCTTTGCCGGTGTCGGCAAATCAGACAAAGAGATCAATGCTGCACTGGACCTGGATATCTTTTGTTTCAACGTAGAATCGATACAAGAGCTTGAAGTGATCCAGTCACTGGCCGCAGCCAAAGGAAAAAAAGCCAGGGTAGCCATCAGGATCAATCCAAATGTAGACGCCCATACCCATCACAACATTACCACAGGGTTGGATGAGAATAAATTCGGCATCAATTCCTGGGATCTGCCAGCCTGTGCCGAAGCGTTACGAAATGCACCCTCGCTGGAATTTATGGGCATCCATTTTCATATCGGCTCTCAGATCACCAACCTGGATGTTTATAAGAACCTTTGTGTACGTATCAATGAGTTTGCTTCCTGGTTTGAAGAGCGCGGCTTCAGCGTCAGGGTGCTGAACGTCGGCGGGGGACTTGGGATCGATTACCATCATCCCGACCAGCAGATCCCCGATTTCAAAGCATACTTTAAAATATTCAACGAATTCCTCAACTTCCGCCCCAACCAGGAAGTGCATTTTGAGCTGGGCAGGGCATTGGTAGGTCAGTGTGCCTCATTGGTAAGCCGCGTGCTATATGTCAAGAACGGCAAAAAGAAAAACTTCATCGTGCTGGATGCGGGCATGACCGAACTGATGCGCCCGGCACTTTACCAGGCTTATCACCAGATCGAGAACCTGAGCAGGCCATCTGAGCAGGGCACTGCGGTCAGATACGATGTGGTAGGCCCCATCTGTGAAAGCACCGATTGCTTTGGCAAGGAAATAGAACTGCCGGAAACGAAAAGGGGAGACCTGATCGCAGTACGCAGTGCAGGTGCTTACGGCGAAGTAATGGCTTCACGCTACAACCTGCGTGATGAGGTCAGGTCGGTGTACAGCACCGGACTTTAGCACTGTCGACGGTCGCTCACTCCTCAAAAAAATCGATCAGTCCGCCTAAATAATACTCCTGTATACCGGAAGTAAAGTCTTCATAATCTGCTTCCGGTATATTGGTCTGCACAAACTCCAGCGACGTACCTTTTTTGTCAGCATGAAGCTTGACTGTCACAATAGACGGTTCGTTCTCTTCGCCAAAATACCATTGCTGCACGATCTTCTTTCCGTATTCAAACTCCAGGTTCCGCCCGCTGATGTCACCGTCCCAGAAAGAAAATTCAGTTTCAGGTTCTTCCGTAAACTCTGCTTCAGCTCCCGTCCAGAGTTTGATGCTTTGCGCTTTGGTCAGCGCCCAGTAGACCTCCTCCGGAGGCGCGGTGATGTAAGTATATTTTTTAAACGTTTTCATTGCTGTTTTTGTACTTCATTATCTTCAATTACCGGATAGTTATCAATGTTAACCATATTGTTAGGAATTATTTAAAAGCATTCAGCCCGGTGACATCCATTCCGGTGATCAGCAGGTGGATGTCATGGGTGCCCTCATAAGTGACCACCGATTCCAGGTTCATCATGTGGCGCATGATGGCGTATTCACCAGTGATACCCATGCCGCCGAGCATCTGCCGCGCATTTCGGGCAATGTCCAGCGCCACTTCCACGCTGTTCCTTTTGGCCATGGAGATCTGTTCCGCACTGGCCCTGTTTTCAGTTTTCAGTACGCCCAGCCGCCAGACCAGCAACTGTGCCTTGGTGATCTCGGTGATCATTTCGGCCAGTTTTTTCTGTTGCAGCTGGAACCCGCCGATCGGCTTTCCAAACTGGAAGCGCTCCCTGGAATACCGCAATGCGGTGTCATAACAGTCCATGGCAGCACCCAAAGCACCCCAGGCGATGCCATAGCGTGCCTGGTTCAGGCAGCCCAGCGGCCCCTTGAGCCCGCTGGTCCCGGGAAAGACATTTTCTTTGGGGATCGCTACATTGTCAAATACCAGTTCCCCTGTGGCCGAAGCCCTGAGGCTCCATTTGCCCCGGGTTTCCGGAGTGCTGAAGCCCTTCATCCCACGCTCTGCGATCATGCCCCGGACCACCCCGGATTCATCTTTGGCCCATACCACGGCAATATCCGCGAAAGGCGCATTAGAGATCCACATCTTTGTCCCGTTGAGCAGGTAATGACTGCCCATATCCCTGATGTTGCTCAGCATGCCTCCCGGGTTGGAGCCATGATCAGGTTCCGTTAATCCAAAGCAGCCCATCAGCCTGCCGCTAGCCAGTTCAGGCAGGTATTTGCGCCGCTGTTCCTCGCTGCCATACGTGTAGATCGGGTACATTACCAGGGAACCCTGCACCGAGGCCGTAGACCGGATGCCGGAATCCCCCCGTTCAATTTCCTGCATCAGGATGCCGTAAGCAGTATAATCCAGCCCAGCCCCTCCGTATTCCACCGGAATGGTCGGGCCAAAAGCACCAATATCAGCCAGTCCCTGGATGAGGTGCTTCGGAAATTCCGCACGCTGCGCAAAATCCTCGATCACAGGACTGACTTCCCGCTTTACCCAGTCCCTTGCAGTTGCCCTGATCAGCTTGTGCTCTTCGCTCAGCAATTCGTCCAGCAGGTAATAATCGGGCGATTCGTAAAGGTCTTTTTTGGCAGATTTATTCATTGTTTACACTATATTTGGTCAAAGAAAGGCTGTACCATGCCAAAGGTAAGGAATTACCAGACGGGACAGTCAATAACCAAACGATAATTTATCTGGAATGAACGGCAGATCAGAATACCTGCAGACAGTAGCCCTCAAAGATGTAAAATGTTTTGCCTACCATGGATACTATCCGGAAGAGCAGCTCACCGGCATCTATTTCATGGTAGACATCACCGTAACCTTCAGGCCGGACCAAGACACCGAAAATTTGCAGCGCACCGTCAATTACGAGGTCCTGAACCAAATCATCCTGGACGAGATGAAACAATCCCGGAAAATGCTGGAAACCGTGGTAAAGCGTATCCTGGACAGGACCATCCGCGAATACCCATTTCTGTTGAGCGCCGAGGCAGGGATCCGGAAGCTGAACCCGCCAATGCCCGGCGAGATCGGTCATTCCTTTGTTCAGCTGAGCTACCAGGCAGCCACCTGAACCATCATCATAAACACACAATAACCAATATAAACCCATGTCATACCATAAGATCACACCTGAGCTGCTCGATCAGATCAAAGCCGTCGCCGGAGCAGCCAACGTATTCACAGACGAAGAATCCCTGAGCAACTACGCGCACGATGAAACAGAAGACCTGCGCTATTACCCTGAAGTAGTCGTCAAACCCGCAGATGCAGCCACTATATCGGAGCTGCTGAAGCTTTGCAATGCCCACCTGATCCCAGTGACCCCGAGAGGCGGCGGTACAGGCCTTAGCGGCGGCGCGCTGCCTGTTCATGGCGGATTGCTGCTTTCCATGGAAAAGTTCAGGTCCATCCTGGAGATCGATACCGATAACTTGCAGGCTACCGTAGAACCGGGCGTG